>JGI994J12354_10001842_pt1 | contig 21224 bp, 14 predicted proteins | sample IntmicLarv3ML3BL_FD_12354 | JGI IMG/M metagenome (IMG submission 12354) | reverse complement strand
ATAAACTATTTTATCCCATGTGCTTCTTCCGATAATGCCATCTGCGTTTAATCCGAAAAGAGCTTGGAAAGCCCTTACGGAAGCCGCTGTGCCTGTGCCGAAAATGCCGTCTGCCGTAAGGCTTGGGATAACAGGGAAAACTTTAGATATTGCCAGTAAATAGCTTTGCATCATAGCTACATCATTGCCCCTTGAACCGATTGTTAAATTAGTACCTGGAAACTGGGGCAGAGAGGGGCTTGCTATCAGGCTGTTATAAACTTCAAAAATCTTATTCCATGTTATAGGGCCAACAACACCATCGGCGCTCAGGCCGAATTGACGTTGAAAAGCCATTACAGAGCGTTCTGTAAGCGGTCCGAAAGCGCCGTCGGCTACGAGAGCCGGTATAGAAGTATAGACTTGACCTATGGCATTTAAAGTATTTTGAATTAAAACTACATTGGCACCGCTGGAGCCGACTCTTAAAGATGTTCCCGGAAACGGCGGAATGGTTTGGGCCGGAGGAGTCGTAGGCGGAGACGGCGGTGCAGGGGGTGCTATTATACTGCTTTGGAGGGAATGGAATACATCATATAGAGCTTTCCATGTTTGCGGCCCTACAATGCCGTCAGGCGTAAGCCCGAATTCCTGTTGGAAGTATAATACGGCCCTTTTTGTGTCCTCTCTAAATACGCCGTTTTGTATAACAGGGGTCATGCTTTCATAAAACTGAGCTATATAGTTGAGCAAAAATTGAAGCTCAACAACATACTGTCCTCTTGTCACAGGGTCTGTATTGGGGTAGAGGATAACTGTGGGGGGAATTTGGCCTATGCCTATTCTTTCGCCTTCGCTGGTAAGCTCTGAAAGCTGAGTTGCGGCTATATATGTCCTTGTAATTTCATACCATGTATTTCTGCCGATAATACCGTCGGCTGCTAATCCCCAAGGTGTGTTTTGCTGGAACATCATAACGGCTCTTCTGGTATCGCTGCCGAAAAAGCCGTTTACATTTTGAACGGGAATGGGGTCTATCCACCAGTTGCCGCTTAACCTGTTTAAATAAATCTGCATCCTGAGAACATCTTCTCCCGAGCTGCCTTCGCGTAAGGGTGTTCCCGGATACCTGCCAATGCCTGCTGTGAAATTATCGGATTGTGAAATTTGAATATCATTCGGATAGAAATATTTTAGTATTTCAATGGCGCTGTAACCTGCAAGACCTAAATCCTGAGATTGGCATTGATATAAACCGTCACAGGTTTTTCTGACTCCGTCGCAATATGAGGAGAGAAAAGGCTCGCGCCTGCCTTGCCTTCGTATAAATTTTGTAAATACCTTTTCAACAACATTGTTTATTTCCTGAAATGATACTAAGCTAGGGTCAAAAGCCTGATCCCAATCGGTTTTGTTTGTAATATCAAAGTTTTTGCCGCGGCTGGGCCAGAAGAGCGTATAAATTCTGTTCAGAGCGAAAGACATTTGAGCAAGTACATTTGCCGTTATGGCAGCCTCTGACCAACAGGGAAAAATTTCTCTTGAAGCTACATTTTTTATATAGTCTTTAAAGGGAACTCTGACATTTCTTGCAGAATCATCATTGGAATAGCCTAAATGAACCGTAATATAATCGGGAATAGCAACTTCATTTGCAGCAATACTTTCAGGGAGTATTGCAGTGCCGGGGGCTGATGAGCACCTGCTGCATGCGGCGCGGGTGTTGGGTATATCTATTTCTACGGTATTTTCATCAATGGAATAGCCGGTTATTACAGGATACATTTTTATCGGCAGTACAGTGGTTTGCTTATCAAAGATTTCCACGCCTTTTATTATTACTTTCTTATAGCTTTTCTGCGTTGGCACTTCTATGCTGTAAACAGCCCATTCCTCCGGTGCGGCCGGTGCAGGCAGAGGAATTTCTTCGATTTTGCCATATTTATCTGTTGATGATTCATATACAATATCTCCGCTTTCATCTTTTATTAAAACATTAATATTTTCTATAGGCAGCAGATGGTCGCCTAGGTAGATATTTGTTTCTAAAAAGCCTATGCCCATTTCAATCCTCCTTAAACCAAGGGTTTGTTTTCTTATATATAATATGTTCTAAACCGATAACAGTTACATTAAAGAAAAACAAATTTGACAGCGGATTTTTAAGTTTTTCACAGCCTGGCAGTAAACGGCTGCGAAATGGCATTTTACAGTTATATATGATAAGTAATATATACGGGATTTTAGGAAGCGTGGCGAATAAATAACGCCGGATGGCTATATAAAGATTATTTATATAAATGGAAGGCAGTGCAGCTTGCATATTGAAATCACAAAACATACAATGGACAAATCTAACATAATGTTTTGAGTGAAATTAATATTTATATAGAAAATATATACATGATACATAGAAATATAACAAAACCCTTTTGAAAATATATCAAAAAATACAAAAAAAAAAAAACAAAAATTGTCTATTTGTGGAATGTCACAAATAGACATTGTAAAAAGGGTGGTTGATTGATATAATCAGGTATCCTTAAGAAATGTTGACAATTATTTAGGGATAAAAGGTGGTTATTTACGAAAACTTGTTTTACTGTTCTGTTTTTTCTAATGACATTTTTTTGACACTATAAGTTCTGGAGCGGTGAGACACAAAAACTATTGGAGGTGTAAATTTCATGAAATTTACGAAAAAATTGTTGGGAAGAACTTTTCTCAGCGTTATGCTTGTTGCTGCATTAACAGCTTGCGGCAGCAAAGATGAGGGCGTTCAGCAACCGGAAAACTCTCCGGCACCTGCTGCTACAGCATCTACTGCACCGGCAGCATCTACAACACCAGCAGCAACCCCTGCTGCTTCTGAAACACCTGCGGCGCCAACTGGTGATTATAAAGAAATGAACCAGGCCGAATTGCTTGCTCTTTATCCAGAGCCGGTTCTCAAAGGCACAGTAACATTAGGAACTTCTACAATTATGAACTCCGACCTGTATTCAGGCTGGACTAATATTTCACCTAACTCAGGCTGCAAATATCTTATGTTCTGGGATTACAGCCTTGTTGTAACAGATCCTTCAGAAGAATTTTACTTTAACAGAATCGTTCTTGATTCAGCTGAAAGCGTTGATAATGCTGATGGTACAAGAACTTTCACATTTAAACTTAATGAAAACTTAGTGTTTAATGATGGTTCTCCGATTGATGCGAGAAACTATTTGTTTACATTAATGTTCATGTCAAGCCCTGAGTTTGCAGGTATTGACGGTTCTCCTACATACGGTATTAAATTTGTAGGTTATGATGAGTTTAATGCAGGCGATACAAAAACTTTCTCAGGTTTCAGATTGCTTGATAATTATACTTTCCAAATTACAATTAAATCAGATGAGCTGCCATTCTTCTATGACAAGGCGTTCTTCTATGATTCATACCCAACTCCAATGCATGTTATCGCTCCTGATGTAACTATGACTGATGACGGCAATGGCGCTACTTTCTCAGATAATTTCACAACAGAGCTTCTCAGAGAAACTATGCTTGATCCTCAAAACGGTTATCGCTACAATCCTAAAGTAACTCCGGGCTCATACCAGCTTGAGAGCTTTGATGATACTTCTTTCACAGCAGTTTTGACAAAGAACCCTAACTTCCTTGCATTGTCTGATGGTACTAAACCATCTGTTGAAAAAATCGTTGTTAAAACAACAACTCAATCAACTCAAATGAACGAGCTTGAAACAGGCCAAATCGACATGCTCGTTGGCTTGAACCAAGGCACAACAATCGACCAAGGTCTTGAAATGGTTGATACAGGCAAATTCGGATATGCTGCATATCCTCGTAATGGTTACGGTATGATTTCTCTGCACTGCGACTTTGGCCCTACTCAGTTTGAAGCAGTTCGCCAAGCTATGTGCTATTTATTAGACCGTGATGAGTTTGGCCGTCAATATTCAGGCGGTTATGCTATCGTTGTTGATGCAAGATACTCTGTAAACCAATGGATGTATCAAGAGCTTAAAGACGAGCTTGAAGATGAATTAACAAAATACACATTGAATATTGATAAAGCAAATGAACTCCTTGATGGCGACGGCTGGACAAAGAACGCCACAGGCGGCGACTATGTTCCCGGTCCTGGCAACATCCGCCATAAAGAAGTAGACGGCGAATTAATGCCTCTCGTAATCGAATGGTGTTCATCAGCTGATAATGCTGTTACTGACCTTCTTGCAGTTATGATGCCTCCTTCAGCAGACCAAGTTGGTATGAAGATTAATCAAACTGTTCAAGATTCAGTTCTTGACTCATTCTACAGGAAAAATGTTGATGTACCTTTCTTCCATATGTTTAATATGGGTACAGGCTTCTCATCACCTGACTCTCCATGGAACAGCTACAGCACAAAACCACAGTTCTGGGGCTCTCCATATAACCAAAACTTCATTAAAAATGAAATTCTTGAATCATCTACACAGGCTATGAAACTCACAGAGCCTGGCGACAGGGACACTTTCCTCAAAAACTGGAAAGAGTATGTGATTGAATGGAATAAAACATTACCGGATATTCCTCTCTATGCAAATATTTACCATGACTTCTACAACGCAAGGCTTGATAATTACAATGCAACACCAACCTGGGGTTGGAGCAGAAATATACCAAGATGTGTTGTAACTAATTAATACATATAAAAAACGGGGTCAGCGCTTTGGGCCTGACCCCGTTTTTATTAGCTTTGTTATTAAATTAAAGGGCGCGGGCTTGGTAAAACGGCAAACGCCCTTTGATAATAAAGAGGAAAATCAAAAACCTTATATTGAAACGGCAAAGGATAAACTTTGCTTACAGGCATTATGAGGGGAGGGGGAGTTGGATAATGCTAAAATACATTTTAAGGCGCTTAGTGTATATAATCGGCGTTTTTTTCGTTATATCAATAATAATGTTTTCTATATTCAAGGCAATTCCCGGAGACCCTGCAAGAACGGTAATGGAGGGCTCTAAAGAAGGCCTGGATCCTCAGGTTTATCAGAAGATGTATGAGCAAGCCAGAGCAAAGCTGGGGCTTGACGACCCTATCTACATACAATATTTCAAATGGATTACTCGTATGCTGCAAGGCGATATGGGTTATTCTATATTCTATAGAATGGATGTTGCTAAGGTGGTTAAGTCGCCGCTTATAAGTACGGCGACGCTTAATGTGGCTAACTTGGTTATATGCTTTACGGTGGCTATTACGCTGGGAATATTTGCCGCACTTTTGCGGGGCACTGTTTTTGACAGCTTCGTGCAGCTGCTTACGGTTATAGGCAATAGTTTGCCGAGCTTTATTATGGCAATTCTGGTTGTTCTGCTTTTTGCGGTTAAGCTGAATTTGGTGCCTGTAAGCGGTATGAGCACTCCCGATTTCAAAGGAACCCAAACAGAGGTTATGATGGACAGGCTGCAATATATGGTATTGCCGCTTATGACTATGTTCTTAAGCTCTCTGGGCGGATTGACAAGATATGTGCGCGCCGGCATGATAGAGGCTTTATCTATGGACTGTATCAGGACTGCCCGTGCAAAAGGCTTGGTTGAGAAGTCTGTTATTTTTTCACATGCGTTCAGAAATGCCCTCATACCTGTTATTACTGTAACCGCAGTATGGTTTATATCTATATTCAGCGGATCGGTTGCTATTGAGCGCGTTTTCGTTTGGAACGGCATGGGTAAAATAATGATAGATGCGCTGGTTAATCAGGATTATGCCGTTGCACTTGCAATAAATATGCTTTTTGCAACAATGGCCCTTTTTGGCAACCTTATAGTAGATATAGTGTTTGGTCTTATAGACCCGCGCATTAAATTTGAATAGGGGGAGCGGAGAATATGAGCGATGAAAAAGAAAAAGATGTTCCCCAAAAGAAGGTAAGTAAATCCTTTTTCAAAAAAAATAAAAAAGAGCTTTCAATTTTCGAGGAAGAACAAGTTCAAAACCCTGCAAAAACTATGATGAAGAATTTCTTCGGACGTAGGATTACTAAGGTGGCTTTGACTATCTATTCCATTATTTTCCTTGCTTCTATGATTATACCGTTTTTCCTTCCCGTTGATTATTCCGCAGCTGATTCAACGCAAATGCACCTTCCGCCGGGCTTTACTTTTATGAAGGTTCCGGAGGGCTTGAAAGGCAAAGCGGCAATGATTGATGCCGGAGGTAATTTTGCCGCCGGTATTGATAAGGACGGAAATCTGCGTATGTGGGGTAATTTAAGTGACAAACTTAAACAGTTACCTGCGGGCATGGGTAAAATAAAGGATGTTTCAACCGGCTATGACCATGCTATTGCTCTTAATGAAGAGGGCAAGGTTTTCACATGGGGTTCCAATAAATTCGGTCTTGAAACGCCTCCGATTGATATGACCTATGGTGCCAATATCGTTCAGGTAGTGGCAGGCTATCAAATTTCATTTGCTCTTGATGATAAGGGTAAAGTTTATATATGGGGCAATGAGAACCTTATAAGCGTAAATCCTAAACCTGTACAAGGCATGGTTAAGCAGATTGAGGCAAATATATCAACAGCTATTGTTCTTTTGGAAGATGGCTCAGTAAGCTGCCTTTCCCGTAAAGAATCTCCGTTTTTAAATATTCCGGATAGGATTCAGGGTCATGTTATTGATATAGCGATTACGGACAGGGCCGGCGGGGCTGTGCTTGAAGATGGTACGGTGGCTGTCTGGGGTCTTTCCGACTATGATATATACAATATTCCTGAAAGAGTACAAGGCCATGCGGTTGAAATCGTTGCAGGCTCAGGCCACTTTACAGTAAGGCTTGATGACGGAAGCGTCGAAAGCTGGGGTCTCAATGCAAACGGTCAGGGCAATGCACCTTCACTTTCGGATATTGTTTATTTAGATGCAGATTATAAAGGCAATTACGCTATTGATTCAAGCGGTAATGTACATGCATGGGGCTTAAAAGGCTATCTTATGGGCACTGACCATATGGGCCGCGATATTTTCCCAAGGCTTATGGCGGGTGGGCGCATATCTCTTACGGTAGGTATAATATCCGTTATTATTTCAGCCTGTATCGGTATTACTTTAGGCGGAATAGCCGGCTATAACAGCGGAAAAGTAGATATAGCAATTATGCGCGTTACTGAAATATTCCAGTCTATTCCATTTTTACCTATAGCAATTATTCTTTCTTACATAGTAGGCAATAATATCAGCCAGTATCAAAGGGTATTTATGATTATGGCTATTCAAGGTATGCTTAACTGGCCTGCTATTGCAAGGCTTGTTAGAAGCCAGATACTTGCAGCCAGAGAAAATGAATATGTTACAGCGGCTAAAGCCATGGGCGTTAAAGAGCGCGCAATTGTTTTCAAACATATTCTTCCGAACATTATCGGCCCTGTTATGGTTACTTTGACATTGAGGCTTTCAAGCGCAATTATTTATGAGTCAACGTTGTCTTTCATAGGCTTCGGTATTCTTGAGCCGATTCCTACCTGGGGTAATATGCTTTCAGGCTCTCTGGATTCAAGAGTTATTGAAACTTATTGGTGGCGTTGGGTGTTCACCGCAACTGCACTCTCAGCAACAACTCTTAGTATATATATGATTGGCGATGGCTTAAGCGATGCCATTGACCCGAAACGAAGCGAAAGATAAGGAGGGGTGAACAATGTCGGCTTTATTAGAACTTAATGATTTACATACGTTCTTTAGAACTAAAAGAGGCACAGTTAAAGCTGTTAACGGCGTTTCCTACTCCGTTGAAGCCGGGAAAACATTAGGCGTTGTAGGTGAATCAGGAAGCGGCAAATCGGTTTCCGCCATGAGCATACTTAGGCTTCTTGATAAAAACGGATTTATTGACAGTGGCGAAATACATTATAATGGAGATGACTTAAGTAAGAAATCTATTGCAGAGCTTCAAAAAATAAGAGGTAATGAAATTTCTATTATATTTCAGGAGCCTATGACAAGCCTTAATCCTATTTTTACAATAGAGAGACAGATTTCCGAGTCATTTATAATCCATCAAGGCATGAGCAAAGCACAGGCCGCCAAGGAATCGATTAAAATGCTCTATGATGTGCGCATACCGAATCCGGATAAAGTGGTTAAGCAATATCCCTTCCAGCTTTCCGGCGGTATGAGGCAGAGGGTTATGATAGCTATGGCTTTGGCTTGCCGCCCTAACTTGTTAATAGCAGATGAGCCTACCACTGCTCTTGATGTTACAATTCAAGCGCAGATATTAAAGCTCATGAACGATTTGAAAAAAGAAAAGGGCACATCCATATTGTTTATAACCCATGACCTTGGCGTTATAAATCAAATGGCTGATGAGGTTGCTGTTATGTACTGCGGTCAGGTGGTTGAAATGGCGCCGGTTCGCAATATATTTGGTGACAGCAAGTTTCTCCACCCTTATACAGAGGGGCTAAAGGTTTCCATACCTCGCCTTGATACAACTCAAGGCACCAAGCTGGAAGCGATACAAGGGACGGTTCCTCATCCGCTTGATCTTCCTGTAGGCTGCAAGTTTGCGCCGAGATGTAAATATGCAACAGATAAATGCAAAAATGAAGAGCCTAAACTTGAAAAAGTAGCGGCAAATCAACAGGTGCGTTGTTTTTATCCGGAATTGGAGGTGCGTCATGGAAAACTTAGCTAATGACAATGCCAATGTTGTGGATAAAGATGTACTTATAAGCATCCGTAACCTTAAGCAATATTTCCCGATTAAAAGCAGCAAAAAAGAATTTGTTAAAGCCAATGACGGCATTACAATAGATATATACAAAGGTGAAACCTTGGGTATCGTTGGCGAGTCCGGCTGCGGCAAATCTACATTGGGAAGAGTATTATTGCAGCTTTACCGCCAAACCGAAGGTGAAACTATGTATTACGGGCATAGCAGGGATGAAATAGCGCCTAAATATGCCGAGGATACATATAAAAATCTTGAGCGCAATATTAAAAAATCCCACGAGCTTCGTGAGAAGGCGGAAAAACTTACAGCCGAACATGATGCTCTTGAAAAGAATATTGATTTAAACAATAAAGAAGCGGCAGACAAACTTTATAATTTAAAGGCCGAGCTTAATATAGCTGTTAGAGATGCCCATAATGCGGTTCTCAATATAGCTGAGCTGGTTGGTGGTTTCTATACTACAACAAATTATGGGGAAGTTTCTGCGGCGTTCCTTGCCCATTATGAGGCTTGCAGCAATCTTTCAAAACTTAAGGCCCAAATTAGCGTATTTAAACTTGATATGGAAGATTATGCAATCAAGGTTTATGAAGCTGAGAAAAAAGGCGTAAGCGGTAGCAGCTTTGAAGCAAAAGCCAAAGAGTTTGCTGAGAAAATTAAAGCTAAAACTGTTGAAATTGATGCGGCTAAAGTAAAAGTAGCTGAAATGGCCGAGAAAATAGAGAAAATCCGCGAACCTTATAAAAGCGATGAGAAATTTATTGAGTATGAAAAATTAAGGGATGAGGGAATTAATCTTGCCCGCCTTAATTATAACGAAATGCGCCAATTGCGCAATGAATTGCAGCTCATATTCCAGGACCCTTATTCTTCTCTCAATCCAAGGTTCACAGTCGGTCAGATAATCGGTGAAGGCTTGCTTAATCATGGCTTCTACAAAAGGCATAGTGAAAAAATGCAGGATTATGTTATGAAAACTATGGAAGACTGCGGCTTGCAGCCTTATATGATTCACCGCTATCCTCACCAGTTTTCCGGTGGTCAGCGCCAGCGCATAGGCATCGCGAGAAGTCTTGCGGTTCAGCCGAAATTCGTTGTTTGTGATGAGGCCGTATCTGCTCTTGACGTTTCAATACAGTCTCAGGTTATTAACCTGCTTATGGAACTGAAGGAAAGGGATAATTTAACTTACATGTTTATTTCCCATGACCTATCCGTAGTTAAGTATATTTCCGACAGAATTGCGGTTATGTATTTGGGCAATATTGTTGAACTGGCAGATTCTCAAACTATGTTTGAAAACCCGCTTCACCCTTATACAGAGGCGCTTTTGGCAGCCATCCCTACAACAGATGTCGAGAATGTGAAAGAGCCTGTGCTTTTGGAAGGCGATATTCCAAGCCCGATAAATCCGCCTAAAGGCTGTAAATTCCATACAAGATGTAGGTATTGCATGGATATTTGCAAGGTTGTTACACCTGAGTTTATTGAATCGGAGCCAAATCATTTTGTGGCATGCCATCATGTGATGGAAAAAGATAAATAGCATTAAATTTTGAAGCCGGCAGAAAATATCTGCCGGTTTTTTTCGTAAAAAGAACAGAATATATTTTTAACCAAGATTTTTATTCTATAGGTCTTTTATAAACTGGACGGTTCTGGTATACTGTGAACATATGTAAACGATACGGTGAACCGGGGCCGAATCATATAAAAATACTGTTTGACATATGTTTAGGCAAATATATGTAAACATAAGTATTTGGGGGATTATTTTGATTAATACTTCACAGATTGATGATTATATAGAAAAAATAGCATATATAAACGGGCAATATAAAAGTGTAAACGGACGTTCCAAAAAAATGTATATCCACACCTACGGCTGCCAGATGAACTCTCATGATTCGGAAAAGATTGCAGGTATGCTTTCTGATATGGGCTATGAAGAGGCTGAAAGTGAAAATACAGCGGATATTATTGTTTACAACACCTGCTGCATAAGAGAAAATGCTGAAAATAAAATTTATGGCAATCTGGGGTATCTAAAGGGCTTAAAAGCTGTTAATAAGGATATAAAGGTTATCCTTTGCGGCTGTATGATGCAGCAGGATACGGTTATTGAAAAAATCCGAACATCATACAGGTTTGTTGATGTAATATTCGGAACGTATAATTTATATAAGCTGCCTGAACTTTTATATACTAATATTGAAACCGGCTCGCAGATAATTGATATTTGGCAGGAGCAGGAAGAAATAATTGAAGATTTGCCTGCTCTTAGGAAATATTCTTTCAAAACAGGCGTTAATATAATGTATGGATGCAATAATTATTGCACCTACTGCATTGTGCCTTATGTCAGAGGAAGAGAGCGCAGCAGAGAGCCTGAAAGCATATTGGAAGAGATTAGAAGGCTGATTGATGACGGTGTTGTTGAAATTATGCTTCTAGGGCAAAATGTAAATTCCTATGGGAAAAGTTTGGACAGGGATATTTCATTTGCAAATCTCCTCCAAATGGTGGCGGAAATATCTGGGCTTAGGCGTATACGTTTTATGACGAGCCATCCCAAGGATTTCTCTGATGAACTAATCCAAGTTATAAAGAATAATGACAATGTATGTAAAAGTGTACATTTACCTATTCAATCGGGCAGCAGCAAAATACTTGAAAAAATGAATAGAAAATATACTAAAGATTCTTATCTGACGCTGGTTGATAAATTGCGGGCTGAAATTCCCGGTATCGCCATGACAACTGATATTATATGCGGCTTTCCATATGAAACCGATGAGGATAATGATGAAACTATAGATGTTATAAAAAAAGTCAGATATGCAGGAGCCTTTACTTTCATTTATTCAAAAAGGAACGGAACGCCGGCGGCTTCCATGGATTGCCAAATTGAGGAATCTGTTGTAAAGCCAAGGTTTAATAAGCTCTTAGCGGCGCTTAATCCCATTATATACGAAATAAGTAAAAGCCATATTGGCAATATTTATGAAGTATTGGCGGAAGAAATGAGCAAAAACGATCCGGAGCTTATGACAGGAAGGCTTGATGATAACAGCATAGTGCATTTTCATGGGAATGAAGCTCTGATAGGCAAATTTGTAAATGTAAAAATCACTGATTGTAAAACATTTTATTTAACAGGTGATATTATATAAAGGGAGGACTATTATGTCTATTTATTTTGAAAAAGCAAGAGAATTGGGAACATTAATACTTGAATCAGAAGAGTCAAAAATTTTAGCCGATGCAGGTGCTGCGTTTGACGCTGATGAAAATGCCAAGGCTAAATTTAACGAGTACAAAGACTGCCGCCTTGCAGTTCAGGAAAAAATAGCGGCAGGCGAATTATCTGAAGAGGAAATAACAAAGGAATCTCAAAAGCTGGCCGAAATGGCTATGGAGCTTCAAAAAGATGTGGTTGTTGCAGGGCTTATTTTTGCGGAAGATAATTTTAACACATTTGTGTCTCAAATAATGAATATTTTAAGAGCTACAATGACCGGCGCAGAGCCTGATGAAGGCTGCGGCGGCAGCTGTGCGGGCTGCGCAGGCTGTTCCCCTGAGTAAAAGCTAATAATCTAAGGAGACTATTAATGGCAGGCTTCACACCAATGATGCTCCAATATATGGAGATAAAAGAAAAATATAAGGACTGCATATTGTTTTACAGGCTTGGTGACTTTTATGAAATGTTTTTTGAAGATGCGTTAACGGCTTCTTCAGAACTGGATATTGTGCTCACCGGCCGCGATTGCGGCCAAAACGAAAAGGCTCCCATGTGCGGGGTGCCTTTTCATTCTGCGGATTCTTATATTGCAAAGCTCGTTAAAAAAGGCTATAAAGTTGCAATTTGCGAGCAAATAGGCGATCCAAAGCTGTCAAAAACTTTGGTAAAAAGGGAAGTTGTACGTGTAGTTTCTCCGGGAACTATAATAGATAACAATTATCTTGAAGATGGCAAAAACAATTATATTTTTTGCATATATGAGGAGAAATCAGGCTTCGGCATATCAATTTGCGATGTAAGCACTGGGGAGTTTCTGACAAGCAGCTTAGATTATGATGAAAATACCAAAATTATAGATGAAATAGCAAAATTTCTGCCTTCTGAAATTATTGTAAATGATAATTTTTCCATGAAAGATATTATTGAAAGTATTTTTCAGATAGAAGTAAATTATTTCTCAATTTGGGCTTTTGAATATGCCAATGCTTTTAAGAAATTATGCTCTCATTTTGGCGTAATTAATCTAAACGGTTTCGGCATAGAGGATAATATGCCTGCAATCGGGGCTTGCGGTGCGCTTATTGAATATCTCCATCAAACACAGATGAATCCTCTGGATCATATAAACTCCATTAGGTATTATACATCGGATCAGTTTATGTTTTTGGATATTTCATCAAGGCGCAATCTGGAAATATCTGAAACAATCAGAGCAGGGAGCAAAAAAGGCTCTCTCCTTTGGGTGCTTGATAAAACTACAACTGCAATGGGAACGAGACTGCTGCGAAAATGGTTGGAGCAGCCTTTGATAGACCCCGCTAAAATCAATTTGCGCCTCGATAGCGTAGGGGAGATGAAAGACGATCCCCTTTACAGAGAAGAGATTAAGAGCTATTTAAATACCATATATGATATGGAACGATTGCTGGGGCGAATTGTATATAAAAGCGCAAATGCAAAGGACTTAGTCGCCATTAAAAAATCCCTGGAGCATATGCCCGCTATAAAGCTGATGCTTATGCAGCTGAAATCGCTTTACAGCATAGAGCTTTTTAATGCGCTTGACCCGCTGGAGGATATTTACAGCCTCATAAACCGTTCAATTATTGATGAGCCTCCCTTTAGCATAAGAGAAGGCGGATTTATTAAAACAGGTATTAATGCTGATTTAGATAGATATAGGGAAGCCAAGGATAAGTCCTCTGAATGGCTGAGGGATTTTGAAGAAAGACAAAAACAGGAATCGGGCATAAAGAATTTGAAGGTTAAATATAATAAGGTTTTCGGCTATTATATGGAGGTTACAAATTCATATAGAGGCGATGTTCCTGATTCTTACATACGCCGCCAAACTCTGGCAAATGCGGAACGCTATACAAATGAAGAGCTTAAATCCATAGAGGATGCCATTTTAGGTGCGGATGAAAAGATTGTAGATATTGAATACAGGCTTTTTGTGGAAATAAGAGACAAAGTTGAAACTCAAGCCCAGAGAATACAAAAAAGCGCAGAAATAATTGCTACAGTTGATGCGCTTACTTCTTTAGGAGAAAGCGCTGATTTAAGCAATTATGTAAGACCTGCAATAACAGCCGGCGGCGGTATTGAAATTAAAAACGGCAGACATCCCGTTGTTGAAAAAACAATTAAAACGCCGTTCATACCTAATGATACATATATGGATTTGGAAAAAAGCAGAATGTCCATAATAACAGGTCCTAATATGGCAGGTAAATCCACCTATATGCGGCAGGTGGCTTTGATAACTTTAATGGCGCAATGCGGCTCCTTCGTTCCTGCGGATTCTGCAAGCATATCCGTATGCGACAGGATATTTACAAGAGTAGGGGCTTCTGACGATTTGGCAACAGGCCAAAGCACCTTTATGGTGGAAATGAGCGAGGTTGCCAATATCCTAAATAATGCCACTAAAAACAGCCTGCTGATATTAGATGAAATAGGGCGGGGGACAAGTACCTTTGACGGATTAAGCATAGCGTGGAGCGTTTTGGAATATATTGCCGATAAAAATAAACTGGGCGCTAAAACTCTCTTTGCCACTCACTATCACGAACTTACAGAGCTTGAAGGTAATGTTGACGGGGTTATTAATTACAGAGTCAGCGTAAGCGAGGTTAACGGCGATATTATTTTCCTGCGTAAAATAGAGCGGGGCGGAGCAGACAGAAGCTATGGCATACATGTGGCAAAGCTGGCAGGTATCCCTCATGAGGTTATTGAGCGCTCGGAGGAAGTTATGGTTACCTTGCTCCATGACGACATAACAAGAACAGGCATAAACAGCATGAAAAGCGTAGCGGAGGAAGCCGTTTATTATAAAAAGGCAAAGGCCCGCGCTTCTCATACAGATAAAGGCAATTTAATTATAGATGAGCTTAAAATGATGGATGTTGATGCTTTAACACCGAGGGAAGCGTTACAGGCATTATATAAATTTAAAGAAAATGTATCCAAAGATAACGGTAAATGATTTGCAAACACCAACGAGGGTTAAATATGAATAGAATAATGGTACTTGAAGATTCCATGATAAATAAAATAGCCGCGGGAGAAGTTGTTGAGCGCCCGGGCTCCGTTGTAAAGGAGTTATTGGAAAATTCCATTGACTCAGGTGCGACCCAGATAATTGTTGAAATTAAAGATGGCGGCATCGGTATGATACGCATTACGGATAACGGTGCAGGTATTCCTGAAGAGGATGTTCTGTCTGCTTTTATGCGCCACGCGACAAGTAAAATACGCAATATGGATGATTTGGAGAATGTTTTAACTCTCGGGTTCCGCGGGGAGGCGCTTTCGTCCATATCTTCTGTTTCTCAGCTGGAAATGGTTACAAAGCCCAAAGCTCAGCTAATGGCAAAGCGTATTGAATTACATGGCGGCAAGCTCATGGAGGAAAGTATGATAGGGGCTGCGGATGGCACTACGATTGTTATGCGCAACTTATTTTACAATACACCTGCAAGGCTTAAATTCTTAAAAAAGGCCGGAACTGAAAGCGGCCATGTATCGGAAATTGTAAATAAGATAATATTGGGGCATCCTGAAATTGCTTTTAAATACATAGTCAATAACTCTGAAATAATAAATACCAATGGTAGCGGCAATTTAAAAACGGCTATATTGGCGGTTTACGGAAAAGATGTTGCTAAAAATTTAATCGAGGTTGAAGCTGATTTTGACGGAATAAAGATTTCCGGCTTTATTGGTAAGCCCGAAACATTCAGGGGTAACAGAAATTACGGTAATATCTTCATTAACGGGCGATATATAAGAAGCCGCATAATCGAGCAAGCGGTGGAAGAAGCCTATAAAACAAAACTTATGGTTGGGAAATTTCCTGTTTATATACTTAATTTGAATTTGGACCCGACACTTATAGATGTTAATGTTCATCCGCAAAAAATGGAGGTGCGCTTCAGCGATGAAAGCATTATGTACAATGCCTTCTACAAAGCAGTGGAAAGTGCCCTAAAAGAACATGTGCTTATACCTGAAATAGCTGTGGTAAAGGATAATCCCTTTAGTGAGGCTGCATATGAAATAGATGATGAAACGCCTGTTAAACTGAGTAATTTTGAACAAAAGCCAAACTATTCTTTTGACATGGGAAATGTAATGTCGTCATTATTTAAGAAGGATTCCGAAGATACAAATAATGATGGTTTTATTTCAGAGGCCAAGAGCATTGAGCAATACGAATATGTTGTTGAAAAAATGGCAGAAAAATTGCCTGAAAGTATTCCTGCGGCTAACGCTTTTTTCAATAATTATAGAATAGTGGGGCAGTTTTTTAACACATATTGGATCGTGGAGCAGGATAATTGCCTTTATTTAATCGACCAGCATGCCGCCCATGAGAGAGTGTTATTTGAAAAGCTGATTAATAGCTATAAGAATAAGGTGATTATTTCACAAAGGTTGATAGAGCCTGTGATTTTCAACTTTTCAGACAGAGAAGCAGAAGTGCTTAAGGATAATAAAGAGTTATTCGAGAGCTTCGGCTTTGAGCTGGACTTTTTCGGCGAAAATGAATATGCGCTAAAGTCTGTGCCTTTTATTATCAGAGGTGCAACCGATATTTCATTTTTTACGGATATGCTTGATAAATTGGCAGATAACAGTAATGTAGTAACTGACGTAATAGATGAAAAAATTGATGCAATAGCTTCAATTTCCTGTAAGGCGGCGGTTAAGGGCAATGACAAGCTGTATTATATTGAAGCGAATAATCTTATTAAAGAACTGCTTAAATTGGAAAATCCTTTTACCTGCCCTCATGGAAGGCCGACTATTATTAAACTTACAAAATACGAGATTGAAAAAATATTCAAGAGGATACAATGATAATGGATAAAAAGCTAATTGTTATTGCAGGGGCAACCGCAACAGGCAAAAGTGCCGCGGCACTTGAGCTGGCGAATATGGTTGATGGGGAAATAATTTCAGCCGATTCAATGCAGGTTTACAAATATATGGACATCGGTACCGCTAAGCCTTCTAAAGAAGATTTAGCGCTTGTTAAGCATCATTTAGTGGATATAGTAGAGCCTGATTACAGCTTTAATGCAGCTGTTTTTGCAGATATGGCAAAATCTGCTATAGATGATGTAATTGCCAGAGGCAAGCAGCCTATTTTAGTCGGCGGCACAGGGTTTTATATAAACGCTGTAATCTACAATAATGATTTCTTAATAAATACAACTGAAAAAAGCTCTGAGTTAAGAGAAGAATTATATAAAAGATATGAAACAGCAAGTCCGGAGGAAATATTTGAAGATTTAGTAAAAATTGACCCTGAATACGCAATTACGACTCATGCAAACAATGTAAAAAGAGTTTTAAGAGCCATTGAATATTATACTGAAACGGGAGAAAAATTTTCTTCCTATAACGGTAGAAATAAGGCTAACAGGCAAAATGCTTATGATTTCAGTATGTTTGTATTAAACAGAGACAGGGCAAAAATGTATGATGCAATTAATATCAGAGTAGATAAAATGATGGGAAACGGCTTGTTTGAAGAAGTAAAAGCCTTGCTGGATATGGGATATGGAGAAGGGCTAACTTCCATGCAGGGGCTTGGCTATAAGGAGATTTGCGCTTATTTCAATAATTTGGTTACAGTTGATGAAGCTGTTGAAAATATAAAATTGGGAACCAGAAGGTTTGCAAAACGCCAAATTACGTGGTTTAAAAATCAATCAGAAGGCATATGGTTGGATATTGATGACTATAAGGATTCTCGAGGCTTGGCGGTAGAAATTGGAAAGTCAATAATTTAAGTAACGGAGATAAATATGAATATTGTTGATGAATATTTACTGAATGAATTTAAAATCGACCGGCGTTTAATTGAACTGTCTCATGAGGCTGAAAGAAAAATCTCACGCAAATTTTATCAAATTGATAAGGTTTGCGATTATAATCAACTCAAGGTTCTTAATGCCATGCAAGAAGCAAAGCTGGCGGATATTCACTTTGAAGGCTCTACTGGCTATGGCTACAATGATGCAGGCAGGGACAAGCTGGAAGAAATATATGCCAATGTATTTAAAACTGAAGATTGTTTGGTACGCCAGCAGATTATATCAGGCACCCATGCGCTGAGCTTGGCGTTATTTGGCAATTTGCGATACGGTGATGAACTGTTGTCTCCGGTAGGGGCGCCGTATGATACTTTGCAAGGTGTAATCGGTATCAGGGATATGAGAGGTTCTTTAAAAGAACATGGAATATCATATAAACAGGTTGATTTACTCCCAGATGGGGAATTTGACTGCGGCAGTATAAAATCGTCAATTAATAAAAGTACTAAAATGGTTACAATACAGCGCTCCAAAGGCTATTCACTGCGCAAAAGCCTAACGATTTCCGAGATTAAAGATTTAATTAATTTTATAAGAAATATCAAAGCTGAATTAATAATTATGGTAGATAATTGTTATGGGGAGTTTGTAGATATTATAGAGCCGGCTGAGGTCGGCGCAGATTTGGTAGTAGGCTCTTTAATTAAAAATCCCGGCGGAGGGCTTGCTCCCGTAGGAGGATATATAGCAGGAAAACGCGAATATGTTGAAAATGCTTCTTATAGATTATCTTCACCGGGGATAGGCAAGGAGGCGGGCCCTTCTTTGGGGATAACTCAGAGGCTGGCTCAGGGCTTGTTTCTTGCACCTAATGTGGTTTCCGGCTGCTTGAAAGGCGCCGTTTTTGCAGCGGAAATATTTGAGTCGCTGGGTTATGATGTATTTCCGAATAACAACAGAGAGCGCTCGGATATTGTACAGGCTGTAAATATGAAATCCGCAGAAGCTGTTATATCTTTTTGTAAAGGAATACAGGCAGCTGCGCCGGTGGATTCCTATGTTTCGCCCGAGCCATGGGATATGCCCGGCTATGACTGTCCTGTAATTATGGCGGCGGGAGCTTTTGTATCAGGCTCCTCCATAGAACTAAGTGCCGATGCGCCTATAAAACCTCCTTATTCGGTATTTTTACAAGGAGGCCTGACCCATGCCCATGCTCATTACGGAATATTAATTGCCATAAACCACATGCTGAAAGATAGGATTATTGCGCTGTGACCTGCATTAAGAATATTGACAATGGATAATAATATGTTAACATTATATAAATGGATATAAAGTTATGTTAAAGTAAAAAATTGCCCAAAGCATTTTTGAAGTAGGTGGACATTATTGTTTTATCAGATAATTTATATATATGCGATAATGTTAAAAATAAGAAAATTATTGCTGATATAAGAGCTAATATTTTCAGCGGTGAGGAGTTTTTAATATGTTTAAATAATGCTTCACAAAATTTAATGGACATCTATTATATTAAAGAGCTTAATAAGCCCTATATTAATGTGGAAAATCTTATAGTTTTAGCCATATGCGGCAGCAAGACCCAAGCGAAAGAAACATCGGCGTTTATTATTGAGCGTTTTGTGCAAGAGTATAATGAAATCGGCAGCTTTAAAAGTAAGGTTTGTTTAATCAGGTGGGATAAAAATGACTAAGTGGATTTTTGCTATTATTAATACAATATGTTTGATTATAATTATTTTATTTACCGCTATAGAGCTGCCCACCTTTAATTATGCTTTTTATAATTATGAATATAATAAAAACTCTGCTTTTGAAATAGTGGGAATATCATCATACGACTTGGAAAAAGTTACAATCAAACTTATGGATTATATGAAAGACGATGCTGAAGATTTAGAAGTATATGCCAATATAAATGGTGTAAACCGCGAATTTTTCAATAATCTTGAAAAATCACATATGGTAGATGTTAAAAATTTATTTCAAATAGGCTATGCTATTAGAAATATTGCTGTTGTTGTTTTTTTCATAACATTTTTATGCGCTTTTGTATACAAAAAGCGGCCGGCTTTAAGGGAATATGCTAAAAGTTTCATCAGTATCATACTGATTTTTGTTACGGCATGCGGCGGGCTTGTTTTGGTGATTCTAAGTAATTTCGATAAATATTTTACGATTTTCCATGAAATATTTTTTGATAATGACATGTGGATTCTTGATCCGGCGACGGATTTGCTTATTAATATTGTACCGCTGCCATTTTTTATCGATATTTTTAAAGTAGTTATATCGTTGTTTTTCCTAGCGGCTATAGTGATGATGATAATTAGTATTGTATATTTGAAATCTGTAAATAATAAGCAGGAGGTGCGCGAATGATAGGCGCATTTTTTGCTATACTTAAAACAATTGGACTACTGCTGCTTGTTATTTTAGGAATTTTATTCATATTAACTACATTGGTGCTGTTTTGGCCTGTTAAATATAAAGCTAAAATTAAGTATGCGCTTAAAGAGCTGGAGTATGAGATTGAAGTATCCTGGTTAGCCAGATTTATTTTGTTTTATATAATGAAAGATGGAAATGCAGAAAAAACGCTGTTTCGCATTGCTTGGTTTAAAATAGCCAATAAAGAGGAAAGCAATGAAAATAATTTTGCCGAAAATAAGAAATCTGAAAATAAGAAGCCTGTTGAAGCAGAAAAGCTAAATCCCGAAAAAGAATGTAAAGAATCCGGTAAAACAGATGAGAAAAGTGAATTATCTAAAGCAGAAACTGATAAGGAAACTGATGATACCAATAAGCATACTGCTGATTTTCAAAAGGAGGAAGATGATGGCAAAAAGAAAAACAGCATAGCAAGCGTGTTCAGCAAGATTAAGGAAATATACAATTATCCAAATAAAGATGAAATTATAAAAGAAACTATTATTCTGTTAAAACGGCTGTTAAAAGCGCTAAAACCGAAATATTTTAATCTAAACTGTGAATTTGGCTTTGAAACGCCGGATATGACAGGCATGGCGCTTGGCATTGCAGGTATAGTCAGAGCAATTGTTTATAAAGATAATTTTAACATAGAGTTTAGAGGCAACTTTAATGAAAAAACATTAAATTTAAATACAGGCTTAGGCGGGAAAATTTCATTATGGTCCAGCCTATGGTCGCTTATAGCCTTTGTTTTCAAAAAGCCTATTTGGAAAATAATCAGACCCAAACTTTTTAATAAAAAAAATAGCGAAAGGAATGAATAATATGGTAAATAATTTCAATTCAAACTTAGAAACATTGTTCGGTAGTTTAGACAGCTTTATATCAACGAAAACGGTTGTGGGAGAGCCTATACACATTGGTGATGTTATTATGCTGCCATTGGTGGATGTGCTTTTCGGAGTAGGGACGGGGGCCA
>JGI994J12354_10001841_pt1 | contig 21225 bp, 17 predicted proteins | sample IntmicLarv3ML3BL_FD_12354 | JGI IMG/M metagenome (IMG submission 12354) | reverse complement strand
TATGAGCGACATTTTAAGACGAGGACGGTTAAGCAAAAGCCCTGACGAAGAAATGAGGGCTTATACATCTTCAATGGATGCCGATAAATGGATTTTTGAAGCGGATGTGTATGTCGATTTGGCGCACACATTAATGCTGAAGGAATGCGGTATTATTTCGGAATCCGACTGTTCCGCAATTCTTTCAGGTTTGATGAAAATCAAAGAAGAAGGTATGAAGAATCTTGATTTCAGTTACGAAGATATTCATATTTCTTTAGAAGCTCGTTTGATTGACCTCATCGGCGAAAATGCCGGCGGCAGAATGCATTCCGGTCGCTCTCGAAACGACGAAGTCGCAACTTGCATTCGATTTGCATTGCGTGGGGAATTGCTTTCTCTTCTTGAAGACCTCATGCATCTTGAAAATGTATTAACGGCGCTTGCCGCCAAACACATTCGTACGCTGATGCCCGGCTTTACGCATCTCCAGCATGCGCAGCCGACAACGTTCGCTCATCATCTGTCGGCGCATGCAGACGCTTTTGAGCGCGACATCGCTCGCACACTTTCCGCTTACGAGCGTGTCAATATCTGTCCGCTCGGTTCCGCCGCATTTGCTTCTACCGGATTTGCAATTGACCGGTTTGCAACGGCAGAACGCCTCGGCTTTTCCGGCCCTATGACCAATTCCATGGACGCCGTCAGCAGCCGGGACTTTTTAATTGAATGTGCCGCCGTTTTTTCCAACATTATGATTAACCTCAGCCGAATGGCCGAAGAACTTATCCTTTGGTCGAGCACGGAATTCAATTTCGTTGAATTAGACGACACATACGCGTCCACATCGTCCATCATGCCGCAAAAAAAGAATCCGGACACCGCCGAATTGATGCGCGGGAAATCCGGAACTGTTGTCGGTTCATTGATGTCGCTTCTGACGATCTGCAAAGGTCTGCCGCTCAGCTACAACAGAGATTTGCAGGAAGCGACGCCGCATATTATTAAAAGCGCAGGCACTGCCGCAGCATCCGTCCGCATGATGTCGGGAATTATGGAAACGCTGACTGTCCGCACGGAAGTTATGGCGCAGCAGTCCGCTTCCGGATTTACGACCGCGACGGAGCTTGCCGACACCCTGGTTCGCGAAGCAGGCATTCCATTCCGGACGGCACATCAAATTGTCGGAACGCTCAGCCGAAGCGAAAAAACGCCGACGCTCAAAGATATCGATTCCGTTTCCGCTCAGGTGCTCGGTTATAAGTTATCCGACAAAGGGCTGACTGCAAAATCCGTTACCGAAGCTCTTGATCCGTTGTCCAACGTTAAAAGACGCGCCGTCATCGGCGGTCCGGCACCCGAGAGAATTGAAAAAGACTTGGTAATTAAAAAGAAAAGACTGGAAACTTTGCAGAAAAACATTCTTGCATCGGATTTGTCGGTTCAAAAAGCATTGGAAAAATTAACGGATGAAGTCAAAAAATTAATTTGATTTTTGACTTCTCTATCTTACTTTTTATTGATTTTAATCTCTAATATTTTTTTGTTGATTTTTAATTTCTACTGTTTTGCTTCTTTTATTGATTTTTAATTTCTATTGTTTTGCTTCTTTTATTGATTTTTAATTTCTATTGTTTTGCTTCTTTTATTGATTTTTAATTTCTACTGTTTTGCTTCCTTTGATGTCGGTTAATTTCTTTTTACAATTATCTTTCAGGTACCTTCGGAATATTTATATACAGCTTATGTTTATTTCTCAAATACAAAGGTACCTTCTTTTATCTCTGAAATTAATAAGGTACCTTTAAACAAGGCATCTTCTTGTAAAAACAAATAATGGAGAATTAAAAAATGAAAGAAGCAACTCAAAATGGTATCGATCAAAAGGAGCAACTCTCTAGCCTCAGTTCGATGTTGCATCAATGTTATGTCAATCTGCCGGACGACCAAAAAAGCAGATTATTTGATTGTTTTAATGAAGACGAGCAGAAGGAACTGGTCTGTCTCTTAAACACGTCTCTTCAAAGAACGGAACTGTTCGACAATGCCGGGTTCAATAAACCGGTGCCGAGGCACTTTAAAGATTCGGATTTCTTCCCGACCGTCGATGATATGCTGATGTCAGCCTATGAATCGAATCATCTTGATTCTTTTGGACGTTTGCTTGATTCGGCAGATATTGAAACACGCAAAAGTTTCTTAAAAATTGCCTGTTATCAGCAGCGGGATGATTTTGTTCGGCTGATCCTGAATAATTTGCCTGTCGATTTTAGCGCGGATAAAATGGCCGAACAAATGGTTAAAGAAGATCGTCTTTCTTCCCTTTGCTATGTGTTGGATTACATCAGCGAAGACAAAAAATGGGAACTCTTTGACACCGCTTGCAATCTCGGCTATCAAGAGATTGCCGATTGTCTTTATGACCGTTTGTCGGGTATCAAAGTCAAAAAAGAAATGCTGGTGAAAAAGATCTATGACGATTGCACATCATCGCTGTTTCAGTTTGTGAATCAATTTTTCAATGACGGCTACGGTTCTCCCTTCCGTTAATGTCATGTTCGGGGGAGTGTAATGTGAAAAATAATTCAAATCATAATTCAAATCATAATGCAAATCACACTTCAGATGAACAAGAATCCGAAGTTTTTGATAATTTTTTCCGGCTTGCTATATTGATGCATCGATATAGTCATTTTATTCGTCGGGAGAACGGTCTTTTCGGAGATATGCGCCGCGGTCAAGGGCGTGTTTTGTCTTTGCTGAAAATGCAGCCGGAAATCACTCAAAAAGACTTATCCTATTTATTGGATATGCGGCCGCAGTCTTTGGGCGAATTGCTGAGTAAATTAGAAAAAAAAGGTTTTATTACGCGTACCCCTTCTGAAGATGATCGAAGAATTATGATTATTCGATTGACGCCGGAGGGAGAAAAAGCAGCGGAAAACCCAAACAAATCCGATGATTTTTTCGGCATCCTGAATTCGGAAGAAAAAGAACAATTCAACGAATATTTAGAGCGCCTGATTGAAAATTTGGAAGAAAAAATGAACATATGCGATGCCGATTCCCGTAAGTATCGTTTTTTCAATCGCTTCGGAAAAAAAGGGCCGTCGCCACATCCGTCTTTTGATTCCGACGAATAATTCATATTTTATAATTGCATAACGGCTGTCTTCTTCGGAAAATACCGCCGATTCTTTTTTTCATTTTTTTCATTTTTTTCATTTTTTTCATTTTTTTCATTTTTTTTGTCCGCCGAATTCTTCTTATATTGACTTTTCCTTTTTCAAAGTATCATTATAATTTATTATCAAAAAAGTTTAATAAGCCTGCATCCAAAATCATTTATGTATTACAGTAATAATTTTCATTCAAATTTATTTTAAATTCTTATTAATTATTGTCGAGGAGCATTCATGTCATTTAAAACAGGAGATTTTGTTAAAGTTGAAAAAGACGGCGTTTTTTATGAAGGCCACGTGATTCCGGGAGACGCCGGCTACATTACGCTGAAAATGGTCGGCGGCGGATATATCGCCGGATTTTTAGAAAAAGAAGTCCAAATTACATTGTTGTCGTCCGTTTCCGCTCCTCCCGAGCCGCCGAAGCAGGTTGTTCGAAATATGGCCAAAGCGGCAAGCATTAAAGTTCAGCCTTCCGGCAAAAAAATCACAATCATTACAACCGGCGGAACGATTGCGACTTACTTGAATCCGGATACTCGAACCATTGCGCCGACATTTACCGGTACCGATCTTCTTCTCGAAGTTCCTGAATTGGAAGGATTTGCCGATTTCAAAATCAGAGATGTTTTCAGTCTGCTTTCCGAAAATCTGAAGCCGAAGCACTGGAAAGAGCTGGCCGAAGTGATTTATGATGAAATCGAAACCGGTGCCGACGGAATTATTGTCACGCACGGCACCGACACACTGACTTACTCGGCCGCCGCCGCTGCTTACATGATTGATACGCCTGTTCCGATTATCTTTACCGGCTCCCAACGCAGCCCCGACCGCCCGAGCAGCGACAATCACATGAATCTTTTGTGTGCCGCCCGTGCCGCCGCCGGTGATATTGCCGAAGTTTTAATCGTCATGCACGGCTCGGTTTCCGATGAATACTGCTCGCTTCACCGCGCCGTTAAAGCCCGAAAAATGCACACCTCCCGCCGCGACACGTTCAAATCGGTCAACATGTTCCCGATTGCAAACATGGATTACCTGACGGGCGAGCTGACCTTCTTGTCAGACTTTGTTGATTACGAAAAGCGCGGCGACAACAATCTTCAACTCATGTCCGATCTTGAAGAAAAATGCGCGATCGTTAAATTCGTCCCCGGGGCCGACCCGTCCATTCTCGATTATTACATTGATAATGGTTACAAAGGCATCGTTCTCGAAGGCGTCGGGCTCGGTCACGTTTCCGACGATTGGATTCCCGCTCTTCAAAAAGCCGCCGCCAAGAAAATCCCGATCGTCGTCACTTCTCAGTGCATTTACGGCGGTACCTCATTGGGAACATACGAAACCGGCTTGGCGATGAAAGCGGCAGGCGTTGTCGAGGCCGTCGATCAGCTGACAGAATCCGTTTTTGTCAAATTAATGTGGCTGCTCGGTCAGAATTTAGATTACGAAAAAGTAAAAGAATGGATCGGAATTGAAATGAAAGGCGACATGTCGTCAATGATTATTGACTGATTCCTTTCGTTTTCTTTTCTTTCATTTTCTCTTTTCTCTCCTCCCTGTTCTATTTTCTTTTTTTCGTTTTTCTCTCTTCTCTGTTCTATTTTTCTTTTTTTCGTTTTTTTAGACTTTTAATTTTTAATGTCTCTGGATTGATACTAATTGATACTTATTTATATCAGTTTGTCTTTTTTCTTTTTATGGATTTCCAGGTTTTTCTTCAAATGCTCAATGATAAAAATGCGCTTAACTATCCGAAATTAAAATACAAATATGGAAGCGACAATTTAACTGAATACGTTTCCGTGTTGTCCGAAAACGTTTTTGAGCCGACTTCTCTTATAGATTTTAACGGAAAACAGATTGTCTATTCTCCGACGCAAATTAAAATAATTTCACAAATCGCAAAGGCATTGATGCAGTCTTATTCCGGCGAAAAATACGGGATGGCGGCAATGGAAGATGAGATTATTGCAACATTGTCGATTGAAAAAATTGATACGCAGCGAGAAAGCGTCCGCCGTATTTTAGAAGGCTTTGCGCCGAATTCCGCAAGCGAAGAAAAAGCATACGGAATCAAATGCGGGCTTGATTTCATTTCCGATTCGTCTCATAAAATAACAGCGGAAAACCTTCGGAAACTTTATGAGCTGACCGTAAATCGGTTTTTGGAAACGGAGAACAAACTGCCGGCCGATTTGAATTACAGAAACGATTCGGTTTATGTTGTCAATTCTGTCGGGAAAAACGTCCATTCCGGAATTCATCACGAAAAGCTGCCGGCTTATGTTTTGGATTTGATTTCCTTTATCCAAAATGATTCGGATAAAATGGACCAAATTTTAAAGTCCGCCGTTATCCATTATTATTTTGCTTATCTCCATCCTTATTTTGACGGTAACGGCCGAATGGCTCGTCTGTTTCAGCTTTGGTATCTCATTCAAAAAGGATACGGTGCAACGCTTTTCATTCCATTTTCCGCTTATGTCAATGAAAAAAGGACCGGCTATTACAAAGCATTTAAAACGATCTCGGAGAACAACGAAATTTCGGGAATCACGGATGTTACGCCGTTTTTACATTTTTTCGCCGAAAATATTTTTTCCCGATTCGCTGAAAATCGAAAAACCGAAGATACATTATCGGATTTCAAAAAATTCCTGTCAGACGGACTCATCACAAAAAAGGAAGAAGAATTATTTTACTTCATTCTTTCCAATTACGGCAGCGCCGAATTTTCAACAAAGCGCCTTGAAAAAGATTATTGGGATGTTGCTTACGCTACGGTTCGGACTTTTGTTTTAAAATTCGAGAAACTCGGTTTGCTGCAGTCTCAAAAATACGGGGTGAGGGTCAGGTATAAAGTTAGAGGGGAATGACACCGCTTCCTTTTTTTCAATCTTCAATTCTTTGAATCCTGTATTGGAATTTTTCTTTTAATTTTATCATATCTTCATGATTGTGGTCATGCGTATGCAGATGAATATGTCCGCCGCTTTCTTTCATTTGTCTTAATATTTCATCGACGGCTTCGTCAAAACTGAGCGGCAGTTCTTCGCAGTCAAATCCGATAGAGGAGAGCAGCTGGAACAATTTGAAAATGTCAGACGCTTCTAAATTGTTTTCTTCTAAAACTTTCACATTTGAGAAAATTTCTCTCGGCGTTCCGGTCTCGATTATTCTTTTGTTGAGAACGTAAATTTTGTCGGCCATTTCCGAAAGCAAATTGACGTCATGGGTTGAAATTAAAATCGTCATCCCGTCGTCATTTAATTTGTTGACAATGTCGGCCACATCGCGTTTGCTTTTCGGGTCCAGATTCGCAGTCGGCTCATCTAATATCAAAATTTTCGGTTTCATGGAAATAATGGATGCCAGCACAACTTTCTTTTTCTGGCCCAAACTCAGATGATGCGGAACGCGGTTTCTTAAGTCGGTCACGCCGGTCATTTCCATAGCTTCTTCGACTCGTTTTTCTACTTCTTCTTTTGGCAGGCCGAGATTGAGCGGACCGAAAGCGACATCATCAAAAACGGTCGGCATAAATAATTGGTTGTCGGGGTCGGCAAACATAATGCCGACTTCTTTGACGCGCTGAGAGGCATTCATATCCGCGACATCCCTGCCATCTATGAAAATATGACCTTTGCTTTTGATGGTTGAATTCATGTGCAGAAACAGCGTCGTTTTTCCGGCGCCGTTCGGGCCGACGACCGCGACTTTTTCGCCGGCATGAATATCCAAAGAAACGCCTTCCAAAGCCAACTTATTTCTCGGATAGTAATATGTCAGATTTCGAACGGAAAGAATCGGGTTATCAGACTCTTCAATTCCGACAGCTTCGTTTTCAAATTGTTTTTTTTCTATTTCTTCTGTCATCTTCTTCCCTCTGTCATCTTCTTCTTTCATCAGCTGAAAATCAGATTTAAAATCCCGTTGTTTATTAATGCCGGAACGTGAATCAAAACTGCCGTCACAAAAACAGCCGACATGCAAATGTAATCCAATGCCTTCATGTTATTTTCGGTAAGGATTGCCGGTTTTCCTGTGTATCCTTTGGCAACCATTGATTTATAAACTTCGTCTCCGCGTTCAAAGCTTTTAATCAGCAGCATTCCAAGCATATTCGATATCGATGAAAACATCCGCAGTGACAGGTTTGGTCGAAATCCTTTTGCCGCCATGGAATTTTTCATATTTTCAAGTTCCTCGGAAAAAACAAAAATATATCGGTAGGCAAAGATTAAAATCTGCAGCAGAAATATCGGCATTTTTAAGTCGTACAGAACTTTAACGATGTCATCAAATCGCGTTGTTGCCAACAAAACTGTCAGAACAAGTATAGCGGCGGTTGCGCGGATGAGTATCAAACCGGCCTCCGCGGCGCCGGCCTCTGTTATGTCGATAAAGCCGATTGACCACAAAATTTCAGACCCGTCGGCACCCGTGCTGAGAAGAAGCGCAGCGGCAAATATCACAATAAATAAAAAAGGCGACCAAATTCTTTTGAGAACGAATCCGATCGGCAGTCTTGAAATAATTATCATTAAACCGGCAAACAAAAGTGCCGCCGCCGCCATATTTATATCCTTGACGACGGCAACGGAAATCACGATCAATAGAGAGGAAACAACCTTTGTCATCGGCTCCATTCGATGAATGATCGAAACTTTTTCACTGTTATATGAGCCGATTGCATGGTCCATTCTTTCTTTCCCTCTATTCCTATAATCTCGTTTTTTAATTTATTCTTTTTTCATGTTTTTTCTGGATTGAATGTACATGATAATTCCGGCAATACCGATAATGTATCCGAATCCGGCGATAATGTTAAAAAGTGTCGGGCCTTCTCCGAAAATCGGGTTTCCGCCACTGCTTGATCCGCCGCCGGACGAGCTGATTTCAATTTTTTTTGCAATCGCATGTTCGCCTTCGATAACTTTTGCGGTGTAGGTTGTAACGCCGCTTTTAATCGGGAATGTATAATATCCTTCCGCATTTGTTTTTCCCGTCATGTATACTTCGTTGCCGATTGTTATTTCAGCGTCGCAGTTTGCCATCGGGTCGCCGCCTTGGTACCATGCTTTTATGGTGACGTCGGTCGCAGTGCTTTCAAAACTCATATAGACGCCGTGGGCCGCGGCAGGGGCGGCAAAAATTAAGACGGCCATAAGCAATACGGCAAAGCAGGCCATACCTTTTCGAATTGATTTATTTGTCATGTTTCTCACTTTTTATTCCGGTTCCGAATTATGTTTTCTGAAATCCGTGTTTTCATTTTAAAGTTTTCATATAATATTTAATCAGATTTACTCAATCGGTTTTTTCTTTTTTATACCTTTCAAGCATTTCGGGTTTTACTTTTTCAATGAACGGGAGGATAAATGCGCTGATAATTCCTTCCGCAATCATTAAGGGAATGTTCATTAAGAAAATCATGAAGAATGTCAGAATTCCGGGGTATGCCGTCAATAATTCCGCAATCGTCGAAAGAACGGGAATTCCGGAGACTCGGTCAAGCATCGCGTTCAGACTTCCGAAATCAATACCCGATACATAGAATATAATTCCGAGCAGAATTGTTGTTATGGTTACCGCAATCACGCTGGTCAATGCGCCGGATACGGCAAATGGGAATTTTGTTTTTGACAGGGTTTTGAATATAAGCCAGCCCGCAAGCGCCGGAACGCCCATTAAAAGGCTGTTGACGCCGAGAACGGTTACGCCGCCGAATTGGATCAGAATGGCTTGAAGCAAAAGGCTGATAAAAACACAAACAAATGCAAGCGGGCCGAGCAAAATGCCTGCCAAACCGGCCAGCATTAAGTGCAACGATGTCGGAGGCATCGGGATTCTGAACATGCACGCAACAAACAAAGCGGCCGTCACAACCGCAACCTGCGGCACCTTTTCGCTTATATTTCTCATTTCCTTTTTACTTTGCGCAACACTGACAACCAATAATATTGCGGTTAACATCCATCCGGCGATAATGACCCATGTCGGAAGAACACCGTCCGATATATGCATTCTATTTTCTCCTTTAACAATTATGATTATTACGGAAAAACAGTATCGGATTCTTAAAACTTTGAATAAAGTTCTGATTTTTTTCCGAGAAATTCTGTTTTTAAATTAAAAAAAATCAATTTTGATGTTTTAGAAACATTCTAAATCAAGCGACACACAGGGTGATATATGTGACAACTTCAATTTTCGAATTGTTCTTATTTTAGACCTTCTTTTTGTTATAAATCTTTTTAATTCGGTAACACATGTTATCTTTTAAGATATCGTCCAAATCAGTCCTCTTTCAAAAATCGATTTTTATTTTATCCGCTCTCTTTTTTGTTAAAGGCCGGCGCCCGTTTTCCTCCGTTTCTTTATTCTTTTTTAATTTTCTTTTTGATTTTTTTATTTGATTTTGAACGTTTATTTTGAACGTTTATTTGAACGTTTATTTTGAACGTTTATTTTGAATTTTATTCGGTGCCGTCTTCTAACATTTCCGGCTTCACTTTCTTGATAAAAGGAACGATAAACGCACAAATAATTCCTTCTATTATCATAAGCGGGAAATTCATAACCATTAAAAGGAATAATGTCAGTCCGAATGAACTGCCTGACAAAACGGAAGCGATTGTCGAAAGCACGGGAATGGTTGACACAATGTCAAATAATGCGTTCAAGCTGCCGAATTTAATTCCGGATACGAAAAGGACAATTGCCAATAGGATCGTTGAGAGGAATATTGAAAAAACGCTTGCGGTTCCTGCCGATATTGCGGAATTTGTTTTCTTCGAACACATTTTGTAAACAAAATAAGCCAGCATTGCCGGAAATCCCATCACAAAACTGTTCACGCCGAGAACGGTTATACCGCCGTTTTGAAGCAGCAGGGCCTGAAGCACCAGTCCGATAAATATACATATGAATGCCAGCGGGCCGAGCAAAATTCCGACAAGTCCGCTGAGTACCAAATGCAAAGATGTCGGCGGTACCGGAATTCTGAATAAACAGGCTATAAAAAACGCAGCCGTTACAACGGCAACGAGCGGTATTTTTTCTGAAATATTCCCGAGTTTTTTTCGGCTCCACATTATACTGATTACGATAAGTGCAGCCGTTAAAATCCATCCCGCTACTAAAACACTTCCGGGAAGGACTCCTTCTGATATGTGCATAATTTTTTCTCCCATTTTTGACTTTTTTAAGTCTATTATTAATTTCGGTTTTGTTTTATTTATCTTTTGCTACGTTTCAATTTTTCTGTAATACAAAATATTACCTTTTTGAATTATATCTGTTTGTTTCTCTGCTTTTTTTGTTTCTTTGTTTTTTTTGTTTCTCTGCTTTTTTTGTTTTTTTGTTTCTCTGCTTTTTTTGTTTCTCCGCTTTTTTTGTTTCTCAATTTTCTTTGTTTCTCTGTTTTCTTCCATTTCTTTTGACCATACAAAATCTTTATATATTGCAAATGTGTATCGTGGTAACAATTGACATGATACTAATTGTCACAATTTTGTAAAAAATAAGGATTGATTTGAAAATGATAATTCTCGGCATACCGGACCCGGCTATCTTGGCAGCTTATCTACTTTGTTTCTTCGGAGCGGTTTGGTGCATATATTACGGCATTCGCCATTGGAACGATACGGATTGATTCGTGCCGACCGATTCGGCATTTGTATTTATCGCTGTTTAAGTTGATTGAAAATAAATATATTAAAAATTGTTATGAGGATTGCGTTTTATGGCTTTTTCTTTATCTTCGATTGAAACCTTTTTAACTTCGCTCGGAACCACTTCGGGACTGAGTGTACCGCTGTTATTGACGATGGTTATTCTTTATTTCGGAATCACTTTCCTGCTCGCCTGGTACGGTTACAAAAAAACCAAAACGGCTTCCGATTACATGATTGCCGGTCGAAAAACTCATCCGTTGATTATGGCGATTTCTTACGGTGCGACATTTATCAGTACTTCCGCAATTATCGGATTCGGCGGCATGGCAGCCACATACGGTATGAGTCTTTTGTGGCTGGCATTTTTGAACATTTTAGTCGGTATCGTTATTGCTTTCTTAGTGTTCGGCCCGAAAATGAGAAAAATGGGAAAACAGCTTCATGCCACGACATTTCCGGAATTTATCGGAAAACGGTTTGAATCCCGCGGCCTCCAATCCTGGACCGGTCTGTTTATTGCGGTTTTAATGCCTCTTTATGCGGCCAGCGTCTTAATCGGTTCGGCCCGTTTCCTTGAAACAACGCTTGGCGTTCCTTACAACACGGCATTGATCGTTTTTACAATTATTGTTGCCGTTTACGTTATTGTCGGCGGTTTGCTTTCTGTTCTTTATACCGATGCTTTCCAGGGCGGAGTTATGTTCCTGGGTATGGCGTTTTTGCTCATCCTGACTTATATTAAATTGGGCGGCATTGTTGAAGCGCACACCGCATTGACAGGTATGGCGTCACTGGTTCCGGACTCGCTTCAAGCTATAGGCCATCGGGGATGGACAATGATGCCCGCATTCGGATCTCAGTTGTGGTGGACGATTATTTCATCGCTCATCATGGGTGTCGGTATCGGTATCATTGCTCAGCCGCAGTTGGCCGTTCGATTTATGACGGTCAAAGACAATAAAACCCTCAAAAGAGCCGTTCTTGCCGGCGGTCCGTTCATTTTCATGATGGCCGGCGTCGCGTACATTGTCGGCTCTCTTTCCAATGTTTATTTCTTTAATGAATTCGGTCAAATCGCTTTGGAAGTTGCCGGCGGCAACATCGACTCTATCATTCCGGCATACATCAACGGCGCAATGCCCGAACTCTTTATTATTATCTTCCTTCTCAGTTTGTTGTCGGCGGCAATGTCAACGGCGGCGTCTCAGGTTCACACAATGGGAACATCCGTCGGGTACGATTTGATTCAGCAGGGCATCTTAAAAGGAAAATCTTCAAAAACGATTCTGTTCACAAGAATCGGTATGGTCATTACAGTCATTGCCTCCGTCATCCTGGCATTCGTTCTGCCGGGCAGTATTATTGCAAGAGCGACATCCGTTTTCATGGGAATCTGTACGTCAGCTCTTCTTCCGATGTACGCCGGGGGCCTCTTCTGGAGAAAAATGACAAAATCCGGCGCATACGCCAGTTTCTTTGTCGGTCTGGTCGTTTCACTCTTTTGGTATGTTTTCGTCCACGCCTCCGAAGCAATTCCGTTCAAAATCTGCAGCATGATTTTCGGCGTTCCGACATTACTGACCGGAACATGGATGTATGTCAATCCGATTCTGATTGCAACACCGCTTGCCATTCTTGCGGCGATATTTGTCAGTTTAAAAACGCAACCGCCATCGGAAAAATTAGTTAATCAAATGTTCTCCAAATCCGAAGAAGCCGATGGTTCGGCTTAATCGGATTCTATTTTTTATTTTTTTTATTTTTTTTATTTTTTTTGTTTTTTATTTTTTTTGTTTTTTATTTTTTTTGTTTTTTATTTTTTTTGTTTTTTTTATTTTTGTTTTCTGTTTTTTTATTTTTATTTTCTGTTTTTTTATTTTTGTTGTTTTTTCTGTTTTCTTTTTTTTGGAAAAAAATTTCGCCGATTTTCATTGTAAACCTAACTTTTTTTGCCAGAACGAAAATCAAAATGATGATTATGGGGTTTATATGTAAACCTCTCTCGTGAACGGCAGAATTTATATAGGATTTCATGGTTTTGTGTATGTTCATAATTTATCATTATATAATACATGACACACGACCGCGCATATTTCGTGCACGTCTTTTGTGCGGTTTTTCAAATCAATGTCTGAATAATATCTGAATAAAGACACGCATTTTCGTTGCATCACTTTATTTGTGCTTCATTTTTGGGCGTTTTTTGATTTGCTTTTAATTTTATTAAATCAATTTTTAAATGAATATAAATGAGAGGGAGTATTTCATGACAGATTCAATCAGTTCATCTGGTATCGATAAAAACTTCTTTGCAGAGTTGACCAAAGAAAAAGGAATGGACAAGATTCTTCTCTGTTTCAACTGCAGCGGATGTTCTACGGGCTGCCCGATGAAAGACATCGAAAGCAAATTCGATATTAAAAAATATATTCGAATGGCAGGGCTCGGAATGAAAGACCAAATTTTGAAAGATCAATATCTTTGGTACTGCACAACCTGCTACAAATGCCAGGAAAGATGTCCGGAAGGCGTCTTAAACGTCGATACGCTTTTGCGCATGCGCACCATGGCGGTTCGAGAAGGCATTATGCTTGAGCCGCACCGCGATGTCGCTCACTATGTAATCGACACCGGACACGCCGTTCCGATCAACGACTCAAACCGGAAAAAGAGAGTGGAACTCGGCCTTTCGGAAGTGCCGCCGACCGTTCACATGTATCCGGAAGCCTATGAGCAAGTCCGCAAATTGCTTAAAATTTGTGAATTCGATACGCTGACGCGAAAAGAATAATCCTTTGCATTTCAAATTTATCAGGAGTTATCAAATATGTCTACAGATACTGAAAACGGGAAGAAACCTCAAAGTCTCTCTCTTTTCTTAGGGTGCGTTGCTCCAAACCGTTATCCGGGGATTGAGCTCGCCAGCCGAAAAGTGATGGGAGATTTGGGCGTTGACCTTCACGAGCTCGAAGGCGCCTCTTGTTGTCCGGCGCCGGGTGTTTTTAAATCCTTTGACAAAGCGACATGGCTGACAATGGCCAGCCGCAACATTGTTCTTTCCGAAAAAATGGGCATGGACCTCTTAACAGTCTGTAACGGCTGTTACGGCTCTTTGGGCGAAGCCAATTTAACTTTAATGCACGACCCCGATTACAAAGCCAAAGTCAATGAAAATCTCAAAGAAGTCGGCTTGGAATACAAAGGAAACGCCAATGTCCGCCACATCATCGAATTCCTCGAAAAAGATGTCGGTCCCGATGCGATTAAAGAAAAAGTAAAGGTGCCGCTTGAAGGCATCAAAGTCGCCGTCCACTACGGCTGCCACCTGATTCGTCCTTCTAAAGAAAAAGAAGGGCTCGGAAGTGCTGAAAATCCGCGCTTTTTCGACAGATTGGTTGACGCGACCGGCGCAAAAAGCGTTGATTATGCGGAAAAATTAATGTGCTGCGGCGCAGGCGGCGGTGCTCGATCCGCTTTCCTTGATACCACACTTAAAATGACCGAAAAGAAGCTCGCTACCCTTCAAAAGGAAGAATTTGACTGTATCGTTGATGCCTGCCCGTTCTGCCACCTGCAGTTCGATTCCGGCCAGATTCAGCTCAACAAAGAAGGAAAGAATTACCACATTCCGGTTCTTCACTATGCTCAGCTGCTCGGCCTCGCATTCGGTTATTCTCCTCAGGAACTCGGCATTCAAATGAACATGACCACAAATCCCGCCTTTGAAGAAAAAGTGATTGCGCTTCAGCAAAAGATAACAGAGGGGGCTTAAATATGGTTAATACAAATGCAGTCGGCGCAGTTGCTGTCATCGGCGGCGGTATTGCCGGCGTTCAATCGGCGCTTGACTTGGCCAACAGCGGTTACCGTGTTTATCTCATTGAATCAAAACCGTCTATCGGCGGCGTTATGGCTCAATTGGACAAAACATTTCCGACACTGGACTGTTCCGCTTGTATTCTTTCTCCAAAACTCGTGGAAGCCAGCCGTCATCCCGATATTAAGTTAATGACTTACGCCGAAGTTGCCGGCCTTTCCGGCGATGTCGGAAATTTCAAACTGACTGTCAAAAAGAAATCCCGCTACGTCATCGTTGACAAATGTGTCGGCTGCGGCGATTGTTTGGCAAAATGTCCGAAAAAAGTGGCCGACGAATTCGAAGAAGGTCTTTCCAAAAGAAAAGCCATTTACTTCCAGTTCCCGCAGGCGATTCCGAAAGTCGTGACCATCGACCCCGACAATTGTCTGATGCTTAAAAACGGAAAGTGCGGCAACTGTGCAAAAGTTTGCCAGCGCGGCGCGATTGATTACGAACTCAAAGACGAATTTGAAGAAATCGATGTCGGTGCCGTCGTTGTTGCCACCGGATTCCAAGCGTTCAATCCGACGTTGCTGGAAGCTTACCGCTTCGACCATCCCGATGTCGTCACAGCGCTTCAGTTTGAAAGATATACCAATGCGTCCGGCCCGTTCGGCGGACACATACAAACGTCCAAAGGCGAATTGCCCAAAAAGATTGCTTTTATCCAATGTATCGGCTCGCGCAATCCCGAAATCAAGAGAGCGTATTGCTCGTCCGTCTGCTGTACCTATGCCGTTAAGCAGGCTCGTTTGATTAAGGATCACCACCCCGAAGTGGATGTCGCCATCTTTAATATTGATCTCCGAACTTTCGGAAAAGGATATGAAGAATTTGCGCTCCGCGCCGAAAGCGACGGCGTCCGTTTCATCAATTCCCGTCCGTCCGGTGTGGACGTCGAAGACGGCGGCATTCTGTCTCTCCGCTACGAGGGCGAAGAAAGTCGAATTCTGCATGAGGAATTTGATCTCGTTGTTTTATCCGTCGGCTTGGAAGCGCCGCCCGCAACACGCACATTGGCTCAGCTTCTCAATATTGAACTTGACGGTTACGGATTTGTAAAAACAAATCCCGTTTCTCCAACCGAAACCACCCGCTCCGGAATTTTCACGGCCGGTGTGGCGCAGGGTCCCAAAGACATTCCCGAATCTGTCGCTCAAGCCAGCGGCGCGGCCTCCAAAGCCGGCGCCCTTTTGAACGGCGTTCGAAAAAGCCTTGAAACGATTGTGGAAATCCCGCCGGAAATGCCGATGGATTCAGAACCGCGCATCGGCGTTATTGTTTGCCGCTGCGGAACAAATATCGGCGGCGTCGTCGATGTCCCGGCCGTCACCGAATATGCATCAACACTTCCGAATGTGGTCATTGCCAAAGAAGAAATGTATTCATGCGCTGACGACACGCAAAGCCGTATATTCGACATGATTCGCGATCACAAACTCAATCGTTTCGTTGTCGCCGCCTGTACGCCGCGAACGCACGAACCGCTCTTCCAGCAAACCTGTCAGGAAGCCGGTCTCAATCCGTGGCTCTTCGAATTTGCAAATATCCGCGAACACTGTTCTTGGATTCACCACGATGAGCCTGAAAATGCAACACGCAAAGCCAAAGATTTGGTCCGCCAAGCGGTCAGTAAAGTCAAATATTACATGCCGCTTTACAGTCAGTCCCTGCCGCTCGTTCATAATGCCGTTGTTCTCGGCGGCGGCGTTGCCGGTTTAACGGCTGCGGGCGAGCTGGCCGACAACGGCTACGAAGTAGATTTGATTGAAAAGACAGCCGACCTCGGCGGAAACATCCGCATTTTGGACAGCTACAAGTCTCAGCTCAATGCAATTATTGACAAAGCCAAAGCGAACGATAAGATTCACATCCATTACAACTCCGTTATGGAAAACGTGACCGGCTCCGTCGGCAACTTCAGAGGCCAAATCATGACAGACGGAAAAATTTCCAAAGAGCTTGATTTCGGTATCATCATCATTGCCACCGGCGCCCGTGAATTAAAACAGCCCGGACTTTTCGGCTACCAATCCAATCCGATTGTCAAAACACAGCTTGAATTCAAAGAAATCATCGACAAGAGCGAAGGCGATTTCAAAAATGTTGTCTTCATTCAGTGTGCCGGCAGCCGAAACGATGAACGCCCCTACTGTTCCAGAATCTGTTGTACCAATTCGGTCAAAAATGCGATTCAATACAAGGAACAGCATCCGGAATCTGAGATTTACGTTCTTTACCGCGACATTCGAACCTACGGCATGTACGAAGAATTATACACCAAAGCCCGCGAGCTTGGCGTTCACTTTATGATGTACGACAAAGACCGGCCGCCAATCGTTACCGGAAATACTGTTTCCGTTCGGGACTTGACAATCGGCTACGACTTTGTGTTGGACACCGACTGTGTTGTTCTCAGCGCGGCAACCGTTGCCGAAGAAGGTAACCGCGATGTCGGTCCGATGATGAAAGTACCGTTGGACAAAAACGGTTTCTTCTTAGAAGTTCACCCGAAACTCAGACCGGTTGACTTTGGAACGGACGGTGTTTTTGTCTGCGGTTTGGCGCAGTCTCCCAAATTATTTGAGGAATCTGTGTCTCAAGCGCAGGCAGCAGCCTCTCGCGCCTGTACGATTTTGTCTAAAGACGCGCTCTTGTCTCCGGCCGAATTGTCTTCCGTTGACGCGACGGTTTGCGTCGGTTGCGGCGCCTGTAAAGATGTCTGCCCGTACCATGCGATTACGCTGGAAGAAAAAGTTGTCACACAAAAAGGATTGTCCTTTAAAACACTCCGCTCCGTGATTAATCCCGCCGCCTGCAAAGGCTGCGGCTGCTGTGCGATGTCCTGCCCGACGGGTGCCATTGACCAATCTCGCTTTGACAATGTTCAGCTGCTTTCCCAGGTCAAGAGTGTATTCTATTACGAGGAGGAGGTGAACTGATGTCTGACGTCATTCCAAAATCCGCTCTCACCGACTGCGCGGCTTCCGATGGATTTAATCCGAAAATCGTGATGTTCTGCTGCAATTGGTGTTCCTATGCCGGTGCCGACGGCGCGGGTGTCGCCCGATTCCAGCAGCCGACAAATGTTCGTGTCGTCCGTGTGATGTGCTCCAGCCGCATTGACCCGGTTCATATTTACACCGCCTTTTTAGAAGGCGCCGACGCCGTTTTGATTACAGGATGCCACATCGGCGACTGTCACTATGTCAACGGCAATGATAAAACGCTGGTCAAATACAAATTCGTGAAAACCATGTTAAAAGAAATGGGCATTGAAGACGACCGTCTGATTCTTCGCTGGATTTCCGCATCGGAAGGGCAGCAATTTTCCGAGTTCGTGACGGAAATGGTGGGAAAAGTCAAAGCTTTGGGACCGAGTCCGCTCCGAAAGGAAGGGGTGATTTAAATGTCTGCACCTGAAAATGCAGCCGGTAAGCCTCCCGCAGAGGGTAAGCCTCCCGCGGAAGGACAGCCGCCCGCAAAAGCACCGCCCGCACCGTCCGTCATCGGCGACGCTTTAAAATCGTCCGATATCCAAGTCGGCGGCAAATATATCGGTTGGTCTGTTAAAGAAGATATTCGAAAAGAAGGCGGCTCCGGCGGTTTAGTAACTGCCGTTTTGGCCGGCGCTCTTGAAAAAGGACTCATCGAACACGCTGTTGTTTTGAAGAAATCCAGTCAGTTTGAAGCCGTTCCGGTTTTAACGTCCGACGTCAATGATGTTTACGCATCGGCCGGATCTATGCATATGCTGATTTCCAATCCGACCAAATATCTGCGCCAGTTCCAAAACGAAGCCGTCATCGGCATCGCTGTGAAGCCCTGCGATATGCGCGGCATTCGCGAACAGGCAAAGCGCAATATGATTGATCTTAATAAATTATTCACAATCGGTCTCAACTGCGGCGGCACGATTGCGCCGTATAAGATTCGCCGCGTTGTGGAAGAAGTTTATCAGGTCAATCCGGATGATGTTCGCGCGGAAGAAATCGAAAAAGGTCAGCTCATTTTAGAAACTACGGATGGTCACCACCATTCTCAGTCCATCGATGAGCTGGAACTCGAAGACAACGGCCGCCGCGAAAACTGCCGCTACTGTACTGTCAAAATTGCGACCAACTCCGATTTAGCCTGCGGTAACTGGGGCGTCATGGGCGACTTGGCCGGCAAAGGCACATTTGTTGAAGTCATGACCGAAAAAGGCGCGGCATTCTTAAGAAACGCAATTGATGGGGGCTATGCTGAAGTTAAGTCGGCAAGCGAGCCTGCCGCGGAAGCTCGCGGTAAAGTCAACAGCATCATGCTGAAAATGTCGGCAAAAACAAAAGAAAAAGTCTTCGTTCCGTTGGAGAACAGTACGGTTGACTTCTTTAAGAAAGAACTTGAAAATTGTATCGGCTGTTACGCCTGCCGCTCCGTTTGCCCGCCCTGCGCCTGTGAAACGGAAGCTAAATGCACGGCGTACAATGATCCGATTGACAGTTATGATATTTCACTGTTCCACATGATTCGCTTCCTGCATCTGATGGATTCCTGTGTCGGCTGCGGTCAATGCTCGGACGTCTGTCCCTCAGACATTCCGTTGGCGCGGCTGTACCGCAAGTTTGCCAATCCGATTCAGGACGAACTGAACTATGTGACGGGAATGGACGACCGGACGCCGCCTTTCTTTGAAGTGAAATTAGAGGAGGTGCAGTAATGTCCGATACACTCAGTCCGAAATTTAAGGAAAATGTTTATTCAACAGTCTGTTACGGTTGCGGTTTTGGCTGCGGCGTTTATGTCCGCGAACTTAAAACGCTTGCCGTTGACACTCATAATGACTGCGGCGCACCGATATTAAATATCGATTTCCGCAAACCGTCTCCCGTCAATGAAGGAAAACTCTGCCGTTTCGGCGTCAATTTGGCAAAAACATACTGTCCGGCCGTTTCAAAAGTTAAAGGAAAAGCCGTTGACATAAATGAAGCCGTTTCGCAAGCCGCCGAAATTTTAAAGAAGGCGGATCCGAGCAAAACCGCTTTCCTTTCTGTCGGCGGAACAACGAACGAAGAGCATTTGGCCTTTATGAAGCTCGGTGAAAAACTGTCTGTCCCTGTCAGCACGGGCATGACCGGCGTTTTCAAAGACCTCGGCAAGCTTCACGCTTACACCGGCCGCGGAACAACATATGATGATGTCGCTTCCGCCAAGAAGATTTACCTTCTCATCGACCCGTATATTCAGTATCCGCTTTTGGTCAGACGCTTGGTTCACGCCAAAAACAAAGGCGCTGAAATCATTTCATTTGGTTTAAAGGAACTTCCGATTGCCGCGCAGAATGTTTTTGTCGCGCCGGAAACAAGCCTTTACGATGTCAAAGAATTCGCACCCGACGAAGAAACCGTCATCATTTCGGACTTAACGCCCTACACGTTTTCCCGCCGTTTGGCGGAAACGATTGAAATTGCCGGCGGTAAATCCAAGTTCCTGTTCATGCGCCCGTTTATGAACGCAGCTGGTGCGGGTTATTTGTCTAAGCATACTGTTCAGCAATCATTTGATGACATTGTTTCTAAAATGGAAACCGGCGACCTCAAAGTTTTGGTCTGTCTGGATTCCGATTTGACGGACATCTGTTTCAACGACGGCATCAAAGAATCTTTTAAAAATCTGGATGCTTTGATTGTTCTCGCTTCCCGCGCGACGGCCGTCTGCGACCTTGCCGATGTTGTCATTGCTACCGAACCTTTCTACAAAAAGAAGGGGTCCGTGATGAATGTTGAAGGTCGGCTGATGCAGATCTCTACGGATGCCGGAGAAACGCTGTTCGCCGGATTTAACGCCTTGTCCGGTCTTTTGACGGCTCTTGGCGGTACTGCTCTTGACTTTGATGAAATTCATAAAGAAGTCATTTCCACTCTTGGTGTCACGGAAGATGAATTTAAAATAAATGTTCTCGAGCGGAAAAAATCTCCGGAAATCAAGAAAATTTCGGACCGGTTGCCCGAACTGTCGGCTCTTTCAGAAGCTGCCGCCCCGGACTCCTATATGTCCGATTCCGCCAAAGAAATTGAGGGCGCAGTCGAAGCAAAGCATGTTTACATCCCGACGCCGTTTTTATGGAACGGAATTCCGGATAACAACAATTATGTCGAGCTCAGCCGCAATCAAATTAAGGAATCCGCTCTGATGAAAGGCTTTACGGCCGACATCACCTGTGCCTGCGGTGAAATTAAGAAAACATCCCGCTTCAAAGTCTCATCAATGATGGACGGGTACTTGATTTCAACAAGAAAACAGCCGTTTGCTAAGGGACCCGTTACTTCGGTTACAATCCGAAGGTCTCCGACAAAGCCGAATGACCCTGAAATTAAAGAATGCACGATCCCTCAATAATCTTGAGGGATTTCATTTTTCTTTTTCATTTTTATTCTGCTTTTGCTTTCATTTTTATATTTTTCTTTTTTTTTTTTGTTTTGTTTTTTNTTTTTTTTTTTTTTTTTTTTTTTTTTTTTTTTTTTTTTTTTTTTTTTTTTTT
>JGI994J12354_10001840_pt1 | contig 21229 bp, 33 predicted proteins | sample IntmicLarv3ML3BL_FD_12354 | JGI IMG/M metagenome (IMG submission 12354) | reverse complement strand
GTTTATGGTAATTCTGATATTTTTGGGTATGCTAAAATTTTTGAGGATGCTGAAATTTTTGAGGATGCTGAAATTTCTGGATTTGCTGAAATTTATGGTAATGTTGAAATTTATGGTAATGCTGAAATTTCTGGTAATGCTGAAATTTCTGGTGACAGAGAAGTAAGGCTTTGGGAATAAAAAAAAAATAAAAAAAGTTTTAAAAAAGTGTTGACAAAGTTTAAAAGCTATGGTATACTAAGTATATAAGGTTGAGGGAGAGAAAAACCCCTCAACCACACTAAAAAAAAAGAGAGAATAAGAGGAGATTTAAAAATGATGAATTCACTAATGGAAAACCTAGAAAACGCGATTGACAGTAACATAGCAGCTTACAGAGTAGCTGAAAATGAAATGACTTGTGAAGCACTTGAAATAGCAGAGGCACAGTTTATAGCAACCCACAATTCAATAACAGAGGCACTGGTTCAGTTAAGAGGGTTTGGGCATACAGAGTTCCCTGTAGCATAAGGAGGAGGGGGTTAATCCCCCTTCAACCACTATAAAAAAAAGGAGAGATTAGTATGAATAGGGTTCACAAGGAAGAGCAAATAAGAGGCTTTTTGACAGATGCACAGAGGGCATGTGAGGTTAACCTCGACAAACGTAAAGATTTGCGACTAAGGCAAGAATGTGATGAATGGGTAGCCATATATGAACAATTTATGCAAGTAGTTGACCCAGAATTTGCTTGGGATGAAAATGTTCAAGGGTGGCGTTACGCAACATCAGGGCAATATTTTGAATAGAGGGGTTGCAACACACCCCTCACAGGGTGTAAAAAGGAGGTTTTAGCGTGATAAAAGAGCCCAAGCGTAAACGTAAGGACATAATAAATATGCAAGTAATTCGCAAAAACAGAGGTTTAACGGCACAGGACGTTTCCGACGCTATAGGTTACTCAAAATCGCAGATTTTAGGGGTTGAAAATGGTATAGCTAACCCTAGTTATCAGTTAGTGCTTGCACTAGAGGACTTTTATGGACGTAGTCACAGATGGCTGTTTGAAATTGTGGGGGTTGACTAAATATGGCTAAAGAAGAGCAAGTTTGTGTGCTGGATGATGAACTAAAAAGTCTATACAGTGAACTTAGTATGCTTATAATGAACAAAAGAACAGTAGACCGACATATAACACGAACAAAAGTACAGATTAACAAAATAACCAAACAGATAAAAGCTATAGCTTGTGAAGGAGGAGACAATAAATGAACATAGGTTTAGCTCCAATTTCAGGTACTATATTTGCAGGAAACAGTAAGTCAGGTAGTAAAAATACAATGATTTGGATAGGAAATCCTGATGATGTGACCGATGAAGCAATAAGAGCAGTTTTTGATTGGTTTGTGTTTCAATATACAGAAAATGAGCCTAACATAGCTTATCAAGTTAGATACACAAATTGCAATTATGTATTAACTATGACAAAGGAGGGATAACAATGTATAGAAAATATGAGTGTACAGAGGAATGTCGGTTGGAGCAAGGAGTTCCAGTTCGCAGAATAAGAGCACTAAGAGATTTTGATGATGTAAAAGCTGGTGATTTAGGTGGTTGGATTGAGAAAGAGCTTAATTTAAGCCACTATGGAATATGTTGGGTTTACGATGATGCAGTTGTGTGTCATGATGCTAGGGTATATACTAGTGCTAAAATACGTCATCATTCAAAAATTTATGGTACTGCAAAAGTATCGGGTACAATAACTATAGGTAACTATACAAATTTGTGTGGTACTGCAATTGTGTCTGGTAGTACCTCTTTGGACGAATTTCAGGATATACAAGGAATGAGTGAATCTGAACCCGAAGACACAATAGAAGAACTAGATAACAAACAAGTATTAGAGCTACATCTTAAACAACTTTTAGATTGGAATACAGGGGATTCAAACCTTGCTTGGTCTGATATTGAGCAAATAAGAAAAAATGCAGAGACCTATCTTAGATTAACTAAATATCTTGACTCGAAAAAGGGGTTTTAAAACTATGGAGGAGCTATTAGGTATTGTAGTAACATTTATAATAACTGGACTAATTGTATTTATTCAAGCTATTTGGAGTCTAAAACCTAGTTTTCGAGTTCAAAAACGTCGTAAAATACAACTTATAACAAGACAAGACATTTTAGAAATTCAACGTAGACGAAAAAGTGAAGATATAGCTTCATAGTAAAAAAAAAGTTTAGTAATATTTGATGTTATGCAGAAGGGAAGTGAAATCAATAACTAGTAGACAGGTTTTCAAAGAGAGGTCTTCACTAATACACCAAAAAACAAGTCGGTTTGAATTTTTTAGTAGTATATTTGTGGGGCTGGTAATGAGTGCTTCACTATTTACACAGCTTATGCCCAACATGCAACATATAGAAGCATTTTTCGATTTAGGCATTATATGGTTACTAGTAACTTATCTTTATATAAGTAACCAGTTTAAAAAACTTTATGAGCTAAGTCAACAACTTTGTGATTGAGTTATAAAAAAAAAAATTAGAAGGACTTACTGAAAAGGGGAATGAAGATTGAAATTGATATTAGAATCAAACGAAAAAGGAACTACTATAAAATTAGATGATTATGAGTTGCAAAATGTTACAGACTACAAACTGGAAGGTTCTTCTCGTGAAGGAACGGAGCTAACTGTCAAAATGAGTATTACAAAGTAATTATATACAAGTTTGCAATTAAGAAAATACATTAACGCTATATAGATAAAATTAATCGAAAGAAGGAGTTAGAAATTACATTTATGGGATTGGAATATACAAGTTTAAAGGAATGTGTTAGAGATATTGAGGAAGAAATTTGCTGTTTACAGGTAGAAGTTAAGATACATCAAAAAAATAAGAACACCGCAAATAGGCATATAACAGCGTTGAATAAACGGATTAAAGAGTTACAAACACGAGTAAGAGCTTTTGAGCACGAGTTTGTAAAAAAAGAGGGTAACGTTGAGCCAGTGGAAATAATAAAAAGAAAAAATATAAATGATAAAATGGCTCTTTGGCTAGATAGGTTGTGAAAGAGATGAAACATTATAACTGAAATAACAAGCTGTAAGAAGGGTGTTACAAAATAAGAGTGCTCTATTCGGGTTTATAATTAAGAATAACACTTCAAAGACACGACCATATTTGTGTTATAAAAAAAAGGAGTTAAACAATATGGATAAAAAATATGAGTTAACAACCACTACTAAACAGACGGTTGGAGAACTATTATATAGAATAAGAGCTTTGAGAAATTTTGGAGATGTAAAAGCTGGTGACTTAGGTGGTTGGATTGCAAGAGAAGCAAATTTGAGCCATAAAGGTAATTGTTGGGTCTATAATGATGCAGAGGTTAGTCAAAGAGCTAAGGTTTTCGACGAGGCAAAAGTACGAGATAGAGCCTTAGTCCGAGATAATGTTCAAATTTCAGGTCAAGCTTGCGTATCAAAATATGCTAGGCTTTTTGAAAATGTGCGTGTTTATGACAGAGTAGTTATTACTGATTGTGCAACGATTAACGGTAATGTGTGTTTACACAATTGTGCAAGAGTACAGGACTATGCTAAAGTTTCTGGTAATGTTATTCTTAGAGGCAATGCACAAGTACAGGACTATGCTAAAGTCCAAGATAGCGTCAAAATAGAAGGTGATGCACAAGTTCTTGGTTATGTAGAAATAGAGGGTGATGCTAAGTTGTCTAGTATAGCTGAATTTCTTGGAGGCTTAGTAACTTCTGATAATTTAAAAAGTAGACTTGAGGAGAAAGTTATTCTTGATTTTGAGGAAGCTATTACTGCATTAAAAGCAGATACAGAAGAACTAAACATAAAAATACAAACTTTTAAAGGGCTGTTAGGCATTTTGGAAGGAGGAGGAGTTAAGTGAGGCATATAAAAACCGATGGTATAGTTGCAAAACCACATTTTGTGTTGATTTATGGGCAGTCTGGAACAGGTAAGACACACTTGGCGGGTACTTTAGGAGAACTTGGGTCTGTACTGGTTATTGACATTGATGATGGCTTTGAAACTCTATCTTGTGCAACACAACTAGTAAAAGCAAGAGAAAATATAGTAGTAGTAAACTTTGAGGCTTTTAAAGACTTAGACACAGCATTTAAAGCAGCAAAAAGGAACAGTGCTGAACACTGGTCTAAGTTATTAAAAATGGACATCAAGAAACCTTTTGATTTTATAGTTTGGGATACGTGGAGTGAACTGCAATTTTTAATGCTAGAGGAAGTTCGAAGGAGTCAAAATGTGGGAGCTTTTACAGGGTCTCTTGAACTCCGAAGAGGTATTGAAATTCAACATTGGGGAGCCATAACAGACTTAAATAAACTTGCAATTCGAGAATTAAGAAAATGTGCAGTTAACCAAATCTTTTTGATGCAAGAAACGGTTATGAAAGATGATTTGACAGGAGCTGTTCAAGGGGGTCCAGCAATCCATGGCAAACTAGTACAAGAAATGCCAGCTTGGTTTGGGACTGTGATTAGAACTGAAACAGACTTAACAGGAAAGTTTAAGGCAACAACAAAATCAAAAGGCAAGTTTACTGCAAAAAATAGAAGAGGGGAAGGAAAAGACTATGCTAATGCAAAATTATGGGAAATTTTGGAACTACAGCCTCTATCAAAAACTAATGTTTCTTCAAAATAAAGATATAAGTAGTGAGCATCTTTGACAATCTTTTACATGCGTTTAAACAAGACAGTACTTTTATGCTAGCCTTGCAATATTTATTTGTGCCTAGTCAGGCTTTTGTGTTGACGGCTTGGGAACTATCCGACCCAAAACTTGAAACAAATTATGACAAAAAACCAGAGAACTTTTCATACATACTTGCTCAATTAATGCGACCTATCAAAAACTCTGTATCTTATAAGAATAAACTTGTTCAACTTGTGCTTGTTTGGATTGACCACCAAAATCCAGTTGAGACTGATTTTTGGTTACTATTCTTTCAAAAAAAACTTGTTTTCAATATGCATCTAAGTTTAGTTTTTTTAAACAAGATATTTGACAATATGTTTCACCCTATCGCACTGATAAATGACACAAAACAGGAATCAAATTCTTTAGCAATTTTATTGAAAAAAAAAAGTAAGAGTTTGTTCTCTGTGTACACAAATTCTTCTGCAAAGAAAATGTGTATCATTAAATTTCAAGGAGTCGTTTCTGTGCATTTTGATGGTATATATGACAGCAAAGTTCCTTTTTTTCCTAATTTATGCAACTGTTTGAATAAAATAGAAGACGACAATTTTGTGTTATTTGGTACTGTAGAAGCCAGAGAATCCTCAACTAATGATGCATTAAAAGGTTTATCTAATGCTAAAAACTTTAGTATCAACATCAGAAACAATATGCTATTCAAGATAGTTGAAGGTTTACCAATTGATGATTTTTTTATAACACAGAAGAGTAAGAAAATGACTTTCAACGATAGCGTTAACTACGCAACTATTTTAGTAGACAAAACAAAGTACAAGAAACTAATCATGGAAAAAGCAGTTGCAGAAGCATATTCTTCAGAGTTAGTAGCAGTTTGTCAAGGCTTGCAAAATAAAGGTAGTTTTGGTTGTACAATTATTGATAACAATAGTGTATATACAACTGCAAGAACTCAACATAATTTGTTTATAGAAAAAGTGTATTCTGTTACAAGCTTTAAGTTAACTAAAAGTACTAAACTTACAACTTTAAAAATAGCAACAGTTGAAATCCAACATAACGGTTGTCCTATCGTTTTGGTACCAAAAGGAGGCTTGCGACAACTAAAGTTGACAAAATCAATTGCAAGTGGTATCATAGGAACTAGAATTTTAGTTCGATTTGCAGGCTACAAAAAAAATGAACTAGGACAAGAGACACTTTTAAATCCCGAATTTGTTTCTCTAGCTGGTGTCAGAAAGCAAAAAGGAGATAGTTAAATATCTCCAAAAGGTTGTAACTTAGCTTACAATTTTTTGGAGGTGTTCAACCTCAACCACAAAAAAAAATATATGAAAGAAGGTATTATTATTATGGCTTTAATTAACTTAGATTTTTCAAACTTGTCTGCAAGTTCAGGTGTTGAAAACCACGAACCTCTTGAACCAGGTTGGTATTCGGCAACAATTGATTCTGTAGTAGAAAAAACATCAAAATCTGGAAACCCTATGCTACAATTTGTGTTTTTAATTGAGACCGACGCAAATGGAGACTATGTTTCAGGAATTCGAAGAGTATATACTTATTGTATGCTTACTCCAGATATGCTTTGGAAATTGCAAAATGTGTTAGCATGCTTAGATGTTCAAACAGATAGTATAGTTGAGCTAGACACAGATAGCTTATTAGGTTTAGCAATTGGACTTAAACTTGTACAATCAGAATATGCAGGTAGAATGCAAAATGATATTAAAGAATTTAAAAACGTAAGTGATATTTAAAAAACTAATGTTTACAATTTGAAATGTTTTGTAGAAGAGGTGAGTAGACTTGTTTCAGATATATAAGCAAGCTCTAAAAATATGATTTATGATCAATTTGTGAATTGGGAAAGAAAAGACAATAATGGACAACTATATGCATGTTGTCCATTACACACTGAAAAATCAGCCTCTTTTACGGTTAACGAGGCTACGAAACAATGGTATTGCCATGGGTGCCGAAAAGGAGGAGCAGAGAAAGAATTTTTGGCGGAAGTAATGGATATAGATGCCAGGTTGGCAGTACAAATACTAAAAAGTGGTCAATGGCCTTTTCCAACAGCAGAGTCTATAATTAGTGCCCATAAAAAGCTTTTAAATATGGATTCTGAAATTGCACACTTAAGCAGTTTTGGAATATCCAAAGAGACTATAACTAGATTTGCAATTGGGTTTGATGCTGGACGCATTACTATTCCAATTTTTGGTAAAACAAACCAATGTGTTAATGTTAGAAAGTATGCCCCTCCGCATCGCAGGCACGCAAACACTAGTAACTTTCCAAAGGTCATATCTACTCGAGGTTTAGGTTCTAATAACACAAGGTTTTATCCTCTCGAAGCATTTCAACAACAAGTTATCTATGTTGTCGAAGGTGAAAAAGATTGTCTAGCCGCTATTTCACAGGGCTTCAATGCAGTTACAGGTACTGGAGGCTCAACTTTACCCACGTTAGATGTGCAACTTTTTCAAGGGAAAACTGTGTACATAATGGTAGACACAGATATTGTAGGAGACCAAATTGCTCTTAGTTACTATGAACTTTTGCAACCAATTGTGCACAGCATCTCAAGAATTCAACTACCAGCTAAAGACTTCAGCGAATACTATCAAGATTGCAAATCTGCAAATGTCGCTCTCGAAGTTGAAAAATATAAAGTTGCGTTCAACGTTACAGATGTGAACGAGGAAATAGTCGAGACTAGCTTGAAAAATGCAGAATCTATTGAACATTTAGACACATGGCTAAAATTAACAAACATGACTGTTGTTGGTAGTGAGCCTAAAGTTTATGTTGTGCCTACAAAATTAGAAGCTATTTGTGTAGCTACAACCGAATGCAAAAGGTATTGTGCTTTAGCAGCTTCTTCCATTTCGGGTAAAGGCATAATTGTGGAAGTTCGACCGAGACAATTACTATCTTTTGTGGATGCTAAAGATAATCTTCAAGATAAATTAGTGCAAGAAAGGTTTACTTGTGGCAAAGTTAGGGCTACTCCTATGGAGTATATTAACGTTCAGAAAATCATTTTTCAAGAGTCAGCGTCTTTTATTGATGGATTGGATGAAGCAACTTTTGAACATAGATATGGCATTTTTACTTATACAGATACAAGATTATCAGCAGCAACAAAATATGATTTTGTTGCTTGTAGAGCTACCGACCCTAGGAATCAAGTAAGCTACTATATTATTAAATCTGCAGCTAACTCGAAAGTATATACGCCACGACTTAAAGAAAAGGACTTAGAGTATTTGCAAGAAGCCTTTAATAAGTCTGAAAAAGTTGAGGATTTTATACAGACCTACTACAACAGTTGGTTACCTACTTTAGGGATTGAAGGTCGGCTGGATTTATTTGGAGCAATTTTACTAACTATGTGTTCTGTGACTGAAATTCCTTGGCAAGGAGCAAACTTAAAAGGTTGGCTAGATACAATATGTGTTGGAGACACAAGAACTGGAAAGTCTCAAATGGCTCAACGTTTGTTGAAAAAGTTAGGATTAGGTAGTTATATTAATGGAGAAAATGCTCGAAAAACTGGTGTAATTGGGGCTATGCAGCAAATTAATGGCTCTTGGATTGTGACATGGGGGGCTATACCTTTAAATGACAGAGGTTTTTTGGTAATTGATGAAGCTTCAGGTTTAACAGTTGAAGATATTAAAGATTTGTCTAGTACAAGAAGTTCTGGAGCTGTAACTTTGCAAAAAGTTGTGCAAGGAGAAGCCAGAGCAAGAACAAGATTACTTTGGTTAACAAATCCTAGGTCAGGTCTTAATACTTGTGACTATTATTGGCAAGGTTACTCTGTATTTTTAGAATATATTCCAGCAGCTGAAGACCAAGCAAGATTTGATTTAGTTTTGGTTGCAGCTCGAGAAGATGTAACAGACCCTGAAGGAGTTGACCTAACACATGGACCAAAACTCGAAGTTTGGCGAAATTTAATTGCAACAGCTTGGATAATCCCAGCTGAAAAAATTGAGTACGATGCCGAGTTTAAAGATGCAGTTCGAAAAACAGCAAAAGAGTTGAATGAGACTTTTGGCGGCACTCCTATTATTATAGGAGTTGCGGTTCATGAGAAACTATTGAGACTTAGCTGTGCAATGGCTGTATTATCTGGTTCTATCGAGCTAAATACAGGTAGGCTCAAATTGTCTTTAAAACATCTTGAATTTGCGAAGCAATTTATAGTTTTTTGTTTATCAAAAGCTACGATGGGCTACAAAGGCTATATTAAGCATTTGAAGTTGGCAAGAAAAGAACGAGAAGAAAGTGTCAACTTTGTTCGAAGTTTGTTGGTAACACATCCAGCAATGCGAAATATATTTATGGCAACTTCTTTTAAAGGTTCCCAATTTGTTGAGATTTTAGGGGTATCAAAAGATGAAGCTTCTAAAATAATGAGTGAACTAGTTCGAAGAAATATGTTGTCAATTTATGCTCATGGCACTTATAAGCCAGATGCTTTGTTAATACAAATTGCTAGAAGTTGGCATTAAAAAGAAAGGAATGAGTAATAATGTTAGAAAGAAAGGCTATTGACCAACTAGAAAAACTGTTTTACAGGTTCCCTGATTTGAAAATTTTTATTGGGTCTGGTATAATAACTTTGAAAGCAGCAAGAACAATTCTAGGCATTGATAGGTATTTAATGTATGATATATATGCAGAACTTTTGTCTATTGGAGCTGTGAAAGGCTCTGGAGCAACTGCTTGGAGAGCAACTCCAGCTTTGTTAGAATACTTGAAATTGGGTGTTGTAAATATGCAAATTGTAGAGGAAAGTGATGTGATTGAACTATGAGAGATTTAGAAACTATTGCAGATACGTTATTTGCTAATTGTAAAGAGGTTTTAGTAAGAAAAAATGATGAGTACACGATAAATAAGGATGTGTTACACAATGTTTATCAAGCAGCTAGCTTACAAGGACTAACTTTGACGCAACTTGTTACAGCACTAATGAGCAAGCACACTGTTGCTATTTTTAACATGGTGACCAGTAAAAACGCATTTTCGGAAGAAGTTTGGGATGAGAAAATAATAGACCAGATTAATTATTTAATTCTACTAAAAATAGCTCTTGAAGAAGACGATTTAATAAAACAAGAAACTTCTTCTTCTTCTGAAGAGGACGTTATATTGGGGTTGAAAAAAGTATGGAAAGAACTGGATTAGAACTTTTGTTGCAACAACTTGTTCCCGATAGAGACACTAATAACATAGTTGAAACTCCTGATCGAGCTGTATGGTATCAAATTTTAAATGGCGTGTTGTATATACCCCCATTTAAAATTCTAAAATTAAATGTATTGGAGTTAAACAGGTTTGTAGAGAGTATAACTGCTTTTTGCTCAATCAATTCTGAAGAAATAAGTAAGTTGTTTAATTGGAATACAGATAGTCTTACAAAACATCAAGTTAATACTATAGCAGAGCTACTTAACTGCAAAAAAGAGTTGAGTAAAGTTAAAGGTACAATAGCAGTTGATATTGAGACAAAACATGTGCACTATAAAAATAATCGACTACTTGCAATTGGGTTTGCAAGTAGTGCTACTGAAGTTTGGATTATTGATTACACCCTTTTTGCTAATAGTGATTTTGCAAAAAAAATTATACAACAATTGTTGAATCTTGACAATGTATGCTATTTGTGGCACGGAGGTAAATTTGATATAACTCGACTTTTATATTTGGAAAACTTGGATGCTAGAGTTGATGAAGATACTATGTTATATCATTTTGCTAGAATTAATGACGTCAAAGGAACGCATGGCTTGAAAGAACTAGGACAGATATACGTGCAAGCACCCCCCTGGGAAGACGAATTGGAAGCTATAAAAAAAACATATTGTTCTAAAAACAAGATTCTTTTAGAAGCCTTTTCTTATGACTTATTTCCAAAAGAAACTTTGTTCGAGTATTTAGCATTAGACTGTCTTGTAACTTACCGACTGTTCACAGTTTTCAAACAATTAGGAGTTAAGGGTACGGATTGGGCATACCAGTTAATAATTAAAGCAAGTAACACTTTTCGAGATATTGAAACAACAGGTGTGCAACTCGACTTAGATTTTTTAGAGGTGTTAGACAAAAAAATGAGTGTAGAATTAACATATCTCAATCAAGAGCTAAGTAGTCGTTTTTTGTCTGTATGGCAACCTCAAAAATATGTATCTGAAACAGGTGCAAAGAAAGAACCTGTACAATTCAATCCGAATAGTTCTATGCAACTTTGTTGGGTCTTGTCAAAATTAACAGGAAAAAGAGTGTCTTCAACTAATGTAGAAGCTTTGCAATTATTAGAAAGTGATAACACAGAGAATAATAAAACTTTACAGCTCTTGAATAAACAAAGAAGACTTTCAAAAGAATATAATACTTACGTTGAAAGCTATAAAAAACTAGTTTGCGAAGATGGTAGAATTAGAAGTTCTTTTTTATTGCATGGAACAGAGACTGGAAGGTTGTCTTCAAAAGACCCCAATGTTCAGAATATTCCTAGAGAAGGACCCATCAAAGGCTTATATATTGCAAGTAAAGATAGAGTATTATTGCAATTTGACTACAGTCAAGCAGAAGTTAGAGTATTAGCACATTTAAGTCGTGACACATTCTTAACAAATATATATTTGGAAGATAGAGATATTCACGGAGAAATAGCTAGAAATGTGTTTGGAGAAGACTTTAAAAGTTCTCAAAGAACTGCTTGTAAAGCTATTGTTTTTGGCTCAATTTATGGTATTGGCTCGACAAGTATTTCAGAACAATTACATTGCTCAATCACAGAAGCTAAAGAGTTGATTAATAAAGTATTTAGTTATATGCCACATGCAAAAGATTGGATACAACAGCAAAGAGACAAAGTTTTAGCAGGAGAACCTTGTGTTACAGAATTAGGAAGACACAGAAACTTGATTTTACGAGACAGAAGTAAACTTTATAGTGTTCAAAATCAATATGTGAACACACCTGTACAATCGGTAGCTTCTGATTGTACTTTGTACAGTATAGTTGAGCTACACAACTGGATTTTGGAAAACTTTGTTCAAGCAAGGATTGTGTGTACAGTTCATGACTCAATTTTACTTGAAGTAATTGATATTGATAAAGTTATTAGAGATGTAGTAAGAACTGCAAAGTACATATTAGAAAATGTACCTTTGCAAATACTAAAAAGCTGTGAAGTTCCGTTTAAAGCTGATGCGGAAATCGGCAAAAAATGGAGTGAATTAGAAAAATGGGAAAAAAGCAAGTGGTGTCGTTAATTTTAGGTTGTTCTTTTATACTATCAAGTCCAGTAGTTTTGGGCTCTAACAAAGAGGTTGTGTTTGTGACACAACTAGTAGAGAGAATAACTCCAGTAACTGTTGTTGAGGAAGTAATTGTGCCCGTACAAGATAAAAAAAAACAAGCTAAAATTGACGAATTATACACAATTATAGACAGTCAACCAATAATGCAATTTAAAGGTGAGTTTCGAATTACAGGTTACTGTAACGAAGCTTGTTGTACAGACAATTGGGCTTATAATAGACCACAAGTTCGAGGTAGAGATGTTGTAGTAACAGCAAATGGAAGCTTTGCTGAAGTAGGTATAACAATAGCAGCAGATGTTTCGGTTTTGCCTTATGGAACTACAGTATATATTGAAGGAATTGGTGTTAGAACTGTGCAAGATAGAGGCGGAGGTGTTAAAGGAAAACATATTGATGTTTACTTTGCCACGCATGAAGAAGCTATAAAGCATGGCAATCAGTTTTTAAACGTTTGGGTATTAGAATAGGAGAGGTGTTAATGAATGACTATACTTTGATGATTAATCATGTCGAGTATTCTGTGCAATTTGTTGTACATAGAGTTATGGAACCTGGAGTTCCTAAAGGAACTAGTATGTTAAGTTACTTTACTAGTACAATTACTGTAGAATTGATTGTAGACATATTTTGTAAGTTCACGGAACTGCACATGCTAAATTTGAGTGACTTAATAGGTTGTAGTATTATTCATGCTTATTTGACAGAATTTGGAATATCAGAGGATGAGATACTTGAAGATACAGAGTTTGTTAAGTTACTACCTGAAATAGCTAAAACATTAGAGCAAAGTAGAAAACAACTGTTAGGACAAACAGGACTACAAAAAGGTGAGGAGAAAAATGACAATGCATAGAATTTTAGCGATCGACCCTGGTGAAAGTTCGGGGTGGTTTATGCAAGAAAGCCATGAAGATACCGTGGCTTTCTTGAAGGGCACAATAGTATTAGATAGAGTTCGATTTTGGGAGTTGTTAGTATTAACACAACCCAACATCATAATATATGAAGAATTTAAGCTGTACCCACATAAAGCAAGAGCACTAATTGGTAACACTTTCTATACTTGTGAAATAATTGGGCTTATTAAACTTTATGCTGATATAGCTAAAGAAACAAAGTTATTTAAGCAAGGAGCTTCTGGTAGAAAATATGTGCATGCAACGACACAAGACCCTAATTGGCTACTTGCTAAAGAATTGTCAGACTGTCCGACTACAAATCACACATTTGATGCATATCAACATTTTTGTATGTTTATGCACAAAAACAAAAACCTAGTAAATGAGGTATGTACATGACTTTTTTAGACTTGTTTTCTGGTATTGGAGGCTTTAGGCTAGCTCTGGAAAAGGCTGGTTGTGTTTGTGTAGGACATTGTGAAATAGATAAATTTGCAAATAAAAGTTATAATGCTATTTTTCAGCCAAAAGGAGGTGAGTTTTTTGCAACAGACATCAGAAATATTAGAGCAACAAAATGGCAGACGTTTTAAAGATGATGGAGAGCCAATGTTTACGCTAACTGCACAAGATAAACACGGAATTCTACAAGTTTCCAGAGGCAAAAATAAAGGTGCCTTGGATAATGTTTCAATTAGGAAGTTGACACCTAAAGAATGCTGGAGACTGCAAGGTTTTCCAGATACAGCTGTTGAACAAGCAGCACAAGTTTGTTCAGATAGCCAACTGTATAAACAAGCTGGTAACACAGTAACAGTAAATGTTGTGTATGCAATTGCAACACAACTTGTAAAGGAGAGTAAATTATGCGACAATTCTTGTTCATAAGTTTAGTGTTTGGTTTAGTATTAGGAGGTTGTTCTTCAGGTGCAACAAATTCAGTTGCAGTTACTCCAACCAGCCCTATACCAACAACAAATATTGAGATGCAACCAATAGTTGTAGAAGTAGTGGAGCCAGTTGAAGAAGTTTCAACAAGAGCCTTTGAAGATATAGACATCGAATTCTTAGGTGTCAGGTGGGAAACAGACATGTATGATAGCGTTTTAAATCAAACATTAAGTGCTCCAGAAGGCTTTATTTTTTGTATGATAGACTTACTTGTTTCAACAGAGCTTGAAAAACTATATTTAGAAGACTTAAATCCAGCATTAGTTGATACAAAAACGGGCATGCAAGTACAACATGGTACTATTTTAGAACCTAATTCTTGGAGTAGAGTCCCAACTGCAACAAGAGAAACTCCAGCTGAAGGAGTAATAATTATATATTTTCATGATAGAATAATGGACGCAGACGACTTACATATGACCTTTTATTATCAAGGTAAGTTACATAATATTGACATATTTGAAACAGGAGGCAAAATATGAATGCTAAAAATATAGGAAAGTTATGTCTATTCGGATTAATATGTCTTAGAATTTTCGTACTTTTGGGTGTTATGTTTTGGGGTGTTGCAGGAAATATAACACAAGAAATTTTAAATGTGTTTTTTCTTTCTTGGATTTATATGCACGAATATATGTACCACGAATACACAAGAAAACTCCAGCCCTAGGACTGGAGTTAGTTTTATTTCTAGTATCTAAACCTTCCACCGCACAAGTTACCTTGTACTAACAACTCACCAGATCTGTGAGAATGTGGTCTGCTGTACTCCGTTTGATTTCTTTGAATTTGAAGTGTTTTAGCTGTGTAAGGCATAGTAGTTACTTCAACTTCTCTTACAACTACACCTCTATGCCTAACTTGTGTTCTTGGTTGGTTATGACAGTAAGAAGACATAATTACAAACTTGTTATCATCATTTACATACAACTCAATCCACGCTTCAGGCTCATTTCCATGACACATAATATCATCAACAGTAGCAGTATTGCCAAACCCAAACATAACTACATCAAAGATTTCACAAAGAACTTCTCTTTCAACAATTCGAGGTGCTGGTTCACAACCACAGTTTTCACCTTCATAGCCCCCAGCATTTTCAACTTGTGACAAGTCGTCACCTGTTAATGCTTGTTGTCCTAAATTGTTATACACTTCTCTTTGGTAACCTGTGTACGCAATTGGATCAGATGGTGTGTTCCCAACTACTTTGAATTTTAGAGGTAGCCCTAGCACATCGTAAGGTACGTGTCTACGAATAGCTAAACGGTATCTAGTAAAAGGTTTAATTGCTCCTAAACAGTCAACATTAATTTGAAGTATGCCATACACAGAATCATAATTGTCCCATAAGATCACTTTGCCACCTTGTAAGTAAGTTGGACATTGATGGTAAAACCAATCTGATTCTAATTTTCTCATTTTATGCATATAAATTCACTCCTTTCAAGCTATTTTAGTATTACTCAACCTCTATTAAAAAAGTTGAGTAACCCATAAAATAGTCAACCTAAATATATAAGGTTGACTGTAAGGAGATTTTTTGCTTAGTAACCTAATGCTTGTTCGTTACTTGCGTATATGTTTGAGAATAATGGTTGTTGTCTAGGCATAAGTTGAGCTGTAATGCTATAATGCAAATTGCGGTTACGTGCTTCAGAGATCTCATTGTTCAACCTGTTATATTCAGCAGCAGTAACAGCAGCTAATATTTTCTCTTCTGATTCTTTGGTTGCTTTGTAGTTTTCATGGCTCGCGGTATTTATAGCATTTTGGGTAGCATAGAAATATTGTGCAGTTTGTGCGTTTGTGTTTGCACTTGTCAACGCTACTTCTTTTTTAAGGTCACCAAATTCTCTTAAATTATCCCTCATATTATCATGTGCGTACTGATCAGTTGGTCTGTTGTTAGCTTGATTAAGTGCAATACCTAAACCAGCTATACCAGCTAAATCAGCTGTAGAGCCATTGTGTCTATTGTCGCCTTCATGTCTTTTTAACGCGAAAATTGCGAAAATAACAAATATAAACACAACTAGTATGATCATAACCGACATTATCATCATATTGTCCATTCCATCTCCTTTTTTTGCTTCAATAAGGATAGGACTATTACTACCTCTAGTTTCTTCTGCAAACATGTAAATCACCTCTTTAATATTATTTTTGTATTGTGCAATTAAGCACTACACAGCCACTGGAAAGTAAGTACAGTAGCTGAAACTACTTACTTACTTTAATGAGGAAATTATACGTTCTGCTTCTCCACTATTTTCAAGAGCACTTGCAGCCTGTTGTACAAAAGTTGAGGGGTCATTTGATGATGCAGCTTGTTTTAGTGCTTGCCACATAGGATGATCAAGTTTGTCACGATCTCTAGGATCAACCTTGCTTTCAAGTGAATTTATAAGTGCTGGTAATCCCTGATTGTAAGCTATATTCAATGCTTGATCTCTTAATTGATCTTGATTGAAAGGAAGTTTAATATTAGATTTAAACCACGCCCAAGCTAAATTAAGCACTGTTTTTATCATCAAAAATCAACTCCTTTAAATCTTCAATTTCTTTTTTCATAGCCTCAATCTGTGTATTCAGTTGATCTATTCTAGGATCAGACACAGGGGTTACAGATTGTTGAGGTTGTACAACTTTATTAAACTGTGCGTTTTCAGTTATCATTTGTCCAGATAGAAAGTCTACATATTTTTTAATCACAAGACCTCTGGAAGGATTATAAAAGTATAGAATATCTCCTAATCGGGCATCTTTGTTCCCTAATTCTTGAATATTGTCACTGTCAGAGATTATTTGAAAATTTTGACACTTTACACTAGAAGTTACAACTTTCTCTGGTTGAGTATTTGCATCTAGCAGATCCCAATTAGTTGTAGAATTAGGAATATTGTTATAACCTTGGGGTTGCATATGTGGCGGCAATGGCCTTTGCAGCGGAGGAAAGTTCTGCATGTGTTGGGCTTGTTGTTGTGGTTGGTTCAGAGGTGTTAGCATGCGACCGTACATGTCGATCGGTTGCCCCATTTGGTTGTAATACATGACTTACACCCCTTTCAACTTTTTTAGTTCTTCTCTTTTAAGTTTAGCACAGTACATTTTGTCATTAAGTTCTACGTTACGACACACATGATGAAGAATGCTATCCCAATCAGAAGGTTTGGTTACATGAGGTATCAAGCTTTCAATCCAACGTTCATGACACTCTAAAATTTCATGGATTTTGTCCATAAGTTATTACTCCTTTCGTATGTTATAATAAATCTATTGTAACACATATCTCAAGTAATTGCAACCCCTTTTTTACTTTTTTTTACAAAAAAAAACTATTGACAAATTACATACACACATGCTACTATGTAACAAAATAAGTTTAAGAAAGAAGGTATAATTAGATGAAAAATGAAGTTCCAGATACAAAAGTAGCAAAGACTTTTTGTAGTTACATGTATATTGCAACACAACTTGAACAGTATACACAAATCGAAAATACAGACTTAATATTAGCCGTATTAGAGCTAACTGAAAAAGAAACATATCAAGACCTAAGTTTGTTTAAAAACTTAGTAGCATCCGAAATAGAGTATCAATACTTAAATGTGTATCAGCTTGCAGAAACCTTGACTAGGCTATCTGATGGAGAAGTAACAAGTTCAGATGCTACTAGATTGCTAGTAATATGCGGACTGGTCTACAGTGATGGTAGTAATTTACCGACTTTGACTGGTGCTCCTTTTTGTAAGCGAATAAACTGTGATACGCCTTTTCTTGTATGGCAGTCTAAAGTTATATCTAAATTGTTAGCTTGTAAACAGTACTTTGATGCAAAAAAAGAAGGAGATAACTAGTGGAAACATTAATCCCAATTGAAACAGACAAAGAAGGTAATAAAGTTGTTAGTGGTAGAGCTGTATATGAGTTCCTAAGTCCTTTGACTTTGTACAAGGATTGGATTGTAAGAAAACTTGACTACAATTTTGAGGAAGATGTGGACTACACATTGGTTGCTCAAAAAAAAGCAACCAAAAATCCTAGAAATCCAATGACTACAATAGTTGATCATGTAATGACCTTAGACATGGCAAAAGAAATCTGTATGTTAGAGAAAAATGCGAAAGGTAGAAAAGCAAGAGAGTATTTTATTAAGGTTGAAAAAGCCTATAGAGACCTAGTTCCCTCACAGGAAAAAGTTTGGAAAGAGTTAACTTCTCCAGCAAGTATGTTAAAAATTGTGCAGAAACAAATTGAACTAGAAAATAAAATAGTTGAATTGCAACCTAAAGCCGATTTTGTAGATTATGTGCTAACTAGTGAAAATGCAGTTCCGATCACAGTAATCGCAAAAGGCTATGGTATGTCTGGAACTGCATTTAATAAGTTGTTAAAACAATTAAAGGTGCAGTATAAAGTTAGTAACACATGGGTTGTGTACTCTGAATTTGACAATCTAGGCTACACAGTCTCTACTACACAACCTTATCAAGACCCTATTTCAGGTTCAGTATCACAAATTCCTCATACTCAATGGACTGCAAAAGGAAGAGAATTTTTGTACCATTTACTCAAAAAACAGGATATCTTACCAATACAAGAATTATGCTCCACAAAAGATAACAATTGAAATATAGAAATACCCCACTTATATAGTTGCTAAGTGGGGTATTTTACGTGTTCTTTTTCACTTTTTAATTATCCTTTCTTGTCTTTGTCTAAAGTTTGTTTAGTAAGTTGATGCCCAAAAATTGCTAAACTAGCACACAATGTTCCTTGTACAACTCCTTTAAAGACCAAATTAGCTATATATTCTACTGGAGCATTTTCATATGCATTCACAGATAAAATATAACTTGATGCCAAAAAGATGCTTGTTATAGTGAGATATAAAGGAATGTCTTGATTGCAAACTCTTTCAGAACTTTTGAGAATCCTACCTAATCCAATAAGTACAGGAATCAGAATCACCAAATCGGGTTTTATAAAATTGAGAACATCTAATTCCATACTAACCACCTCCTTGTTATATACACGAAAAAAGTGTAAAAGATGAAACAACACACTGCTATCTAGCAGTGTGTCTTTATATAATAAGGTTAAATTTAACCTTTAGCTTTAGTCATTGCGTGCACTGTTCGGGTTTGCTCATTCCATGAAACGTCCATATCTAACGTAGCAAACAAGTTGCGTAGCCTCACGGGTCTATCTGCAAATTCTGGATGTACATACCAAAATCCATTTCTATTTATTGCTGGAATTTGAGATACCACACCGTTTACGGATACATTAACAAAAGTATCTAAATCTGTTCCTCTAATTGAATTAATTAAGTTTTCGTTTACACGATTACATATATCTGGAAACCTAGCTTGTAGAAAAGGACCAGGGCAACTTGTTGCTGAAAACATATTATGTCGTGTAAGCGATCCATCTGGAGTACCTGTATATGTTAAACATGGTATACTATTTCGAATGCAGATATCTGTACACAACTCTATTGTAGCTTCATAAGCTTTATCACTTACTGTCCAATTTGGTGCACCTGAATTATTAGCTACCTCTATTGTTACCGCTCTGTGATCGTTTTGAGGGTTACTAGAAGTCCATGCTCTATTCTTTTCCTCTACGTAAAGTCCGATATTACCATCTGTGTCAACGCCATAATTTGAACTAGCTTGTCGTTCACGAGGTTGAAATATGTTTCCAATAGCTTGCACAGACAAGTTACCAGCCACATGATGGATCGTTATGGTGTCAATGTCACTGTTTCGAGGATTAAAGTTAGGTGATAATAACCTAAATGTTACTAAAGAAGAATTACTATACATGGGTTACCAACTCCTGTTCTTTTCAAAATTTAGTATTTGTTGCAAATAAGGTGCTAGTTGAACTAGCACCACAATAGCTTTTATCTCTCTTATCATTTTTGTAACTCACTTTCTAAGGCCTCAACTTTTGCAGTTAACATTTGAATTGCTCCTATCATGGGTGCTATGAATTCTTCATATGAAATTGACATTATGTCTTCACCGTTGTCACCATTGTGGGAATGGTGTTTAAACCCAGCAAAGTCAAACCCCATTTGATCCGCAACTTCCTTAACTTGCTGTGCAAGTACACCATTGTGTAACCTATTATTCTTTTTAGAGCCATCTCTTTCCATCGCAGTTCTTAAAAAATATATCTTACGTCCAGGTTTGATAGGTAGATCTAAATCTTCCAAGCTTATTTCAGCATCATCAAAAGTTCCTTCTGTGTCACCAGGAGCAAGCTCTATTCCACTATCTTCAGAATCAATAGGAGAGTTTTCATCTTCTTCAAAAAACTCAATACTAGGATCAATTGCAGCGTATTGAGCGTCTGGATTTTCATCACTAGGAATAAACGTAGCCATTGAGATACCTTGTGCTTCCATGGTATGCTTAAATTGTAGCACAGCTTTTGCCTTACTGTCAAGTAAATTTTTGTCTTTAAGGATATATATGTCTTCTATAGCACTATTTTTACGTGCAGAAAAAACCCCTGTTACTGGTGGTCTTAGATCTAGATACTCAATATCACCTATAAGTTCAGCTTGCATCGTAATAACATTAAACTTTTGTGATGTTGCGTCTAGTGCGTTGTATTCAACCTCTGTGATCTCTACATACTTTTCATAATCTCTTCTAAAATCTAGTCTGTATTGCACAGGAGCTACTCTATTAATAAATAGAAGAGGGTCATATGTCAATTCCTGTATATCAGCCTTGTCACGTTGATCAGAGATAACACTTAATGCTCGATAAGCAGTTGGAGTAGCACCAGAGTCACCGAACATTATTTGATTATTTGCAGTAGTCCTTGCAGCCCAACCCAGTGCAGTTCCACCCGTGTGTTCCACCCGTGTGTTTGTACCGATCGCAATGCTTCCTTGACCGTGTGCTTGAGCACCTTGAGTGCTTCCTGTTCCAGCACCTATTGCTGTTGCATACCAAGCACCAGCAAATGCTCCTTGTGCAGTTCCTCCAGCAGTACCACCAATTGCAACACAACTGTACTCTATAGCTCTAGCTCCGTTGCCACTACTAGCAGCCCCACCGATTGCAATGCTTCCTTGTGCGTCTGAAATCCAAGCACCACCACCACCCGAAACGGCACCACCAATTGCAACACATCCAGTGCTCGAGTCAATTATTTGAGCACCCAGCCCCCCTAAAGTGGCACCACCAATTGCAACACTTCCTTGACCACTTGTAAAAGCCCCTCTACCGCCAGCAGTACTACCACCGATTGCAATGCTTCCATTACCTATAGCCGTGGCTCCATCTCCTATACCTCC
>JGI994J12354_10001839_pt1 | contig 21231 bp, 17 predicted proteins | sample IntmicLarv3ML3BL_FD_12354 | JGI IMG/M metagenome (IMG submission 12354) | reverse complement strand
GCCCTACCCCCGCCACGGCGAGGCCCGGCTGCTGGCCGGGCAGGAGCTGCTGCGGCAGCAGTGGGCCATTGAGGCCCGTTGGCCGGGGACGGTGCTCATGACCTGTCACGAGGGCAATCCCCTTGAGGATAACGACCAGACCTTCTGCTTCATCTTCAGCGCGTGGGACGACCTCTCCCGGCTGCTGATGGTGGAGATTGCCCCCGGCGGGGATGTGCTGGAAAGCAGGCTCTTCGAGCCTGTCCTCAGCGAGGCCGAGGCCCTGGAAAAGGCCTTTGAGCATCTGCTGCAGCTGCGCGGGGAGTGCGCCGACACCTGGCCCATGCCAGAGGAACTGTGCCGTGATTGGGGGTTTGGCCCCTTCTACCATGCCGGCCTGTCCGAGGGGCGGGCCGTCTATGTGCCCGCACTCCGGTTCGGCTTCGGCCCGGTGGACGGGCTGACCGAGCACTGGGATATCTATGTCCACGTCGAGACCGGCGGCATCGTCGGCGCGGTCATGCGTTCGGACTGAGAGGTTGTAATTGCCCCAAAATCCGCTATAATGGTAGCATAAGCCCACCCCAAACCACACAACGGAGGATATCCACATGAAAAAGATACTCACCCGCACGCTGCCGGCGCTGCTGCTGGCCGCGGCGATTATGGCCTCCTGCCTGCCCGCCCTGGCGGCCACCGGCACCACCCGGTTTGTGCTCAACAACTCAGACAAGGCCATCACCGCCCTGGAGATTTCAGGTCAGAGCCTCACGGTGGAAAACCTTCCGGACAGGGCCGACCGCCAGGTTCTCTGGCTGCGGCTGGTCAGCAGCAACGGCACCCGGGTTTTCGAGCAATTCGTCAGCCGCAGCCGCAGCGGCAGCGCCGCCTTCCAAATCAACAACATCAGCCCGGGCACCTACAGCCTCGAGATTTATGGCGGCCCCCAGCGGTATGACACCTTCTGGCCCATGATTTCCGGCGAGGATGTCCGGCTCGAATGGACAAGCCGCGGTGGCACCTTCCTGATGCCCCAGTGGGCGAGCCACAACCTCGCGGTCATGGCCGGAAAGCGTGCCGATTTGGCCGCCCTGGCCTATTATTTAGAGCCCACCGCCAATATTCAGAGCAAGGACCCGGCCATCGCCACTTTGGCCGGACAAATCGTGGCCGGCCTTATGGGGAATTACGAGAAGGCCCTGGCCATCCACGACTGGGTGAGCAACAACATCTACTATGACTACGATGACTATTATGGCCGCGTCTCCTACGATGACGTCTCGGCGGCGGCAACGCTCAATCGCAAGCACGGCGTGTGCGCCGGATATTCCAACCTGACGGCGGCGCTGCTGCGGGCCGCGGGCATCCCGGCCAAGCGCATCAGCGGGTTCTCTCTCGGCCTTTCTACCAGCAGCTGGCCCCGCAATTTCGACCCCAAAGTCACCACCAACCACGCCTGGAACGAGGCCTACGTGGACGGCCGCTGGATCATCATGGACACCACCTGGGACAGCAACAACGCGTGGGAGCACGGCAAAATCACCAAGAGTGAGGGCGCCTATCGCCACACCTATTTCGACATCACGCCGGCCTTCTTCGCCGCCGACCATGTCATTCAGGACTACAGCGAGGCCGCCATCGACCGCTTCATCGAGGAGCGTGCGCGCACGGCCACGGCCTACACGGGCCGCATCCGGGTTAACCGCGTGTTCGGGCTGGACGCCACGCTGTACAGCATCGAGGGGGCCAATTACATCAAGCTGCGGGACGCCGCCGCCATGCTGAGCGGCATGGGCTACCCCGTCGAGCTGGGGTGGATTGAGGAGAGCAGCACGGTCACCCTAACCCGTGGCAAGGCCTACAGCTTCGTGGGCGGAGAGCTTGCGGGCCGCGCCGCCATCGCCACGGCCAAGGCGACGCTGCCCATCGTCCAGGTCGAGCTCGACGGCGAGAAGCTCTTCCTGCCGGCCTACGCCATCAACGGTGCCACCTATTTCCGCCTGCGGGATATCGGCGACCTGTTCGGCTTCGGCGTCGGCTACGAGAGCGAGACACGCACTATTTTGATCGACCTCTTCGATTTACCGTCGGCCGATTGAGACTGGACGGTAAAAAAACGGCCTCCCGAAAGGGGGCCGTTTTTGCTGTTATACGCTACACGGCGGGGAAGATGAAGGGCGCCCACGCCATGGTGAGCAGGCTGTAGACGAGGAAGGTGAAGCTGCCCGCCTTCAAATATTCCTTCATGGTGTAGCCGCCCTGGGCGAAAACCAGGGCCTCTGTGGCCGAGGCCATGGGCACAACGCCCGGCATGGTGGCGCCCAGAGAGACGGCCACCAGCACGGCCCGCGCATCGAAGCCGCAGGAGACCGAGACGATGACGCCCACCACCAAAAAGATGTTGCTGGCGCTGGTGTTGTTGAGAAACTGGGTGGCAACCGCCGTGACGATGAAGAGCACCAGCGTGATGGCAAAGGGGCTGGCCATGCCGCCCAGCAGGCTTTGCAGCCAGTCGGAAATAATCTCGGTGGCCCCCGATTCCGAAAGGCCGGTGGCCAGGGCAATGGTGCCGCAGTAGAGGCTGATGACGCTCAGGTTGATGCTGCGGAAGGCCTCCTTTTCGGTGAGCACCCCGGTGAACACCATGAGCAGCGCGCCGATGGCGGCGCAGGAGGCGGCGTCAATGGCCCGGATGGCGGCGCTTGCAATCATGGTTATCAGCGTGACGATGTAGATGATGTAAACGGCCTTCTCCTTCCGGGGGCTCAGGCCGGGCTTTTTGTCCGCCGAGGCCGTTTGCTCGGCGGTCATACCGGCGTAGTCGACGCCGTCCAGGTTCTTGGGCGAGAAGCGATAGCCAATAAGAAGCACGAGGGCCGTGGTGACAAGGGCCACCGGCAGGCGGCCAATCATAAAGGTGGTGACATTGAAGGAGGCCTGCCCGCCAAAGGAGACCAGCATGTCGTTGGCGATGCTGTAGGCCGCCATGCCGACGCCCAGAGGCAGCACGCCCACCCAAATGGCCGAGACATCGACCAGCGGCTTGAGGATGCGCTTGGGCGAAATCCCGGCCTTTTCAGCCACCTTGAAGACGATGGGCATGACGGTGGCAATGGCCGAGGAGGTGTTGCCCAAAATGCTCAAAATGATGGTGATGAGCCCACAGCCGATGACGGCCCGGCGCTCGCTACTGCCATCGGGCACGATGACGCCGGCGATTTTGCCCAGCAGCGAGGTCTTGGAGAGGGCGGCGGCCAGCACGAACATCGAGGCAAACAGCACCGCCGTGGTGCTGGCGTAGCCGGCCCACGCGCCGGTAAAGGACAAGATGCCGGTGACATTGAGGGCGATGATGACCCCGATGGCCACGGCGGCAAACTTCCCCCGGCCCACCGCGAAGCCGGCGACCATCAGCGCGCCGATGACCAAAATGGTGATGATTTGACTGTTCACTGTAAAATCCCCCTATTCCGAAATGATGGATGTGCGCACCGTGTGCCACTTGTAGGGCTCGGGGTTAAAGGCTCGGGCCGTGCTGCCATGCTTCGCCAGGATGGCGTTGACCTGCGCGAAGTAGGCGTTCAAATCCTCCCCGCTGACAGCCGCGTTGTTGTGGTGCAGCGGCAGCATGAGCTGGGCCCCCATGTCAAGCAGCTGCCGGGCGTACTGCTCGGGACTGTAGCTCCGAATGCGGTGGCGCAGCATCAGGTTCGGGTGCTCGTCCGCCGCCGCCTTGAGGTGGCCCTCAAAATCCCGCCCGGCGCTGAAGTCAATCTTGTAGTTGTCCCTTGTGGTGATGAGGTAGTTGAGGTTGTGTATCGACCCCAAAGCCGTCGTGTCGTTAGGGAAGGGCACCTCGAAGAGGTCGGTGGGCAGGGTAATCATGCGCTCGAGGCGGGCAACGGCGCTGGGGGTTAGCTCCTTGCCGTCCCGAAAGGCCCGGTTGTCGTGGGCGCCGGGGTAGACCTTGAGGGTGAAATCCTCAAAATGATAGGTGTTGCCCGGATAGAGGGGGTAGATGGCGGCATAGGGGATGTCGAAAATCCGGGCGACCTCCCGGGCGCAGTCTCCGGGCACCAGAACCCGGCCATAGAACTTGTGCCACAGCTGGCCCACCAGGTTGACATGGTCGCCGTGGATGTGGTTGAGCAGCAGATAGTCGCCGCCGGTGAAGTCACCCACTGAAAATCCGCTTTGCAGATAGGGGTCGATATCCCGGGCGAACTGGGGCGGAATGCCCCGTTTTTTCCACGCCTCGGCGTCCAGATAGAAGGGGTCGGTGACGAGCACCTTGCCGCCGGGCAGGGCCATTTCGTAGCACTGCACCGAAATCCAGCGCAGGCGCAGGGCATCTGAGTGGGCCGCGGCTTCATAGGGTTGCTGCATAGGGATACCTCCATGGTTCGTTTCTTGATGTTACTGTACAACGGCGGGAGATATAATGCAAATGCATATTTCTCATAGTATTATGACTTTATGGAATGGCTAAAACTCAAAGAAACCGGCCCAAAAGGGCCGGTTTTCGCCATAAAACACGCTATTCCTGCCGGAAAGCCTCAATCATACGGCGCATGGGCGGGGTGGGGGAGACATCCTTGCGCATGACGGCGTAGTAATCCTGCTCGAGCACGCCAAACTCGCGGATGCACAGGTACTCCACCTGGGTGTCGTTTTTGGGGGTCGACCACAGCATGGAGATGCCCAGGCCCTGCTCAACAGCGGTCATGCAGCTGTTGACATCGGGCAGCTGCAGGCGAATCCGGGGCGAAATGCCCTCCTTTTGCAGCAAATCACGGGTGATGCGCCACGAGTTGGTGCCCGCGTAGGGGACGACGAAGAGCTCGTCCTGCCAGCTCTCCCGGTCGACCACCGGATAGGGGAAGCCCTCGACCACGCGGCCCTTGCGGGCGATTTCCGAGCCGGCCCGCACCACCAGCACAAAGTGGGCCTTGCCAAGGGCGGCGTACTTAAACTGCGGGCTCTTGGCCCCGCTGCTGCCAAAAACCAGGTCGAGCTTTTTCCCCTCCAGCATGTCGAGGAGCTCGGACATCATGTGAAAGACGGTGGTCACCTTGACATGGGGCAGCTTTTCAAAAAAGGCGGGCAGCATACCGCGCAGCACATAGCCGGCCCGCCCAATGGTGAAGCCGACCCGCAGATGGGCGTGGGCGTCGGCAATCATCTGCTTGATTTCGTCGCCCATCTCGTCGTCCAGGCGGACGATTTCCCGCGCCCGCTCGAGATAGACCGCCCCGGCCGCCGTCAGGTGAAGCTGCTTGCTCTGGCGGTAAAAGAGCGGCGTGCCCACCTCGGCCTCGACCCGCTGGAGAAAGCGCGTCAGGGCCGACTGGGTGATGTAGAGATGCTCGGCCGCCCTCGAGATGCTGCCCAGGTCGCCAATGGCCAGGATATAGCGGTAATCCTTGATATTCACGGCTGTCCGGCCTCCTTTTTACGGCGTATTGGAGAAAATATACCCAATCCCCCACACGGTTTTGAGGTACTTGGGATTGTTGGCGTCCTCCTCGATCTTGAGGCGCAGCTTGCGGATGAAGACCATGATGTTGTTGTCCGAGATGGCCATTTGGTTCCATACGCTGTGATAAATCTGATCCTTGGTAAAGACCCGGCCGCTGTTTTCCATGAAAAACAGCATCAGCTTGACCTCTCGGGACGAGAGGGGGATTTCGACGCCATTCTTATACAGGGTATAGCTGCTTTTGTCAAAGCGGAAGGGGGGCAGGTTGATGAAGCTGCCCGAGGCCGCATCGGTGCGGCTGCGCTTTTTCAGCTGAGATTTGACCATGGCGGCCAGCACCGCCGGGCTGAAGGGCTTGGTGATGTAGGCATCGGCGCTGATGCCGTAGCCCATAATGATGTCATAGTCCTCGCTGCGGGCGCTCAGGATGAAAACCGGGATGTCGATGTCCCGCTTACGCAGCGCTTGCAGCACCTCGAAGCCGTCCATGCCATCCATGTTGATGTCGAGGATGAGCAAATCGGGCCGGCTTGCCTCGACCCGGGCCAGGGCGTCGAGGCCGCTGCCGCTCTCGGACACCGTGTAGCTCTCATTTTCCAGGGTGCGCCGCACCACCCGCCGCACGGCGGCGTCGTCATCCACAACCAGAATACAGGGCTTGCTCATGGCGGCACCTCTCATCCATTCAGCATCAATCCCCACAAAAGAATGGGGGCTCTTGCCTCTATTATAGTACAAAACGACAATTTTTCCACAGTTCTTAACATTTTTTAAGGTTTTTTTCAAGACATATTAAGATTGAGGGATTAAGCTCTTAGATAGAACCCCCGCGCGACCCATATAAATAGAATAAGAGAGGGAGATTGTATGTCTGCAACCGCACTGGCTATTATGGGCTTTGTTCTGATTATCATTTTCGTCGCCGTTTTGATGACGAAAAAGGTATCGCCCTTTGTCGGCCTCATTTTGGTGCCCATTATTTTCGGCATCATCGTGGCCGCTGTCAGCATCGCACCGGGAACCGGCTTTTTCGCGGCCATCGAGGGCGTTATCGGCTCGATATCCACATGGATTCGTGAGGGCCTGCTCTATTCGCTGGATAAGGAGGCCGTTAAGGTCACCGGCGGCACCATCGGCACCTCGCTGCTGCTGCTGTTCGCCATCATCTATTTCAGCATCATGCTGGCCACCGGTATGTTCGATGCCATGTGCATCAAGCTCATCCGACTGGTTAAGGGAGACCCGCTGAAAATCACCCTAGCCACCTGTCTTTTGGCCTCCATCGTCGCCCTGGACGGCGACGGCACGACGACGGTGCTCATTGTCACCGCCGCCACCCTGACCCTTTTCCAAAAGATGAACATGAAGATGATTTATCTGGCCATGCTCATCGTTATCCCCAACTCCATCCTCAACTTTATGCCCTGGGGCGGGCCGCTTGGCCGCGTCATCGGCGTCTTGACCCCGGTCGATTCGGCCGTGGAGTCGGGGCTGTTCCCCATCCTCATCCCCTGCATCATCGGCGGCATGGTTTGGGCCTTTGTCATGGCCTATATCATGGGCATCAAGGAGCGTAAGCGCCTCGGCTTTGTCAAGGGCCAGAGGGATGTTATCTCCCAGAGCGACATCGACAGCATCGTCGAGGAAATCAAGAACCGCGACAAGGACCTCAAGCGTCCCAAGCTGTTCTGGTTCAACCTGATTATGTCGGTCCTCATCATGTACCTGCTCATCGCGGGCCTGGCCACCGGCTGGGTGCTTTTCATGATCGGTACCGCCATCGCCCTGCTGGTCAACTTCCCCAAGCTCAAGGATCAGGCCAAGATTATCCGCGAAAACGGCGGCGACGCGCTGGGCCCCGTGGTGGTGGTCATGGCGGCCGGCGTGCTCATGGGTGTGCTGAACGGCACCGGCATGTCCAACGCCATCGCGGTCACCATGGCCTCCTGGGTGCCCGAGAGCCTGGGCTCGCACATCCCGTTCCTCTTCTCCATCATCGCCCTGCCGGGGTTGGTGTTCCTCTCCAACGACGCCTTCTACTTCGGCATCCTGCCCGTCATCGCGCCCATCGCCATCCAGTACGGCGGAACGGCCATGCAGATGGGCGTGGCCGCCATGCTGGGCCAGGCGCTCCACTTTGCCAGCCCGCTGGTCGCCTTCATCTACATCCTCATCGACCGCTGCGACATCAGCTTTGGCGAGTATCAAAAGGAGTTCGTCAAGTGGGCGTGGCCCATCTTCATCATCTATGTGGCCATGGCCGCCGTCACCGGCGCCATGCCCCTGTAGGATGCAATACGCCCCCATGTCTCCGCAGACCGCCGGCAGACCCTTGCCGGCGGTCTCATCCATTGATTGAGCGGGGTGTGTGTGGTATAATGATTCAATAGGCTATACCATAACCGCTACAAGGCCCTTTTTGTCATTGCGGCCTCCGAGCCGCAATCTATTACCGATAGCAGATTGCGGGTCAAGCCCGCAATGACCGTGGAACGGGGGACGGGCAGACACAAGGTCTGCCCCTACGAAGGGCTGTCCATCATGCGCCCTATATTTTTCTGAAATTGTGTGTAACACAATTTCCAAAAGCTTTTGGGTTCCAAGGGTATTTTCACAAAAATACCCTTGACCGCCGGAGGCAAATCTAAGGAGGTGCTGCATCATGAAAACGCGTCTGAGCACGCGGAATGTGCTGCTGATTGCGGCGCTTTTGCTGCTCTCCTGCTTTTTGATTGCCTTGGTCATCAACGCTTACAGCACCTACCGCGACACCATCATTGTGCAGCAGGAGCAATTCCTGCTCACCATCTCGGACAGCGGGGCCCGGAGCATCACCACCTACCTGGACAACAAGGAGAGCGAGCTGGCCTTCCTGGCCGAGGCCATCACGCCGGACAACTACGGCGAGCTCATGAGTGACTACTGCGCGCCGGAGAACAACGCCGTCAGCCTCATGGCCCTCTTCGATGGTGCGGGGCGCTTCGTCCACGAGCACCGTTCGGCGGAGGCCATCATCACCAGCGCCGAGGTGCGGGCCCCCGCCATGACGGCGACGGCCCATGGCAACGCCATCAGCCGCGCGTTTGAGGCACAGGGCGGCAGCTTTGTCCTCATCTGCTCCCGGGAGATTGCCTCGGGCGGCATGGCCGGCCACACCCTTTACATGGCCCTGTCGGTGCAGGCGCTCTACCGGCAGATTATCGAGCCCATTAACACCGGTGTCAAGGGCTACACCATGGTCAAAAACAGCGAGGGCACCATCATCATGCACCCCCGGCCCGAGCAGATTGGCATTGATGTCATTGATGGCCGTAAGGAGCTCTACCCCGAGTTTGACTATACCGACCTGGAAAAGCTCATCGAGCTCCAGCTTCAGGGAGAGCGCGGCTACATGATGTACACCTCCTATTGGTGGACCGACACGCCGCCGACGCCGGTGGTCAAGCTCAACGGCTTTTGCCCGGTCACTGTGGGGGACGAGTTTTGGATTGTTGCCACCACCATCGACTATCACGAGCTTGACCTGCCGGTCTCCAAAACCCGCAGCAGCCTCTTCCTCTTTGGCCTCATCGTTGTCGGTCTGCTGCTCTCGGTGGCCATCGCCATCTACAAAACCCAGCGCGACCGCCAGTTTTTAACCGACAAAATGCAGCACCTGCAGGAGCTCAACGCCGCGTTGGAGGACTTGCACAAGAGCCAGCACATGCTGACTCACCTGCAAAAGATGGAGACCATCGGCACCTTCACCAGCGGCATCGCCCACGAGATTAACAACCTGCTTACCCCCATTTTGGGCTATTCCGAGATGATTCTGGGCGACACGCCCGAGGGCACACCGCTGTTTGACGACATCAGCGAGATTCACAGCGCCTCCATCAAGGCCAAGGATGTCATCGACCAGCTGCTGCTCTACTCCCGCCGGCAAAAGGGCAGCGGCATGAAGCGTGTGGCGCTTTACGCCCTTTTGGCCCAAAACATCAAGCTGCTGCATAGTTTTTTGCCCTCGGATATCGACTTGAAGGTCGATTTGGACGAAGGCGCCGGGTTCATTCAGGCCAACGGGACGCAGATTTCCCAGGTTATCTTGAACCTGTGCACCAACGCCATCCAGGCCATGGAGGGCGGCGGCACGCTGACGGTCGGCCTCAAGGGGGATGCCGCGGCCAAGGCGGTGGTCATCACCGTCCAGGACACCGGCGTGGGCATCGAGAACGAGATACTGGACGACATCTTCGCCCCCTTCTTCACCACCAAGGATATGGACAAGGGCACCGGCCTCGGCCTGTCCATCGTCCAGGGCATTGTTCAGGCCCATCATGGCGATATTTCGGTCATCAGCGCGCCGGGACAGGGGAGTACCTTCACGGTCACGCTGCCGCGTATCGAGGATGCAGAGCCCGGTTCGGAGGCATAGACGCGGCAAAAAAGAGGAAGCCAGCCCGGCTTCCTCTTTTAATTGTGGTTTGGAATCGCCTTACAGGGCGGCCTTGGCCTGCTCCACCAAAGTGGTGAAGGCGGCGGCGTCGGCGATGGCGATCTCGCTGAGCATCTTGCGGTTAAGCTCGCAGCCCGACTTCTTGAGCCCGTTCATGAAACGGGAGTAGTTGATGTCGTTCAGCTTGCAGGCCGCGCTGATGCGGGTGATCCACAGCCGGCGGAAATCGCGCTTCTTGAGCTTACGGCCCACATAGGCGTAGCGCAGCGACTTCATCACCTGCTGGTTGGCCATCTTGAAGTGATTCTTTTTATTACCCCAGTAGCCCTTGGCCAGCTTAATTATCTTTTTCCTTCTTTTGCGCGTCATCATGGCGCCTTTGACTCTTGCCATTATCTTCTAGCCTCCTCTAAATCTACCGGGTTTATTTGTACGGGATCAGGCGCTTGATCTGAGGCACGTTGACCTCGGCCATGAGCCCGCCCTTGCGCAGGCGACGCTTGCGCTTGGTATCCTTGCAGCCCTTGATGTCATGGCGGCGATTGATGCTGGCAACCTTGAGTTTACCGGTTTTGGTCACGGCCACACGCTTTTTGGCGCCCGAATGGGTCTTAATTTTAGGCATGATTGTTGCTCCTTCCTGTATATGGCACTTGCTTGTTTCTTAGGGAAATAGGCCGGCGGGCGCATAAGTACCCCGCCCGGACAGACGCCCGGGCTGTGCCGGCGAGGGGGTGTTTGGTAAGTGAAGCAGCGCTTACCTACGGCTTGTTCTTGAGCGGAGCCAGGAACATGAGCATCTGGCGGCCCTCCAGCTTGGGGGGCTTTTCCACCGTGCTCACCTCGGTGCACGCCTCGGCGAAGCGCTTCATGACAGCCAAACCGATGTCGGTGTGGGCCATCTCGCGGCCGCGGAAGCGAATCGAGCACTTGACCTTGTCGCCGGCCAGCAGGAACTTGTGGGCATTCTTGAGGCGCACGTCGAAGTCGTGCACATCAATCTTGGAGGACAGGCGGATTTCCTTAATCTCGACGATTTTCTGGTTGCGCCGGGCCTCTTTTTCCTTTTTGGCCTGCTCGAAGCGGAACTTGCCATAGTCCATAATCTTGCAGACAGGCGGCTCGGCCTTGGGTGCGATTTTGACCAGGTCGAGACCCTTGGCCAAAGCGGCGGCCTGGGCCTCCTCCAGGGGCACGACGCCAAGCTGCTCGCCCTCTTCCCCTACAAGCCGAACCTGTTTGTCGCGGATATCATCATTGATTTGATGCTCCAGCTTTGCGATGAATAACACCTCCGTAGTTTTGTACACGCTCTCTTTTCTACCCCGTGCGGTTTCAAGAAACCGCCATAAACAATAAAGCGGACAGCATTATACCGTCCGCGCACAGAGACTCGGCGGCGCCGATTCTCAAACACTGTTAACCCGGCAGCAACGCCAACCAAGGTGAGGACGGATTTAAGCCCTGCTTTTTTGTACTTGAGTAGTATATCAGGCGGAAGCACCCTTGTCAACACCTAAAATGGTGCAATTGAAAGGTTTTTTTGTCATCTTTTATTTACATCAATCCTCTTGGCAATCGGGGCAAGATGTATTATAATAAAAACCACGGGAAACAATCAAGCATGGGAGACATAAATATGGACGAAGATTTTGGCAATGATATTGTAGAGCTGACCGACGACGACGGCAACACCCTCGCCCTCGAGCATCTGGACACGGTGGAGTACAACGGCGCCGTGTACATGGCCTTCATCCCGGCCGACATGAAGCTGGAGGACAGCTACGAGCTGGTCATCCTCAAGGTCGAGGCCGAGGAGGACGGCGAGGAAGCGCTGGTGAGCTTGGACGACGAGGACGAGCTGGCCGAGATGTTCCAGATTTTCTCCGAGCGCCTGGAGGAGACCTTCGAGGAAGAGGGCGAGCCCGAGATTCAGCACTAAATCCCCCTTCGGCCCCGGCAAATGGGGCGTGGCTCATATTTAACCTACAAAGTGATAATACGGGATCGCGGGTTCTCGCCCCGATGGCAGACCTCCCGCCGCAGCGGCACTCCCGCCTCGGTGGATGCTGGGAGCCGTTTAAAGGAGAGATAGCGAACCCACCTGCGGAGCGTGGGTTATTTATCGCTGCCGCGCCTCATTTAGCGGGGCCGAGGCGGACCATCAAAGCAAAAACCGGCGGGAAACCGCCGGTTTTGTTGTTGGAGTTGGGGGGAGACCTTGCCCTTCATCCCTTCGCAAGTGCGGATAAGATGCTTCGCCCGCCGCCTTGCGGCGGCAAAGCTCAGAATGACAGGGGACGGGAAACCAGTCCCCTACAAGAGAAATATTCATGGCGAAGCAACTACCCATTGCGGCCAGCCCCCCATTATGATACAATATACTGAATCTAATGCTTTCGGAGAGACCATTATGCAAAACGCCAATCGGGCTATCTCGCGGGAGGCCCTCAACGAAATATATATGAGGTGCGACCGTAATCGCGGCCCGCTCCTTGAACGTTTTGGCCGCCAGCCGCGAGGCTGCGTGGTCACCTTCGGCTGCCAGCAAAACGAGGCCGACAGCGAGCTCATCCGCGCCATGCTCCTTGAGATGGGCTGCCGGCTGACCGACAAGGCCGACGATTGCGACATCCTCATCTTCAACACCTGTGCCATCCGGGAGCACGCCGAGACGCGGGTTCTGGGCCATCTGGGCGAGGTCAGCCACCTCAAGCATAAAAATCCCCGGGCCATCGCCGCCCTGTGCGGCTGCATGGCCCAGCAGGGCCACGTGGCCGACAAGGTCAAGGCCAGCTATCCCTACATTGATATGGTCTTCGGCACCCACGCCCTGGGGCGCTTCCCCGAGCTTCTGGCCGGCCGCCTCCGGGGCGGACGCCGGGCCTTCGATTTGGCGGGGGACGCGCGCGGCGTCATCCTGGAGGGCCTGACCCCTCGGCGGGCCGAGGGGCCCCTGGCCTGGCTGTCCATCATGTACGGCTGCAACAATTATTGCAGCTACTGCGTGGTACCCCATGTGCGGGGCCGGGAGCGCAGCCGCGGGGCGGACGCCGTGGCGGCCGAGTTCGAAGGCCTCATCGCGGCGGGATATAAGGACATCACGCTGCTGGGGCAGAATGTCAACTCCTATGGCAAGGATTTAACCGCCGGTGTCGATTTCCCGGCCCTCCTCGAGCGCCTGTGCGCCACGGCGGGGGAGTACCGCATCCGCTTTATGACGAGCCATCCCAAGGATGCCGGCCGCCGGCTCTTCGATGTCATGGCGGCTTACCCGAATATTTGCAGCAGCATCCATCTGCCCGTCCAGGCGGGCAGCGACCGGGTGCTTCTTGAGATGAACCGCCGATACACCACGGCGCAATACCTCGAGCTGGTCGACTATGCCAGGGCCGTCATGCCGGGGCTGGGCCTGACCTCCGACATCATCGTCGGCTTCCCCGGCGAGACCGAGCCCGAGTTTGAGGAGACGCTGGCGCTCCTCGAGCGGGTGCGGTTTGACTCGCTCTTCACCTTCATCTACTCCCCCCGGAAGGGCACCAAGGCCGCCGACCTGCCCGACCCCGCTTCCCGAGAGGAAAAGCAGCGGTGGTTTGACCGGCTGCTGGATACCCAAAACCGTATCTCCCGCGAGATCAACGATGCCTTCGTCGGCCAAACCCTGCGGGTTCTGGTCTCGGGGCCGGGGGAGGACGCCCTCTTCCCCATGCAGGGCCGCACCGACGGCTTCAAGCTGGTGCATCTGCAAGGGGCCGAGGGCAAGGCCGGCCAATTTGTCGATGTTTACATTGAAAAGCGCTCGACCTGGGCGCTGTTTGGAAGGGTGAAATAGCCTTGGATATGGCGCAGCTCAAGGGATTAACCCCCATGATGCAGCAGTATTTCGACATCAAGCGTCAGCATGAGGATTACGTGCTGCTCTATCGCCTGGGCGATTTTTACGAGATGTTCTTTGACGATGCCGAGCGCATCTCGAAGGAGCTCGACCTGACGCTGACAGGCCGCGACTGCGGCCAGGCCGAGCGCGCTCCCATGTGCGGCGTGCCCTATCACAGCGCCGACAGCTACATCGCCCGCCTCATCGCCAAGGGCTACAAGGTGGCCATCTGCGAGCAGACCGAGGACCCTGCGGCCGCCAAGGGCCTCGTCCGCCGCGAGGTGGTGCGCATGATTACCCCGGGCACCGTCATCGAGCACGCCATGCTGGATGAGGGGCGCAACAACTTCATCGGAGCGGTTTACCTCGACTCGAGGGGCGCCGGCCTGTGCTTTTGCGACATCTCCACCGGCGAGTTTCACGCCACCGAGCTCAAGGGGGACGACCTTACTGACCAACTGGTCGCCGAGCTGGGGCGCTTTGCGCCCCGTGAGCTAGTGCTCAGCGATGGGGCCTACAGCGCGGACGCCCTGACCGCCTTTGCCCGGGACAAGCTTGAATGCTACCTTGAGCGGGGCGGCGAGTGGCGCTTCATCCCGGAATCGGCCCGGGAGGCCGTCTGCCGCCAGTTTGCCATCGACGATTTGGCCGCCAGCGGCCTTGAGGACGCGCCACTGCTCCTTCAGGCGGCGGGGGGGCTGCTGAGCTATCTTCATGAGACACAAAAGCAAAATCTCTCCCACATCCGGGAGCTTTCCCGCTACAGTCAGGACGCCTACATGGCCCTCGACTACACGGCGCGGCGCAATTTGGAAATCACGGCCAGCCTGCAAAGCGGCGACAAAAAGGGCTCGCTTTTATGGGTGCTCGACCACACCAAAACGGCCATGGGAGCCCGTCTGCTGCGCCAGTGGCTTGAAAAACCTTTGGTCAGCGTCGCCCGCATCCGCCAGCGCCAGGGCGCGGTCTCGGCCATGGCCGACACCTTGGCGGGCCGCGAGGCCCTCGAGCGGGCCCTGAACCCCCTGGGCGACATGGAGCGCATCATGGGCCGCATCGTCTACGGCAGCGCCAACGCCCGGGATTTGTTGGCTTTGGGGGCTGTATGCACCGCGCTGCCGGGCATCCGGGCGGCCCTGAGCGGCCTGGATTCCCCCTATCTGCGGGAGCTTGCGGGCCAGATTGACCTTTTATCCGACATCGGCGCCCGCATCGGCAGCGCCATCGACCCCGAAGACCCGCCGCAGACGGTGCGGGAGGGCGGCATGATTAAGACGGGCTTCGACCCCGAGGTCGACCACCTGCGCACCTTGCTTCAGGGCGGCACCGGCCGCCTGGCCGACATCGAGGCGCGGGAGCGCGCCCGTACCGGCATCCCCAAGCTCAAGGTGGGCTACAACCGGGTCTTCGGCTATTACCTCGAGGCCGGGCGGGCCCATTCAGACCTCATCCCCGAGGATTACATCCGCAAGCAGACCCTCAGTAACGCCGAACGGTACATCACCCAGGAGCTCAAAGAATTGGAGGGCGAGGTGCTGTCGGCGGGAGACCGCTTGAACGCCCTGGAATACCAGATTTTCACTCAGCTGCGCGAGCAAATTGCCCTCGAGAGCCACCGCGTCCAGCGCACCGCCCAGGCGGTGGCGGCGGCCGATGTGCTCATGAGCCTTGCCAAGGCGGCGGCCCGTTTCGGCTACACCTGCCCCGAGGTAGATGACAGCGGTGCCATCGACATTAAGGAGGGCCGCCATCCGGTGGTCGAGCGGGTGCTGGAGGGCTCGGCCTTTGTGCCCAACGATACGCAAATGGACACCGGTGACAACCGGGTTTACATCATCACCGGCCCCAACATGGCCGGTAAATCGACCTTTATGCGTCAGGTGGCCCTCATCACCCTCATGGCCCAGTGCGGCAGCTTTGTGCCGGCCCAGTCAGCCCGCATCGGCGTCGTCGACCGCATTTTCACACGCGTCGGGGCCAGCGATGACATGTTCGCCGGGCGCTCGACCTTCATGGTCGAGATGAACGAGGTGGCCGACATCCTGCGCCACGCCACGTCCCGCAGCCTGCTCATTCTGGATGAGATTGGCCGGGGGACGTCGACCTTCGACGGCATGTCCATCGCCAGAGCCGTGCTGGAATACGCCGCCGACCGGAAGCGTATCGGCGCCAAGACCCTCTTCGCCACCCACTATCACGAGCTGTGCGAGATGGAGGGCCAGGTGGACGGCGTCAAGAATTACAATGTGGTGGTCAAGAAGCGGGGCGACGACATCATTTTCATCAAGAAAATCGTCCGCGGCGGCACGGGGGATAGCTTCGGTATCGAGGTGGCCAAGCTGGCCGGCGTGCCCGACAGCGTCATCCGCCGGGCCAAGGAGGTGCTGCGGGACATCGAGAGCCGTGCCCCCGGCGCCCTGACCGCCCTGGCCGCCCTCCCGGCCGCGGGCGAGCCCGACGACCAGCTCTCCCTGGGCGGCTTTGCCCAAGGCGAGCTCCTTGAGCAGCTGCGCAGGCTGGAGCCCGATACGTTCACGCCCATCGAGGCGCTGTCGCTGCTGTATGAATTGAGCAAGAGGGCCAGGGAGATGTGAGGAACGCGGCGCGATGAGGACATCGCGCCCGACAAGGGCCGGGCCTGCATCACCACCCACAATCTTCATCAAAAAAGGAGGCCGCATCATGCCGCGCATCAACCGCCTGCCTGAGCACATTGCCAACCTCATCGCCGCGGGCGAGGTGGTTGAGCGCCCCGGCTCGGTGGCCAAGGAGCTTGTCGAAAATGCCATCGACGCCGACGCGACGCGCATTACGGTGGAAATCCGCAGCGGCGGCACCCTATACCTCCGGGTGACCGACGATGGCGGCGGCATTGCCCCCGAGGACGTGCCCGTGGCCTTCGAGCGCCACGCTACCAGCAAGCTGCTCACCGAGGAAGACCTTGCCGCCATCGCCACCCTGGGCTTCCGGGGCGAGGCCCTGGCCGCCGTGGCCGCGGTCGCGCGGGTCGACATGATGACCCGCACGCGCCTGAGCCCCGAGGGCACGCAGATTTCCATTGAGGGCGGCGAGGTGCGCGCCCTCTCCGAGACCGGCTGCCCGGTGGGCACCACGGTCATCATCCGCGACCTCTTCTTCAACGTGCCCGCCCGGGCCAAGTTTTTGAAAAAGGACGCCACCGAAGCCGCTTACGTGGAATCGGCCATCGTGGGGGCCGCTTTGGCGAGGCCCGACATCGCCTTCACCTTCATCAAGGATGGCCGCGAGGCCCTCTTCACCCAGGGGGACGGCAGCCTGCTCAGCGCCATCCACGCCACCTGCGGGCGGGACATCGCCGCCGGGCTGGTCGGCCTGGCCGGCACCCAGGGGCATATTTCGGTGGAGGGCTTTGTCTCGCCCCCCTCCATGAGCCGCGCCAATCGCGGGATGCAGTATTTCTTCGTCAATGGCCGGCCCGTGCGCTCGCGCACCCTGGGCTCGGCCCTCGACCAGGCCTACAAGGGCCGCCTCATGGGGGGCCGGCACCCGGCCTGCTTCCTCAACCTGCGCCTCCATGTGGGGTCGGTGGATATCAATGTCCACCCCGCCAAGCTGGAGGTCAAGTTCATGAACGAGAAGGAGGCCTTCTCGGCCGTCTACCACGCCGTGCAGACCAGCCTGGCCGGCTTCGACGCCGGATTGGTGGGCGGCGAAGCCCCCGCCTCCGCGCCCAGGCCCGCGCCCAGGCCCGCGCCCAGGCCCGCGCCCAGGCCGGCTCAGGACAATGTCACCGGCTATCAGCAGGCCCTGCGCCTCGAGCGCACGGGCGCCGCCATCACAATGGGCGAGAGCTACGGCGATTCCTCCCAGCGGGCGGCCAGCGGCGCGAGCATTACCTATGCCACTCGGCATGACGCCACTCGGCATGATGCCGCTCGGCGGAGCGGCATTACGGTGGAACCGCCCGCCGCGCCGATTGAACGCCCGACCCCTGAATATCTGGTTCCGAACCTGAAACCGGAGCCTGTCGCGGAGCCTGAACCCACGCCCGAACCTGCCCCCGAGCCCGAGGCCGCGCCCATCACCCTCGATTTCCGCATCGTCGGCGAGGCATTCAAGACCTACTTGCTGGCCCAGGAGGGCGAAAATTTGTGGCTCATCGACAAGCACGCCGCCCACGAGCGCATGATTTACAACGACCTGACGGCCCAAATCGGCCAGATGCCGGCCCAGATGCTGCTCAGCCCGGTGCCGGTCACTTTGACGCGGCCCGAGAAGGCCGTCTGCCTCGAGCATGGGGGTGCCTTTGCCGAGGCCGGCTTCGAGATAGAGGACTTCGGCGGCCCGGCCCTTCTGGTGCGGCAGGTGCCCATTTATCTGGACGAGAGCGACATCGCCTTCGCCATCACCGACATGGCCCAGAGGCTGCTAGACGAGCGGCCCCGGGGCAACGCCGTTTTGGAGGCCCTGCTGAGCAGCATGGCCTGCAAGCGCGCGATCAAGGCCGGGCAGTACACCGATGACCGGGAGTGCGAGGCCTTCGTCCGCCGGGTGCTCGAGGACCCGAGCGTCCGCCAATGCCCCCACGGGCGGCCCACCTTGGTCAGCCTGACGCGGAGCGCGGTGGAAAAGCTCTTCGGGAGGATTGTATGACCCCCACAATCGCCGTCGTCACCGGCCCCACGGCCTCGGGCAAGACGGCCCTCAGTGTCGCCCTGGCCCACGCGCTTCATGGCGAGGTGGTGTCGGCTGATTCCATGCAGGTTTACCACGGCATGGACATCGGCACGGCCAAGCCGACCGCCCGGGAGATGGACGGCGTTCCCCATCATATGCTCGATGTGGCCGCGCCCGGCGAGGCCTATTCGGTCTCCCGGTACGAGCAGGCGGCGGCGGAGTGCGTCTATGACATTCTGGCTCGGGGCAAGACCCCCATCGTGTGCGGCGGCACCGGGCTTTACATTGATGCTTTGGTGCGCGGCGGCGGTTTCCAGCCGCCCGGCGATGCCGCCCTGCGGGCGGCGCTCGATGCCCGGTGGGCCGAGGAGGGCGCCGACGCCCTGACGGCGCGGCTGCGGGCCGTCGACCCCGAAAGCGCGGCGCGGCTGCATCCGGGGGACAAGAAACGCATCCTCCGCGCCCTTGAGGTACACGCGCTCACCGGCAAGACCATCACGGCCCACAACGCCGAAACCCGTGCGCGGCCCCCGCGCTTCGAGGCCCGAACCCTCGCGCTGACCACCGACCCCCGGAGCATCCTCTACGCCCGCATCGACAAGAGGGTCGATACCATGCTGACCCGGGGCTTAGAGGACGAGGTGCGGCGGCTGCACGCCAACCGCCTGCTCACCGGCACGGCGGCCCAAGCCATCGGCTACAAGGAGCTGGTCGACTATATCGAGGGCCGTTGCACCCTCGAGGAGGCCGCTGATAAAATCAAGCAGGGCAGCCGCAATTACGCCAAGCGGCAGCTCAGCTGGCTGCGGGTGCGGGAGGGCGTTCGCTGGCTCGTCTGGAACACCCCCGAGCAAATGGACATCCTTCTGCCGGAAGCGACAGATTTTTTGCGTGCAAGCCTATAAAATAGTGATAATCTTAGCAGAAAAGGGGATTATCATGAACACAACCACACAAAGAGTCAACCTTCAGGACACCTTTCTCAACGCCCTGCGCCGGGAGAAAACCCCGGTCACCGTCTTTCTCACCAACGGCTTCCAGCAGCGGGGGGTGGTTCAGTCCTTCGATGGCTACACCCTGGTGCTGTTCTTCGAGGGCCGGCAGCATTTGATTTACAAGCACGCCATCTCGACCATCATCCCCCAGCGGTGTGTCGCCATGCCGGTGGAGTAGGGGGGCAGTTCCGGCCCGGCCCATACCTAATAAATGCCCTTGACAACTTTTCTTCTCTTTTATTTCTTCACTCTTCTCTGTCCAAAATCGCCCACCCCCCGGCCCCCTCCCTAAAGGGAGGGGGAGATGTAAGTTTTCTTGGGGGGAGTGGGGCCCTTCGGGTCCCACTCCCCCCAAACCCCCCCAAAAAATATGGGGGACTCATACCAAATCCCCAGCGAGGAGGGAAATACTCATGCGTCTCAAAGCCATCGCGGGCCGGCTGGCCGCCGCGCTGCTGCTGCTGCTCTTTTTGGCCTATATCGGCTTCCAGGTTTTTTCCAACCTGCGCGAGCGCATTGTCACCGTCGACGCTACGGTGGTGACGGTGGAGGACAAGCTCTCGGTAGAGGGGGTCTTTGTCCGCGCCCAGCAGCTGGTGACGGGAGAGGGCAGCAAAACGGCCGAATATCTGGTGGCCGACGGCGCCCGGGTGGGCCGCGGCCAGAACCTGGCCCTCTTCTTCGAGAGCGGCACGGCCATGAGCCACTATCAGGCCATCCAGGCCCTGGACAGCCAAATCGAGGCCCTGGGCTATGTCATGCGCAGCGTGGCCGGCGGCAGTGATGCCAAGAGGCTCGACGACCGCATCTACAGCACCCTCACCGAGCTTTCGGCCCAGCTGGACAGCGGCAACGCCAAGGGGGCCGCCGAGGGGTACCCCCTCCTCCAGCAGATGGCCCTCACCCGGGGCAGCGGCATGGATGTCGGCTTTGCCGCCCGCATCGAGGCCCTGCAGGCCGAAAAGAAGACCCTCCAGGGCAGCCTGAGCGGCTCGACCAGCGCCCTGACCGCCCCGGCCTCGGGGTATTTCTTCCGCTATCCCGATGGCTTTGAAACCGTGCTGACCCCCGACCTTCTGCCCACGTTGACCCCCGAGGCGCTGCGCGGGTTGAGGCCCGACAGCGCTGTCTTTGAACCCCAGGTGGCCGGCACCTTGGTCGAGAGCTACGCCTGGTATTTCGTCGCCATCTGCGATAAGGCCGCCGCCGATGCCATCAAGGATCGCGCCGTGGTTGACATCTACTTCCCCCAGCTGGGGGCCGAGAGCATCACGGTGGGCATCGACAGCGCGGCCACCTTCGAGGGCGAGACGCTGCTGGTGCTTAAGAGCGGCCTCATGGACAGCCGGTATCTGGCCACCCGCAACCAGCCCGCCGACTTGGTGATTTCCCGATACACCGGCATCAAGGTGCCCCGGGAGGCCCTGCGGCAGGTGGAGGGCCAGTGGGGCGTCTACTGCCTCGACGGCGCCATGGCCAAGTTCAAGCCGGTCAAGTGGATTTATCAAACCGACACCTATGTCCTGGTCGAGCAGGCCAAGGACGCCGGCCAGGGCCTCTATATGTATGATAAAATCATCATCCGCGGCAAGCAAATCAGCGATAACATGGTGCTCCGTTAGCCGTATAACCCTATGTGTGGGGTGTAAACCACCATTCAGACACAATATTTTGACATTTTTCACCGCAAATTGTCAAGCAAAAACGAACGATTTGTTGAAAAAAGTTTTTAGGGGGTAGGTTGGAGGGTGGCAAGAAACTGGTCGAAAAGCTCTTGCGATGTGGCGTAGCCCAGGATTTTCCGGGGGAG
>JGI994J12354_10001838_pt1 | contig 21231 bp, 22 predicted proteins | sample IntmicLarv3ML3BL_FD_12354 | JGI IMG/M metagenome (IMG submission 12354) | reverse complement strand
GGGAAAAGAGATCAAGATAGAAGCCTCCGGCAACATCACCTCAGCCAACATACTTCAGTATGCTGAATTCGCAGATATCATTTCCATCGGTGCCCTCACACATTCTGTCAGATCCATCCATTTCTCCCTGGACCTTGAGGCAAAAGATTAATTTGTTCTACGCAGTCCCCGTTCTATGAGCATCAATTTTGATGACTATTGTTGCCAATTCTGCGGGAAGAAATCCACCAACTTCGTGTTCGCCGCATTCGTATGTGATAACGATGACTGCATCGAAAAAGCAAGATTGGAAAGAGGCGGTCCCGGAGGACACAAAAAACTCAAAGCCGAAGGCAGACCTATTCTTCCCGAAATGCAAGAAAAATGATCAGTGCCTGAAAACACGGCATCCGGTGAAGACCATCGCCATGTTGTGTTCGTTGGCAGCATCGATCACTTCCTGATCCCTTATACTGCCTCCCGGCTGTATTATCGCCGTGACTCCCGCTTTCGCTGCCTCGTCGACCCCATCTCTGAAGGGGAAGAACGCATCCGATGCCATTACCGAACCCTCTGTGGGCTCATTAGCTTTCATCGATGCGATCTTTGCAGAATCCACACGACTCATCTGGCCGGCACCTATGCCTATGGCTCTCTCTCCTTTCACATACACCACGGCATTCGATGTCACATGTTTGGCCAATTTCCATGCGAATAACAATGCGGCGATCTCCTCTCCCGTCGGTTCGCGTTTTGTCACGACCTTGAGATTCTTCGGATCGATGTTCACATCCTCATCGGTCTGTACAAGGATCCCTCCTTGTACTTTCTTCATCTTGTATTCCCTGTGCCTTTCGGCCGGAGAAATAGAAGAATTTGTTCTAAGCAGACGTATGTTCTTCTTCTTTGTCAACAACTCTGCAGTACCCGGCTCATAATCCGGACATATCACAGCTTCCACGAAATACTGCGATATCATCTCTGCTGTCCCCATGTCACAATTCCTGTTGAGACATATGACACATCCGAATGCCGAAAGGGGATCGACATTGTATGCAGTTTTGAATGCTTCGAATATTGTGTCTCCAGATGCCAATCCGCAGGGATTTGTATGTTTCATGACCACTGCTGTTGGCTTCTCAAAATCCATTGCTATGTCCAAAGCCTTGTCGAGATCCAGTATGTTGTTGTATGAAAGCTCCTTGCCGTGTATCTGCTCGGACTTCGCTACCGTTGTGCCGCAGGTGAACGGTTCTCTGTAAAACGCAGCCGACTGATTAGGATTCTCTCCGTATCTGAGATCCTCGACCTTTTCAGACGGTATCGGGAAGGATATCGGGAATCCTTTGCAGAACTTCTTTTGCATAACAGATGCTATCATTGAGTCGTAATTCGCCGTATTGATGAATGCCTCGGCCATGAGTTTTTCCAAAAGGGGCTCGTTGATCCCTCCATCAGACCTCAACTGAGTCATAACTTCATCATATTGGTTCGGATCTGTGAGCACAGCCACCGATCTGTAATTCTTGGCGGCCGCACGGATCAGACTCGGCCCTCCGATGTCGATATTCTCAACTATCTCTTCAAAGGGCACTCCCTTCTTGAGTACAGTGTTCTTAAAAGGGTACAGGTTCACAACCACCATGTCGACCGGTTCTATCCCTTTGTCCTTGATGGCCTCCATATGTTCAGGGATGTCCCTTCTGGCCAAGATGCCTCCGTGTAATCTTGGGTGTAATGTCTTAACACGGCCATCCAACATCTCGGGGAATCCTGTCACCTCAGATACCTCTTTGACAGTCACCCCTGCGTCCTTCAGAGCCTTATACGTTCCACCGGTTGAAATTATCTCCACGCCCATCGACGAGAGTTCTTTTGCAAAATCTACTACGCCGCTCTTATCTGAAACACTGATTAACGCCCTTTTGATCCTGACCATTCCTTAACCCCCTTTGGTGGGAGTACCTTTTGACATCGGTACATAATCGTAAAGAACTCGTCTTAAATAAACACTTGTTTTAGGCCATATTCGGCGACGGTTTGAGATACAAAACGACGTCTTTATTCATGCTTAATAAATCGAAAAAATCCGATTACAAAATGTCGATGATCCTAGTGTGAACTACAGGGTATCGGATCCGAAAGTTCGGTGTCATATACTATGACGAACTTCGATTTCAAAGGCCTAGATCAAGGTCAGCAATGAAACTGGCTGCGTTGCCACTGAGCATCCTCAGAATATCAGCTCGAACTCCATCGTATATCTCTGGCATCAGAACCACACTTGCCGTTCCTATTGAAATACTGTTGTTGTTGCTTGAATATTTGGTCCACAGGATATCGTTGGTCTTTTTTTCTATACTGAGATAGAACACTCCGAACTCTAACCTTGCACTCCCGTTCGATTCCGAACAGGCACCGATACCGAAATTACCCTGCAGATCGGATTGAGTATTTCTGCGGTATATCGTGGATGCATTTGAATCCTTAGAGGATAGTTGCTTGATCGCATTGATCGCAGATGTAGCGATAGCGATGTGGGGCCCTGTCAACATACCTCCCAGCAGTTCCAACAATACTTTGTCTGCTTCAAAGGAATCTCCTTGAACGTGATGTTTCGTGAACGAGAACCCCTGAGTCACCCATCCTATCCCCTCAAGCACCTCTCTGTATTTTCCATACCAGGAAACGACATCGTATTTCTTGGTCTTCGAATCGAGAGGAAAAGCTTTTGTTGCAACCAGTTGCGCAAGCAGGACCGAATTCAGAACATCCGATTTGAGGACAGGAGAGAGTTTCTCCGTAAAACAGATGACCTGTTTGTCGTTTAATGTTGCACAAGGGGTCTTTTCCGTGACCGATTTGAATGTCGTGCTCCTGCTTTTTTCCTGAGGGGCAGGAATTTGTAATTTTTTCACATATTCTATCGATCTTTTTACCTTTGCATCGATCTGTTCAGGCGTCATCACGGGCATCTCAACATTCATTTCCTTTCCCTCCATCCACAATATAAAAACATAGTTTTGATAGTTTATTACGTCCAGCCAGAATATATAGTTATTTCGTCCCAATCATATCTGACACCACCTCAAGTCTTTCCGATTGTTGTGGTAAAAAAATTCAACATCATCGAATCGGATTAAAATGGAGGAAAATCACGGACCGTACAGCCATGACATCGGTGATCATTTCCGATGTCACTCCCGTACGATCCGATGTTTTGTCAAAAATGTTTTGAAAGGCCCCGGAGGGCCAAGAAGTTTCAAAGCAGTGCTTTCATCACCCTTGCGGCTCTGGCATCAAGGGTCTCGACACCGGAAACCTTGCTTGCATACTCCGACAGAGCAACGATATCCTCGTTCTCAATGCACTCGAGCTTGAACTTGCGGGTACCTGCCATGAGCTGTTTGAGTCCTTCTCCGATCCTGCTGTTGAAGTACGTGTGCAGACTGACCGCACCCCACGGGATATCTGTTCCGATCTTTTTGCCGGGGTACTTATCCTTCATGTCCATCGCACCGATGAAGAATTTCGAGGGATCTGTTCCATACTGTTCGGAGAACGATGTCGGAAGCTTGTTCTGAGCCGCGAGATCAGCAAAGTGCTTTCCCTTCGTTGCCGCTGTTATGGGACCTCTTGACATTCCGATGGATTTCACCAGCGGACCGTCGCCGAGATCCGACAACGCGAATGCCTTGTACATCTGGGTCTCGTTGATGAATCCGCCTGCGAAAGACAGATCTGGAACATATCTTCCCTGCATCCTGAGTTCCTTTGCGCAGGTCATCACCTGACTGTAAAGCCAGATTCCAGGTGAACTGAGCTCGTTCATGTGGCTGACAGGGGACATACCGGTACCTCCGCCTGCAGCGTCAAAAGTCAGGAGGTCTAACTTTGCCTTCGATGCACATCTCATTGTGAATGCCACGATCTCGGGCTTGTATGCACCTGTCTTAAGGAACAGATTCTTGACACCCTTGGATCTGAGTTGATCGATATCCTCGAGGAAACTGGTCTCATCCGGGAATCCGACACGGCTGTGTCTCTCGAAGGTCTTGAACACACCTGCTTTGAATGCAGCCTGGACCTCAGGGTCTTCAGGATCTGGCATAACGATGTATCCGCGTGATTTGAGCTCGAGTGCCCTTTCAAGGGTTGTCAATCTTACCTCTCCCCCGATAGCCTTGGCTCCCTGCCCCCACTTTCTCTCTATTACCTCAACACCGAGTTTCGAGATACCGTAGTCGTCGACGCCACCACGGAGATCCTCAACATTGGTCTGAAGGACGATGCGTCCGTTGGTTCCGTCCCAGTGGTCGGTATAGGAACTTATACGGAAGGCAAGGTCTTTTGATGACTGCACTTTTCCGTTGGAGTAGACCGCATCGGGGTCCATTCCGCAGACATTCTCTCCGATGACCTCACACACTCCGGAGAGTGCGGCTCCTGCGGCAAGCTCTCTCCAGTTGGTCTTTGCGACAGCGGTTGAACCGAGCCCTGCTATGTGAACCGGGAGAGACATCTTTATAGGATTCTTTCCCCGGGAACCTATAACGGTCCTTATATCGACATTCTCGAAGAATGCCACATCGGGGTTGGGTTCTATTCCTTTGGCTCCGATGAGCTCAGCCATTATCTGGAAGTGGGACCAATCAAGGAAATAATCCTTGTTGGACGCAGCGGTGGACTTTCCGAAGTGCTCGGGACTGGGGTAGAGTACTTCTCTTCCCCTGAGTGCTCCCTTTCCTACTTCACAAAGAACATTGCATTCGTCAATACAAACGGGACACATTCCGTTTATTGGACAGGGGTCCTTTACACGGATCGAGGTGCCGGTTGTCGATTTGGAATTTTCTATGGACATTTGAATCGCCTTTTGCATAGTTTTACTATGTTAATTACGTCAAAAATTGTTCAGGATTTAAAGTTATCCCTTCTGAAAAAAGTCATAATAATTATCTATCTATCGATTTCATATATTATAATACATTTGTCTAATATTATTGCTATACTACAAAATATCGATCATATTGAAAAAATAACCTCTTTTTTGCCTCAGAATACACACTGTTTTTACATACGCACACTGTACCCTAGAACAATGAAAAAGAAGGACCTGGTGATCGCTTTGGAAAAAGTGCCGGCCTTCCAGGACCCAGACCCGATCCTGGAACAATATCCGACACCTGCCTCGATCGCTGCAGACATACTCTTTGATGCATATGGGCAGGGGGACGTGAAGGATCTGAAGGTCATGGATCTCGGATGCGGCACCGGTATCTTCTCCGTCGGAGCCTGGTTGCTTGGGGCGGGTATCACGGTAGGATACGATATCTCCGAAAAGGCATTGGATACCGCCAAGAGTTACGCTCAGCACATCAATGCTGACATCGAATACAAATTGTCCGATATCAAGAGCATCAGCGAGGGTGCAGACACGGTCTTCATGAACCCTCCCTTTGGATGCCAAACCCGAAGGGCCGATCGGGACTTCCTCGATAAGGCAATGGAATCCTCGGAATGCGTTTACTCCATTCATATGGCTGAAACCTTGGATTTCGTTGAAAGATTCGTGGAAGAACGGGGTAGAAAAATATCTTATAATAAAATGTATAAGTATAATATCCCTAATACATTCTCGTTCCATAGCAAAGAGAAACACAGCGTTGACATTGTGATGGTCAACATAAGGTGAGAAATAATGACAAACATGACAGAAGTGTTCCCCGGCGATGAGGTCGCTGAGGAAGAAGAATACCTGGCCTCGGAAGGGACATTCGCCAGCGACGGTAAGATATATGCCTCACAGATCGGTCTGCTGGAACTTGATGACGATGAGTGCGTAGCCAGAGTAATATCCCCCAACCCCCCGAACATACTGAAACCCGGGGACATAGTGTATGCAGTTGTAGCTGACATAAGGAATACCATGGCAACTGCAGACGTGGTCGCAAAGGAAGGTACCTCCAGAGGTATCGGAGGAGAGACATACGCAACCTTACACGTATCGAAGATCTCCCAAGGATACACCGATGATGTTTCAAAAGAACTCAGAAAAGGAGATTACATCAGAGCGAGAGTCACCGGGATCAAACCGTCACTCCAGCTGACCACCAGAGACGATCACCTCGGAGTCATAAGGTCCCTCTGCGGACAATGCAAGACCCCGCTCGAAAAGAAGGGAAAAGGATTGTACTGCCCCAACTGCGAACGCAGTTTCATGAGAAAGCTCGCTGATGATTACGGCGATGTGAGGGTTAAATGAACAATACCGATGACATCACTGCCCTGAAGGCAGAGATCAGTGCTCTCAAAACCGAGATCGAAGGTCTCAAAGAGTTCGTGAAGGCCATGTACAGCATGATGAGCGATGAGGAGGATTATGAATCCTCGGAACTCATGGGCAATGTGAACATGGGAAGATACAACACATGAGACTGACAGCCCTTATCTCCGGAGGCATAGACTCTCCGGTGGCCGCTTACATGATGTGCAAGATGGGCGCTGAGGTCATTCTTCTGCATATGGATAACCGTCCGTTTGCAGATGATGAAAGTATAAAGAAAGTGATCAAACTGGCGGAGAGACTCCGTGAGGTCACCGGCCAGGAAATGCCGTTGTATTCTGCACCTCACGGGATATCCCAGGAAAAGATCTCTAAGACCTGCGATACGAACTACCAGTGTGTGATGTGCAAGCGCAGCATGCTGAGGACCGTAGAAGAATTCAACAGAACAATGGATTCGAAAGGCGTCATCATGGGGGATTCGTTAGGACAGGTAGCATCCCAGACCCTGAAGAACATCAGGGCAGTGAGTCACGGAGTGACCATTCCGGTCCTAAGGCCTCTCATCGGTTACGATAAATTGGAGATAGAAGCAATAGCGAAAGAGATAGGCACTTACAACATCTCCATCATAAGATCTGAAGGATGTACGATCGTCCCTTCCCGACCCATAACAGAAGCGGATCTGGAAAAGATCGCAAGATTCGACATCTCCTCCGATCTGGAGAACAGATGTGTCTCCGTCGCCAAAGATGCGATAAAACTCTGATTACCTGTAATAGAAGACAGGACAGGCCTCTATCTCCTCTCTGTTGTAGATCATATCGTACGTAACCCTGTTGATGTACCTTGCCTGAACCCTTGAAACATACAGGATATTCTTACCTACTTGGATCTTGATGTCGGATTCCTTGGGGGATTTTACGGTCGTAGGAACAAGTGCCGGACCTGTGCACGCTGTGCACACTCTGTAATCCCTTCCTTCAGAGGTTATGAGTTTCATAACATCCTCATCAACAGATATTTCCATATCGTACCCTCAAAGCGGAATACTTTATTACCTTTGCCCAGAAAAGAATGCCTGTACATCCCCGCACGGATCGCCCGTTTTCTCTGCTTTTATGTCTTCGAGCGAGAATACCCTCCTGTCCAATATGATGGTGGCCCCTCGGTCGGTTTCCGATCTTATTAGTCTTCCGATCGATTGTCTCATCTTCCTCATGGCTGGGATCTTCGAGGAGTGTTCCCATCCGTTCCCGAATCTGAAATCGTAATATCTTCTCAGCGCTTCCTGTTTGACGGTCGGTTTTGGATACGGTATCCCGACCAATATCGCAACTTCCAGATCTTTATCCGGGAAATCCAATCCCTCACTGACCCTGCCTCCGGTCACAGCAAGGAGTACTCCTCCTCCCGACCCTCTGAACTCGGACACCTCCTCCATGAGTTCCGCCTGAGACATGCCTCTTCTCTCCACGAAGATGCTTCTGCCACAGGTATCGAATATCCCGTCCGCCATCATTCTGTCCATCAACGCATATGACGGAAAGAAGACGGCTGTGTTCCTCTCTGTACACCGGATCAGATCGATGATGTGACCTTTCAGTCTTACATAGACTTCTGGGTCATTGTTCAATTCGTCGTATTTGGTTGATACATCATCAACATAAATGATCTTAAGGTTCCTTGCCGGAAAGGGGGAGGCGAATATTCTCTTCACCGACTCGTCCAATCCTATCTCCTCCTCGTAATCATCGAGAGGCGCCAGAGTTCCGGACATATGTATCGACGATCTGCAATATCTTAACGGTTCGGCGGCAACTCTGGGGTCGAGACAATATGCTTCAAATTTCGGATTGTCCCCTCCCAATATCAGACAGATGTTCGTCTCCTCATCGCATTTGCTCCATTCCGTCAGGAAGGCTCCCATAGAACCGATGTATGATCGCGGCAGTTTTTTCTTGGCCTTCTTGAGATTCCTGATCATCTCCCCACATTCGATCAACCCCTTGTATATCGAATTCAAAGAATTCGATGACACACCGAGACGGCTCATCAGTTCATCCTGCAAGAATGTCACCGGGATCATACCGTCGTCACCTGTCAGATATTCCTTCATGGCCTCATGCATACACTCCCTCAGGACCGCCGTGATGTCAGTAACAGTCAATCCCGCATGCATCTCGGGATCGTTCCACTCCATGGCTTCCTTCTCCGCCATGTCGATCGCTCTCGAACTGTACTCGATGGTCATCACCTCCCTTAGATAGTCAGGAAGATTGTGTGCCTCGTCCACCACTACCACCGTCTCGGACAACGGTCTGCCTATCCATTCAAGGAACAGACTGCGGATGAAAGGTACGAAGAAGAAAGTGTATGGTGCGGCCACGACGTCAGCATATGGAACGACATGCTTGAGTGTCTCGTAGGGGCATAATCCCTTCTTCAGACACTGTTCCGCGAAAGCCTCCGGTTCCGGATGTCCTTCTTTGAGTTCTTCGACAAGTCCGGAAATATCCACTTTGCCAATATTCTCATAATAACTACATGGGCCGTTGATCCCGTCGCCTTTCTTGTACTCAGAGCATAGCTTTGAGAGCTCCTCCGACGTACCGGATTCAAGTTCGGGATCATCACGCATCATCGGACAATTGTTGATGCTCCTTCCCTGCACCCCTACGCATAATATCGGTGTTTTCTTGGATATCCGTTTTGCCTCGAGTATGACCTGTCTTTGTTGAGATTTAGTCCTTGTAAGGTAGATTATCTTCCTGTCTGTGCCCAGTGCAGCTTCCAACGTACCGGTCAGAGAGACAACGGTCTTACCTGTACCGGTACCGGACTCCATTATCACAGACCTTTTCCCAGATACAGCTTCCCTTATGGTCTCCACCATAAGGGCCTGTTCGCCCACATGTGTGTACGGGAACAGATCCATGACTGTCGGCGGTCACCCGCTCCTACGCCAGATATCGTCCGATAATTCGCCGTATACGTCCTCTTCGATCTCATCCTCTGCAGCGACCGGTTCGAGTTCCATCAGACCGCCTATCTTATCCCTTCTGAACAACCAGTAGTGGATCCTCCACTCTCTTCCGTCGTACAGGGTGGTCTCCTCCCTCTCGGTGGTCAGTATGCCGGCGTCTTCCAGCATATAGAATGCGTCCCTGTCTTCCGGCTCGAGGATATTATCGATGATCCTATCGGAGTACCCAAAGAAATTCAGAACATGTTTTGCAAGCATGTTCGCCTGTTCCTCTTCCATCTCCAGATTATCGTCGATACCGTTCTTTATCGCCGTGGTCAGGTCCTCTACTGTTATTGTGATCTCCATGTTATCCCCTCAGTCTACCAGATCGACATATCTTATCTCGCCCGCGTTGATAGTTGCGGAAACTTTATTCAGAACTTCCACGGGTACATTCTGATCCACTGTCAGCACCATCATGGCGTTCTCACCGGATCTTCCCACGGACATCTGAGCGATGTTTATGTTGTATTGTCCGAAAACGGTCCCTACCGCTCCGATTATTCCGGGGGAGTCCTTGTACGAAATGAACACCATATCTCCGGACATCTGTGCATCGAAGGTGAACCCTTTGTACCCTACCAACCTGGGCTGGTCCCCGAATACCGTACCTCTTATCACGACGGATCTGCCCTTCGATACCACTTTCATCTCGATCATGTTGGAGTAATCCTCGGATCTCTCGGTCGAAGATTCCTTGATCGTCATTCCCTTCTGCTTTGCCACGGGAAGGGCATTGATCATGTTCGCGTTACCTGCGCCTATAATGTTCTTCAGAACACCGATGACCGCGGTCACCGTGAGCATCTTCGTCTGTTTGCTGGCAAGCTCCCCGCAATACGTTATCTCCAGCTCATCGATGGGATTGTTGCCGTTCATCTGGTGGATCAACACTCCCATGCGTTCGGCAAGAGGCTGGAACACTTCCGTGTCCGGATCCAACTTTCCTTTGGGTGCGTTTATCGCATTGGTTATCTCTCCGTCCCTCAGGTATTTCACGGCTGCGATCGCGACCTCCACGGCCACTCTTTCCTGCGCCTCCACCGTGCTTGCCCCCAGGTGAGGAGTGGTCACCAGGTTGTCCAATTCCAATAATTTCTTCTCGTTATCGTCAAGAGGCTCGTTGCACCAGACGTCGAAAGCCGCTCCGGCTATTATCTTCTCTTTGAGAGCGACATACAGATCGTCCTCGTTCACTATCCCTCCACGGGCTACGTTGGCGATCCTGACATTTGGCTTCATTACCTTGAACTGAGGCAGACTTATCATATTCTTGGTCTCAGGCAAAAGAGGCGTGTGGATCGTCATGAAATCGGCGGTCGTTATCACTTCCTCGAATGTTGTCAACCTCACTCCGATATCATCCGCCACTTCCTTCGGAAGGAACGGGTCATACCCTACCATGGTCATGTTGAAGGCCTTCATGCGTTTCGCTACCTCTCCGCCGACCCTGCCGACCCCGACGATACCCAACACCTTTCCGTTGAGCTCCACTCCAGTGTATTTGGACCTCTTCCATTCTCCCTTGTGCATGGAATCGTGTGCGAAGGGGATGTTCCTGGCGAGCGCCATGAGCATCGCGCATGAGTGCTCCGCTGCAGAGATTATGTTGGCTGCCGGAGTGTTCATTATCAGTATGCCCTTTTCTGTCGCATACGGTATGTCCACATTATCCACGCCGACCCCTGCACGGCCTATCACTTTCAGCCTTTTTCCGGCATCGATGACCTTCTTCGTTACCTTGGTCCCGGATCTTATTATCAGACAGTCGTACTCTCCGATTATGCTGCAAAGTTCGTCCTCTGTCAGATCTGCCTTCTCATCGACAGGGAGCCCAGATTCTTTGAGAATATTGAGTCCCTCTTCGTCCAGCGGATCTGAGACAAGTATCCTTATTGTCATTTCATCTCCTCCAATATACCGTCCATCACCGTGATAAGTTCATTGATCCCTGATGGTGTGGTATCCCCCATATGTCCAATTCTGAATGTAACATCCTTCACATCCCCGTACCCATTGGATATCTCGAATCCTTTGGATTTAAGGGAGGAGTGGAATGTATCGAAGTCCAACCCTCCGCGGTTGAACACGCTTATGGAATTCGAGCGGTATCCCTTCTCCGGGAATACGCCTGAAAGCTTCCTGTCCGCCCATGCTTCCATTGGTGTCCGCCATATCCTTATGCCTTCTGTATCTCTGTTGCATTCCCTCTTCCAGCATACGATCCAGCTGGAAATCCAATGCATACATCAGGGAGACGGGAGGAGTTGTGAGAGCATAATTGTCATCATTTTGCTTCTTGATCTTCAGAAGATCGGTGTAGAATCCCTTGTTAGACACTGTTTTAGCTTTTTTGAGCAGTTTCTCTGATACTGCCATCATTGCCAATCCAGGCGGCAGTGACAATGCCTTCTGCGTACCGAATACCAGTGCATCCGGCTGTAATCTTTTCATTTTTAGATCCATGGCAAAAGCAGATGTGACCGCATCCACCATGACCAGAGCATCCCCGCTCTGTTTCCTGACCTCATCAGCCAATACCACGGAATCGCTGAACACCCCGGTCGACGATTCGTTGCTGACCCAATGTACAGCCTCGATGTCTGCCTTGACCTTTCCTTCGATGTGTTCGGGTTTGATCGCTTTACCCCATCCAACATCTACTTTCTCCACGGTCTTGCCGTTGGATTCAGCTATCTCGATGGACCTGTTCCCGAAAGAACCGTTGGTGAGCCCTAAGGTCTTGTTGTTCACTCCGTTCCTGATCATACCTTCCAGGAAAACGGATGCGGATCCGCTGACAAGGAATATGTCCACGTCGGTGTCCAAGGCCTTTTTCGTCTTCTCGACTATGGCTCCGTGAAGAGACTTGTATTCTTTGGACCTGTGTGTTATCATAGGTCTTGTCATTGACTGCAGGACCTCCGGTTCAACATTAACCGGGCCTACCGTGAAAAGTTTCCTGCTCAATAAGATCCCTCGGATATTGTATCTGTTCCCAGCTATCTCCGAACCTATATTTATTATGGCGCACACGCGCGTCTCACTCAGAGATTCTGTATAAAATTCTTGATCCTGGAGATTCCTTCTCGGATCTGATCCTCGCTTGTAGCATAGGATACTCTGAAGAATCCTTCTCCGCTTGGACCGAATGCAGAACCCGGAGTGACCGCTACATGTGCCTCCTCCAGCATCTTCGTGCAAAGGACGGTGGATTTTACTTTGGATTCATATTTCGGGAAGAGATAGAATGCCCCTTTGGGAACATTGCAGTCCAATCCCTTTATCTCGCTTATAAGATCGAGTGCCAGATCGCGGCGGCACTTGAACTCTTTTATCATCTTTTCTTTCGATTCCTGCTGACCTGTTATTGCCTCGACCGCCGCAGGCTGAGTGAAGGATACGCAACATGAAATGGAGTGTGTCTGTAACTTGTCCAAATTCTTTATATCCGCCTCGGGCGCGATCGCCCAGCCGAGTCTCCACCCTGTCATGGCGTACGTCTTTGAAAGACCTGATATCGTGATCGTCCTTTCGAACATGTCAGGAAGCGAAGCTATCGAAAGATGCTTGCCTTCGTAGATTATGCTCTCGTATATCTCATCTGACATCACCATCAGGTTACGGTCCTTTGCGATGTCCGCTATCGCCTTTATCGTCTCCGACGGAAGAACCCCTCCGGTCGGATTCGACGGGGAGTTCAGTATTATCATCTTGGTCTTGGGAGTTATCGCTTTCTCGATAAGATCCGGATTAACGACGAAATCTTCGTCAAATTTGGTGGGGATGTACTTGGGCTTCGCACCGGCAAGTCTTATGCATGCCTCGTAAGATACCCAGCTTGGATCCGGGAGTATGACCTCATTGCCTGTGTCCAGATACGCCAATGCGGTCATGAATATCGCATGTTTGCATGGTGTTATCAGCACGTTCTTGGCTGTACAATGGATGTTATTGTCAGAGAACGCCTTGGCAGCCACTGCTTTCCGCAACTCCGGTATGCCTGCTGACGGCGTATAATGGGTGAATCCGCTTTGTAAGGAATCCACGCATGCGTCGATGACATTTGAAGGTGTGACGAAATCGGGTTCTCCCATTGAAAATGAAATGATATCTATACCGTGGGCTTTCAGGTAACTCACTACGTTGGAAATGGAAACCGTACCCGACGCCGGTATCCCCTTGACCCTTCTCGAGACCATCTGCTTCCCTCACATGTATTTCAGTATATTATCTTTGTCTGACTCACACTGCTGAAACGTGTCGAAACGCATGTTCGTCATCCTGCTCTCAGCTCATAAGGTCCTTGAGCTCTTTGTTTTTGATGGCTTCCTTTATGCCCATCGCCATCCTTCCCCCGGTACTCAGACCAGGGTATATCAGGTCCGCATACGGTGAACCTGAGATGAAGGGATTAGTACCTGCCACTATCCTGGTGGATATCTCGAACACCTTGAATTCCAATTTGTCCGTGACTACTGTCTCAAGACAGAATGGGCCCCACATCCCCCCGAACAGTTCGTATGAACGGTTTACCACGTTCTCTCCCATCTCGAAAGCTTTCGGAAGCAATGATTCTCTTATCACTACCGGCGTGTTTCCGGTCACCACGAACGACGGGTACAGCCCGCGTCTCCTGGCATCCTCGATCGATCCGAGTTTGTACATCTCATCGATGTTACTCTCATCTCTTCTGTCGATGGAGAGAAGTTCGAGGGATCCGCCCTGTTTGCATCTGTATCCGTCCTTCTTCAAAGGGTCATAGAAGAAATGCAGATAGTACCTGGTCCCCATGCAATACTCCTGAATCGTGTATGGCTGGGTATTATCTATCGACATCTTGAAATCCGGATAATCCTTTGCAATAAAGAAACCGCGTCCGCCTTTGGCACCGTGGTATTTCACCATCACTGCCTCGCTGATCTCCCTGGCATCGGTTATCAGTTTTGGCATCGGAACGCCTGCCGATGTTATCCATTGCCTCTGCTTCTCTCTGTTGGACTCCCACTGCAGGACCGCCCTGTTCCCGTATGACGGCACCCCGAATTCCTCAAATTGACTGGCGCCCATGTACTCCACGAAGGATCCGTGAGGGATCAGAATGGTATTCCTGTCCAACAATTCGTCGGTACGTTCCATCATCTCATCGAAATCCCTGTATTTTATCAGGTCATCCGGTTTTGCAAGAGGGAACGCATCGTAATACTTGGTGTTGTCCTTTACGGTCAACCCCAGTGTCTTGAATCCCATCTTACGTGCCCCATGGAATATCTGAAGAGAGGAATGGGAGCACAAAGTGGCGATAGTGATATCACTGGCATCATACCCATCCAAAATCTCGTTAATTTTTCCTCTGGGAACCATATCCGCTTATTGCGTTTATGCTTTTAAATATTATTATGCTAAAACCAGTGCCTCTTTCGGGTGATTCGGGGACCTATGGTGATACCTTTTATAGTCTGTAAGGAGTACTTAGATTACCTCGTTAGAACAACGAAGAGGTCGGTAATATGAATGAAGACGAACTCACCCTTCACTTTGAAGAATTGAAAAAAGAGCTGGAAGGAAAGATCAGCGACGAACAACTGAAAAAAGAACTTAACACATACCTGAACGAATACCGTGTCACGCCCGATGCGGCAAAGAGGGGCATAAAAAGGAAGTATGGGGCTGAAGGAGCTACTTCCTCCTTCGTGACGGCCGACGTCATATCTAAGAAGATCTCCGAACTGCAGGGCACGGAAATGAACGTCGACATAACCGCAAAAGCTGTTTATGTCGACAAGAAACAGATAACCGTCAGAGGAAGTCAGAAGATCATCGTCTCAGGGATACTCGGTGACGAAACAGGGACCGCTCCTTTCACCATCTGGGAAGGAGATGAGGTAGAACTCGAAAAAGGCGAGACCTACCTTTTTAAGAACGCATATACAAAAAAATGGAACGACCGCGTCCAGATCAACCTGGGATCCAGAGGGAAGGTCGAAAAGTCCACTGCAACCGTCGATGTTCCTGACCGGACCTTGGTCATGGACTCCACGGAAATGAAGATAGGGGATATCAAGGAAGGAACAGGCAATGTCACCGTCACAGGACGCATAATGTCCGTCGAAGAGAGGAACATCACTGTCAAAGGGGAAGCCAGGATCGTCTATTCAGGACTGATCGCAGACGACTCCGGAAAGATCCAGTATTCCGCGTGGAATGATTATGACCTGAAAGAAGGGGAGACCATCTGTGTCAAGAACGCATACATCAGGGCATGGAGAGGCATACCGCAATTGAATCTCGGGGACAAGTGCGAGGTCAGCAGAGTCGATGATTCCTTTGGCGAAATAGACATGTCCTCATCGAAAAAGACCATCGCAGACATAATTCGGATCGGCGGGGGATTGGATGTTTCAGTGACAGGGACAGTGGTTGACCTGAGGGCAGGCAGCGGACTGATACGCAGATGTCCTGAGTGCAACCGATCCGTTCTCAACGAGGAATGCACCACACACGGACAGATCGAACCTGTCTTCGACCTCAGAATGAAACTGATACTCGATGACGGTACCGGTGCGATAAGCGCGATCGTCAACCGGCAGGACACAGAACTCCTCACCGGAATAACATTGGAAGCGGCCGAGGGGCTTGCGAAAGCAAGAGGGGATGCAGAGATAGTCGCAAGAGAGGTCGCACAGCTCATGATCATGAAAAAGATCACTGTTGGAGGCAACGTGCTCAGTGATGACTACGGCCCGATGATGATCGTAAGAGAAGTGAAATTGGAAGATGTGGACATCCTCAAAGAAGCTGAAGAACTCTATGAAGAACTGGAGGCGGCATTATGAATGCAAGAGAGACTGCGTGGAGATTATTCTCGTCAGAACTCAACAGCGCCACCTTTGAACTGAAAGGAGCGGACGAAAAATCCCCGTCCTATCTTGTCACGCGCCTCGGTGCGATGGTGAACAGGGTCCTCGTCGCAGGTGTGCTGACGGAAAAAGAGAACGTCGGAACCGACGACGAACCCATGTGGAGAGGGCGCATCCAGGATCTTACGACAGGCAATTTCTTCATTAACGTAGGAAGATTCCAACCTGAAGCGGCGGATGCCATGGCGGATCTGGAAGCTCCGGAATTCGTCGCCGTCGTAGGAAAAGTGAGAACCTACACAACCGATGATTCCAGAGTATTCGTGTCAATAAGACCGGAGCGTATCATAAGGATCGATGAGAATATTCGTGCCCAATGGATGCTCGATGCTGCAAAATCTACCTGGGAAAGACTGAAGAAGATGAGGATCGCAACGACCTCTGAAAACATCTCGGAAGCTGGCCTCATAGAGAAGGGGATGGACCCGCGAGATGCAAAGGGTGTGATCTTGGCCTTGAACAATTACGATGTCCCCGATTCCACCACATATCTGAAGACCTTACAGACAGCTTTGAGAACGATACTGCCGGACAGGAACATCGATTTCGGATTACCCGAGGACATGTCCGACTCTCCTGACGAGATCGATCTGGAACCCAATACCCCCGGAAACGGTGCCGAATTGGAGGATCTTATCCTTTCACTCCTGGAAGAATTGGATGTGGACGGCAAAGGAGCTCCGAGGGATGAATTGGAAAGACGCGCAGAGGCCGAAGGTATATCGAGCATGGAACTGGAAGAAGTTTCCAACATCCTGATGGATAAGGGACTGGTATACGAACCGAATCTAAGATATCTCAAACGCATCTGAGACCATCGCATTCACAGTGACCTGTGATCTTCAAACCCTTTCACAAACTCGTTTTTTTCATTTGTACATTACCGCTGATCCGTACCCGACAACAGAGTTCATATCATACCCTAACGAATCCCAGGAATCCGAATATTTTAGGATCTCGACTTTGGAAGGGTCTGTTGACTGAAGGGCAACAGCCATCGGACCGTAACCGCAGACGGATATCTTCTCTTTCATTATGACGGAGTACATACCATCCACATCTTTCTCTCTCAGTCTTTCGAGCACGGCGGTGTTCATCTTCTCTCCCACTGCCTTGGGAACATAGTGGGCCATGTCGCTCGATGCTATCACAACGACATCGTGACCTTCAGATGCTTTCCTTATCGATTCTGCCAACGATCTTGAGGCTTCCTTGTCCTGCCGTCCCATGATTATAGGTATGATTTGCGGATCTGGGTCGATGTACTGCAGGAACGGCACCTGCACCTCTATAGAATGTTCGAATCTGTGGGCATTGCTGTCATCCGGGATCAGTTGTCTGAGCTTGCCTGCGATCTCCGAATGGATCTTGCACGGACCTAATGGTGTCAAATACTCTTCACTGCACATCACAGAATTGTACGGTACGCCGTAATGATCCGGACCTACGATGATATACGCTTCCGGAAGACCGTCTTCGGCTATCCTCTTGTACGTATGTGCTGCATTCATCCCTGAAGCAGCATATCCCGCATGCGGACTGACCGCCGCGCATATGCTCCTTTCGCCACTGCTTTCTCCCGGTAATCCTGGGCCCAATTCATGTGTGAAACACGATCCGATGATCTTCGATAACTCATTCCTGTCGATCGGATAGAATCTTCCTGCTACAGCCGGATAACGCATCGCCACAGTATGGGAATTCGGCCTTTAACAATTATTGATGAAAAATAAATCAAAATTAAGAAGTTTGGTAAATGGTATCAAAGTTTGGCTTCGAAATCCTCAATCTCCATTGTGAAATCGGCGGGGTCTTTGAGATCCCCTCTTGCAACAAGAACTTCCCTTGTGAGGAGCCAGTAGACGAACGCCAACGCACGCCTTCCCTTGTTGTTGGTTGGTATGACGAGATCAACGTTCCTTGTCTCATTGTTTGCATCACACATGGCGATTATCGGGATCCCGAGATTAAGTGCCTCGTTGAGAGCCTGCTTATCTGCTGCTGGATCCGTCACCATGAGAACTTCGGGCTCGATAAATCCTGCATTCGAGGGGTTTGTAAGTGTTCCGGGAACGAAACGTCCTGCGAAAGCGGGTGCCCCTATCGCCTTGGAGAACTCTCTGGCGGGCCTCTGACCATACTGTCTTGCAGACACTACGAGTATCCTCTTGGGATCGTATTTCGCAAGGAAACTGGCTGTCGCCCTTATCCTCTCGTCAGCTTTCTTGACGTCGAGAACGTAAAGACCGTCCTGCCTGACCTTGTAAATGAAATCTTTCATGTCTGCGCTTTTCTGCTGGGTACCGATGTGTACTCCGGATGTGAGGTACAAGTCCTCAGCAACTAACAGATCGCCGTCGATGGTAATGCTCTCCTCTTTGCTCATGTGATATTCCTCAATTAACTCCTGACGACTGTTATCGGTATGAGATCTTTGTCATACTCCAACATGGCGATGTCAATAGGATCCAACATGTCCTCAGGATAATCTGTGAGGACGGGCGCACCGTACGAGATCTGAAGTGCTCTCGCACCTATGATCCTTGCCTTTTCGAATCTAGTATACATCATTTTGTCACCATACAGGATGCAATGGTATTATGGTTTCCATTATAAACCTTTCGTGAAATTATCATTCCCCTTATTTTTATCTGTGAGTGTGAAAACAAACAACGCGCGCGAGAAGGAACAATATTTCTACAAGCATAATAATCAGGTCGCATGGACAACGAATTGAGAATATGCATGGCCGCAGTTTTCCTTAACAAGGGGAGGGATGTCCTCACTGCCAAGGAATTCGTCATGTACGTTTCACTTGACCTCAGGTGGATGCCTGTGAAGGATGCATACTCGCTCATCACCGCCCTGTCCGAGAGAAAAATGATGGAGGTCACAGGAGAATATGTCAAGCCTTCCATCGATCTCTCCGGAATAAACGTGCCCGTCGCCTATCGACCGTCAGGAGATCTCATTTCCGCACTGGATTCTCAAAAGAAGAATGGAAATAACGCTCCTGTCAATACTGAAGGTTCATTCCCTAAACTCATCGGCATCGCAGTGAAAAACGGCACCGAAAAAGGAAAATTCGTATCCGAATGCAACAAGATCAGCAAATCCCTGAACGTGGATATGGAAATAGCAGCACTGCTGACTTTGAGAGAAATGAAGATCGATATAACCCCTTACGTGAAAGAGGTTTCCGAAGAGATACTCAGCAGATGATCATTCCTTTTTGATGAAATTGCTGAGTGTCATGGAACCGGAATTACTTCCCCCGCCGACTTTGGCCCCCGACTGTACAGGTTCTTTCAATTTTATGCCTAAGGCCTTCTCCAGTTTGGCTATCATCTTGTCATCCGGAACGAGATCGTTCGCCTCTATCCTTGATATTATACCCTTTCTTTCGAAAATGGATGCCGAAAATTGTTCCAGATCCATTCCTTTGGCTTCGCGGGCCTCCCTAATCACACTGCCGTAATTATCTATAAGTTCCAGCGTGGTAGACGAATAGACATCACGTGTCTGCATTCTCCTCTCCCTTTTCTGTAACCTCTCCTCGATCACGGTCTTGGACACCGGAGTGTTTGTCGAACCGGCAGAACCTTTGTATTCATCGCCAAACCTGGCACAGCCGGGACAGAGATTCAGTCTAGTTCCCTCAACAATCATCGGTCTGGTAACGGGAACTTCCTTCCCGCACATTTCACAAATCATCGGAAGGTCATTGGAATAGACCTAATTAAAATTTGGCGACTGTACGAGAAAAAATAATAAAGATAAGGAGCGCATGACCATATTGGGGTTAGTAAGTGAGCGAGGATCATCTGGAAGAACTGAAAGCAAAGATCATAACACTCGAAGAGCGAAATGTAAGATTGATGGAAGATCTTCAAAATGCAGAGCAGGAGCGACGCTTCTCCGAAGGAGAACTGTTCAGGCTTCAAAAGGACCTCGGCCGCGTAAGGACAGAACTGGAAAGGCTGAAGAGCCCTCCGTTGATTGTGGGTTCCCTCAGGGATGTTCTGCCCGACAACCGTGTAGTGGTGAAAAGTTCCACAGGCCCGGATTTCATTGTTTCTGTATCAGAATACATACCTCCGGAAGACCTTATTCCGGGATCAAGGGTCTCCCTGAACAAACAGACATTGGCCGTCATGAGTGTACTCCCCGCCCCGCTGGATCCCGTAGTGACAGGTGCCGAAATAATCGAAAAGCCTGATATAAAGTATTCCGACATCGGCGGTCTCTCAGACCAGATGCTCGAACTGCGTGAAGCCGTGGAAGACCCGCTTCTCAGACCCGAACTCTATGCGAAGGTCGGAATAGAACCTCCGAGAGGAGTTCTGCTCGTCGGTCCTCCGGGAACAGGAAAGACCCTGATGGCGAAAGCAGTAGCCAATGCCACAAGTGCAACATTCATTAGACTGGTAGGTTCGGAACTTGTCCAGAAATATATCGGTGAAGGTGCAAGACTAGTACGCGAACTTTTCGACCTTGCCAAAGAGAAGGCTCCCAGCATAATATTCATCGATGAACTCGATGCAGTAGGTGCAAAGAGGATGGATGTGGCAACGTCAGGAGACCGTGAGGTTCAAAGGACCCTCATGCAGCTGCTCGCCGAATTGGACGGATTCACTCCCACCAGTGACATAAAGATCATCGGAGCAACCAACAGACCTGACATACTCGATGATGCACTCCTCAGACCTGGAAGATTCGATCGTATAATCGAGATCGGATTGCCGGATGTCAAAGGAAGGGCTCAGATATTCAAGATCCACCTTGCTCACATGAACGTGGACAAAGACGTCAATCCTAAGAAGTTGGCGGAGATCACCGAAGGCGCATCTGGTGCAGAAATCAAAAGCATCTGTACCGAGGCAGGCATGCTTGCCATCAGGGACAGCCGTAGTGTCATACTGGTCTCTGATTTCGATCATGCAAGGGAAAAGGTCATGGATGCGGGAAGGAACAAGATCAAATCCGTGCCCGCTTACATGTTCGGTTAAAACATTTTC
>JGI994J12354_10001837_pt1 | contig 21242 bp, 23 predicted proteins | sample IntmicLarv3ML3BL_FD_12354 | JGI IMG/M metagenome (IMG submission 12354) | reverse complement strand
CGGTCACGATAACTGAGGGAATGCTGGGCGAGCGGTTGTGCGATTTTGAAGCCTTAAAGGCGGCGGGAGCCGCTGCCGCAACGGACGATGGACGCCCCGTTGAAAATTCGGCGTTAATGCTGGAGGCAATGCGCGAATGCGCCCGCATAGGGCTGCCTGTCATGTCCCATTCCGAGGAGCTCTCGTTGGCTGCTGGCGGCCTTATAAACGAGGGTGATGTTTCGCGTGCTCTGGGCGTTAAGGGCATACCGCAGGCCGCCGAGGATATAGCCGTGGCGCGCGAGTGTATGCTTTCGCTTTATGAATCGCTGCCGGTGCATATTTGCCATGTTTCGTCGCGTTATGCGCTGGAATGCATTCGCATGGCCAAGGCGCTGGGCGCGCCCATAACCTGTGAAACGGCTCCGCACTATTTCTCGTTAAATCATAAAGAACTGCTCGGCCGCGATGCCGATTTTCGTATGAACCCGCCCTTGCGCGCCGAAGAGGACGTGCATGCCATAATAGCAGCCATAGCCGATGGCACGATAGACGCCATCGCCACAGACCACGCGCCCCACACGTCCAAACAGAAAGCCTGCTTTGAAACCGCACCCAACGGTGTTATCGGGCTTGAAACCTCGCTTGCCGCCGGCATAACATATCTTGTGAACCCCGGGCATATCACGCTTGCCCGGCTGATAGAGTTGCAAAGCACGGCGCCCGCTGAAATAATGGGTATCGCCTCCGGCCGCATAGAAGCCGGTGCGGCGGCCGATATAGTGTTGTTTGATCCGGCCGCCGAATTTACTGTGGATGTTTCAAAGCTGCATGGCAAATCGGTGAATACGCCGTATAAAAACAAAAGCCTTTGTGGTCAGGTTAAGCAAACCCTGCTAAACGGCCACACAGTATATAAATTGGAGGAATAAAAATGTCATTCGACCGCCTGATTAAAGCCATAGAGCAAAAGCGAAACCCCACAGTTGCCGGGCTTGACCCCACACTCGATATGATACCCGAGCATATAAAGGCTCCCTGCTTTAAGCAATTTGGCAAAACCTTGCAGGGCGCGGCCGAGGCTGTGTTGCAGTTCAATAAAGCGCTTATAGACGCATTGTGTGATATTGTTCCGGCCGTAAAGCCGCAGTGCGCTTATTACGAGCTGTTGGGATGGCAGGGCATAAAGGCGCTTTGTGAAACCATAGAATATGCCGAGCAAAAGGGCTTATTTGTTATAACGGATGGAAAGCGCAACGATATAGGCTCCACAATGGCGGCATATGCGGCTGCGCATTTGGGGCAAACTGATATAAACGGTAGTGTACAGACGCCTTTCGGAAGCGATGCTCTCACGGTGAACGGATATCTGGGCACAGATGGAATAGCCCCGCTGCTTGATATATGCAAAACGCAGGATAAGGGTATTTTTGTGCTGGTAAAAACTTCTAATCCCTCATCGGGTGAGTTGCAGGATAAATGCATAGAGGGCGTGCCCGTATACGAAACTATGGGCAACATGTGCGAGGTTTGGGGTGCCGATAATATAGGCGAATACGGCTATTCGGCCGTGGGCGCTGTTGTGGGTGCCACATATCCCGAACAGCTCGCCGAGCTAAGAAAAAAGCTGGCGCATACATTCTTCCTTGTGCCGGGATATGGCGCGCAGGGCGGCGGCACGGCCGATATTATTGGCGCGTTTGATAAACAGGGCAGGGGCGCTGTTATAAATTCCTCCCGCGCCATTATGTGCGCTTATAAAAAACAAAACGACCCGGAAAACTTTGCTCTTCACGCGCGAAATGAAGCCATTCGTATGCGCGATGAAATAAATTCTGCAATTAAATAGTCCAGCTATAAAAAAATCAACGATTTTACATGGGGGTTAAATACATGCCAAAGTTAGAGGATGTCAAAAAGGTTCTTGTTATCGGGTCCGGCCCTATAGTTATAGGTCAGGCTGCCGAATTCGACTATGCCGGCACGCAGGCCTGCCGCGCGCTGAAAGAAGAAGGGCTGGAGGTTGTGCTCGTAAACTCAAACCCGGCTACTATAATGACCGATAAGGCCATGGCCGACAAAATTTATATTGAGCCGCTTACCATACCTGTTATAAAGCGTATTATCGAGCTGGAAAAGCCCGATAGTGTGCTGGCTACTTTGGGCGGCCAGACGGGCCTGAACATGGGCATGAAGCTGGCGGAAGACGGCTATTTGGAAAGCCGCGGAATAAAGCTGCTGGGAGCCAACCCCGAAACCATAATAAAGGCTGAGGACCGCCAGGCCTTTAAAGATACCATGCTGGAAATAGGCGAGCCATGTATCGCCTCAAAGGTGGTTAACACCATAGAAGATGCCATGGAGTTTGCCAACGAAATAGGCTATCCTATAGTGGTGCGGCCGGCCTATACGTTGGGCGGCACGGGCGGCGGATTTTGTTATGACGACGATCAGCTTCGCGAGATATGCGAAGGCGGCCTGCGTGCTTCTATCATCAATCAGGTACTTATCGAAAAGTGCATTGCCGGCTGGAAAGAAATAGAATATGAAGCCATACGCGACGGCGACGGCAACTGCCTGACCGTTTGCTCTATGGAAAATATCGACCCCGTTGGAATACACACGGGCGACTCAATAGTGGTTGCGCCGGCCGTTTCATTAAGCCGCGAAATGGCAACCAAGCTGCGCGCGTCCGCGCTTAATATTGTAACGTCGCTGGGTGTTGCCGGCGGCTGTAATGTGCAGTTTGCCGTAAAGCCGGATGAGAGCGAATATGCTATTATCGAGGTGAATCCGCGCGTGTCGCGTTCCTCTGCGCTCGCGAGTAAGGCTACAGGATATCCCATAGCCAAGGTTGCCAGCAAAATAGCTATAGGCTACAGGCTAGACGAAATACTAAACACTGTAACGGGCACAACATACGCTTGCAACGAGCCGACTATAGACTATCTCGTGCTGAAATTCCCCAAATGGCCGTTTGACAAATTTGTGTATGCCAAGCGTACTTTGGGCACACAAATGAAGGCCACAGGCGAGGTTATGAGCATAGGCACAAATTTTGAAATAGCGTTCATGAAGGCTGTGCGCTCAATCGAGCTGGGTATGGAAACTCCGCGCCTGAAAAAACTTATGAGCCATACAGATGCAGAGATACTTGACGAACTGAAAAACAGCGATGACGAGCGCATCTTTGTTGTATATGAAGCTCTTTATCGTGGGATTTCGGCCGAAAAAATTTATGAAATCACCATGATAGACTATTGGTTCCTCACCAAGTTTAAAAATCTTGTGGACATGGAAAAAATTCTTGAAAACAGCGAGGTAACCGAGGGAATATACGCGGAGGCCAAAAAGCTGGGCTTTATGGATAAAACCATAGAGCGCCTGTCCGGCAAGCCGCTGCCATGCGAGGGAATCAGCGCTGTTTATAAAATGGTGGATACCTGCGCCGCAGAGTTTGCGGCCAAGACACCTTATTTCTACTCCACGCTTGATAAGGAAAACGAGGCTGCAAACTTGATATCGGCTCAAAACAGCGGCAAAAAGCGCATACTTGTGTTCGGCTCAGGTCCTATCCGTATAGGCCAGGGCATAGAGTTTGACTATTGCTCGGTGCATTGCGTTAGCACGCTGCGCCGCCTGAAGCAAACGGCGGCCGATGGCAGCACCATAGAATACGAGGCCATTATAGCAAATAATAACCCCGAAACAGTATCAACTGACTTTGATACGGCCGACCGCCTCTATTTCGATCCGCTAACGCCCGAGGATGTTAGCTCGGTTATTAATACCGAAAAGCCGGATGGCGTTATCGTGCAGTTTGGCGGACAAACTGCCATAAAGCTGACAAAGGCGCTGACAGAGATGGGCGTGAATCTGCTTGGTACTCCGGCCGACTCGATAGATGCTGCTGAAGACCGCGAGCGTTTTGATGCTATGGTAGAAAAGCTGGAAATTCCGCGGCCTGAGGGCGGCACGGTATTTACAGCAGAGGAGGCCATAAAAATAGCCGAGAAAATTGGTTATCCTGTGCTTTTGCGCCCCAGCTATGTGCTGGGCGGTCAGAATATGATAATAGCTTTTACGCCGGCGGACATTGAGGAATACATGGGCATAATCATGGCCACAGAGCTTGAAAACCCTGTGCTGATTGACAAATATATGATGGGTACCGAGGTTGAGGTGGATGCCATATGCGACGGCGAAGATTTCCTTGTCCCCGGCATAATGGAGCATGTCGAGCGAGCGGGAGTCCATTCGGGCGACTCGATTTCGGTATACCCCTCGCGCACAATAGACGATCGGCTTAAAAAGGTGATTGTAGATTATACCGGCCGATTTGCCCGCGAGCTGAAGGTAATCGGATTGGTAAACATACAGTTTGTCATATATGACAACGAGGTGTATGTTATAGAGGTTAATCCGCGCTCCTCGCGCACTATTCCCTATATCAGCAAGGTGACAGGCGTGCCTATGGTCGAGCTGGCTACACGCTGTATTTTGGGTGAAAAGCTTAAAGATATGGGCTTTGGCACGGGGCTGTACCCCGAAGCCGACTATATGGCCGTTAAGGTGCCTGTGTTCTCGTTTGAAAAGCTGCACGGTGTTGATACCCATCTGGGCCCGGAAATGAAATCCACAGGTGAGGTGCTGGGCATATCCAAAACATATGGTGACGCCCTGTATAAAGGACTTATGGCCGCCGGCTTTTCTATGCAGGACAAGGGCGCTGTGTTCATCACTGTGCGCGACAGCGACAAGGCCGAGATAATACCCATAGCCGACAAGCTGTCGCAGCTTGGCTTTGATATTTATGCCACAGCAGGCACGGCCAATATACTAAATAAAAACTTTATCGCATCGTCGGCGGTGCGCAAGATACATGATGGTTCGCCAAACACCATAGACCTGCTGGAAAGTGGCAAAATCAGCTATGTGATATCCACATCGGCCAAGGGCCGTCAGCCAGAGCTGGACGATGTAAAAATCCGCCGTAAGGCTGTTGAGCGCGGTATACATTGCTTCACCTCGCTGGATACCGCCTCGGCGCTGATAAGCTGCCTTGAAGGCGGCCGTTCTATGGAGGATATAGAGCTTGTAGATATCACAAAAATCTAAAGGAGAACCTTTTGATATGAAATCAGTGGTAGAAATATCGGAGATACAAAGCAATAAACAAATTGCTGCAGGCTTTTATGACCTGCGGGTGCACGCGCCTGATATCGTGGACTTGGCGGTGCCCGGGCAGTTTGTGCATATTCGCTGCGGCGAGCGCCCTTTGCGCCGCCCCATATCCATATGCGGGCTGGATAAGCAAGAGGGCATACTGCGTATGGTGTACGAGGTGCGCGGCGAAGGAACCGAATGGATGTCGCAGCGTGGTTCGGGAGAGACACTTGATATTTTAGGTCCGCTTGGTCAGGGGTTTAAGCTGGCTGATAATCATAAACGTGTTGTGGTTGTGGGCGGCGGATTAGGTGTGCCACCGTTGATACCCGTTGCACAGCAGGCGGGAAAATCCACAGTGGCTGTATTGGGATTTCGCGCCGAATCGGCCGCAATATTGCTGGACGATTTTGCGGATGTGTGCGGCAGCGTGATGCTTTCGAGCAACGATGGTACGCTTGGCCGCAAGGGTTTTGTGACGGACGATGTTCGCGCTTTGTGTGAGCGCGGCGAGGTTGATTTGATATGCGCCTGCGGCCCCACGCCCATGCTAAAGGCTGTAGCCGAAGTTGCCGCAGAATACGGTGTTGATGCGCAGGTTTCGCTTGAACAGCGCATGGGCTGCGGTATAGGCGCCTGCCTTGTATGCAGCTGTAAGGCTGATATGGGCGCCGGCGAAACATACGCGCAGGTGTGCCGTAATGGCCCGGTATTCAAGGCTGAGGAGGTTGTGTGGTAATGGCTGATATGTCTGTAAATGTCGCGGGAGTAGCCTTTAAAAATCCGATAATAACAGCGTCAGGCACCTTTGGGTTTGGCCGCGAATATGCCGAGCTTTATGAGCTGTCGCGCCTTGGCGGCGTGGCCTGTAAGGGTATAACGGCGCAGCCGCGCCTGGGCAATCCTCCGCCACGCATAGCCGAAACGCCGGGTGGGATTTTAAATTCGGTTGGATTGCAAAATCCCGGCGTGGATAAATTTATAAAGTTTAGCCTTAAATGGCTGCTCGAGCAAAACACGGCCGTTATAGCCAATGTGGCCGGCTTTTCTATGGAGGAATACTGCGAAATCGCCGAAAAACTGGACGATACCGATATTCACATGATTGAGCTTAATATATCTTGCCCCAACGTGCACCACGGCGGCGCAACCTTTGGTACGAGCTGCCAGTCAGCCGCCGAAATCACGTCGGCTGTGCGCGCCAAAACAAAAAAACCGCTCATGGTAAAGCTTACGCCCAATGTTACATCTATCTCTGAGATAGCCAGAGCTGTTGAATCGGCCGGTGCAGATGCTGTGTCGCTTATCAATACCATAACGGGCATGCAAATAGACATCGACACCCGCCGCCCCATACTTCAAAATAATACGGGGGGGCTGTCCGGTCCTTGCGTTCTGCCCGTGGCTGTGCGTATGGTCAGCGAGGTTTATCGTGCTGTGAAAATCCCTATTGTCGGCATGGGCGGCGTAAGCAGCTATAAAGATGCCGCCCAGCTTATGCTGGCCGGAGCGGCAGCTGTGCAGGTTGGCACATATAATTTCACAAATCCTATGGGTGCCGTGGAAATTGCTGATGATTTGGCCGCATATTGCGAGCACGCCGGCCTTTCCTCTGTGAGTAGCCTAACGGGCAAGCTGGAGCTTTACTGATGACCGAATTGTACATGGTGCGCCATTGCGAGGCGCAAGGCAACATAGACCGTGTGTTTCATGGACATACAGATTCGGATATAACCCCCAAGGGCAGGCAACAGCTTGCGCTTTTGTCGGACCGTTTTGCGGATATACATATAGACAGGATAATAGCCAGCCCGCTGCGCCGTGCATTGCTCACAGCCGAAGCCGTAAAAGGAACGCGCGATATCGAAATAGAAACCGACCCGAGACTTATTGAGATAAGCGTGAGCGAATGGGAGGGCGTGCCTTTTGCGCGGCTGCCCATGGATTTCCCCGAGCTTAACGGCTATTGGACCAAACAACCGTGGCTTATGAAATCGGCCGGCGGCGAAAGTATGGAGGATGTGTTTGCCCGTGTTTCGGCTGCGCTGACAGATATTGCCGGGCAAAACGAGGGCAAAACCGTGGCCGTAGTGTCACATGGCTGTGCCATTCGTAACATGCTGTGCTTTTTAAATGGGCTGCCTATTTCCTCCCTAAACGAAATTGAATGGTGTGATAATACGGCCGTGTCACACGCGGTTTATCACGACGGCCGGTTTGAAGTGCTGCTGGAAAACGACAGCAGCCATCTATCGCCGGAAATGTCTACAATACGCCATCAGGACTGGTGGAAAAAGAGAAACGGAGAACGCGATTGATTATAATGGCAGTTGATTTGGGAGACGCCCGAACAGGTATAGCGGTGAGCGACGCGGGTGAGAGCTTTGCTTTCCCGAAAGAGGCTATCTGTGAAAAGGGGCAGCGTGCGCTGCTGTCAAAGCTTAATCTCGCCGCGCAGAAATACGGCGCAGAGCTTATTGTGGTCGGTCTGCCGCTGAACATGGACGGAACACGCGGATACAAGGCCGAGCAATGCGAGCAAACGGCCGAAAAGCTTGACGGAATGTGTGAGGCTAAGGTGGTTATGTGGGACGAACGGTCAACTACGGTCATGGCGCATAAAAACCTGAGCGAGCTGAATGTACGTGGCTCAAAACGCAAAAGCAGTGTGGACAGCGAGGCAGCGGCCATACTTTTGGAGAGTTATTTGAATTACCGTAAAAATCAAAAAGGTGTAAAATAACATTTGCGTGTTTATGTAGTGTATAATTGCGATAAAAACAGCGCCGGGCAATATCGCCCGGCGCTGATATTTTTTTGTTTGTCAATCAGGTGTTTTTGTCCACATTATGGAAGCTTTTCAGGTTGTTTTTCTTCATGCCGCGTTCCTGTAAAAGCGCCTGAACCTCGTCAACCAAAAGGCCCTGCTCGTTCATAACGACGGCCATGTGATACAACAAATCGGCAACCTCGCCGCAGAGCTCGGTCTTGTTGCGGTTTTTGGCCGCGATAATCATCTCGGCACATTCCTCGCCGCATTTTTTTAGCATTTTGTCAAGTCCCTTGTCAAACAAATATGCCGTGTAAGAACCCTCTACAGGATTGCTGCGTCGCTCTGCTACAACATCCTGTAAATCGGTTAAAATGTTATCCATAAAATCAATTCCTTTCTGCGTTTGCCGGCTGGTTTACGAAGGTGTGAATTCAACCGGATCAAAAAAACATGAACGTTCGCCCGTGTGGCAGGCTGCACCTGTTTGCTCAACCGTGACTAGCAGTGTGTCGCGGTCACAATCGGCCGCGATGGAAACAATCTTTTGTACATGCCCGCTTGTGGCTCCCTTGTTCCAAAGCTCGTTGCGGCTGCGGCTGAAAAACCATGTCATGCCGGTTTTTAGTGTTAGCTCAAGGCTTTCGCGGTTCATGTAGGCCAGCATAAGCACATCGCCTGTTTGGCTGCATTGTACTATTGCTGGAATAAGCCCGCTCTTTTCAAACAAAAGAGACAAATCTTTCCTGCCTATCATTGCCGCACCTCACCTTCAAGCTGCTCCAGCGCGGTTTTTATATCAATTGTGCCCTGATATATCGATTTGCCGCAAATTGCACCATAAAGCCCCAAATTTCGGCAGGCAATCAAATCGTCTATAGTTTTCATGCCGCCGCTGGCTACAATATTGCACTTGACACATTCGGATATTTCTTTCAGTTCATCAAGGTTTGGGCCTTCCAGTGTGCCATCGCGCGAAATATCGGTGTATATAAGCGTGCCAACGCCTATTTGCTCCATCTGGCGGGCGAGCTCGGTGAAGCTTATGGTTGAACCTTCGCACCAACCCTCGGTTTTTACCATGCGGTTCATGGCGTCAATGCCTACGGCGATTTTTTCGCCGTGCAGCTGTGCGGCTTTCTTAACAAAATCTGGGTCTTTCAGCGCGGCCGAACCCAGAATAACACGGGAAATGCCGCTGTTAAGATAATATTCCACAGTGGCCATATCGCGAATACCGCCGCCTATTTCAGTAAAAAGCCCGCTTTTTGAAGCCGCGGCTATAACTATTTCGGCGTTTTGCGGTCGGCCGCTTTTCGCGCCGTCTAAATCTACCATATGCATATGTGTTGCGCCTGCGGACCTAAAGCCCAAAGCGGTTTCCACAGCATCGGCCGCAACCTGGCTGACCGTTGAAAAATCGCCCTTAAAAAGTCTGACGGGCAGTCCATCTTTTAAATCAATCGCCGGAAAAAGTATCATTAGCTCGCTCCGTTTCACCGCTGTATATCGCGGAGGTTTTTATTAATCCAAAGTTCCTTTGGTAGACAGCACGTCATCGCCCTCTATGGCAACGGCCTGTTTCAGCGCGCGTGCAAGAGCCTTAAACATGGCCTCTATCATGTGATGCGAATTGGCTCCGTATTCACATTTTATGTGCAGTGTGAGTCCCGCGTTAACGGCGACGGCACGCATAAATTCGGCTGTCATGCAGGTGTCGAATTCGCCGGCACGATGTTCGGGAAAATTGGCATTAAAAGCCAGATAAGGCCGCCCGCAGAAATCCAGCGAAGCAAAGGCCAAACATTCGTCCATAGGCACAAAGGCTGTGCCGTACCGTGCCATGCCGGCCTTATCGCAGGCGGCACGCATAAGCGCCGAACCGAGCACGATGCCCGTGTCTTCAATGGTATGGTGATTGTCAACCTCAAGATCTCCTTTGACAATCAAGTCCATGCCGAATCCGGCGTGCTTTGCCAAAGCTGTCAGCATATGGTCAAAAAAGCCTATTCCGGTTTTTATGTTTATTTCGCCGCCGTCCAAACAAAGCCGGAGGGATATATCAGTTTCTTTGGTTTTGCGGTTAAGCTCGGCTGTTCTCATGTTAGTCATCGTTCCCCTCAAAAAAAATTTCCAGCGCTGAAATCAGTGCTGTGTTTTCGGTTTCGCTGCCACAGGTTATACGTAAACACCCGCCTAAAAGCCGCACAAGTATGCCCTTTGATTTTAAATATTCAAAAATACCGGCAGCCTTTTCGGTTTTTATAATGACGAAATTCGTGTTTGTTACATAGCAAGTCAACCCGAATTTTTCAAAAGCCTTTAATTTACTATACAGTAAACCGGTAGATTTTGCAATAGTGCCGGCGCACATATTTACATATTGTCTGTTGCCCAGCACGACACAGCCAATAGCCTGACTCACAGAGTTTATGTTATAGGGCGATTTTGCCGCCATTATTGCGTTTATAAGCGTTTCGCTGCCCATGGCAAATCCAAGCCGCAGGGCGGCCATTCCCAGCATTTTGCTGCATGTGCGCAGCATTATGCAGTTGTCAAACTCGCAAATTTCGCCTATCAGGCTTTGATCCCAAAAATCCATATACGCTTCGTCAAGTACAACCAGCGCGCTCACCGAGCGGATAATACGCCTTACGGTTTCGCGGTCAAGCCCGCGCGAGGTTGGGTTGCATGGGTTGGAAAATATCAGCATTTTCGCGCCGCTTTGGTTTACGGTTTTGATAAGCCTTTCGGCATCGATTTCCAAATTCTCGCCTTTATCCACAGATATAATCGGGCATTCGCACAGGTGTGCGTAAAAGCGGTACATTGAAAAATCGGGCTCGGCCGTGACAACGGTATCTCCGCGGCATAAAAAAACATTCATTATAACCGATATCAGCTCGTCTGAGCCGTTGCCGGCCGCGACATTGAATTTATCAAGCCCGTACAAATCGGCAAAGGCCTTACGCAGAGCCTTGGCTTCAGGGTCAGGGTAGCGATTCAGCGGCACAGCGGCAACAGCCTCGGCAATGACGGCTTTCATGGCTGCGTCTGGTTCAATAAAAGATTCGTTAGCATCCAGCCGTATAGGATATTCGCCCATGTCGGGCGAATAGGGCGACAGGCTTTTCAGTTTTTCGGGAAGCTCGTACATATCAGTTATTCCTCCATACGCCGTATGGCCACGGCCTGTTCGTGGGCGGTTAGCCCCTCTGCGGCAGCCATAAGCTCAACATCGGTGGCGGCAGCCAGCAGCGCCTTGCGGCTATATTCAATATAGCTCATTTTTTTTAAAAAGGTATCCACTGAAAGGGGCGAGAAAAACCTTGCCGAGCCGCCTGTGGGCAGCACGTGGTTTGTTCCGGCGTAATAATCGCCAAGCGGCTCGGGCGAGTAATTTCCCAGAAAAACCGATCCGGCATTTTTGATTTCACCCAGTCTGCCGCGCGCATTTTCAACGCAAAGCTCAAGATGCTCGGGTGCCAGCAGGTTGGCATATTTTATGGCCTTGTCAACGCTGTCGGCCACAATGATAGCGCCGTAATCTTTCAGCGCCTGCCGTATTATATCCTGCCGCTTGAGCTTGGCGCATTGGCGCTCTAGCTCGGCTGCCGTGGCCTTGGCTATGGCCATATCGGTGCATATAAGAATGGAGGAGGCCAGCACGTCATGCTCGGCTTGGCTCATAAGGTCTGCGGCCAGATAGGCGGGATTTGCCGTGCCGTCCGCCACGATAAGGATTTCGCTCGGGCCGGCGATCATGTCGATGTCCACCGTTCCGAAAACCTGCCGTTTTGCCGTGGCAACATAAATGTTACCCGGTCCGACGATTTTGTCAACGCGCGGAATGCTCTCTGTGCCATAGGCCAGAGCGGCCACGCCCTGCGCGCCGCCAACCTGAAATACCCTGTCAACACCGGCGATGTCTGCGGCGGCCAGTATTGCGTCCAGCGCGCCTTCGGTCTTGGCTGGCGGTGTTATCATGATAAGCTCGCCTACACCGGCTATTTTGGCCGGAATTGCGTTCATCAGCACGGACGACGGATAGGCCGCGGTGCCGCCGGGCACATAAAGGCCGGCCTTTTCCAGCCCGCGTACAACCGAGCCCAAACGTATGCCCGGCCGCTCGTTGTCTTCATAGCCCGTTTGCGCCTGCCGCTCGTGGTAACATGTTATGTTTGCGGCCGCGCGTTTCAGCGCGACTATAAGCTCGGGGCCGCAGCGCTTGGTGCAAGCCTCGATTTCCTCGCGGCTTATTTCAAGATCAGGTGTTTCCACACCGTCAAATTTCAGGTTGTATGCCATCAGAGCTGCATCGCCGTTTTTGCGCACATCGGCTATTATATCGTTCACGGCTGCCGTAACGGCCGCATCGGTTTCACCGGCACGTTGGCTTAAAAGCTCGAAAAGTTCGAGCTCGGCTTTGCCATCGGCCTTTATGATTTTTATTATATCTGTCATATCATTCGTTCCTTTATTCAGCTTTGCTGGCGGCCGCCAGCCCGTCTATCAGCCGGTCTATCTCCTGTCGGCGCAGGTTTATTGAGGCGATATTGACAATAACCCGTGCTGACACACGGCATATTTCCTCTATAATATGCAGTCCGTTTTCCTTCAGTGTACTGCCCGTTTCCACTATGTCTACAATACCGTCGGCAAGCCCGAGCAATGGAGCTAGCTCAACCGAGCCGTCAATTTTGATAATGTTCACGTCCATGCCCTTGCTTTCAAAATAGCGATAGGCCACGTTGGGATATTTTGAAGCAACCGTTCTTGTACCATAGCCATCGAAAAAGTCCGGGTTGTTTCCGGCCAGCGCAAAACGGCACACGCCAAGCGAAAGATCGAGCATTTCATAATAGCTGCCGCCATATTCCAAAATAGTATCCTTGCCCACAACGCCCACATCACAAACTCCGTGCCGTATGTAAGTTATAACATCGGCCGATTTTGCTAAAACCACCTCAAAATCACCGCAGGGAAGTATCAGGCGGCGCCCCTTGTCTTTCAGCGCCGAGGTGTCCAGCCCCATGCGGTCAAACAGGGCGACAGTGTCGCGTTCCAGCCGGCCCTTTGTCAGTGCTATTCTAAGCTTTCTCATTGCTCTACCTCCATAGGACCATTTTTGCCAACTGTGTATATCCCGGCGTAATTTGCTGCGTTATATTCGTCGCTGTATGAGCAAATGCCTGCGCGTTTCCCCTCGGCAATAAGCTTGCCCTGAAGCTTCAGGGCGGCCTCTTCATACCCCTTGTCCGCCACGATAAGTACAGGCAGCTCGGCCGGTGCTATCAGCCTGTTTTTCAATGCTATGCGGCTGAGAATCTCATCGTCAACGGCGAAGCCAGTTGCCGGCAGGCTGCGCCCGAAGTTTGCCAAAAGATTGTCGTAGCGTCCGCCCGTGATAACGGTTTCTCCAAATCCGCTGATGTACCCGCGGAACACAACGCCCGTGTAATAATCGTTGCGGTGTACAAGCCCTAAATCGACATTTATTTTGCCGCCATCCGTGCCGCATATCTTAATCAGAACATCGTAAACGGCTTTCAGCTCGGCCAAAATTTCGGCTGCACCGGGAATATTGCCGGCTGCTTCAAATATTTCGCCGCCGCCATAAAGCTTGGGCAGCTTGCGTATAGAATCAACAGATTCAGAAGGGGGCAATGTATCGAGTATTTCGTTAAGTGCGGCAAGATTTTTGCTTTCAATGCACAGCCGTATTTCCTCAAGCGTGTTTTCATCTACACTAAGCTCATTTGACAAAGCTCTAAACAGCCCGGCGTGAGCCAATTCTATTGTACAGCCCGGCGAAAACAGCCGCATAGCTTCAAAAGCCGTGTATATAACCTCAATGTCGGCCATAAGCCCTTGCGGGCCGATAAGTTCTATGCCCGATTGTGCCGTTTCATCACGCTGGCCAGTATGCGCCAAGTGCGATTGAAACACGTTCTGACTGTAGCAAAGCCGTATCGGCGGCTTGATGTTTCTCAGCTGCGAGGCCGTCAGCCGCGCTATGGGCGCTGTGCTATCTGGACGCATGGCCAGCAGCCTATTGTCCAGTCCTGTAAGTTTGTATATTACGCTGTCATCCCGGTTGCCTGCGGCAAACAGCTCATAGTATTCCAGCGTGGGTGTGGCCACTCCGCTGTATCCTCGTTTATAAAATAAATCCTCCAGTTTACTGCGAACATAGCTGCACGCGCGGTATTCCTCAAAAAGCTTGTCCCGTGCGCCTTCAGGCGTTTTCATCAGCTTCAATATCAAAACCTCCATCACTTTAATGCGGTAGCATGCTACCATGATAACACAACGAATTGAATTTGTCAAGCATCTCTTGGTTTGCTTCTTGCTGTGCATATAAAAACAATACACAGTAATATCAGAGCGATTGACGCGGGCGCGGATACCGAGCTTAGCTCAAAGCTGGCACGCTGCTCGAAATTGAATACAGGAACTGTTACATGAAACACACTTAGATATATGTTCATCAGCACCCAGCTTGAGCCGCCGTGTAAAAGCCGTATAGCCAGAATGACCGTTAATTTCGGCCGGGCTTCTCCCGCAGCCGAAATTATTTGAAAAACAACCGAAAGACCGCCAAAACCCAACATAAAGGCGGCCAGAGGCAGGCTGCCTTTTGCGCCTGCGTCCTTGCAGCCTACCGTAACCTCCATAAGGCCGCACAAAATTTGTCGAACGCTGCCGTTTATGGGCAGCCCCTCTATCATAGCGCATATTCCCGAAAATAAAACCACAAACCCGCATACGCTCATCATGTTTTTAACAGACTCATGGGCAGACAGCACAAAACAATCTGACAGCGGTTTGCGGCCGAGGGCCACTTGACTGTTTGACGGCTGTTCGGCTGAAATGCCCGTTATTCTTCCGAAAATGCCTGCCGCTATTCCGAATATAATTCCAACAGTAATGTGAACTGAAAACAGCATAAATCCAAAACGATGAGAACCGAGCATAGCTCCGCCCACAGCCGAAACAATAAACGCGGGGCCAGCACTGACGCAAAAGCATATCATCAGGCGTGCCTGCCTTAATGTGATAAGCCCGCCCTTGTATAGGCTGTTCACACCCGATGTGCCTACAGGATAGCCGCCTATAAACGAAAGGGCAACCGTTGCGGCGGCGGTGCCGGGCAGACCAAACAAAACGCGGCAAACGGGGGAAAACAGCCTGCCCGCTGCGGCCGATATCCCGGATTTGTTGATAAAGCCAAGTAATACCATAAACGGAAAGAGTGATGGGATTATTATATTGCTGCATATTAGCAGACCCTGACGGATACCCGTTTCAACGCGATTTCCGTCTGTAAAAAGAAGTATAACTGCCAATAACATAAAAAGGGCAAGCACAGCAAATTTTATACGCCCTATTTTCATGATTTTTTGTGTCAAACTACACACCTCCTTGTCCAATATATGCGTAAGTAGTCATGTTTATTAGGCTTTTATCATATTTTTTAGAGTGATAAAATTATACGCTATGGAGTTGAATTGTTTGAAACGAAAAATTTCCTTGAAGAGCAAACCAAGCCGCCCTAGGCTGGACCTTCTGGGTAGGATACTCGAGCTGCCGCCGGGTATGTCGGGCGGATCGCATATAGAGGTGTTCAGCAACCGCGAGGCTATTGTAGATGGCTGCCGCGGTGTTATGGAATATGACGAATCTGGAATACGGCTAAATGTTGGCACAGGCACTGTGCGTGTGTTTGGGCGCGGACTGAGCATAGATTCCTTTGGCGAGGGGCAGGTTGTTATAAAAGGGTTTATACAAAATGTGGAATTTGGAATATTGTAAAGGAGGAGCCTCATGTTTCGTTCTTTGTTCCGGTATGTTTCCGGATATGCGGCTTTTATAGTAAGCGGAGGATTTGCCGAACGTTTTATAAATATCTGCTCAAAAAACGGTATATCCGTATGGGATATAAAGCGCCGCGGCAAGAATATAGAATGCAAGTGCCGCGCGGACGATTACAAACGGCTGTGTTCACTGCGCCGTCCATGCCGTGTTAAGCTCAAGCTGAAGAATAAGCATGGCCTGCCCTTTCATCGCAGAAGATACCGGCTGCGTTTGGGGATTCCCGCAGGGGCGGCGCTGTTTTTTGTGCTGCTCTGGTTTTTGTCGTCGTCGGTGTGGAACATAACGGTAAGCGGAAATGTTCAGCTTTCGGAAAAACGCATTGTAAGCGCGCTGGAAAATATAGGCATAACATACGGCACGCACCTTTCGGATATCGATGCGGTGAATGCACGTGTAGAGCTTATGCTGGCATTGCCCGAATTGTCCTGGGCATCCATTAATATAAGGGGGAGCACGGCCGAGGTAGAGGTGCGCGAGGCTATGGAAAAGACCGATACCAGCGACAAAACACCCTGCAATCTGCGTGCACGCGTTGATGGGGTTGTTTTGGGATTTAGGGTAAACGAGGGACAGCTTGCGGCCAAGGTAGGGGATGCTGTACGTGAGGGGGATTTGCTCGTATCGGGAACCAAGCAGCTCAACGACGGAAGGACAGAATTGGTTCATTCGGATGGTGAAGTTATGGCTTTGACACAGCATACACTGCAATATAAAGCCACATACCAACAGCGCTCTACAGAACGTACCGGCCGCATTGAAACCCGACGGGTGCTTTGCTTTTTTGGTCTGAATATCCCCTTATATCTAGGCAGTGTAAAATACCCATATCAAAAAGAAACCAATCGTACATACATTGAGGCCAATGATGTGAAGCTGCCCATATATGTTGCCAGCGCCACATTTTACGAGACGAGTGAACGGGCTTATACTGTTGACAGCAATGCGGCCGAACGTATTGCCCGTGCCAGAATAGAACGCATGATAATAAAAGATCTGGAAAATATAAAAATAGTCGAGCGGGAGTCGGATGTCTATGTGGACGACCAGGGGGTGACAGTGGTTGAGCGGATTGTTGGCGAACAAAACATCGCTGTGAAAGAAAATATTTTAATTGACACTTCACTTTTCTGAGTTTTTATGATATAATATCTAAAAACATCAGATAATAATAGCGAAACACACCAAAAAATATCTGTCATTTTGTGTTAACGGGCAAATATTACAAACCATGAACGGCTGCATTGTAAAAAATGCATGTTGTGACCAAAAACGAGGGCTGATTTTGTACGAAATTGCACAGTGTGTATTATTTCATACCACATGTAGTCAAAAAATTCGGAAAGAAATGCGGAAAAACGGAGGACGAAAACATCGAACAGACAATAAGTATTGAACGTATGGAACAGGCTATGGGTCTGTTTGGGAATTTTGATGAAAATGTCAAGCTTATAGAATCTAAGTATGGCGTTAATGTTGTGATGCGCGGAGGCGAGATAAAGATAACGGGCGAGCCCGAGGGGATAGGCCCGGCTGTCACAGCCATAGAGGGACTCTTACTGCTTATAAACCGCGGCGAGGCGCTGAATGACCAAAATGTGCGTTATGTTATGGGCTTGGTCAATGAAGGCCAGCCGGAACGTATTTCTGAGCTGGCCGACAATGATACGATATGCATAACGGCTCGCGGCAGACCCGTTAAGCCTAAAACGCTTGGTCAAAAGCAGTATGTATCGGCCATAAAATCTAAAACGATAACATTTGGCGTCGGTCCGGCCGGCACGGGAAAAACCTATCTGGCCGTTGCCATGGCTGTTGCCGCCTTTCGTATGCATACGGTAAACAGGATAATACTCACGCGGCCGGCTGTTGAGGCGGGCGAAAAACTGGGTTTTTTGCCGGGCGATTTGCAAAACAAGGTAGATCCCTATCTTCGGCCGCTGTACGATGCGCTGCTTGAGATGTTGGGTGCGGAAAACTTTCAGCGGTATCAGGAGCGCGGGAATATCGAGGTCGCTCCGCTGGCTTATATGCGCGGACGTACGCTGGATGACAGCTTTATTATATTGGACGAAGCGCAGAATACCACGCGCGAACAGATGAAAATGTTTCTTACCCGTTTGGGGTTTAATTCAAAGGTTGTGGTAACGGGCGATGTTACCCAGATAGATTTGCCCGAGGGCCGTTCATCCGGTTTGCTGCATGTTGTAAAGCTGCTTAATAAAATAGATGATATCTCGATAATAAACTTTACTCACAGCGACGTTATGCGGCACAGGCTGGTACAGGAAATTGTAAAAGCATATGAAAAAGCAGAACAAAAGATAGAAAGAAGAGGAATTTAAAAGTGGATAAAATCAAGGTGATAATAGAAAATAAGCAGGACGAAGTAAAAATACCTACAGGGATACGTATGCTAGTGCGTCGCTGTTGTGTTGCCACGCTGAAAATGGAGGGCTTCACGGGCATGGCCGAGGTCAACGTCATTTTTGTTGACGGCCATATGATGCGTGAAATAAATAATAAACAGCGCAATATTGATGAAGAAACCGATGTTTTATCATTTCCGCTGGGCGAAAACGGAAAATATGACATAAATCCTGAAAGCGGCGCGAAAATGCTGGGCGATATCGTTATTTCCATACCGCGTGCCAAGCAGCAGTCGGATGAATATGAACATAGCTTTCAGCGCGAAGTGGGATATCTTACAGTGCATTCAATGCTGCATATTTTGGGATACGACCACATTGACGGGGGACTTGACGCCGTTAAGATGCGCGAAAAGGAAGAATGGGTTATGAGCCAGATAGGCCTGCCGCGTTCGGCCAGCTATGTGATGGAGTAATATGGGTTTTATACGCAGCTTTTTTTATGCGCTGTGCGGCATAAAGGCCGCCCTCAGTGAGCGCAATTTTCGGGTGCATTGTATTGCGGTACTTTTTGTGCTTACGCTTGCGCCTGTTTTTTTGGGTACATCTGTACGCGCGGCAGTGCTGATTATTTTCTGTGGGCTTGTGCCGGCGCTTGAGCTTGTAAACAGCGCTGTAGAGCGTCTTTGCAATCTTGTGACAAAAGAACACAGCCCGGAAATAAAACACATCAAGGATATTTCGGCGGGAGCTGTTTTAGTTGCTGCGGTGGCGTCGGTAGCTGTGTTTGTGCTGTTTTTGCTTGATGGTGGCTGGGCTGCTGTGTTAACCTATTCAAAGGCTAATATATGGTATCCGGCGTTGCTTTTTGCCGAGCTTTTGCTGCTGATGCCTGCGTTGAAAACGAAAAGGAAATAAAAAAATATGACAGAAACCAAAAGCGCATTTATTGCTATAGTAGGACGGCCCAATGTGGGCAAATCGTCCCTGCTTAACCAAATTATCGGCCAAAAGGTGGCTATTGTAACGCCAAAGCCGCAAACCACACGCTCCAATATATTAGGCATACACACAGAGGGTGAGACACAGCTTGTGTTTGTTGATACGCCCGGTCTGCATCTGCCCAAAACCCGGCTGGGACAAAGCATGGTCGGCTCTGTCAGCCAGGGTCTGGCCGACACCGAATGCTGTATTCTTGTGGCCGACGCGGCCGGCGCCGTGCCCAAAAAAGGTGGCGAAATATATATAGGCAAGGCTGAGCTGGAGCTTATCGAGCGTGTTAAAAAGATGGGTATTCCCGGCGTGCTGGCGCTGAATAAGATTGATCTTATAGCGGACAAGGCACAACTTTTGCCTATTGTACAGGCGTATAACGACCTATTTGCTTTTGAAAAAGTGTATCTGATATCGGCAAGAAACGGCAAGGGTACGGATGAGCTTCTGAAAAACATGCTTTCCTATGCCGTTCCGTCGCCGTGGTTTTACGATGCCGACGCATTCACAGATCAAACCGAACGCGTGCTGGCGGCTGAAACCGTGCGGGAAAAACTGCTGTTTGCTCTGGATAAGGAAATTCCGCATGGTGTTGCTGTTGTTGTGGAAAAGTATCACGAGAAAGAAAATATTGTCGATATAGAGGTAACTGTTTTCTGCGAACGCGAAAGCCACAAGGGTATTATCATCGGAAAAAATGGGGCTGTTTTGAAGTCTGTTGGCACTCGTGCCCGCGAAGATTTGGAACAAATGCTGCAAAAAAAGGTTAATCTGCAGATATGGATTAAGGTGCGCGAGGACTGGCGCAATAAAGAGACCATGGTTCGTTCTTTCGGCTTTAATACTGGAAAGATGTAAATATTACCTGTTATTTTAGCTTGCCTTTCTTCAATACTAATGATGAAAGGCGGCGATAGATATGAACAAAAACCGGGCATGGAACGCATTCGCCTGTTCGGGCAACATACAAGACTATTTGCGGTATTCGGCTTTGCTGGGCACAGCCACGGGAAGCTTTGAGCAAAAGGAAGATAAAAATGCGGTTAAGCGAAAAAGGGCTTGTAATAAAGGAAAAGGCGGTCGGTGAACACGACCGCCTTGTCGTTGTTTTAACGGCGTCGCGCGGGGTTGTTTCGGCCTTTGCCAACGGAGCCAGAAAAATGAAGCACAAAAACGCATCCTCTACGGGGCTGTTTTGTTATTCGCATTTCACTTTTTTTAAAAATAAGGGTACATATTCTATAGATGAAGCCGAGGCTATAGAGATTTTTTTTGATTTGCGCAAAGATATCGAGAGGCTGGCATTGGCGCAGTATTTCTGCGAAATTGCTATATGCCTTTGTCCTGAGGAGGAGCCGGCCGAAGAATATCTTCGCCTTATGTTAAACGCATTGTCATTTCTTACCAAAAACAGCAAGCCTATAGCGCTGCTTAAAGCTGTGGTGGAGCTGCGCATGCTGTGCATGGCCGGATATCAGCCCGATCTTGTTGGCTGCGAAGTTTGCGGCAAGGCCGAGGGAGTTGTTATGCTTTCGCTATCCGAGGGAACTATAGCGTGTCAGGGATGCTGCGGCGAAGGGCGAGCCGTCCCGCTGGAGCCGGATATACTTGCGGCTATGCGCCATATTACATATAGTGAGTTTGATAAGGTGTTTGGCTTTAGTTTGCCTGAAAATAAGCTGACAGCGCTCAGCGGTATAACCGAGCAATACCTGCTCACCCAAACCGACCGTACATATAAAACCTTGGATTTTTACAAATCCTTGTGATTTTTAATGAGGAAAATATTATGAATATAAAACATTTAACCACTTTGGAATTGCCCAAAATACTTAGTCGGCTAGCCGGCCTCACAAATTGTGATGATGCCGCCGAGCTTGCGCTTGGCCTGCAACCTGGGGATACATTGAATGAAGTTAGCAAATTGATGGCCGAAACGGTGCATGCTCACGCCTTGATGGCGCGTTATGGCTCCCCCCCCTTTGGCGGCTTGCGCAATGTGTCAAACGCGCTGACCCGCGCCGAGGCTGGAGGTGCTTTAGGTGTTTTTGAACTGTTGGATATCGGCTCAACGGTGCGTACCGTGCGCC
>JGI994J12354_10001836_pt1 | contig 21262 bp, 19 predicted proteins | sample IntmicLarv3ML3BL_FD_12354 | JGI IMG/M metagenome (IMG submission 12354) | reverse complement strand
CAAGGATGTCGTATAAGCTGATATTTCTTACCAATCGGACAACCTCCAAATTTTTTCAAATAACCAATATATTATACGAGCCTCTACTATTTAACCAGGTACCATTCTTCAGTATAAAAAATCACAGCACTTAAGTCAAGTTAAAATTTATTAACAATTTTGAATCAGAGATCAGGGTGTATACTGACAAGTTTCAAACACACCCTAATCAAGATTTTTCATCTTATAGCTCTTGTCTGCATTAAAAAGAATAGATTCCGATTTTTTAAGATTTTGTTCTCTCCATCTTTCCTCATCACGCTTCTTTTTCATGTTAATTAAATGTATTCCAAGTGCTGTTATCGGCGTGATAATCGCCGGCAGATGCCACTTAAGGATCGGTTCAATTCCCGAACGCTCGCCTGACATATCCATCGCCGCATTAGACTTAAATTCCGGAAACAGATGATATCCAAGCAAAAGAACACATATCGCTCCCGTAAACATCAATACAACCGATACCATTCTTATTTTTCTGATAAACAAAAATATAACAATTGAGCAAACAAGCAATACTGCCGCTGATACTGACAATACAAATCTCAGAGAAGTAAAACCGTGATTTTGATCCGCTATAAGCATTAACTGTCCGATCTGGCAAAAACCGTTATAAATAATCGCAAATGCTAACACGATATATAAAAAGATTTTAAGAGCTTTCATTTTGAAGATACTCCGTTCCGGCTTTCTGCCTGAGCGCTTGTCTGTGCCTGTGATTGCAATTGCGCCTGCTGTGATGCCTGCATACTTGAAAGCAGCTCCTGCTCATCAGCAATCTTCTTCGCCTGTGCTATTTCAACAGTAACATACGAAGATATATCACCCTCATTAAAAAGCTTGTTTTCGTCAAGCTCCGGTAACGTTATAACATCACTGCTGTCAAACCACTGTCTGCTGAAATAATCAAGAGTCTGATTCTTCAGAAGCAAATCAAGAAGAAGCTTGATTTTATCGTTAAGCAGCTTCTTTTTTGAATTAAACACTATAACAAAACCGTCCTGCGACTGCTTAAGCCCCTGTGAAATCAAGGAATAGGTCTGCGGCTGTTTATACATGCTGTGCATTGCGGTAAGATCGTCCATAACAACCGCATCGACCTCGCTTCTCAGCAGGGCGGTCTGTAAAAGATTAATTGATTCATATGCTTTGTATGAAGCAAGAGACTGTACAAAGCCTTCCTGGGCATTCGCGTCATTTCCTGATTTTGTAAGTCCGATATATCCGACATTTTTTTCTTTAAGCGTTTCCGCACTCTTTAAAATATCCTTATTTTTTTCTGTTACAATAAAAACAGGCGTGCTTGCCTCAAATATCGGAGGACTTTTTTCCATTCCCTCAAACTTGTCATTTGTAATGTTTCCCCATGCAATATCAATCTCTCCAAGCTCAAGCTTTTCCTTTATCCTGCTTTCCTCAATCTGGCGAAATTCGCATTCTACAACCAGTCTTTTGCAAAGCTCTCTGATAATATCAATCTCAAAGCCTTCAAGATCGCCCTTGCCTTCCTTGTAGAAAAGAGGGTATCTTATATCCGTATATCCGATTACAAGCACATTTTTTTCTACGACGTTAATAAGAGATCTGTCTGTTCCGTCATCCGTTTTTTTCTCAAACGGCTTTATACACGAAGCAAAAAGGGAAACTACTGTTATAAAAACAAGCATTACTGCAATTAGCTTCTTTATTCTCATTTCTTGTTCTTCACTCCTTTTGACTAAAAGGTTATTTATTTTTTATTGCCAGATATCCACCGACATTATCTCGTATCCGGACGCAACTGCTTTAACAGTATATTTCATTGTCTTTGCCGGCTCCGGAGCAATTCTTTGACCGGTTTCATCGACCTTGTCAACGTCACTGCTTGAAAGATAACCTACCTCAAGTGTATAAATATCATTCTTTTTCTTAGCTGTCAAAACATACGGCTCAAATGCCTGAATAGGGAAGAGCGGTATGTAAAAGCATTCATCGTCGGGACTGTACTCAAACATTTCCTCTGCCTCTCCGACCGATTCAAAGGTAAGCTTTATATCTCCAAACAGGCTTTTTGCATTTGCTTCGATTTCGGAAAGCGGAATTTTATACCGGTCATCAACCATTTCATATGTCGAAATTTTTTCATCATCCATAAGCGATTTCCATATAGATGCCTGAAGAATAAAGGCTGTTTCCGCCTTGTCTATTGATGCAAAGGGCTGCGGATCCATCATTACAGCAGGCAAAAGAAATTCATCAAATTTACGCAGCTGTGTATCGTCATTCATTTTTTTGACTATTATATCCTTGACATCACTAACAATATAAACAACTCCTGTAATAGCAAGCGAAATAATTACAAGACCGAGAACAGCCTGAAAAATATGGGATTTTTTTCTTTTTTCAAGAGGCTTTTTCAGCGCCTCTCCGGCATTATCAATGTCGATATCAATTTCCGGTCTGGTATCCTGCACCTTAACGCGCACCCCTTTCTTCGAAATTATCTTATCTGACCGCTTCCCTCAATAATAAATTTTACTGATGTAAGCGCTTTTATTCCCATCGGTCCTCTTGCGTGAAGCTTTTGCGTTGAAATGCCAACCTCTGCTCCCATTCCGAATTCACCGCCGTCGGTAAATCTTGTTGAGGCATTTACATAAACACACGCCGAGTCAACAGTTTGAGTGAATTTTTTGCTGTTTTCATAGCTTTGGGTTATTATGCTTTCGCTGTGTCCTGAGCTGTACTTTGTAATATGCTCAATCGCCTCGTCAATGTTTTTTACAATTTTACACGATAAAATATAATCAAGATATTCGGTATAATAATCCTCTTCAGTTGCTTGTCGGGCATCTATAATTTCGCATGTGCGCTGACAACCTTTTATAACAACTCTCTTTTGGTCGAGCTGTTTTTTGATAACAGGAAGAGCACTTTTTGCAACATTTTCATGAATAAGAATCGTTTCGATTGAGTTGCAGACAGAAACTCTTGAAACCTTAGCATTATATATTATTTTAGCCGCAATGTCAAGGTCTGCGTACTCGTCAACATAGACATGACAGTTCCCGCTGCCCGTTTCTATAACCGGAACGGTGGAGTTTTCAACAACAGATTTTATAAGTCCTTTGCCGCCGCGGGGAATCAGAACCGAAAGATATTTGTTAAGCTTCATGACCTCCTGTGCGCTTTCGCGGGTAGTGTCCTCCACAAGGCAAATACAATTTTCATCAAGCCCTGATTTCTTCAGTGCCGAACGCATAATCCTTACCGTTTCTTTGTTGGAATTTATTGCTTCCTTGCCGCCCCTGAGCAGACAGGTATTTCCTGATTTAAGGCAAAGAGCGGCTACGTCAACCGTAACATTTGGACGCGCCTCGTAAATAGCTCCGACCACACCGAGCGGAACTCTGATTTTTTTGATGCTGAGTCCGTTGGGGCGTACAGAACCTTCTAAAACCTCTCCTATCGGGTCATTCTGGCGCGAAATATCAATAACCGCCTGACAGATATCCTTTATGCGAGTATCGTTAAGCGTAAGTCTGTCCAGAATTGATTCTGGAAGACCCTTTTCTTTTCCATATTCAAGGTCAAGCGCGTTTGCTTTTTTTATTGTCTCGCGATTCTCCCATAGGGCTTCGGAAATTGCGGCAAGCGCCTGTTTTTTTGTGTCACTTCCGGCGCTGCAAAGGGAATATGACGCGTTCTTTGCCGCTGCGCCTAATTTTTCAATGTTTGTCATACTAAACCTCCATATGATAATTGCATCATAAGCCACAGCTTAAAGGTCAACCTTAGCGGTGAAGTGCTATTTTAATTATTTTTCTTCAAAGAAGCCTATCACAGTAACAATAAGTCCCACAAATAATAAAACTATTCCCAAATAGTCCACAAAAGACGTTTCATAGCCTATCGTCACAACCTTGCAGGCTATTCCCAATATAATAGAGGCAATTCCCAGCAACATGATTTTAATAGATTTCATGTCATCGCTCCTTCTATGCTTTTTCAAAACTCGGGAAAATCTTAGATTTTCCCGTCGACCCGAACCCGGCCTCGCCCCTTACCGTTTCCGGCAATGTGTCGGTTTCTTTTATATCGCATACCGAAACGGGCATAACGACCATTTGCGCGATACGCTCGTTCGGCTTTATTGTATAACCGTTATCGGAAAGATTGCAAAGACCTACCTTGATTTCTCCCCGATAATCGCTGTCAACCACTCCGACGCTGTTTGAAAGTGTTATTCCGTGCTTTGTTGCAAGTCCCGAGCGTGCAAAAAGAAAAATCGCATAATTGCTGTCCGGCAATGCCGCCGCTATTCCTGTCGGAATTGTCACAAGCTGCCGCGGAGCAACTGTAATTTCAGAGTCGATACAGGCATACAAATCCATTCCGGCGCTTCCGTCTGTCGCACGACATGGCATTATTGCATTTTCGTTAAGCTTTTTAATCAGTATTTCCATTTTTCGGCACAACCGTTCCTTTGTAATAAAGTCCTCTTGTATATTCTTTACCAAGCTCTTGCTTTTTTACGGTTTTTTCTATAATTTCAGCAATTTCCTCTTGACTCTCGTTGTAAAAATAAAGAAAAAATTCCTTGTGTCTAAATTCGCGTTGTCTTTCAGCCATATAGAGCGGTACCGAATTATGAAGCATAGATACTCCGTTTTCACATGTCACAGGAAAATCTATTTCTTTTCTGTCAGAAAGAATTCCCTGTCCCTTGCAGTCTTTGCATTGACCGCCGTTTGCCGCCGGACAGTTTCTTGTCAGCATAAGCGGAAATTTCGAATACAGCACCGCACACGGATTCCCGGAAAGCCGATTGATATCCGATATTTTAAGCTCGGCGGACGCTATATATTTTTCTGCTCCAAGCTTTAAAGCAAGTTTGGCCGCACTGCTGTTAAAAATATTCATGCCAAAATCGGCAATTGTATTGAATCCTTTTTCCTTTGCAAGCATTAATGCCCCAATATCAGGACACAAAACAGTCTCTATCCCGATTTCCTTTATTTCATCAAGCTTTTCAGCGATTTTATCTGCGTTAAATGCACCTCTCGGAACATAGCAGTCCGTATTTTTATTAATATTCTTTACTTTTTGTATATTTTTTAAATCTGTAAAAGCACTTATAAAGACACCTGTAAGAGCATTTGCGTTTTGCGGAATGCTTTCTGGATTTCTAAACAGCGCGCAATATCTTTCTGCGTCCGCATCTTCACCCTGACACGATTTTCTTTCATTTGTTCTTGATAAGTGTCTGTGCACTTCTTTTTTAGAAAAGCTGTTTGCAATTTTTTCCGAAAGCTCTTCCACCGCATTGCGTCTTAGTCTGTTAAGTTCCGATTTTGGAAGAAACAGACCCTTTTCCAAATCTATATTTATATCCTTCATATTAAACTGAGTTCCGCCCGTTTTTGACAGCTGTTCCAAAACCGCTTCCTCGGTAAGTCCTTCATTCTTAGCGATTTCCGGAACTTCTCCGATAACTGTTACCGAAATATCATTTCTTGCAAGCGTAAATGATGATGGCTTGCTTAAATCTGCTGAAAAATCCGCTTTGACATCAAGTAACGGGTTTTCGTTTTCATACAGCTTTTCAAGAGAGGATAATACTTCATTTGCGGCAAGCACATCTTCTTTTTGCCTTGTTCCGAACATTTCCCTGCCCGTTTTATCTGTAAGATAACCGTTTGTAAATCCGCTTCTTGAAAAAACCGATTTCAGGGCGTTCAGTATTTTTTCATCGCTCTGACCGTCAATCGCCTGACGATATGCGGTCACCGCGGCGGCAACATATTCTGGACGTTTCATACGACCCTCTATTTTAAAGCTTTTTATTCCGATTTCCGAAAGCCGATTTATACTCTCTATTGCCATTAAGTCCTTAAGACTTAAATCATGTCCCGTTCCGTTTTGTGCTGAAAAAGGAAGCCTGCACGGCTGGGCGCAAAGACCCCTGTTGCCGCTTCGTCCTCCCAAAAAGCTGCTTATGAAGCACTGTCCGGAAAGACTCACACAAAGCGCTCCATGAACAAAAACCTCAAGCTCACAGCTTGCCGCTGCCGCTATTTTTTCAAGCTCGCGCAAGGATAGCTCTCTTGCCAATACCACTCTTTTAAAACCAAGCTCCTGTGCAAGCCTTACGCCGTACTCATTAAAAACCGACATTTGAGTTGACGCATGAAGCGGAATGCTTATATTTCTTCGTCTGATTTCATGCAAAAGACCGATATCCTGTAAAATAACTGCATCTATGCCTGAGTCAATACCGTCATAAAGAGTTTCAACGGCAGAATCCATTTCACTGTCTCTTATCAGAGTATTTAAGGTCAGATATACCGACACCTCGCGCTCATGACAGTAGCTTACCGTTTCGGACAACGTGTTTTTATCAAAATTTATTGCATTTTGACGTGCGTTGAAACCGTCAAGACCAAGATAAACAGCATTTGCGCCGCACCTGACCGCAGCCCGAAGAGCCTCCGGCGACCCGGCAGGGGCAAGTATTTCAGGGTTACAAACTTCCATTTGTCTTTGACAGTAAAAGCTTGTTAAGACGCTCTATTTCACGTCTGGCGTTGTCAATCTCCAGCCTTGATGCTGCGCTTTCTTCAAGATAATCCTTGATTTGCGCACGCAGGTTGTCGGTGTTTTTAAGCGCCTTTTTGCACTCGTCACAAAACTCAAGCGCCGTAAGAACCGCCGCCATTGTGGTGGAAAATTTGTTGCTTGACGCAAGCATTTGCTCCATTTTTTGGCTGACCTCATCGCCGAGGTCCTTAACATAGCTTTCCTTGTCGTCGGTAAGCACAACATACTCCGAGCCGGCAATTTTAAGCTTGACCTTTAATAAATCGTTGGCCATATTTAACTCTCCTTTTGTATTTTATTCGCCCTCTGAATCAGCGTCTTCTTCCGAAATATCTTCCGCTTCATCTGCGTCATCCTCAACATCCTCGTCGACTTCTATCTCGCTTTCAAGCTCTGCACCCTCGTCTGCGTCTCCCTCGTCGACTACTACGTTTTCGTCAACCTCGTCCTCCTCATGCGGAGCGCGGGCAACTGCGACAAGAATTGCGTCTTCTGTAATTCTCATGACCTTTACACCCTTTGACGGACGTGCACAAACACGAATATCCGCGGCCGCAATACGTATGATTATACCGTTATCGGAAATCATGATGATATCCTCGTTGTCCTTATCGACGACCTTTATCGCCGCAACATTTCCAAACTTTGCAACGCGATAGTTTATAATTCCCTTGCCTCCGCGCTTTGTCATACGGTAATCGCTTATTGCAGACAGTCGTCCATAGCCTGTTTCGGTAACCGTGAGAACCATTCCGTCCTCACGCAGACGCGCCATTCCGACAACAAAATCGTCCTCTACAAGTCTTATCGCGCGGACACCTCTTGCCAGACGTCCCATTTTTCTTACGTCTGTTTCTTTAAAGCGTATGGCACGGCCGTATTTCGTGGCAACCAGCAGTTCCTGCTGACCGTCTGTAAGCCGCACATCGGTGAGCATATCGCCCTCGTTAAGGTCAAGCGCTATAACACCGTTTTTGCGTATGTTTTTAAAGACATTAAGCGCAACCCTTTTTATGTATCCCCTTTGTGTTACCATGCAAAGGAAGGATTCGTTGTCTATTTCGGACAGCTTTATTATCGCGGTAACCTTTTCCTCGTTTGTAAGCGGAAGAATATTTGCGATATTCATACCCTTGGAGGTTCTTGAGCCTTCGGGGATTTCGTAGCATTTTATGCGATAGGCACGACCGCTTGAGGTAAAGAACATCAGATAGTCGTGCGTTGAGCCGATAAACATTTCCTGACAAAAATCCTCGTCACGCCGCGCAAGTCCTGTAATTCCTCTGCCGCCGCGCTTTTGGGCGTGGTAGGTATCAACCGGAAGACGTTTTACATACCCGAAATGAGTATAGGTCAAAACGCAGTCCTCGACAGGAATTAAATCCTCGATATCGACCTCGCCGCTGACCGCCAGAATATCGGTTTTGCGTTCATCGCCGTATTTTCTTTTTATTTCAAGCGCTTCATCTTTGATAATAGTCTTTCTTCTTTCCTCACTTGAAAGAATATCGTTGAGATCCGCAATTTTTGCTGAAATTTCCTCAAGCTCGTTATCGAGCTTATCTTTTTCAAGTCCTGTAAGCTGTCCCAAACGCATCTGGACGATATGAGTTGCCTGAATTTCATCAAAATCAAAGCGTTCCATAAGAGCTTGCTTTCCTTCGGGGATGGACTTGCTTGCGCGCAGGATTGCAATAACCTCTTCGATATGGTCAAGCGCTTTTAAAAGACCCCTTAAAATGTGCGCTCTTTCCTCGGCTTTTTTAAGATCAAACATTGTGCGCCTTATAATTACCTGAATCTGGAAGGCTATGTATTCCTCAAGCATTTCCTTGATTGTAAGGGTTTTCGGAACTCCGTTGACAATCGCAAGATTGATAATACCGAAGGTTATCTGAAGCTGTGAATATTTATAAAGCTGATTTAAAACTATCTGCGGAGCCGCGTCCTTTTTAACGTCAATAACAATTTCAAGACCTGTTCTTCCTGTGTGATCCTCGATATTTGAAATACCCTCAAGCTTTTTATCGCGAACCATATCGGCAATGCTTACGATAAGGTTTGCCTTGTTGACCTGATAAGGAATTTCGCTGATAATTATCTGAAAGCGGCCGTTTTGCTTTTCGACAATTTCCGCCTTTGCTCTTAAGATAATTTTTCCCTTGCCTGTAGCATAAGCCGCGCGGATGCCCGAGCGTCCCATAATGCTTCCGCCGGTAGGGAAGTCGGGTCCCTGAATGTGCTCCATAATATCCTCAAGCTCACATTCGGGATTGTCAACAACCATGCACAGCCCGTCAATAACCTCACTTAAATTATGAGGCGGAATATTTGTAGCCATACCGACAGCAATACCTGTTGAGCCGTTGACCAGCAAATTCGGATAGCTTGTCGGCAGAACGGTAGGCTCTTTTAAACGGTCATCATAGTTTGGTATAAAATCGACCGTATCTTTTTCGATTGTTGTAAGCATTTCGGTTGAAAGCTTGCTCATTCTTGCCTCGGTATAACGATAGGCCGCCGCCGGATGTCCGTCAACCGAGCCGAAGTTTCCATGTCCGTCAACCAGTGGATAACGAAGAGAAAAATCCTGCGCCATACGAACCAGCGCATCATAAACAGATGCATCACCGTGAGGATGATACCGTCCCAAAACCGAACCTACAGTGTCGGCGCATTTTCTGTACGCCTTGTCCGGAGTCAGGCTGTTTTCATGCATTGTGTAAAGTATTCTCCTGTGAACCGGCTTAAGTCCGTCCCTGACATCGGGCAGTGCGCGCGCAACAATAACCGACATTGAATATTCCATAAAGGACTTTTTCATCTCGTTTTCAATATCGACATTAATTACTTTTTGACCTTCGTATTCTACCATAATAAGATTCTTTTCCTTTCGGGTTTTGCCTGAAATAAGGGCAAACCTCTTGTGTATTTCAGTGTGATATTAATTATCAAATTCGGTTTCGACCGGATGCTCCGAAACTCCTTTGAGCGAGTCTGCGAGCATTGACTCCGCAAGCTGTACATCTCCAAACTCCGAAAGCTTTACCGGAAGAAAAAATGTTCCCGCCGGATAGGATACAAGCCATAAATCATCGGTAATTTTTATGATTTCGGTTTTGTTGACAAATGCCAGACCTTCCTCCGGATTGTCAGTTTTATAAAGCCTGTACCGGTTAAGTGTAAGCCTGTGCTCTGTTCCCGCGAATTTTTTTGCCAGACGTATTATCTTGAAATAATGGTTGTAAAGTGAAAATGCGAGATACGCAATTCCCAGCGCGATAAATAAAAAATGCATGTATCCGTCAGCCTGTTTAACGGTCTGATATGTTCCCTCAATAATAAGAATTGACGCAAGCGCGATATTAATCCATTTTTGAAACGGCTTTTTGTTAAAAACCGGATTCAGGCAGGATTTATATTCCTCCTCTGTCAGCGTATAAACGGCAGTAAGCTCGGTATCCAATATTTTTCAGTCCCTATATATCCAGATTTGTTACATACTTTGCGTTTTTCTCTATAAATTCACGTCTGGGTTCAACCTTGTCACCCATGAGAATAGAGAATATTTCGTCCGCCTTGACAGCGTCATCCATCTCGACCTTGAGAATGGTTCTGTCCTCGGGATTCATTGTTGTTTCCCAAAGCTGCTCGGGATCCATCTCTCCAAGACCTTTATAACGCTGGATGTCTGCGCTTCCTCCCAGCTCCTCAATATACATATCTCTTTCCTCATCTGAATAAGCATATCTATGGTTTTTTCCCTTGCTCAATTTAAAGAGCGGAGGCTGTGCGATATAAATATTTTCGTTTTCAACAAGCTCCTTCATGTATCTGAAAAAGAAGGTCAGGAGCAGCGTTCTGATATGCGAGCCGTCAACGTCGGCATCCGCCATAATAACAATTTTTCCGTATCGCAATTTTGAAATATCAAACTCGTCACCGATTCCGCAGCCCAAAGCCGTAACGACCGGCATGAGCTTCTCGTTGCCGTAAACCTTGTCAATGCGAGCTTTCTCGACATTAAGCATTTTCCCCCACAAGGGAAGAATCGCCTGTATTCTTCTGTCGCGTCCGCTTATCGCAGAACCGCCCGCGGAATCTCCCTCAACGATATACAGCTCTGTAAGCGCGGGATCTCTTTCCTGACAGTCGGCAAGCTTTCCGGGCAGCTTTGCGTTGTCGAGAGCGGTTTTTCTTCTTGCAAGGTCAAGCGCTTTTTTTGCCGCTTCTCTTGCCCTCGCGGTTGAAAGAACCTTGTCGTACACCGAGCGCGCAACGGACGGATTTTCCTCAAAAAATGTCATAAGATTACTTGAAATAAGACCTTCTACCATTGAGCGAACCTCGGTGTTTCCAAGCTTTGCTTTTGTCTGTCCCTCAAATTCGGCATCCTTAATCTTGATACTTATGATTGCCGTCATACCTTCGCGGATATACTCGCCCGACAGATTTTTATCACTGTCCTTAAGAAAACCGTATTTTCTTCCATAATCGTTAAAAACACGTGTAAGCGCGGTTTTAAGACCGATTTCGTGCGTTCCTCCATCGGTTGTATGTATGTTATTTGCAAACGAAATGATAAATTCGTTAAAGCTGTCGGAATAATACTGAATTGCAAGCTCAGCCGACTGATCCTCTTCCTCGACCTTTAAGTGAATGACCTGTTCGTTTATTGCGTCAAGCGCACGTTTTTCTCTCAGATATTCAACATATTGCGAAATTCCGCCCTCGTAACAGAAAACATCACTTTGAGCCTCCTCGGAATCGCTTCGCAAATCCTCCATTTTTATGACAAGTCCTGCATTCAAGAATGCCTGCTCGCGCAAACGTGTCTGCAAAATCTCATATTCGTATTTTGTCGTTTCGGAAAAAATTTGAGCATCGGCTTTAAAGGTAACCTTTGTGCCCGTTTCGGTTGTGTCGCCGATTATTTCAAGCCCGGTTGTTGCCGGACCTCTTTCAAAGCGCTGCTTATGAATATTTTTTCCGTCCTTAACCTCAACCTCAAGCCATTCGGAAAGAGCATTAACAACAGAAGAGCCGACACCGTGAAGTCCGCCCGAAACCTTATATCCGCCGCCGCCGAATTTTCCTCCTGCGTGAAGAATTGTAAACACAACCGTTACAGCGGGAATTCCCATTTTGGGCTGTATGCCGACAGGAATACCTCGCCCGTTATCTATAACCTCGATAATATCACCGTCAAGAAGTTTTACCGAAACCTCGGTACAAAATCCTGCAAGCGCTTCATCTATTGCGTTATCGACAATTTCATAAACAAGGTGATGAAGTCCCTTCGGTCCTGTTGAACCGATATACATACCGGGGCGTTTTCTTACCGCCTCAAGTCCTTCAAGCACCTGTATTTGTGTTCCGTCATAATTTTGTTCAATCTGTTCCATATCCATATCAGATAATCATTCCTTTCAGGTATCGCTTTTGCAAGGTTACGCTTGATATATTGCTTATATATACAGTCTGTTTTTTCTCATCACTGCACAAAACAAAGGATTTCGGCATTTCCTCCGACACATTAACTACATCGTTATTTTTTTGAAAAATTGACAGCAGCTTTCTTGTTGATTTATTGATTGTAGAGGTTTCCAAATCAAAAATTCCTACAACTGCTTTAGTATTTACAACACATTCGTTTCCCAAGTGAAGATACAGTCAAACCACCTCCACCTTTCCTTTTTCGGTTTCAAACAGCTTTCCGTCCGTTCTTCCAAGAACCTGAGACGGGTCACAGCAGGTTATAAAAACCTGAAAATTTTTGATATGATTTAAAATGTAATTCTGCCGGCCTGTATCCAGTTCGCTCATCACATCATCAAGCAGACATATCGGACTTTCGCCTATATATTGTTCAAGCACCGCCGCCTCCGAAAGCTTAAGCGCAAGTGCGCCCGAACGCATCTGACCCTGTGACGCATATACTCTTGTTGATAAACCGTTGACTGTTATTTCAAGGTCGTCACGGTGAACTCCCGCTTTTGTTATGCCTGTAATTATATCGTCCTTGCGTCCTTCTTTAAGGGCATTAAGTATATTTTGCTCAAAATCCTTTGCCGTTTCGCCCTTTCCTGCCGTTTTGTATTCTATATCAAGATTTTCGGTTTGTTCACTTATATTTTGATAAATTTCCGATGAATATTCCCTTATTTTATCAACATAACTTTGCCTCAAAAAAGCAATTTTTCCGCCTGTCTCAGAAAGCTTTATATCCCAGAAATCAAGAGTATCCATAAGCTCTGAATGATATGGAATATCCTTTAAAAGCGCATTTCGCTGTGTAACTGATTTTTCATATTCAGCAAGAAGTCTTGCGTATTTAGGTCTTATCTGACACATTGCCGTATTTATAAATTTGCGCCGAACCGACGGACCGTCCTTTACAAGTCCCTTATGCTCGGGTGCAAATATCATGGCACAAAACTTTCCTGAAAGAGCATTTCTGCTTTTTTCGGGACATTCATTCAAAAAAACCTCGTTTTTTTCTTTAAATATAATTTTAGAGGTTTGTGCTCTTCCCTGAGCAAAAAAATCAAGCACAGCGCTGCATTCCTTTGTACCTATCGCTATAACCTCGCTGTCCGAGCCTGCCTTAAAGCTTTTTGCACCTGTAAACATCCATAAAGCTTCGATTATATTTGTTTTTCCCTGAGCATTATTTCCGTAAAAAATATTTATTTTATCATCCGGAAATATTTCAAGCATCTCTATATTTCTGTAATTTTTAAGAGTAAGTTTTTTTGCCGTCATTCGTTTTTAATCCTTACCGGAAGTATCAGAAACAAAAAGCTGTCTCCGTCTGTCGGAACTATTTTCATCGGAGAAAGGTTTCCGTTTAAAAGAAGCTTTACCTCGTCACATTCCGAATAACGCAGTGCATCAAGAAGAAATATGTGGTTAAATCCTATTTCAACTCTTTCGCCGTCAAATTGACACGGTATACTGTCAAAGGCTTTTCCAATGGCGTTTGCACATGCAAGCTTTATAGTATTATTTTCAAAAATACACCTTATCGGACTTGCAAGCTTTTCACTGGTTAAAAGAGAAACTCTTTCAACAGCCTCTGAAAAGGTTCTTGTATTTACCGTGACAGTAGAAGCTGAAGAAACAGGAATTGCCGCGTTATAATCAAGAAAATCTCCGTCTAAAAGCTTTGAAATAACAGCATTTCCGTCAATTTCAAAAATAATATGATTTTTGCCTACCGCAATTGATACATTTCCGTCATTCTCTATGAGTTTATTTACCTGAGCAAGAGATTTTCCCGGAACAACAAAAGAAATATCCTCTTTGCAATTTATTGATTCGTTTCTTATTGCAAGACGCACGCCGTCAACCGAAACAAGCTTTATACCGGTTTCATTAAGTTCAAACAAGGTTCCCTTATAAATCGGTCTTTGATCATTTTTTGCAACGGCAAAATTTGTCTGTCTAATCATATTTTTAAGAAGGTCACCGGGCAAGGATATTGCCGCTCCTCCGCTTATTGACGGAATTTCAGGATAATCATCGGCCGGCATACCTGTCATATTAAATTCTGCCTCACCGCATTTTATAGTCGTAATAAGACGTTCGTCAATCTCAACAGTAACAATATCATCAGCCATTTTTCTTACCATTTCAAGAAAAAGACTTCCCGGAAGAACCGTCGAAAAATCAGAGTCAGATTTTATATCTATTGAACATGTAATTGATATTTCCATATCAGACCCTGCCATAAAAAGCTTTTCCCTGCTTATTTTAAAGAGTATACCCTCCAGCGCAGGAATGTTTGATTTTGAAGCTACTGCATAAGATACATGAGTTGCTGCTTCAAAGAGCTCGGACCGCTGACATACAAATTTCATTTTAACCAATCCTTTCGGGTCAAAGACATTTTTTATGATAATTATAATATAATAAATAATAATAAAAGGTAGTTGTATCAGTAGGGGGTGTTGAATTGTTAAAAATTAAAAAAAACGGTATATTATGGGAATTTTAAGAATATAATATTAAGTTGCTTTTTTTTGAAAAGTTGTTTAAAAGTTTTTCTTGACAAAGTACAGGTTGAAAAAGTTTAAATACGAATGTTAAATGTTGAAAATATGTTGATAATTTTTGAACACGCCCTAATTACAGACCTTTTATATTTTTTGTTATGTCAAGAACTGTTGATTTATAGTTTTTATCCATATTCATATGGTCGCGAGCCTGAGATATGGAATAAACAACAGATGAGTGGTCTCTGTTTCCAAATTCCTTTCCTATAAGAGCCTGGGACATTTGTGTAATTTCTCTCACAATATAAATTGCTGTTTGACGGGCAATGGATATCTGCTGTGACCTCTTTGAACTTCTTATATCCTCGGGAGATATATTAAATGTTCTTGAAACCTCTAAAATAATTTTTTCAACGGTTATAGGAGTTGGAAGGTCAGAATTTCTTACATCTCTTATAACGGTCTGAGCAACTGCAATTGAAGGCTTTTCACCGGCAAGATTATTATATGCTTTCATTTTATTGAGAGCGCCTTCAATCTGGCGAATGTCGGTTTTTAATTGATTTGCTATGTAATCGCATATTTCAGCGTCAAGCTTAAAATTTATTTTTTTGAGTTTATCATTTATAATAGCGCGTCTGAGTTCAAAATCGGGAAGAGATATATCGGCCATAAGACCGCTTTCAAACCGGTTGCGTAACCGGTCGTCAAGAGCGGATATTTCACTTGGAGGACGGTCTGATGTAAGAATTATTTGACGGTTGTTTTCAAATAAAGTATTAAAGGTATGAAAAAATTCCACCTGGGTCTGAATTTTACCTGTAAGAAATTGTACGTCATCGACCAGAAACATGTGACAGTGACGGTATTTTTTGTGAAAAAGAGTTCTTTCTCCCGAGCCTATTGCACTTACAAGGTCATTTGTAAATTCGTCTCCTTTTATGTATGTAATATCAAGTTCGGGACGGTATTTTTTTACATGATTACATATTGCATAAAGAAGATGTGTTTTTCCAAGACCCGATCCTCCGTATATAAACAAAGGATTATATACGCCCGGGTCGTTTGCCACGGCAAGGGAAGCGGCATGAGCAAGACGGTTTGTTGCGCCGACTATGTAGTTGTCAAAAGTGAAATCCTTGTCTATGATGTTTTTAGGAACAGGAACAGCTTCTTTAACACTTTTTTCTTTTTCTTCTTCGGTTATTATATTTATTGAAACATCAAGACCCATTACCTCTGTAAAACCTTCAGTAAGAAGCTTTTTATAGTTGTTTTCTATAATTTCCTTTTGAAAAGAATTCTGAACACAAAGAGTAGCCGCTTTTCCATCAATAGAAATCGGTTTTATAATGGAAAGCCATACGTTATAAGCTACAACATTGACTCTGCTTTGACAATAATTACTTATGCTTTCCCAAGCCGATTCAAGAGAATTCATTGATTTTCCTCCGCCGTTAAATATATTAAAAATAAACAGTAAAAATAATAAAAAAAATTAAAATTTGCACACGCTTTATTATACCATACAATGAAAATTATGGCAACAAAAATATTTTTTAGTTGACAGGCAAGTGCAAAATGGATATAATGCTATATTGCACAGGTTTTTCAATCTATTATTAAGGAGTTTTAAAAATGAAAAGGACATATCAGCCCAAAAAACTTCAGAGACAAAGAGTTCACGGTTTCATGAAAAGAATGTCTACAAAGAACGGAAGAAAAATATTATCGGGAAGAAGAGCAAAGGGAAGAAAGGTACTTTCTTACTAGTAATCACTTGATGGAAAGTATCTGTTTGAACCGTGATTTTCAAAGAATTTACAGAAGGGGCAAACAGGCTGTTTATAACGGTCTGGTTGTTTATGTCATGCCTACTAAGAGGGGAAAGCCAAGGATGGGCATTACTGCCGGAGGTAAAATAGGGAATGCGGTAAAAAGGAACCGTGCAAAAAGAGTTATAAGAGCAGCTTTTTCGTGTTTTGAGCAACAGATTGACAAAAGCTGTGATATTATTCTTGTTGCGCGTGTCAGGACAACCTTGATTAAAAGTACGGATGTTTTTAAAATGATGGAAAAGGCCTTTAAAGAGCTTGGAATAATAAAATGAGAAATTTTTTTATTTGGATTATAAAGCTTTATCAAAGGACGGTTTCACCGTTAAAGCCTCCGTCGTGCAGATTTGTTCCCACCTGTTCTCAGTATGCGATTGAGGCGTTTGAGAGGTTTGGTGTTTTGAAGGGGTTATATTTGAGTATTAACAGGATTTTTAGATGCAATCCTTTTTGTAAGGGCGGCTTTGATCCTGTTCCTCAAAAAAAGGAAAAGTAATATCAACTGACACAATAAAATTATGTTTGGAGAGACTTAACCTATGAGTTGTACTAATATACCCCTGATTACTGATTTACTTGGATATATCTTTATGATTTGCTTTAAGATAGCCTTTAACAAATATCTTCTTGCAATCATCGTTTTTACAGTTGTTACAAGGCTGATCGTTTTGCCGTTTTCCATTAAACAGCAAAAGGGAACGGTTACTATGGCGCGCCTTAAGCCGAAAACAGATGCTTTAAACAAAAAATACGGCAGCGATAAAACAAAGCTTAACGAAGAGACAATGAAGCTTTATAAGCAGGAGAATTACAATCCCATGTCGGGGTGTCTGCCGATGGCGGTACAAATGCTTATTTTATTCGGTCTTATCGGTGTTATTTATAATCCCCTGCAATATGTTTTGCATGTTGACAAGGACGACAGGACAGAAATCACAAGAATTGTCAGCGCGGTGAAGAATTCCGAGGCGGACAAGTCATCTCCTGCGTCACAGATGTCCGAAATTAATATGCTTTCGGATATTAAAGTCAATGACATAAAGCTGAGAATAGATAAGCTTAACAGCGGTGAGGGCGATATTACCTACTTCATTGCTGAAAAGAATGATGAAAAAAAGTTCAGCCATATCACCAAAACGGAATATGACGGAGAAGAAGAAAAAAAGCTGGTTCTTTCAAAGGAAGAAGTTCAGGAAAAAGAAAATGATATCCTTATTGACCTTTTTATTAAAAGAGACAAAAACGCCGAGACGGTTTACTCGTTTGCCGTTGACGAAAAGGTTATTGAGGAGGTTAAAAACTTCAGCGGACAGCTTAAGGTTTTTGGTTTGAATTTCGGTGAGGTTCCTAGGGTTCCTTTCTCAGAGGGCGGTTCATGGAGCAATTTGCTGTGGATTATTCCCCTTCTTACCGGCATAACCTCATTTTTGACAAGCTTTATATCGACAAAGCTTAATCCTGCACAGTCATCCGGAAATGATGCGGGCAATCCTATGGGCGGAAGCATGAAAATGATGATGTATATTTTCCCTGTCATGTCGCTGTCCTTTGCCTTTTCAATGCCGGCGGGGATGGGCTTTTACTGGACGTGCTCAAGTGTGGTTGCGATAGCGCAGACGCTCTTGCTTAATAAATTTTACAATCCAAAGAAAATCCTTGCGCAGATAGAAGCTGAAGAGGCAAAAAAACCTTCAAACAAACAGCAGAAAAAGCAAGCAGAGGAAAAAAGGATAGAAACAACAGCGAAAGAAAAAGAAAGCGGTAAGGATCTTTCGGATTTTGATGAATAACACTGAGGCAAATTAAGGTGGATTGCATCTGAAATGTTTGCGGCAGTGAGAATAAAGGATGGGTTTTGAAATGATGAAGGAAGCAATAGGAACAGGCAATTCGGTTGAAGCGGCCATACAGGATGCCTGCCAACAGCTGGGAGTATCGCCCGAAACGGTTGAAACAGAGATTCTCAAAGAGCCTTCTGCAAAGACGCTTGGAATTTTCGGAGGTTCACCTGCACAGGTAAAGGTTATCTATAATCAGAGCACAGCCGGTTCGGCGGAAGACTTTTTAAAGGACGTTCTTACAAAAATGGGTGCCGGAAGCTTTACTGTTTCATCTGAGGAAACAGACGGAGGAATTATCTTTAACATTGACGGTGATGACCTTGGTTTTGTAATCGGTCACAGGGGTGAGGCTTTAGACAGTCTGCAATACCTGGTTTCGCTTGTTGCGAACAAAGGCAAGCGTGATTATTACAGAGTTACGTTAAACAGCGGAAGCTACCGTGAAAAAAGAGAACAGACATTGATTTCGCTTGCGCAAAAAATAAGCGCACAGTCGCTTAAAACCGGACGCATTAACCATCTTGAGCCTATGAATCCTTATGAAAGAAGGATAATTCATTCAGCTGTAGGAGAAATTGAGGGTATTTCAAGCTGGTCGGTTGGCGACTATGCGGATCGTCATGTCGTAATCGGACCCAAGCACAAGGAGGGTCAGACCGGCGGAGCACCGGGCGGCAGATACGGATCCTCGCGCGGCGGCAGAGATAACCGTGACAGCAGAGACAGAAACCGAAGCAGAGACGGTGAAAACAAAGCTCCGGTAAGACGTGACCGTGACAGAACGGTTGACAGAGGAGAAGGCTTCAAGGCTCCTCCGAAACGCGAAAATAAACCGTTTGTCAGCCGCACAAATATTTCAGAAACAACAACGGCAAGAGAGCCGCTTAAGGATTTTGAGGATCAGCCGCTTTACGGCAAGATTGATGTTGAGTAGAATTTAATAAAGCATTGAAGTAGGGTGTGGTGCCCTCATCGCACCGTTTTTCGGAGGGATTTTCCGCTTTTCGGTGCGATGAGGGCATTGCACCCTACAACGTGTAAAAGGGTGAAACGTATGACTGCAATTGCGGCAATAGCAACGCCTCAATCTTCGGGAGGCATAGGAATTGTCCGAATATCGGGAAAAAACGCACGGGAAATAGCGTCAAAGGTTTTTGTGTCTGTTAAAGGCAAAAGCATTATGGGCGCAAAGGGCTATACCGCAATGCTCGGAAAAATATATTCCGGTGAGGAATTTATTGACGAGGCGGTATGTCTTGTTTTCGCCGCTCCCAACAGCTATACAGGCGAGGATGTTGTTGAGCTGTCCTGTCATGGAGGAACTCTTGTAACATCAAGAGTTTTACAGGCGGTTCTTGATTCGGGCGCGGTTCTCGCATCGGCGGGAGAATTTACAAAAAGAGCCTTTTTAAACGGAAAAATAGATTTGACTCAGGCAGATGCCGTTATGGATATAATCACAGCAAAATCAAATCATGCCCTGAAAGCCGCGCTTGCCGCAAAGGATGGTGCAGTTTCAAAAAGAACGGCAGATATTTCGGGGAAGCTTATCGCTCTTGCCGGTCATCTTGCGGCTTGGGCGGATTTTCCCGAGGAGGATATCGAAGAGGTAGAAGAAAAACAGCTTAAAAAAGAACTGGAGCTGCTTTTGTCAAAAACGGAGGAGCTTATAAAAAGCTTTGACGCGGGACGATTTGCCAGAGAGGGCGTTCCGACAGTTATAGCAGGACGTCCAAATGTAGGAAAATCAACGCTTATGAACCTTTTGTCGGACAGTGAAAAAAGCATAGTTACACCAGTTGCCGGAACAACCAGAGATATAGTTGAAGAAACCGTTCGTTTCGGACGTTTTGTGCTTAATCTTTCCGATACTGCGGGCATACGTGACGGCGGAGATGAAGTCGAAAAAATCGGAATAGAGAAGGCGCGGTCGCGGATTGAGTTAAGCTATCTTGTTTTAGCGGTATTTGACGGAAGCGAATTGCTGTGTGAGGATGACAAAGCCCTTATAGAGCTTCTTCCGAAGGACAGAACAATAGCGCTTATAAACAAAGCGGATAAGGAGATAAGCATAGATAAAAGCTACATAGAGAGCAAAATAAAATATGTGGCGGAGATTTCAGCAAAGGAACGCAGACTGGCAGATTTAGAGGATATGGTGTCAAAAATACTTGGAATGTCCGATTTTGACGCGAACGAACCTATGCTTTTTACAGAAAGGCAGCGGCAGTGTGCGGTAAACTGCAAAAAAGGACTTTGCGAAGCGCTTTCGGCGCTTGACTGCGGAATGACGCTTGACGCGGTTTCGGTATCGCTTGATTACGCAATCGAAGCCCTGCTTGAGCTTACGGGGCAAAAGGTCACGGATGAGGTTGTTGACAGTGTTTTTCACAGATTTTGTGTAGGGAAGTAGGGTACAGGGGTGGAGTATTTTTCAAAAAAGGTTGATGTGCTTGTAATCGGAGGAGGTCATGCCGGAATTGAGGCGGGACTTGCTTCGGCGCGCCTTGGAATGCTTACAGCGATTTTTACGATAAACCTTGATGCAATAGGCAATCTGCCCTGTAATCCGTCTATCGGCGGAACGGCAAAGGGGCATCTTGTCAGGGAGGTAGACGCTCTGGGCGGAGAAATGGGAAAAATCGCCGACAGGTCTACAATACAAAGCCGAATGCTGAATAAGGGGAAGGGACCCGCCGTTCACAGCCTTCGCGCACAGGTTGACCGCCGTGAATACGGCAAGCTTATGAAGGAAGCGCTTGAAAATCAGCCCAATCTGGAGATAAGACAGGCTGAAATCGCAGCAATCCGCAAAAAAGGCGATGTGTGGGAGGCAATTACTCACCTCCATGCGGTTTTTGAAGCGAAAAAGATAATAATTGCATCAGGAACATATCTTCGTTCAACCGTACATGTCGGCGATGTGTCGATACAGTCGGGTCCGGACGGAATGTTTGGCGCACAAAGTCTAAGC
>JGI994J12354_10001835_pt1 | contig 21266 bp, 17 predicted proteins | sample IntmicLarv3ML3BL_FD_12354 | JGI IMG/M metagenome (IMG submission 12354) | reverse complement strand
GGTGGGTATTCTGACACAACCAGCCCGCCGTTGTCAAGAATCTGCCGATACAGCTCCCTGTTTTCAGGTGGATAAACGCTGTCGATTCCGCATCCTAAAAAAGCGATGCACTTGCCATCTATACGAAGGGCACCTTCCAGCGCCGCGGAATCGATGCCCCTGGCAAACCCGTTAGCAATCACCACGCCCTGCTTTGCCAAACCCTCGCCAATGCTTTGCGCCATCATCTTGCCATAGGCGGACGCTTTCCTCGTACCGACGATTGATATGATTCTTTCCGCCTCTAAAAGAGATATATCCCCCAGCGTGTATAACAGCAGCGGAGGTTCAAGCATATCTGAAAAGCGGCTTATGGGCTCGGTCAAAACCCGCACGCCCAAATCATGCAGCGTATCGAGCTCCTTAACAAGTGCCTCTCTTTCATGCAGTCGCGTCAGCGCGTTATACGCGCCAATCGGAAGCAGTTCCCACATTTTTTGTGAAAAATCGCTGAAGTAAGCGTTAGCAGAGCCATACGCGTCAAGAATCGCCGTCATTTTCGCGGGCGGCAAATCTGCGTAGCTCAACCATATGCGCGATACCTCTTCTTTCGTAAATCCTGCCATCAGTTCCTCCAGTATTTGTCATCCAAGCTTCGATATTGTATGGCCTCCGCCACATCATTCATGCCTATTTCCTTCGCGCCCCTCAAATCCGCAATGGTTCTCGCCACCTTCAAAATGCGCGTATATCCGCGCATACTGATGCTCTGCCCCTTGATGGCGGCATGCAAAAGGGTTTCGGCTGCCTTATCCAATCGGCAATATTCCTTTACCATTTTATTATCCATCTGCGCGTTGCAATGGATTGCCGTCCCCTTAAACCTATCAAGCTGAACCTTTCTGGCCGCCTGCACGCGTTCCAGTATGGTTTGGCTCGATTCCTCGCTGCCTGTCGCGCGAATTTCTTCCACGGGCACGCTATCCACTTCAATATGAATGTCAATTCGATCCAGCATAGGTCCGGACAGGCGATCCAGATAGCGGCGGATTTCCCCTGTCGTGCAGCGGCATTTTTTCATCTTGCTTCCATAGAAGCCGCAGGGACATGGGTTCATGCTGGCCACCAGCATGCATTTGGCCTGATACGCGCTTTTGGCGTTCACCCGGGTGACGGCCGCTATGCCATCCTCCAGCGGCTGTCTGAGCGCTTCCAGGGCGGCTTTTGAAAATTCGGCAATCTCATCTAAGAAGAGCACCCCGTTATGTGCAAGGGATACCTCCCCGGGCACCGCCTTGCTGCCGCCGCCTACCAACGCGGGCACAGACGCGCTGTGGTGGGGCGAACGGAAGGGACGCGCTGTCAGCATGCTTTGGTTTCGAAGCGCCCCTGTCACAGAATGAATACGCGTGGTCTCCAGCGCTTCCTCATAGGTCATGGGCGGCAAAATGGAAGGGATGCACCGCGCCAGCATGGTCTTTCCGGCCCCGGGCACGCCGATCATAATGATATTGTGACCGCCAGCACAAGCTACCTCCAGCGCGCGCCTCGCCCCCGTCTGCCCTTTCACCTCCGCCATATCCATCGGGAAAACAGTCTCCATCAAGCACTCTTCATAGCTTTTTTGATTTTGCTTTTGAATCATCTCACGTCCTGTCAGATGGTAGATCACATCCTTCAGGTTCTCAGCGGGAAAGACCTCCATTCCCTGCACCGTCACCACTTCTTTGGCATTGCCCTTTGGCAGAATCACCGATTTAAAGCCCTGCTGATGGGCGCTGATCACCATCGGCAGCGCGCCCTTGATGGGCTGCAGGCTGCCATCCAACGACAGCTCGCCAAATAGAATGACATCCTTCAGTTCCTTGATGATAATTTGGTCACTGGCCTTTAAAATCGCGATGGCAATGGGCAAATCAAAAGCCGGTCCCTCTTTTTTCGTATCAGCCGGCGCCAGGTTCACCGTAACGCGGCCAATAGGCATCGTAAAGCCGCTGTTCAACATCGCTACGCGCACACGATCACGGCTTTCCTTCACCGCCGCGTCCGGCAGGCCAACCACCTCCAGCGCAGGAAGGCCACCGGAAACAAAGGCTTCCACCATCACGGGAAAGCCCTCTACCCCTGAAACACAGAAGCTGGGGACTCTGGCAAGCATATACGCCACCTCTTCAGTAAAAGATATTTCGGTTAATCATTAGGTTTTTCCCGAAATCAAGCCAGCCCTCAGGCACGGTGATGCCGCTTGCGTAGGGATATAAAATAATAAAGCAAACGGCACAAACCGCAACGAAAAGCCACATGATCACAGCGCCTTTCTTTTTGAACCTGTCGCATAGCCATTTCAGCAGCGCTACCGTTGCCAGAATAATGAACGGCACCGATGCGAAATAGTGGTAAATGTAGGTTCCTCTTGGCACCAGCACCCAAGGCAAATACTGGCTTAGAAAGGCGATGAGTATGAAGCCGCAGGCAATGTCCCTATCACGGGGACGAACATGCAACGCGAATCCGCCCGCGCCTTCATAGATGTGGCGCTTCACCCACAATAAGGAAACGAACGCCATGCCGATTATTCCCATCCACCACACAGCCGGGTTTCCCATGCAAAAGATGCTGTACGCAAACCCTTGCGGCACATAATTATCCGAAGCATAATACATCGGCTTCAAAATCAGCGGCCATTCATACCAGGGCGAGTAATAAGGATGATCCATGCCCAGCCCGGGCGTGCCATGGTAGCCCAGCATGCCGCCCGTACGAACCCCGTTCCCATAGTCCGTTCCGATGGACAAATCGACAATCTGCTTGATTGTTACACTGCCCGAGGGCGCGAAATGCGGGATATAGGAAAGATAGTAAATCAAGGCCGGAACAGCAATGAAAAACACGATACACAAGAGCCATGTCCACGCCACCTGGCTCAGGCCATAATACTTTGCACGCGCCACCGCCCTGCGCCGATTGGGTTCTACAATATCATACTTCTGCGCCGCTCTGTGCTGCCTTAAATGCTGGAAGGAAGCATAGAAGAACAGCAGCGCAAGGCCAACGCCCGCGTAAATGCCGATCCATTTGGAGGCAATCGCCAATCCCATGAAAACACCACTGAAAAAGAGCGGAACGCAGCTTTTAAAGAGCCCTTTCCCCCATATATCCATCTTCATATAACGAAGCATGAACAAATAAGCGACCATAATGAAAAGCACAGGGAAGCTATCAATTGTCGCTATGCGCGTTTGCGTCAGGTGCATGCAATCGAAAGTCATCAAAAGCATGGCGACTGTCGCGTATGAAGTCTCTCTAAACAGTTGCTTACCTAAGAGGTACATGGCGGGCAGCATCAATATCCCCATCAGCGCTCCGGCAAATCGCCAAACAAAAGGTGTCATTCCGAAAAGCATGATAAACCAGCTCATGATGACCTTTCCAAGAGGCGGATGTGTCCATTCGTGCACAGGCCAAATGCCGTTTGCATGCTCATAGGCGGTTCTCGCATGGTAAATTTCATCAAAATAGCTGCTGTTGTACCACGAAGGCTCTCCCTCCAAGGTGTCCTGCTCATCCAGTAAAAGTTCGGCCGCTGGATTAGCGGCGCTCGCAGCAATCCTATCGCCGGCCAAATCTCTGAAGATAATTTCGTTCAGTCTCAGTGGCCGTTCACCCAGTACGTTGATAGGCGATATCTTCACATACCGCCCCATAGGTTCAATGCGTGTGGCGGTAAATTTCAGCGTACTATCGCCGCTATACGATTCTGTCAGGTATTTCCAGCGGAAGCTCTGTCCTTCCGACATTTCGGCAGTATAAGGTTCACTCCAATTCTCATTATCATCACTGACATATACATTGAAATTTGAATAGCTTATGCCGCCAAAATAAAGCATTCGGAATGTTTGACTTTCGCCCAAATCGAACACCATTTCATCCGCCGGTGCTTTGGCCTCGTAGCCTGTTTGCGGCGCTTTGAAGCTGCCGAGGTTACATAAAACCAGCACGGAATAAAGCGCTGTGACGCAGAACATAATAAGATAATCCCGCTTTTTCATATGCAGCCTTGCGTCCTTTGGATACAAAAGCGCTTCATCCGCCGTGTTCATCAGAACGGGCGGCGGGCTTGAATACATTCTGTCCTTCGCCTTTAATTCCATAGGCTCTTTGCGCGCCACCAATAAATCATAGCATACAAGGGTGGAAACCAAGGCTGCTGCCATGTTGATGCATGCCAAAACAGAGCCAACGGCCACATTTTCGCCGAGCAGATGCCCGCTTAACGATCCCAGGCGCAGACTGTTGTCCAAAATGATACCGCAGTTGATGAAAACGGTGACGCTGATAGAGGCAAGCACCGCCAAAATGCGCCAGTCGCGGTTTTTTACATAGGCCAGCGCGTAGAGAATCAGCGCCGGAAACAGGTATCTTTCGTGCATCTTTGTTCCGAATACATACAGAAACAAAAGCATGTTGCCGCCTGCCAAAGGCAGGTTGGCGACATCGTCCGAAACAAAATACTGATACAGGGATACCAAAACAGTCAGCACGATTAAAATGGTTCCAAGAGCCTCGTAGCTATTGTGGCCGAAGGCCATGATACACACAGCCGCCACAGCCAGCAGGGTGCCCATCACTAGGGTAGGCACGGTGCGGTTGGATTTCTTCAATAGCAATGCCAACCCAAATGTCAAAAGCGCGCCCGAAATGGCGATGACCGTCGCCATGGGCACTTTTTCCGCTATTTTCACCCAGTTAAGCCCAAGCAGATAAAAGAAGTTAGCGGTGTTCAGCGTCACATTTGCGTAGGAGGAAAGGGTTTCTTCGTACTTTTTAAATATCCAATCGCCGCTCCTGTCACCGTTAAAGGGAATAATTGTGATCACGGCGATCATTATGCCCACGCCTAATCCGATAAAGGCTTTCAGCCATAAATCCTTGTTCTTTTTTAAGTCCATTACCAACGCCACAAGCCCTAACGGGCCAAACATCAACGCCTGGGGCTTTACCAACACCGCCACAAAGAAAAGCGGAATGCCGAATTGCCATTCATGCTTCATCGCGAAGATAGCAACTCCCAGCAGCAAAAGCGCCAGCACGCTGTCTATCTGCCCCCAGGCGGCGCTGTTCAAAATGGCGGCGGGGTTGAAAGCATAAAGCAGGCCTAATACCAGCGCGGCTTTTGAACCGATTGCTTTTTTCGCCTCGCCGAAAAGGATGACCGCGCCCAGCGCGTCACAGAGTATGGGAACCATTTTGATAATCAGCACATGCCACTGGCTGCTGAAAATCGACATCAGCCAGCCATTAAACCATAGCACATACAGATATCCCGGCACATAATCACAAAAGCTTGTATTTTGATAAAATGCGGCAGGCTGATGGGCATACATTGTATTGCTCCACGAAAGGAAGCAGTTGATATCCACCTCATACCCGCGCACAAAGTAGCCAATGATTCCCCTTAACACCATCGACAGAATTACGCCCGCCGCAAACAAAACGGTATGCGAAGGGGTTCCTGCTTCAAGAGAGTACGCCGTTTTAGGAAGCAGCAACAAAAACACGGCAATAAACGCGATCCCGAGCAAAACAAGCCATAATGTAAAAGGCTGCGCTATGATTGCCTCTTTAAGCGGAGAGAGGCTCAGCGGTTCGGCATATACCGTTTCCGATTCATCCCATCTTTTAGCCACAAAATCCCCGGGAACGGCATCCACCTCAACCAAAGAAAGATTATCAAAGGCAACGCTGCCGCTGCTTTCCCCGCCATAGCCGCCAAGACGCGCGTAGATGGTTACTTCCGTCTGCTCTTCGCCTGTTTCTCCATAGGCGACAAATTCCGCCCACTCGCCGTCGGTATCGAAAAAGCCATCCATTTCATAGTAGATTTCCGCTACCGACAGGTTTGCGCCAATGCCCACATCGGGCAAATCATTCACACGAAGAAAGCCCGACAATCGGTATAGGGTAGATGCCTTAACAGAGACCGTCTGCAAAAAGCGAGCATCGTTCATATCGCTTGAAACAATCATCGCGCAATAATCGCCCTCATAGGCATCCGCCTCAGTCAAAAACAGCGTATCTGTATTTTCCAATCGATAAGCGCCCGTCTCCCAATAAAGCGGAAGGCCGTTTTCATCCAATTCTTCAAAGCCGCCGTTTAATAGCAGGTTTTCAGCAAAAGCAGGCATGGCAACGCAGCATGTGAGCAAAATAATGGCGACGATTGCAAAAAGCCCCTTTATTTTTTTCACCTGTCAACACCTCACTATCCTAACATCAAAACGCGTTTTCAATATGCATAATACCATCGGCGGTAATTTCTATCACATCAAAGCGCATTGCGGCATCCGTCAATTTGTTTTTTACCGCGTAAGCCATGGCCGCGGAGCGAAGGCGCCTCTTTTTATCCTCTGTTACAGCAAAAAGCCCCTCACCCTTTACGCCCTCCTTGCGGTACTTTACTTCAACGAACACCGTCGTTTTTTTATCCCGCATAATTAAATCCACTTCGCCGTGCCCATCTCTAAAACGCACGGTAATCAGTTTGTACCTTTTTTTCAAAAGATACTCAAGCGCCGCCTTTTCTCCTTCTATGCCCACCAAATAAACGTTCGCCATCACACAAAATTCCTAATGAACAATTTTCTATGTTCTTTGCACGGACCGAACTCCTTTAACGCGCGGATATGCTCCGCTGTACCATAGCCTTTGTTTTTTAAAAGCCCATACATCGGATAAACCTTATCAAGTTCCGCCATCTGCCGATCCCGCGTTACCTTGGCAACAATGCTTGCGGCTGCAATGGCGTAGCATACGGCATCGCCCTTTATAATGGGCACTTCCCTTCCGCTCAGCCCCACGTCACGCACGGCATCCACCAAGAAAACCTCCGCCGGCGCGTTTTCAGCAGCACGACGCATGGCCAGCTTGGTGGCATTCAGTATGTTCACCGCATCGATTTCTTCCGGCGTGGCTTCACCAATTCCCACATACAAAGCTGTCGCCATAATTTCTTCATATACTTCCTCGCGGCGTTTCTCACTTAATTTCTTGCTGTCATCCACCCATTTTAAAAGCGGGCTTTTCGGCATAGCAACGCAGGCCGTTACCACATTGCCAATCAATGGGCCTCGTCCCACTTCATCAAGCCCGGCGAAAAGAATCCCCCCATTCCAAAAAGGGGTATCCGTTTGAATAAGCTGATTTAACCGTTCTTCACGGGTTAATTTCGCCATCCGCATCTTCCTCCGTTTCCGCGCCGGCTTTAATAATCAGGCGACGAAGTGATTGGGTCTTTTCCTCCGCTTCCGGTTCCAATGTGATTCTGCCGAGCTTACCTGCGCGGAATTCATCCAAAACAACCGCGCAGCCGCGATCCAAATCCAACAATCCGCCCTTCAACAAAAAGCCGCGCCCACGGCAAACCGCTTCCAGCAATTCAAAGCCGCGCAGCTCCTTATCCTTCACCTTATAGCGCTCCATTACGCTTTCAGGGCGCACACGCATGATATCATCAAGAAGGCTGATAGCCAGCGCGTGCAGATCCACCACTTCATCACGTATGGTGCCGATATAGCAGAGCCGTTTGGCGGATAGCTGATCATCCAGCCTTGGCCAAAGCAGCCCCGGTGTATCCAAAATTTCCAAATACGGGCCGATTTTCACCCATTGGTTTGAGCGTGTCACACCGGGGCGATCCCCTGTCTTAGCGATACCCGCGCCGTGAAGATGGTTGATGAAGGTGCTTTTCCCCACATTGGGAACGCCGACCACCATCACGCGCACCACTTTTCTGACGCCCTTATCCGCTGCCCTTTGAACCGCTTCCTTCGCGGCCTTATCAATCAGATTCAGCGCTTGGGCAATTTTCCCTGTCGTGGATACATAGCTTGCCGCCATGAGCCCCTGCTTTTTAAACCGCTCGAGCCATTTCGCCGTTTCCGAAGAATCGGCAAGATCCGCCTTGCTTAAAATCAAAACACGCTTTTTATTCGCGATCAGCTTATCCAAATCAGGGTTGCGGCTGGCATGCGGAATTCTGGCATCGCATAATTCTACTACCACATCCACCCGACCCAATTGCGTTATTAAGAGTCTCTTCGATTTTGCCATGTGTCCCGGGTACCAGTTAATCTGCATTCAAAATCCATCCCCATTTATATGAAACGTATTCATTCAATTAATACCATTCTTTTTTAAAAAAGGCAAGGGCAATTTGGTATGGGAACCATGAACAGGCTGTAAAATCTCATGAGGGGCTTTTGGTTTGTCGATTTGTGTCGTATAATAAATAAAACCCATAAGGGAGGTCTGCTTAGTGAAAATCCCCCGTGACAAAACACCCCGCCGCCTTCGCCGATACGAATTGTTTGTGATGTTTGCAGGCTATGTTTCTATTTTTTATATACTCATTCGCTTGGTGGTTTATCTGCTTGTGAAAATAAACGATTGGCATCTTTTAGGAGCGTGATCAATTGAAACGTATCGGAAAATGGCTATTAAAGCCCATTGCAGCCGCCATCATTATCTGTTTGGTGATTGCCTTCCTGCCGCAAATCACCTCTCTTGTGCGCCATCTGTTTCCCTCGGGCGATCCCATCGTTACCTCGCAGCTCATCAAGAGCAAAATGGAAGAGGTCGGGAAACTAACCGTAGTCGAATATACCGATTCCCATACCGTTGAAGCACATAGATCCGCCATTTTCTTTGATGCCCAGCGGGTTTCATTTCCATACGATTATAAGGTAGCGCTTGGTATCGATTTAACAAAGGTTTCCGTTGCCTATACTGAAAACCAGATGATTTTCACCCTGCCGCCCATCGAGGTGCTTTACGATGAATTAACCGTTACCGGCGAAATTGAAAAATGGGATTTCCTTTACCATTTTACGGAAAAGGATTATCAAAAGCTATTGGAGAATGAAAAAGCAAGCTGCAAGCAAGGCTATTTAGAGAATCAAGAAATCATGAGCACCGCTTTTAATCAAGCGGTAAATGCCATGAAGAGCCTGTTTGCCGTATGGCTGAAAGACAGCCATTTAACCTTTGGCGATATCGAGATTGTTTTTCAAAGCCGGCCGAAGTAGCGCTAAGATAAGGAGTAATGTCAATGAAAACCTTCACTAACTTTTCTTTTCACATGTTTACCGATATCCTCTTCGGTAAAGATACCCAGTCGCAGGTTGCGCAAATGATAAAAAAGCATGGCGGCACCAAGGTCATGCTCGTATATGGTGGCGGAAGTGTTAAAAAAATCGGGCTCTACGATACCGTCACAAGCAAGCTCAATGAAGCGGGAATCCCCTTTGTTGAGCTTAGCGGCGTACAGCCGAATCCACGGCGTTCCCTGGCCATAAAGGGGCTTGAAACGGCACAAAAGGAAGGGGTCGATTTTCTGCTGGCCATAGGCGGCGGCAGCGCCATTGATACGGCCAAAGCTATCGCCTTGGGTCTTGCCAATGGCAGCGATTTCTGGCAGTTCTACCGCGGTGCCGTTCCTGAAAAAATCGCCAAAGTCGGCACCATTCATACCATTGCGGCGGCAGGCAGCGAAACCAGCGGTTCAACCGTTATTTTGGACGATCTGGATACCGGCCATAAATTCGGCATCATGTATTCCGTATGCCGCCCCGTTTTCGCCATCATGAACCCGGAATTGACTTACTCCGTCGGCCACTATCAAACAGCCGTCGGTACCGCGGATATTTTCGCCCATACCTTCGATCGCTACTTTATGGAACCCGCGAGCCATCTTTGTGATGAATACTGCGAAGGAACGCTGCGTACCGTCGTCAAATACGGTCCCATCGCGGTAAACAAACCCTGCGATTATGAAGCCCGCGCGGAGCTAATGCTGTCCGGCTCCTTCAGCCATAACGATTTGACAAGCATTGGCCGTTTCACCCTTCTTAAGGGAAACAGCCACGCGCTGGAAGCCAATATCAGCGCCCTTTATGATACGGCTCACGGTGCAGGACTGGCCGTGATCATGCCTGCGTATTTGCAGCATCTGATCGCTGCGGGCGCTCCCATGCACCTCAATCGCGCGGCGCAGTTCGCCGTAAAGGTATTCGGCGTCGAACCGGATATGAGCAATCCCAAATCGGTTGCCGAAGAAGGCGTCTCCCGCCTGCGGGCATGGCTGAAAAGCCTCGGCGCGCCTGTTACCTTTAAGGAATTGGGTGTACTAAAGGATGGGTTGCTTGATGAAATGGTCGCCCATTGCCGCTGTGATGACAAGGGTCTTCAACCCGGGTATTTGAGCCTCAATAAAAAGGCGGTCGAAAGCATCTTTGCCTCTGTACTGGAATAAATTTTAAGCCCGCGCAAAATTGCACGGGCTTTGATTTATGTTATGGTTTTTTACTGCTGCGCGCCGCACTCGGGGCAGAACTTCGTGCCTGCCGCCAGCTGCGCGCCGCATTTCGCGCACTGAGGAGCCGCTTGGCCGGCACCGCATTCAGGGCAAAACTTGGATCCCGCCGCAATAGCGGCACCACATTTGATACAAGCCGCCTGAGGTGCCACGGGAACTGCCTGAGGCGCTGCGGGAGCCGCCTGCTGGGGCTGCATGGATTGGGCAAAGGCTTGCCCCATCACCGATGCTGCGCCCATGCCAACGCCCATACCGGCCATACCGCCGCCGCTTTGGTTGTTGGCTGCTTCGCGCATGGATTCAGCGGCCTGGAACTGGGTATACTTATTCAAATCGCCCACCACGCCCATGGATGTGCGGCGATCCATCGCCTGTTCTACCTCTTCAGGCAGGCTGATGTTTTCGATAACGAAGGAAGTCAGCGTCAAACCGATGGGCGCGAATTTCGGATTCATCACCTTCAGGGCGTAATCGGAAAGCTCATTGTAATTGGCAGCCAAATCAAGAGCGGGCACCTTGCTTTCGGCAATGGCATCGCTCAAGCCGGATACGAGGGTGCGCTTAATTTGTCCATCCACGCCATCAACCGTAAACAAACCGCTGACGCCAACTGCCTCTTTTAAGAAGGTGGCCGGATCTGCTACCCTGAAGGCATAGATACCAAACGCGCGAAGGCGAATCATACCGAAGTCGGTATCGCGCATCATCACAGGGTTTGCGGTTCCCCACTTCATATCCATGAACTGCTTCATGTTGATAAAGAACACATCGGCCTTAAAAGGCGAGTTGAAACCGAATTTCCAGCTTTTAAGCGCTGTCATGATAGGCATATTCTGGGTCTGCAATTCATAGCGACCGGGTGTGAACACATCGGCAATCTGGCCTTCGTTCATAAAGACAGCCGCCTGGCTTTCGCGCACCGTAAGCTGTGCGCCCATCATGATTTCCTTGCCGTTCATGTCATACTTGTACACCATTGTATCGGCTGAAGCGTTGCTCCATTCGATCACATCGATCATTTGCCCTTTTACCATGTTTTTAATGAATCCCATTTTACTCATCCTTTCGCATTATCAAATTTCACAAGACCTGTCAAGTTCGGCAAAACACGAATATTGACAATCTTCATATCCAGTGATAAATAGTCCCTCACGCCTTCCAATGCCTCTTTCGCATGATCATGCACCAAGCCCGTAATTGATTGGCTGTCAAGCCCCATATCCTCGCTGCCTATCAGCGGACATGCTAAAACGCGAACCATATCCGGCGCAATCACACTCGGCAAAATGCGCATCCCCCGTATTTCACGGCCGAAGAAATTGCGTAGCGCCACCTCAAGGCGATCTGCGCCGTAATGCCAACGCCCCTGGAAATACTCCTCGCCGTCAGGCAATGCCATATCCAGTACAACGCAGGGTTTTTTTATATCCATCGAACTGCGAAGCAAGAGCAGTCTGGATTCTACTATTTTCTTGGAATCAATCGCTTCGCTTAAAAGCAACCGAAAAAATTCATGGCGGCATAACATCATCATATCTGCTTCATCAAAATTATCATCTGAAAAATCCGCATGGGTTCGATTTAAAAGCGTACGCAAATCAAGCAATACATCCACCTGCTTTTTTACCGTGCGCGCTGCTTCAAAAATAGGCAATATCGGATAGTTTTGCTGTAAATATTCAAATAAGACGGCATCTTTTTCTTTATCAAAATGATACGCAATCGCATCCAGATGATGCTTTTTCAGGCATTCCACGGTAGATTCAACAGAACCCACGATGCGCGGAGCCCGAAAGCCCAGGTTTTCGAATGTTTCCGCTTGCGAAAACACATCAATGTACGCCTGCTGATCCGTTGCCAATAGAAGTTTGTACATCCGTCAACCTCCCGAGTCGTCAAAGGTCAAGGTGACCTCCTTCATTATACCTTGTGAATGCGAAAAATACAAATGATTTATACAAATAACCCTAAAATACCATTTGGTTTCTTACAATTAATCCTGAACAAACGCCTTAATCAGCGCGGAAGAAATCTTCGCGGCCAATTTAACATACTGGGGAAAATCCATGTGCGCGGAACCGTCCGCCTTATCAGACATGGAACGTACAACAGCGAAGGGAATGCCGCGCATTATGCAGGCATGCGCGATTGCGCCGCCTTCCATCTCGCAAGCCATGGCTTTAAAGTGTGAAAGAATATGTTCCTTTTGGTCGCGGCTGGCAATAAACTGATCGCCCGTCGCAATCATTCCTATATAACTGCGAAGACTTTGGATGCTTTTTGCCGCCTTCATCAGCCGTTTAACTAGCTCCTTATCGCAGGGTAATTCAATCTTGTTGATTCCCGATATAAACCCAATCGGATCGCCAACGCCGGTGGTGTCCATATCGTGTTGCACACAAACGTCCGCAATCACGATGTCGCCGATGTTCAAGCGGTTATCAAGCGCGCCCGCGACACCCAAATTGATGATAAAATCAGGCCTCGCCAAATGAATCATTGTATCTGTATACACCGCCGCGTTCACCTTTCCTGCTCCGCAGATGGCCAATATAGCCTCCTGCCCAAAGAGTCGGCCCGTTTCAAAAGCCATATAATCGCATACGAGGGTCTTTTTTTCCTGCAGCTCATCAATCAAGCCCTGCATTTCAACAGCCAATGCGCCGATAATTCCAATCATATCCTTCACTCCCTTACACAATTCGATATTATATCACAAAAAAGAAGCCCCCGCAATTTTGCGAGGACTTCCTTAAGCATTTCAATGATTATTCAGCGGCCTTGGGCACGATGAATTTCAACAGTGAATTCGGATATTTTTCTTTGAACGCATCGATTTCTTTTTCAATGCCATCAACAGCGCCCTTTTCGAGTTTTTCCCAAATAGCGCCGGCCTGAGCAATCTCTTCATTGATGGCATCAAGCGCCTTTTGCCCTTCCGCCTTCGCGTTTTCAACATCGGTCGCGGCGGCGGCCTTCACATCAGCCAACTCTTTTGCGGCAGCGGCTTTAGCGTCTTCCAGCGCTTTTTTGCCCTCATCAACCAGCTTATTCAATCCATCCGCTTCACCGGCCTTTTGGAGCGCGGCAGCCAAATCCTTTTCTTTTTGCTCTGCATCGGCTTTTAAAGTGGCCAATTCATCATTGGCTTTTTTCAAATCATCCTCCAGTGTCTTCTTCGCGGCATCCAATTCATCTGCCAAGCCCTTATGCGTACCCGCTTCCTGTTCGGCAGCTTCCTTTGCTGTGGTCACCTCAGCCAGGTTATCATTGGCAGTCGCAATTTCCTTTTCCTTGTCTGCTACTTTTTGGTTTAGCGCTCCGATTTCCTGCACAGCCGCAGTATGTTTTTCGTTTACCGCATTGCGATCCGCCCAAATAATGCCGATAGCTACCACTGCTACCACAACTACCGCTAAAAGAACCAGCAACCATTTTTTCATATACCCGTACACTCCTTGCTATTTGGTTTTGTCACGTCGCTTCACGTGAATCCATTAAGCGTTAAGATTCTACACCAAATTACAAACTCCTTTTTTATGGTATCAAAACTTCAATGTCATTTTCTTCCTCGCCGTCAATAGGCACTTCAATGGGCGGCAGCTCCTGCAGAGAGCCAATGCCGAAATGGTTTAAGAAAGCATCTGTTGTGGCGTATAGAATGGGACGCCCCGGCATATCCTTTCGGCCCGCATCGACAATCAACCCTTTGTGGACCAGCGATTGTACGGAGTAATCGCATTTAACCCCGCGTACCGCCTCAATTTCCGCCTTGGTAACAGGCTGCTTGTAGGCGACAATCGCCAGGGTTTCCATGGCCGCCTGGCTCAAGCTTTGTTTTTGTGTCGGCTGCAGAAGTTGCTCCACATAAGGCGCGTAATCCGCGCGGGTCGCCAACTGCACATGCTTGCCAAAGCGTTTCAGGCACAGGCCGCGCATATGATAATCATACTCATTTTCAAGATGCTCGAGGGCCTTTTGCAGCCCTTCTTCATCCGTTTCCAGCGCCGTGGCAATATCCTCCGCAAGGACGGGCTCGCCTGCTACAAACAAAATCGCTTCAATAATGTGCGCCATCTTATCAATCTGCATTCGCTTTTCTCCTCCCCGGAAGCAGCGTAATCGTATCGTAGATCCGTTCCTGCTCAATATGCGCTTTTCCAAGCTTCAGTATCTCCAGCAAGGCAAGGAAAAGTGTCACCACTTCCTCTTTACACGGCGCCTCGCTCAGCATTTCAAAAAACGCGACCTTCTTATCCTTTTTAAGCCGCCGCAAGATCGTCAGCATACTTTCTTGCACCGTATAATTATCCCGCCGAATATGCCTGTTTTCATGGCGCAATTCCTCTAATTCTTCTTGCTTCGGCTTCCTTTTAAGCACCTGCGCGAAGGCTTCCAGCAGTCCCTCCAAGGACAAATCCGTCAGTTCAAAGCTTTGGGGCGGGAGCGGGTATTCTTCCGGCAGCTTTTCATACATGGCAGCCGCGGCCTTTTCAAAAGCCTGCAGGTTATCCGCCGTATCCTTAAAGCGCTTATATTCCTCCAGCTGGCGAATCAGCGCCGCCTCGGGATCCTCTTCACCCTCCTCCATTTTCGGAGGTTTGGGCAAAAGAGAACGGCTCTTAATTTCTATCAAGGTTGCCGCCATCACCAAAAACGCAGATATTTCATCCATATCAAAGGCGGCTGCTTCATTTATAAAGGCAATATACTGCTCCGTGATTTCGGAAACAAAGATATCCTTAATATCAATCTTCGCCTTCCCAATCAGGTGCAAAAGCAAATCAAGCGGCCCGTCAAATTGTTTTAAGCTAATATTCAACGGCATCTTCTATATTTTCCCCGCAATCATCAAAAACAGATTCAGCACGGCGGAATAAACAGAATTGATCATGGTGGAAAGCACATTATCCAATACGCCGGAGAAAAGAAGAACAAACATGGCCATTTGCATCACGCGAAAAAGCTGCCCGCCCATTTGGAGCCTGCCCTTCAGCACGATATCATTCAGCACGTGGAAACCATCTAGCGGCGGAATAGGCAGCAGATTGAACAAACCAAGCCCCAAATTTGTCATCGCCAGCATGGAAAAAAACAGCTGCACATAGAAAAGTACAGGAGTCGCGAACAACCCGTTAACCGCAAAGTGATCGAAAGAAATCGCATGGAAAAGACTTTGGTACATGCCCAGCTGCAAAAAGTCGTTTTGGCGAAGCGCGCCGCCCTCCATTGAGTAATACATGCCAACGGTGGCGTTTTTAAGTACCATCCCATTGAGCGCCACGCAAAGCCCCAGGGATACTATGAACAGCGTCAGGTTCACGCATACGCCCGCCAGCGATACAGCGATGTCGTCCCTGCGGTCGTTTCTGAAATTGCGCGGATTCACGGGCACCGGTTTCGCCCATCCGAAGCCCAATAGGAACATGAACACCGTACCCATCGGATCCAAGTGTTTCAGCGGATTTAGGGACAACCGACCCAGCATTTTCGCCGTCGGGTCGCCGCAGCGGTAAGCCACGTAACCGTGAGCGAGCTCGTGCAATGTGAGGCTGCCGAGAATCGCAATCGCCCAAAAAACAAAGTAGATCGCGAAATTCGCGGGCGAAACCTTCACCCATTCCATCCACATTTCAAGCCTTGAAAACAAAATAAAACCCTCATTTCAATCGCTTTATGCCATCTTTTGCATTATAGCGTGAACAAGGGCTTTTATCAAGGGCAAGCTTATCGCCATGCGCTGAAAATGCGGTAAAACGCTTCAACAATCCCCGGCAAAGGCACATCGAAGGCGGCCACGCAGTTCAATTTGGCAATCAACAGATGATCAAGCCGTACGCGCACCGTGCCGATGATATCGCCCTTGAGGACGGGCGCCTGCAATTTTTCCGGTAGCTCCACCTCCACTTTCAAATTCTTTTCCTGCCCGTTTTTCAGCAGCATCGACAGGCCGCTTCCCATTGCCGCATCCACCGTTTCAATGCTGCCGCGCTGTACCGCGACGCTTTGCCCTATCAACCCGCCCGCCTTAAAAAGATCCACGCGCTTGTAGTTTGAAAATCCGTACTCCAATAAATTTCTCGCCTCATCAAAACGCTTTTGGCTGTTGGCCGCTCCCAGCACGACGGCGATCAGCCGAAGGCCGTTTTTTTCAGCCGTCGCGCAGACGCAATACATCGCCGCGTCGGTGGAGCCCGTCTTGAAGCCATCACAGTCTTCATAAAAGCGCACCAGGCGGTTCGTATTCGTCAAATCCGTTGTCCTGCCGCCGGGATGGGTCAGCGTATCTATCCAAATCTTCGCATATTGATGGTAATCAGGATGCTTGCTCACCTCACAGGCAACGCGCAACACATCCCGCGCCGTGGTGTATTGCCCGTCGGCGGGATACCCCGTGCAGTTCACGTAGTTCGTGTTTTCCATTCCGAGTTGCTTCGCCCTTATATTCATTTGTTCCACAAAGGCCCCTTCGCTTCCCGCCAGGTGTTCTGCCAACGCCACCGCGCTGTCATTCGCGCTTGCCATAATCGTGGTTTTCAAAAGCGCCTCCAGCGGATAAGCTGTGTCCGCATCCAATAGCGCCTGGCTGCCTTTCATGGCGGCGGCGTTTTTCGATACGGTGATGCTATCCTTTAGCGTCACGGAACCTTCCTCCAGCGCCTCAAACACGATAAGCGCCGTCATCAGCTTCGTTATGCTCGCCACTTCTCGCCTTTCATCGGCGTTTTTTTCAAAAATAACCGTTCCCGTTTTCGCCTCTGCCAGCATGACCGCCGGCGATGATAAGGTAACCGGTGCAAGGGTTTCAAGCGGCGCAGCCAAAGCAAAGCAGGGGGTACACATCAAAAGGATACATAGGCCGCTTATCCATTTCTTTCCTAATCGCATATAAACGCTCCTTCCTTGCCTAATGCTATGCGATTGCTCTATAAAAAATGCTTTACTTTCAAAGCCGTATCCCTTATGATGAGGGGCGTAGAAATGGGGTTTTTAAATGGTTCACACATGGATTGCCACCGCCGCGTTCGGGCTGGAGGGCGTTGTCGGCAGTGAGCTTAGGCGGCTCAAAATGAAGGATGTGGAAGTCACTGTCGGTGGTGCGCGCTTTTCCGCCACCCCGGATGAAGCCTTTCGCGCCTCTCTTTGGTTAAGAAGCGCGGATCGCGTTCTGCTTCTCATCAAGGAATCGAAGGCGCTTTCCTTCGAAGATTTGTTTCAATTCGTCAAGGGGGTTCACTGGGAAAAATACATTCCGAAAGACGGCACCTTCCCCGTCACGGGAAAATGCGCCCGCAGCCAACTCATGAGCGTTCGGGATTGCCAGTCCATCACGAAAAAGGCCATCGTCGAACGTCTGCGCGGCGTTTATAAGCTGGATATCTTTCCTGAAACAAAAGAAAGCTATCTTATCGACATCTCCATTCATAACGATATTGCCCGCCTGACTTTGGATGCCTCGGGCGACGCGCTGAACAAGCGGGGTTATCGCACCCTAAACGGCGATGCCGCCATGCGCGAAACCCTGGCAGCAGCGCTTATAGAACTTTCACCGTGGAAGCCGGGTATGCTTCTGTACGATCCCTGCTGCGGCACGGGGACGCTTTTAATCGAAGCAGCCATGATCGCGGCAAAACGCGCCCCCGGCCTTGAACGCCGCTTTGCCATGGAGGATTGGCGTTTTATCGACACTTCCGCTTTTTCATCCCTTCGCGATACGGCGCGGGCGGCTTTCGATGATTCGCCCGCATATCTGAACATCGCGGGTTCCGATATCGATCCTGTCGCCCTCAAGATGTGCAAAAAGCATATTGTGAATGCCGGCTTTTCAAACCGCATTCTTGTGAAGGAACAGGATCTGGCCACCCTTAAGTTGCAGGAGGAAGGCGGTGTCTTCATTCTGAACCCGCCCTATGGGGAACGGCTTTCCGATCGTCGCGCCTGTGAAAAGCTCTACAAGGAAATCGGCCTGCTCCTAAAACGCCATCCGGGTTTTTCCCTATGCGTCATCTCCAGCCATCCCATGCTGGAACGGCTCATCGGCAGGCGTGCCGCAAAAAAGCGCCGCCTGTATAACGGGCGGCTGGAGTGTGAATTTTTAATTTTCAATTAAACTTTCTTCCATTGCTTTTATGAGCTTCTCAAGCAGCTTTACCGCTTCTTTGAGAAGCTCTTCTTCTGTTTTGTGCGTGTCTTTTATTATTAGCGAAGGCGGCCTTGTCGCGCTCAAGCTCAAGCGCGGGTCTGTTTTCATGATGCCGTTTAAAAGCGCCAACGGATCAGGCGCGTAATGATCATCAAAGCGTAATACCAACGTTCCGTTTCGATAGGTGACCAGCGCTATGCCCAGTTGCATGGCCATCGCGCGCAGATGCGCAATATCCAACAGCCTGTCAACCAGTTCGGGCGCTTCGCCAAAGCGATCCAGCAATTCTTCCTCGATATCCTCTCTATCCGCGCGATTCTTAATGGAGGCGATGCGCTTATACACCTCCATGCGCTGCCTTTCATCCCGTACATAATCGCCGGGCAAAAAGGCATCAATCTTCATTTCCACCCGGGTATCCAGCTCCGATGGAATCCCCTTTTCACCCCTGGCCTCCCTAAGGGTCTCTTCGATGAGTCGGCAATACATATCATAACCCACCACGCTTAAATGGCCGTGTTGTTCCGGCCCTAAAATGTTGCCCGATCCGCGTATCTCCAAATCCCGCATGGCGATGCGGAATCCCGCGCCGAACTCCGTAAACTCGCGAATGGCTGTCAGCCTTTTTTGCGCCGTTTCCGAAAGCATTTTGTCGGGGCGAACCGTAAAATAAGCATAGGCCTGTCTGTTGCTTCTGCCCACGCGCCCGCGCAATTGGTACAACTGCGAAAGCCCGAAACGGTCCGCGTCAAAAACAATCAGCGTATTGGCGGCAGGCACATCCAGTCCGCTTTCGATGATGGTCGTACAAAGCAGCACATCAAAAGCGCCCTCGTAAAAATCCATCATCACATCCTCCAAGGCATGTTCTCGCATCTGCCCATGGGCTATGGCGATGTTCGCTTCGGGTACCAGTGCTTTCAATCGGCTATGGAATTGATCAATAGAATGAACGCGGTTATATAAAAAATACACCTGGCCGCCTCTGCCGATCTCCCTTAAAATCGCATCGCGAACCACCGCATCGGAATATTCCATCACATAAGTCTGCACGGGATAGCGTTCCTCCGGCGGGGATTCGAGCAGGCTCATGTCCCGTATGCCTACCATGGACATGTGCAGCGTTCTCGGGATCGGCGTTGCGGAAAGGGTCAATACATCCACCTTGGATTTGATGTTCTTAATAATCTCCTTATGCCCCACGCCAAAGCGCTGTTCCTCGTCCACAATTAAGAGCCCCAAATCCTTAAACTTCACATCCTTGTTCAAAAGCCGATGGGTACCCACAAGGATATCCACCTTGCCCAGCGCCGTTTCAGCCAGAACTTCCTTTTGCTCCTTGGGCGTTAAAAAGCGGCTCACCATGGCCACCGTCACGGGAAAGGATTCAAAGCGCTTTTTCAGTGTATTAAAATGCTGCTGCGCCAAAATGGTGGTAGGCGCCAAGATAGCTACCTGCTTGGAATCCATTACGGCTTTGAAGGCGGCGCGCATGGCCACTTCTGTTTTTCCGTAGCCCACATCGCCGCAAAGCAGCCTATCCATGTTGGCGGGAGCTTCCATATCCCGCTCGATGTCCTTCACGCTCTGCACCTGATCGGCTGTCAATTCATAGGGGAATAAATCTTCAAACTGCCTTTGCCAGGGTGTATCCTTCGAAAAGGCAAATCCGGCATGATTAGCACGCTCAGCATACAACTTTACCAGATCGAAGGCTATGGATTTCAGCCCCGCCTTGACCTTACCCTTTTGCCTTTGCCATTCTCCGCCGCCCAGTTTGTTTAGTTTCGGCGCGGCGTTTTGCGCGCCGATGAAGCGCTGCACCCTATCCAGCTGCTCCGTCGGCACATACAATTTGTCATTGCCCATGTACTGGATGAACAGGTAATCCCGATAGGTGCCCTCCGTTTGCAGCCGCACCGTACCCTGATAGATGCCCACGCCATGGTTTTCGTGCACCACGTAATCGCCCACACTCAAATCCGTAAAAGCGGCGATTCTTTCTCCCGCATTGCGTCTTGAACGCGCTTTCTTATAGCCCGTACCGAAAATGTCGCTGTCGCCGACAAGCGCAAACTTTGCTTCGGGCCAAATAAAACCCTTGCTTAAGGTGATCGGCAAAACAAGTGTCTCGCCGATAATCGGATTCCCCTGCAATTCATCTGTAAAGGTAGCGGCGGCCTCCAATTCAAATAAAGATTGGCACAGCCGCTTCCCTCTGGCGATGCCGCCTGCCGCCAGCACAGCGCACATCCCCTCTTTGCGCCAAGAAAGCATATCATGAGCCAAGTCCTTCAAGCGGGATTGGTAGGGAGAGATGCCCTTGGCATCCAGCTCAATCACATTTTTCGGCTTAAAGCCACCCAAGCCCCGTAAGAATTCACATAGCGTTACAACACATCTGTTGTCAAGCGCCCGCGCTGCTTCATCATAGTGGTACAAAAGCCCCGGTTGTTCCCGTACCACCTCCCCGCGCTCCAGCGCGGCCTTTAACTCCTCTTCAAAGGCGGTCATGCGGCTTTGCGCCGCTTCTTTCAACTGGTCAGGTCTGTCCAAAAACACCACACTGTCCTTAAACCAATCAGCTAAGCAAACGCAGTGAGGGTGCACCAAATGAATCACGTTGGCAATCCTGCGGTAGGGAATCCCTTTTAGAACTAAATCCGCTTCCTTAGAACTCATAAACGTCTGCGCGCTGCTGACAGGCGCGGGTGCGGCCATAGGCTTGTCAAAAAGCGATGGCAGTTCATCCTCGTCTTCAGGAAGTGGCGG
>JGI994J12354_10001834_pt1 | contig 21270 bp, 20 predicted proteins | sample IntmicLarv3ML3BL_FD_12354 | JGI IMG/M metagenome (IMG submission 12354) | reverse complement strand
CGACGGATCTGTTCTTTTGCAGATTTACCAAACGCCGGATAATCCGATATTGGAACTTTTCTATGCGGACGAAGCGGAAGCAACCATTTATTCGTTTACGGAAGAGCCGAAAAAAATCAAAGTTTAAATTCGGCAAAACGGATGAAATTTTTTTTCCATCCGGCTGCAACTTTATAAAATTTATAAAAATCTAATGAATCCGGATAATTTTATCAAAAATTTTGTAACAGTTTTTGTAACATTTTTATATGTTGCGTTCAATTACCTAATTCCATTTTAAATTTTATTATATCTCGGCAATATTTTGTGATGGCGGAGAGGGTTATTTTGAAGAAAATTCTTCTTGTTGAAGACAATGCGATGAATCGCGAACTTGTGAAAGAAATTCTTGAGTTGAGTCATTACCATCTCAAATGTGCAAACAACGGAATTGAAGCCTTATCTCTCTTAGATGCCGAACTCTTTGATTTGATATTGACTGATATCAATCTGCCGAAAATGAATGGAATTGAGCTGATCGGAAAAATTCGGGAAAAAGAATCGAAGCATTTAAAAGTTATTGCAATGACTTCAGACAATCATACCGAAAACGGCGAAACTTTTGAAGAAGTCGGATTTGACGGGTTCATTCAAAAACCGTTTAAAATACACGAATTCAGAGATTATGTCAAATCCTTTATCGACGGCTTTTGAACAAATGCCGCCTCAAGAGAAACTTCGATATATCCTGTCGATTCAAACGCCGACAGACAAGGAAATTTCTTTTCTGATTTCTATTTTGACGGATTCGAAAGAAAACGAAATGATTCAGGCCGCCGTTCTTCCCGTTTTTAAAAAGGCAGGCGAAAACGCTTCCGCGGCACTGACAATCTGTTTCGGCCAAACATCCGATCATGAAAAACAAATGCGGGTTAAATTGTCCTATGCTTTATCTCAAATCCCACAAACCGCCGCCGCCGTATTCGAAACTTTTTTAAAAGACACCGTTCCCGAAGTTCGCCAAAACGGAATTATCGGTCTCTCCGAAAAAAATAACGGTCAATATGATTCTCTTTTATATGACCTCTTAATCCATGACTCTGACCCGAAAACAGCGTTTGAAGCCGCATCCGCACTTGCGGCCGGAAACGAAAGAACCCTTCCTTTGTTTAAAAAAATATTAGCGAATGATTTGGAAAACACAGGTCAAAAAACACAAAATTTCGGATTAGACGACCATGTTCTCGGAAAAATCATTGAAATCGTCGGAAAAAGCGACAGTGAAGAAAAAATGATGTATATTAACCCCTATTTATATCACGAGAACGTGAAAATTTCAAATTTGACAAAAGAGATCATTGCAGAACTCAAAAACAAAAACAAGTGATACAAAATGGATGAAATTTATATCCTGTTGCCGGCAGCTCTCATTATCGGCGGTGCGGTCGCCGGCACATTTGCAGGTCTTCTCGGAATCGGCGGCTCGATTTTATTGGTCCCGCTTCAATTTTATCTGCTCACACAAATCGGTTATCCGCCGGATATTGCTTTGAAAGTTTCGATTGCAACGGCACTCTTTTTTACATTCCCGACCTCCTTTGGCAGCGCTTACAGCCATTCAAAACAGAAAGGAACGGTTCTTTGGAATAAAGCCGCTCTCATGGGATTTTTCGGGTTTTCATTTTCATTTCTCGGCGCCTATATTGCTTCCTTCTTAAACGCCGCTTATTTGTCTATTATTTTCGGAATTGTCGTTTTGAGCGCCTCTTTAAAATTTATGTCCGCCCGTCCGAAAGACACTGATTCCGAAATGTCTCAAAATCCGCTTTTGTTTGCATTTTGCGGGGCAGCCATGGGTCTTTTAGCCGGCCTGACCGGCATCGGCGGCGGCTTGATTTTAATTCCGCTCATCACATTTTTAGTGAAAATGCCGATTCGACAGGCCGTCGGGACATCGTCCGCAACGATTATTTTCACGGCATTCGGCGGCGTTCTCAGCTATATCATTAACGGCATCGGAACGGCAGGTCTTCCGCCTTATTCTTTCGGATACATTAATTTGCCTATGTGGATCGCTTTAGTCATTCCCGGCGTTTTGATGGCTGCGACAAGCGCCAAATTGTCTCATCGCCTCAATCCCAAATACGTCAGGATGTTATTTTCTTTAATCACACTTTTCGTCGGAATCGGCATGATTTTTAAAGGATTTTTCCTCTGGACAAGCTGAAGCGTATCGACAACAGACGAAGCGGGAAGAGTAATACATATATATGATTCAATATTATTAAAAAACATCAAAAAACGATATTAATTATTAAAATGAAAAAGAGGTAAGCACAATGGCTCTTCCGGGATTATTTATCGACATAATTTTAATTGCACTGGCGATTCTTATCGCTTATATTTTGTATAAAGTTTTGAAATCAGTAAAAAAACTGGCAATCAACATCATTGTCGGTTTCTTGTTAATCATCGTTTCAAACTGGCTGATACCGAGTGCCCATGTTCCGATTTTCAATTTGGTGACAATTCTTGTTACCGCGTTGACCGGCGCATTTGGTGCATTGGTGTTGATTATACTGAATATTATGGGATTTTTCCCATTTTAAATGGGATTTCTTCTTTTTTTAAAACAGCACGATAATGATGGCGGAAATAAACATTTCCGTCATATTTTTTTTCTTTTTTCAAAGATTTTAATTCAAGCACGGAAAAGCCGCTGCTTTCAAAAAGAGATCTGATTTCGTTTTCATCAAAATAGTGGTAAACGATTCCGTTTTGACGCAAAAATGTTCGCTATTCCGGTTTTTCCTGCGGATAAGCATCGCCTTGACAGCGCATATCTGATTCGCCGAAAGCTTCAAAAAAAACAACCCCGTTCTTTTTCAAGATTCTGAACAGTTCGTCCGCCGCCATTTTTCTGTCTGATTCTGTCAAGTGCTGTAAAACACCCAAACAAAGAATGCCGTCAAAAACAGAATCTGCAAAGGGAAGAGAAAAAATGGTGGCCGTAAAATGGTCGGGAACAATAAAAACGGAATCCGGTTTCTTTTTTACCGCCGCCGTTTCAATTTGCTGAAATGAACGCAGCAGCGCATTTTCGGACAAATCCGCGCCGACACACGAATATTTAAAACAGAATTCTCGAAGATAGCGGCCTTCTCCGGATCCGGCGTCCAGCAAAAAAGCGTCTTCTTTTAAATGATTTTGAATCCAAGAAATTTCGGTAAGTCCGCCCCATTTTAAATGAGAATATTCGGAATTCCAGGCATCCGCATCTTTTTTAGAAAATGTCATCGAACTCCTCTTAAAATTAAAAAAAAAGAAAAAAGAACGAAAAAAGAAAAAAAGAAATTAAGCGGATAAAATCTGCTTAATTTTATTGGTCGCCTCGTCCTTTGCCTTTTGAATTTCGGCTGCGTTCGGTCCGCCGCCCATCGCGAGATCCGGTCTTCCGCCGCCGCCGCCGCCAACAGCGGCAGACATAATTTTAACAAGTTCGCCGGCTTTTAAACCTTTCGCGACGGCATTTTTTCCGCAGGCGGCAACGGTTTTCACACCGTCGCATTCGCTGAGAAGAATCGCGACGGCATCATCCGTCTTTAAAATTTCAGCGGCTGCCATTCGAAGAGATTCAATGTCGTCTCCTTTTGAAACATTAACAATGACGGAAAAGCCGTTTATCTTTTGAGCATTCTGAAGCATGCGAATTGTACGGGCGCCCGCAACTTCTTCTTTCAACTTCTCGTTTTCTTTTTTGAGTTCTTTCCATTCCTCAAAGAAACGGTCGACGGTCACCGGTAAAATTTCCGGCTGAATGCTGAGAATGTCGGCGGAATCACGCAATAATTTTTCCGTCTCCTGACCTGCAAGAACGGCAGAGTCTCCTGCCGCATATTCTAAACGCTCGACCCCGTCCTGAATGCGTTCGGTTTTCAGAATTTTAATCGGTCCGACGACGCCGGTATTTAAACAGTGTGTGCCGCCGCAGGCTTCAATGTCCGAGCCGACTTTAACGATACGCAGCATCTTTCCGGGCGGAATGCCGCCTTGATATAAGCCGAAACCGTATTTTTGCTCGGCAGCGGTCCGCTCCAGAGTTTCAAATCCGACTTTTTTGTTTTCCATAACGGTTTTGTTGGCAATCATCTCAATTTCGTTGAGTTCGTCTTGAGTGATGTGTTTATAGTGAGAAATGTCAAGACGCGCACGCGTTTCTGTTTTTTGTGCGCCTGCCTGCCAAATGTGACTGCCGAGAACTTTTCGGGCGGCATCGTTAATAATGTGCGTTGCCGTATGATGGCGCGAGTGTGCCATTCTGCGCTTTTTATCCACTTGGCAAATCACCATATCGCCGCGATTGATGAGCATTTCCTTGTCTTTTATATCCAATTTATGCACAACAATCCCTTGATACATTTGGACGTCAATAACATCATAAACAAACATGCCGGTCATTATCATTCCGTGGTCTGCTTCCTGACCGCCGCCTTCCGGATAGAAGTATGTGTTATCCAAGACGACACAGTCGTCAAATGCGTCTAATATGACAGCTTCAAATTCCATGCGTTCCGGTTCGTCATAATAGAAGCGTTTTGTAAGCGGCAGGCGTTTAATCTTGTCCGAATATTTGAATTCGGCGGCCGTTTCTTTTTCGCCGGCTTCGCTGTGCATATCGGCGATAAGAGAATAGAAATTGTCGGGGAATTCGACTTCCACGCCCACTTCTTTAGCCGCTTCTTTGGCAATCTCCGGCGGAATGCCGTGACTGTCATAAATTTCCATCAGTTCTTCAAGCGGCAGTTTTTCTCCCTTCTCTTGATAGCGAACAGCGGATTTTTGAATAATCTTTTTACCGCGCTCAATGGTTTGGCGGTATTTTTCTTCTTCCAATGCCAAAATTTCTTCAATGATTTTGATGTTGTCATCCGATTCCGGATATTCGGACATGCTGTCAATGTGAAGTGAAACCAAATCAAAGAGCGGCACGTTCAAACCTAAATCTGCCATCATTCGAATGGTTCGGCGAATGACCAGGCGGGCCAAGTATCCGGCTTTTACATTAGACGGGATAATGCCGTCAATCAGCATAAATGTCAAACAGCGGGTGTGGTCGGCAATGGCGAAGATTTTTTCCATCGGATCCATGATGTGGGAAAGTTCCGCCACATCCATGCCAATGCTGTCCGCAACCTGTTTTCGAAGTTCCAATAAATTTGCGCTGCCGCTGACATCCATAATGCCGGCGAATTGAGCGTTGTTTGTAAAAATTTCGGCATATTTCGGGTCGTCCAGCTCGTGGTCAATTCCAACTAAATTTGTCAGTTGCCGCACAATGTCCGGGAAAACAGAATCATAAATTGTCGGCGTTCCTTGAGACGCCCAAACAAAGCGCTCTAAACCGTATCCGGTGTCGACGATGTAATTATCCATTTTTTTGTACATTTTTCCTTTGACTTCAATGTCGCCGTCTTTGGCTTCCTTCAAATTCATGAACACAAGCGTCGCCAATTCAAGACCGCCGACCATGACTTCCACAGATGCGCCGGCATTGCCGCCGCCCGCCCATGGATTTTTAATATAAGTGACATCCGTTATGTCGGCGCCGAGGTTTGTCAGCAATTGGTCGCAAAGTTCAATGGTTTTGTCTTTCCAATAAATTTCCTTATTTTTATTATTAAAAACATGATGCGCCATCATCTCAAATGTTGTTAAATGGCGGCCTGTCCGGCCGACCGAATCCAAATCATTGAGGCGGATGCACGGCTGAGAAATCGTCAGCGGATTAGCCGGTGGCGGAACGAGTCCGGAAGTGACGTTCGGCTGAAAATCCGCGATGGATGCAATTGTCAAGTAAATATCGTCTCTCCAGCGGGCAACGACCGGATATCTGTCAATTCTCGTATGTCCGTGTTTTTCAAAATAACTGAGGAAATATTCTCTCATTTCAATCAAATTCATCGGCTTTGAAAAAATCGGTTTTCCGATGAATGTATAATGGTCACAGGGCGGGTCGCCGCAAGTTTCTCTATCGCTGTCGCGCGTCCAATATGTTTTACCGCATTTGGTACATTCTTTTTCCAAAAATCCGTTTTTACTGAAATAAGTTATATCAGCGTATTCTTCATCAAGCATGCTTCTCATCCCTTTATTGCTTGTATAATGTCACCGTTCTTCCGCGTATGTCAATTAAGGCGGCACCGCATTTTTCACACAAAATCGCGGCGGTCGGTTTCAAATCATCCGTTTCGCCGGAATTTTTATGAATTCTGACTTTTACTAATTTTTTAACTTTCAATTGCTTTTTAAGCTCTTCAATCACTGAATCCGTAATTCCGTATTTTCCAATGCTCAAAAGCGGCGTCAGGTTCACGGATTCTTTCTTTAACGTATACTGTTTTACTTTATCCATAGAAGGTTACCTTTTATATGTTAATTTTAGACCTTGAAAAGTTGTCCGTCGTAATAAATGTTCTTCATGAGAGTCTTCATGAGAGAAAATTTTAGAAATCCGCGGTAAAATAATAAAATTCATATCTCTTTATCGGTATTTATTATTAACAGTACCTGCCGGGGCTCTCAAAGAGGTGTGCTTGGCAGGAAATTTTCTTAACTTTTATCGTTTTGGAAGATGAACGTCTAAGAATAAAATTTATAAACCCTGAATGTATTAGGGGGTTACAAATTGAATGGACCAAATCCATTTGAAAATCCGTGCCGTCGGAGGCTAACCATCATACATAGGATGTTTCTTTGAAATGGCCAAAGAAACAATTGATGCATCAGCGGATTATTTTTGATGTCTTTTAATGCGGCAACAGCTGTTATTTTTCGGCATCTTTTATTAGCAGATTTCAAATTTATTATCGGAGAATTATTATGGTTAGAAAGCCGGCAAGTATGTACAGAAACATCAGACAGCGCTCATTTACAAGAAGAAAATATATGGGCGGTGTACCGGGTGTTCAGATTATTCACTACGACATGGGTAACTTAACAAGACAGGATTATCCCGTCAAACTTTCATTGATTGTTGAAGAAAAATGTGCCATCAGACACACGGCTCTTGAAGCCGCCCGTATTACGGCAAACAGACACATGGTCAACAAAGCCGGAAGAGGAAACTTCCACATTAAATTGAGAGTTTACCCGCACGAAGTTCTCAGAGAGAACAAACAGGCTACCGGCGCCGGTGCCGACCGTGTTTCAAGCGGTATGAGAGGCGCTTTCGGTAAAAATGTCGGAACAGCCGCACGTGTCGTTCCGCTCCAAAAAATCTTTACCGTTTCTATCGACAAGGAACATTTCCTTGCGGCTAAGAAAGCCCTCCAAAATGCGGGACAAAAACTTCCGACCCCTGTCAGAATCGTCATCGACCAGGGTGCCGAATTGGTTTTGTAAGCGTTTTTAAAAAAATTATTCCATGAAATCCGAGTTTATCGGATTTTATCTTCTTTTTTTATTTTCTTTTCAAGAGCTTACGGCATTATCACTGTCGAATTGTAAAGCCTTTTATAATATCTTGTGTTTTTACAATCCAAATTCAGATTATTTTTCAGTAACTAAAAACAAAGAGGAACCAACGATGGACGAGTATGAAAGATTATTAAACCGTGCGATAGAGCAGCTTCCGGAAGAAGAAACGACGGATGAGCGTTTCGTTGTTCCCGAAGCAAAATTATTTTCGGAAGGAAAGGCGACCGTTTTGGAAAATTTTGCAAACATCGTGGGCATTCTTCGCAGAGATTCCGATCACGTTATGAAATATCTCACCCGCGAACTCGGAACGGCCGGAAAAATAGAAGGCGGCCGCGCTATTTTCCAGGGACGATTTACAAGAGATCAAATGGATGCGAACATTCAAAATTATGTCGATGAATATGTTATGTGTTCTGAGTGCAACCGTCCGGATACAACGCTCGGCAAAATGGAGCGTGTGATGATTTTGCAGTGCGCTGCCTGCGGTGCGCATCGCCCGGTCAAGAAAAGACAGACAACCGCCGCTAAAGTCATTGCCACGCTTGAGGAAGGAAATACTTACGAAATCAATATCGAAGCGGTCGGTTCAAAAGGCGACGGTATCGCTAAGTTCGATAAATTTACAATTTTCGTGCCGGGCGCCGTAAAAGGACAGACCTTAAACGTCAAAATAAAAAAGATTTCGGGTTATCTGGCATTTGCCGAAAAAGTATAAGACAATTGACAATTTTCCGGTAAAAACAAAGCCGGAAAATGATGAAATCTGTAAACAATAAAATATTCGATACCGATTAATTCGGTTATCCGGCCGGATGCGATATGATATGACGCAGGAACCTGTAAATGTATTTCAGATGTCGGGATTAACGATTGATGCTGTCCGCAAACCGGACGGAAAGGTCGAATTGAAAGGAAAAGGAATATTTAAGTTTGCAGCCGACCCTTTTTTATCAATTGCCAATAAACATTTAGAGGCGGAGAAGCCGGCAAAAGTTACCGACGACGCCGTGTATCCGTCCACTTGGCTGCCCCCGATTCCGAGTCCTGTTTTCAGACGTCTGATTCATGCGGAAATTGGAACAAGCTACAGAAAGTTTGTGCCGGAAACCGTGTCCATTGAAGTGACACGAAAGCATAATGCTAACGCTGAAAAATATTCCAAAAAAGCGAATGCTAAAGGCGGCAAAATCGACAATCTTTCCGACCCGTCCGAATCCCAAATAAAAAACGCGATCGATCAGGCAATTTTGGCCGGCGCGGTTGTGATTACATTTACGGAAGGAGACCCGATGCTCAATGAAAACATCGTCGAGTACGTTCGGTATGTTGATAAAGAAAAGGCCGTTGTTATGGCTTACACGTGGGGATTGGATTTTACGCCCGAAAAAGCGAAGCAGCTAAAAGATGCGGGTCTTCAGACACTTTTGGTCAGTATTTATTCAACCGACCCCGCCGTTCATGATGCCAAACGCGGAATTCCCGGCGCTTATGAAAAGGCAATGAAAGCCATTCAAATCGGATTGGATGCCGGTCTTTTAGTGACAATGGCGACGCATTTGGATGAAAAGCGAATGAATGAAATGGAAAAGCTTTGGGATTTGGCTGAGAAATCCGGCGTCCACGAATTTTCAATTTGGGAATCCGCTCCGACAATGGAAGGCAAACGGATGATGGGTGATGCCGACCGCAAAAAAATTAACGATTTATACAAAAAGGTAAATGCGTCTTCCAAAGGCGGTCCGCGCATTTTTTCAAATACAATTTTTGAAGGTGAAATGTTCGGTTCCTTAGCCGGACGCCGCTGGCTGCATATCGCGACGGACGGAGAGGTTTGGCCGGACCCTTATATTCCGCTGTCTTACGGAAATGTAAATGACGAACCTCTTGAAAAAATATGGAAGCGGATGAGAAAAGAGCCAGAACTTCGGGAAAAAAGAAACAGTCATGTTCTTTATGATCCGATTTACCTTCAAAAAGTCAGAGATGCGAATCATTGGGATTTCCGAAAAGCAAAAATAATTTAAATCGCTTTTTAATTCCCGAGTTTTCAAAACCGTTTGTCAAAAATTATTTATGATTCCCGCTTCATATATTCAATAAAGTTTATTGCAATTATTGATGAAATATTGCTTAAAAATCGTTTACGAGTTTAGCATTGACGACAAAAATATTCATAAGGAGAAATTGATATGGCAAAAACCGAAAAAATTGAAGAAGGTGTCGCAGACATTGATGATGATACACCGACCGCTTATGCTGAAATTAAAATGGGAGGCGGCTGGTATATGGCGATTTCTCTTGAGAGAAGCGAGCGTTTCGATAAGGAATATGTTGAAATATCCAAGGAGCGGGCCGGCAAAAAAAGAGCGCGGTTTAACTTAAGCCCGAAACACACCCGTGTTTTGGGAGAGGCGCTTATTAAATTCGCCGATGAAAACGAACTCGATAAAATCGGCGGAGACGAAGTCGAATGATTGAATACAAGTATCTGGGATTTATCATCCCCGCTTTAATGTTTTTATTAGCAATTTATTTATTCAGCGGTCGAGGCGCGTTCTTAATTTCGGGGTACAATACGCTTCCCAAAGAAGAACAGGAAAGATATGACAAAAGAGCGATGACGCGTTTAACCGGCGTATTTGTCGCCGTCCTGGCCGTCTTGATGACATTCATTCTGTATATGGGATTTACCGGAAATCCGATGTGGTCGCTTGTCGGATTTATTTGCGTTTTTGTTTTTACGGGCCTTTGGCTGTTTTACATGGCCAAAAGCAAAAAATTCAAAGCGGACGACGATTGAATAAAATCGGTTTTTCCGATTTTAATCATTTATTTTTTCATTAATTTTTGAATATTTTCAAGAATCAGCCGCTCGTTTTCATCCGGAGAAGCTTCGGCGTCCAAAACGACAAACCGATCCGGCTCGTTTTCCGCTAATTTTTTGAAGTTTTCCGTGACCTTTTTTAAGAAGTCGACGCGTTCAAATTTGGTTTGCGCGCCGCGGTCTTTGCATCTTTCGCAGGAAACTTCGGGGGCGATGTCAAATAAAAAGGTCAAATCCGGCTTAATCGTCCACGGCTCATGGAGGCGGCAGACAAAATCAAAAGCGTCCGGGATGTCGGCGTCCAGCGTTGCACCCTGATAGGCACAGCGGCTGTCGGAATAGCGGTCAGAGATGACCAGCTTACCGCTTTGCAGTGCGGGACGGACGGTTTCTGCGAGGTGGGCGGCGTGGTCCGCTAAAAATAAGAACAGTTCCGCCAGCGGGTCGACATTGTTATCGATGGCGGCATAAACGGCTTTTCCGGTCAGCGTTTCTTTTGTCGGCTCGCGCGTAAAAACAATATCTGCCGCTGACAACGGCTTTTTTTCATGATGTTCCAAAAGGCGGGCAAGCATTGTGCTTTTTCCGGAACCGTCGATTCCTTCAAAAGTGACTAATTTTCCGGTCATTGTCTTATCCTTGGCGTTTTTATGATATTATTCTTTTCCCGCAAAAAAGCCGGCATTTTATGAATAACTTAATTTTTAAATTTTTATCCACAAAGTTTAAAAGTAATGGTTGTTATTCATCAAAACGACGGCGATTTGATTCTCGTTATTCATTCGTTTTTTTCAAGACGCATTGAAAAAAAAGATCGAACAGCGACACGAATCCCGAAAAATCTAAACCTGCCGATTGTCATTTTATCATTCGTTTGTTTGATTTTTGACATATATCGCAATCATTCTAAAAGCAGAAAGGGTTATGATTCTGTGAACTTTTCTCATTTCAACAAACCGGCGCGACAATTCAAATTATTTGTGTTTGACATGGACAGCACATTGATTGACGCGGAAGTCATTGATACGCTTGCAAAAGCGGCGGGCGTTGAAGAAAAAGTTTCCAAAGCAACCGAAGCGGCTATGAGCGGAAAAATGGATTATACGGAATCCTTTCAAATGCGTGTCGCCTGCTTAAAAGGACTGCCGATTGAAAAAGCCCGCATAGAACTCGAAAAAATCGAATTGATGCCGGGTGCAATCGAATTAATGAAATATATTCACGATATCGGCGGAAAAACCGCGATGATCACCTGTGGATTCAGTCTTGTCGCAGACGATATCAAAGAGCGGCTGAATTTAGATTATGTTTATTCAAATGATTTGGTCATTGAAAAAGAATGTTTGACGGGAAACGCCGTCGGGCCTTTAATGACCACAGACGCCAAAGCCAAAGTTTTGGACGAACTGATTCAAAAAACAGGCGTTCCGTACGAGGAATGCATGGTCGTCGGCGACGGCGCAAACGATATCTGTATGTTTAAAAAAGCGGGATATGCGATTGCGTTTAATGCAAAACCGATTGTCCAAGAACAAGCGCATGCGATTGTCAACGAAAAAGACTTGCGGAGCATCATTCCGATCATCAAGTCCGTGACAGACACATCCGCCGCAACTTAATTCATAAATTTAAAATTATATTGAAAAACCAAAAAGCGCATTGTTTTGAAAAAGCGGATTTGATTTCAAATAATATTTCTTTAAGCCGGCTCGGTCGGACTTAAAGCGTAACGTAACCGCCCCGTAATATTTTACGGGAAGGGGGAACCAAAATGACGAATGAACTGCAAACCCGAAAAGCAGAATTGAAAGAGATTTCTGAAGAGGCAAAAGAAAAGAGAAATCAGTTGAATACTGAAGCCAGTAAATATGCTGCCGAAAGAAATGAATTAAACAACAAAACGAAAGAATTAATCACCGTTGCTCAAGATTTAAAAGTCAAGCGCGATGATGTTAATGTGAATGTCAGCAAATACAAAACGCTTCGCGATGAAACAAACGCACGCGCAAACGACCTTTTTTCGAAAGCTGACGAACTCAGACGCGAAGGCGGTCTTGTCGGCCCCTCCATCAAAGAAATTCGAAAACAGATTGATGATCTCGAATTTAAACAGCAGACTTCTGTGATGAATCCGAAAAAGGAAAAGGAACTCGTCACCATAATCAAGGGACTTGAGATTGAATATGCTGAGAAAAAGAAGCAATTGGAAGAAAACAGCGAGTTAAAAGTTGTTTTAGACGAAGCGCAGGTTATCCGCGACGAAGCTTCCGAATATCATGCTCAATTGGCGGTCTATGCCGCACAGGCCCAGGAATTCCACGAGCAAATGATCGGCACATTTAAAGAAGCCGACAAAATCCGTGCCGAATCCGACGTCGCCCACAAAAACTTCATCCGCGCCCAAGAAGCCGCCGATGAACAGCACAAAGTCTTCATCGAAGCACAAAAAGAAATCCGTGATATCGACAAAGAAAACGGAAAAGCCAAGAAGAAGGACAAGGACGCAAAGACCAAAGTCGACAGAGAAGAACAGGAAAAAGATGCGCAAGACATCTTCGACAAGTTCAAAGACGGCGGCAAACTGACAATGGAAGACCTCATGGCTCTCCAGCGTTCCAAGTACTGATTGTGCAAAATTTACAATTAAATTATATTTCGGGAAAACAACCGTTTTCCCAAATATTATTTTAATAAGATTTTTGAAAAAGAAACAGCAGGATTGTTGTTTTTTTCAGTTTCTTTTTAGTTTTAGTTTCTTTTTTCAGTTTTAGTTTTAGTTTCTTTTTTCAGTTTTAGTTTTAGTTTCCTTTTTTTTAGTTTTAGTTTTAGTTTCCTTTTTTCAGTCTTTTAGTTTTAGTGTTAGTTTTAGTTTCCTTTTTTAGTCTTTTTGATTTTTCAAATTTTTGATTGGTTCTTATATTTCTCAATCATTTTAGGGACTTATTTCGATATCTGTTTGCTCTTTTTTCAAAAATGCCGCCGTCGGCAATTTTTAATGGAAAATCTAAAAAGCATATAAATATGGGGGACAGATATAGCATCTATTGTTAAGATAGAAAAGATGAAAACAGCTGAAAAAGCACCTTATATCCTATTCACTCTCATGGAAAAATTATGAATTCAAATACGACCCGACCGAATGAAAATACGTCGCCGCCGCTCGATTCAAAAAATCCGAATTTGGAAAACATTGTCCAATCGACAGGTCCCGATTTGTATATTGACCGCGATTACAGTTGGCTTTATTTCAATGACCGCGTTATGGAAGAAGCATTGGACGAGAACAACCCGCTTCTTGAACGTGTTCGCTTCCTCTCGATTTACGCAAGCAATTTAGACGAATACTACATGGTCCGCATTCCGACGGTTCATAAAAGCGTGTTGGAAGAAAGTATGACTTTAGATACCGAAGCGCGTGCCTATTCGGAAATGCAGAAAATTTATACCGAATTGCCGGTCATGCTGAAAAAAATGGAGGCGTGCTGGAGCGAAATTTTAGTTCCCGAATTGAAAAAACAAAATATTTTCATTCAGGAATACGCCGAATTGGAAGATTTTCAAAAAGAATATTTGAGCAAATATTTCAAAAAGAATATTTTTCCGCTGCTGACGCCGCTTGCATATGATTCGAGCCGACCGTTTCCGTACATTACAAATCAAAGCATTAATTTGGCGATCATGATTTCCGATTCCGTTTACGGTCGTGTTTTCATTCGGCTGAAAATTCCGTCCAACATCCGCCGCCTTATTCCGGTGCCGTCCAAAGAAGATTTGAAATCCGGAAAAGTCGATGAAAATATGGCGAACGGGAAATCCGGAAAATACAGTTTTGTGTGGGCGGAAGACGTCATTATTGAACATTTGGACATGGTCTTCCCGGGGCAGTCGATATTGGAAGCACACGCTTTTCGCATTACCCGCGATGGCGATTTAGGAGTGGATGAAGACGGCGATTACAATTTGATGAAATCCATTGAAAAGAAATCGGGCGTCAAATATTTCGGAGCGGCGCTTCGACTCGAAATTAATGAAATATCCGACCGTGTGTTAAAAATTTTAATGGAAAATTTAAAACTGCGTTCCTCTCAGGTGGAAGCTTTGAGTTCTCCGGTCGGGCTGACTTCCGTTTCAGAAATCTGTGATATCAATCGGCCGGATTTGAAGTATGAACCGTTTGTTCCGAAAAAGAAAAAATATTTGGAAACATCAAAGAAGGAAAGCATTTTTTCAAAAATCAAAAAGAAAGATGTTTTGGTTTACCGCCCTTACGACAGTTTTGACAGTGCGATTGATTTTGTTCAGGCGGCGTCAACCGATCCTGATGTGATTGCCATCAAAATCACACTTTATCGCGTTGATAAAAAATCCAAAATTATTCAATACTTGAAAGAAGCCGCTGAAAATGGAAAACAAGTCGTCGTTCTCATCGAACTGAAAGCCCGGTTTGATGAAGAAAATAATGTTGCCAAAGCCAAAGAGCTGGAACATTCCAACATTCACGTAATTTACGGCGTTCCGCATTTGAAAACGCATGCCAAAATCTGTATGATTCTGCGTCAGGAAGAGGAAGAAATTGTGCCTTATGTTCACATGAGCACAGGCAATTACAATGCGGCGACGGCAAAAGTTTACACGGATTTTGAATACTTCACGGCCGACCCCGACATCGGTCAGGATGTCGTTGATTTATTCAACGCTTTAACCGGTTCTTCCCGAAAAACAAATTACGAAAAGCTTTTGGTTGCGCCGAGAATGATGCGCAGCGAAATTATTCAAAGAATCAAAAGAGAGGCTGAAAATCATAAAATCAATGGGAACGGCTACATTCTGTTCAAATTGAATTCTTTGGTCGACCCCGAATGCATTGAAGAATTATATAAAGCGGCAATGGCCGGCGTTAAAATAGATCTTCAAATTCGAGGCATCAGCGGCATCCGCCCCCAAATTCCGGGAATCAGCGACAACATTCATGTGACATCCATTGTCGGTCGATTCTTAGAACATTCCCGCGTCTACTATTTCTACAACAACGGCGATGAAGAAATGTATTTGGGCAGCGCCGACTTGATGGAGCGCAATTTAGATCGCCGCGTCGAAATTCTGTTCCCGGTCAACAAAGAATATCTGCGGAAAATTAAAGATGTGATTTTGCAAAAGCATTTAGAAGATAACGTGAAGCTTCGCATCGGTCTTCCCGACGGCTCATTCAAAAAAAGAGAGCGGGCGGACGGCGAAGAGCCGCTGAATTCTCAAATTTGGATGCTGGACAATCGGGATTCATGGGATTAAATAAAAAATTAAAAGATGCGGATGGCTTTATTTTTTAGAAAAGACATCTTCTCTTTTTTATTTCCAAAATTCGTACCATTTTTTGGAGGAGGATGGAGCCGCATTTTTCTCCGCGGATTTTTCCGCTTCCTTTTTCTCTTTTTGTTCGGAGACCTCTTCTTTTTGTTTTTCATTTGCCGTCTCATTTTGTTTTTCCGGCGCCGGTTTTTTTGCCTCGATTTCCTTCTTCTGCGCGGCTTCTATCATCGGCTGAACTTGAAGCATATAGGCTTGGTAAGTTTTCATCAGCTCTTCATAATTTTTATTTGACGTATTCAGCTGCTCTTTTAAATCCGAAATATGCCGGCGCTGAACTTCCATGATATTGTTGTCGATTTCCTTTTGGATTGAAATTTCCGCTCGCTGCCGGGTTCCGCCGTAATATTCGCGAACAGCTTCGGCGACAATTTTGTCGGGATCATTTTCCGATTTAATTTTTTCCTGCAGTTCTCTCGGCAATGCCAATTTTATTTTTTTGGCTTCCGCTTCCGTTTGAAGACTCAAATTTTCGGCTTGTTTTTTCTGACCTTTCAAAACCCTTTCTTTTTTCTGAATTTTTTTTCTCGACATCATTTTCACCGTTTATTTTTTACTTTTATTCAAAATTTGCTTCTTCAATGATTTCTGAAATTTTTTCCGTAAAGAAGCGGCGGTTCATCTTTGTCCATTTCACACGAAACGCTTCCAAAAGCGTATCTGCTTCCGCTTCTCTGTAACTTTTATATCTTCCGAGGGTGTCTGCCGTCATCAAAATTTCTAAAAGGCGATTTTGATCCGATTTGGAATTGATTTCTTCTCCTGCCGTTTGAATTCTTTTCAAATAAGATTCAATCACATCGACTGCGACAACCGCGTCATGGAAATTTCCGAGAATATCCTGAAGTTCCTTAAATTCCTTTATCAGCGAAACGGCCGCCTCTCCCAAGCAATCTTTAAAAAAGTCCAGCGTATATCTGAAATTTTTTGCGGCAATCCGCAGTCGGTGGAGTTTATCTGTGTAAATGTAAGGTCCGTTCAGCCATTCATGATAAGCGGTAATGTCGGCGGCTTTTTCATGCAGAATCGCCGGCAGCACATCACAAATTCGAATCGGCGCAGCATCGCCTTTTTTATTGATATTCGGCTTTCCGAGATAAATGCCGCTTTCAAATGTTTCTTCCAATTCTTTTCGAAAATCAGTATATCTCGACGACATCAAATATCTAACCGCTTCAGCGTGATGATTTTTCCGGTCTGCCGTGACAAATTCATAAAACACCGACATCTTCGATGCGTCATTTTTTTCCGCCGACATCCAATCATTCGTTTTCTCAAGAACGACATCCAAATCCCGAATAATGCCAAGCGCCGACAGCGTTGTTTTAAGCCCCGCCTCTGTTTTCATCAGCCATTCCGAATCCAAAAAATCTCTGAAAATAATATTCGCAGACCGCATTTTTCGAAGAGCCACCCGCATATCATGAACATCTTCAATATCTTTCTCATCAATGACGCCCGGTTCGGCTTTTTTGACTTCGCCGAATTGAGCCGCAAAAATCTTTTCAGCCGCAACCGCCATCATATCATTCGGATTGATTTTTAATTTCAGCTTCTCCGATTTTTCATCCGCCGTTTCTCTTTCTGATTTAGCCGTTTCGCCTTCTGATTCGGCCGGCGGAATCAAAATATCCGTCTCGGTCACGCCCAACACGTATTCGGCAAATCCCGCTTGCTTTTCCGGAGATTTCAATTTATTTTCGGCATCCGTTATCAGTTCAGAAAGAGCCGTCAGCAGCAGAGCTTTCTTTTGAAATGCGGGCGGCACGAAAAATCCGGCATTATTGACGGCCGCTCTGATTTTTGAAGGCGTCGGATTTTTAATTTGTCTTAAAACAAAAATCAATGCCGTCATTTTAATTTCATTTAAAGAAAAACCGTCAATCGGATGCGTCAAAATAATTTCGGCGGCGGCATTGACATTCTTTTGCAAAGAAATTCCGTCGCCCATTCCGTTTAGCAGAATCACGGCATCCAATATGTTTTTCTCTCTCTCCGACAAACCGTTCTCTTTCCCGAGCGTGTTAAACAAAAATGTTTCTTTTTGGATCAAATGGGGCAGAGGCGGCTGAATTCCGTAATGTTCCGCCAGCTCTTCCACCGTCCAAATTTTTCCGTCATTCGGCGGCTTTTGAAGACAATATTTTGAATCCGCCGGAGCGTCCAGCGAAATTGGAAAAAGCGCCATTCGATTCGATTCAAAAGCATATCGAATCTCTTTAATTTCCGCCGGCGTCACTTTAAAAGACTGTGCGGCAAAGCCGATTGACATACCGCCGTCAAGCGCCGACAAAATCAATGCTTTTTCAAAAAACAAAACTTTATTTTTTATTCCGGAATCCGCAGAATCATTTGATTTTAAAAATCCGGTGCTTCCGAAATAATCCGTCGGATCCGCCGTGTAATTTTTTTCGGAAATCTGCATTAACGCCGCCTTTTCGGAAGGGCGCAGAAAACCGCTTTCTGCCAAATCATATTTTACATCTTCGGCATTTTCATTATTTTCAAAATCTTCGTCCAACCCTATTCTTTTTTCAATACCGGATGTCAGCGTTCCTTCAATTTTGTCTCGATTGAAATAAAGAATTAAACCGCGTTCAAATTTGGAAAAACGATTGAAATAAATCGTTTCTTTCAGATTTTGAAGATTTTTCAATTCGGCGATAAATTCCTTCAACTCGTTTTCCGTGCCGCCCGAAAGTTCAATTTCAAGTTCGGTAAACGAATGTTTTTGATCGGAAAAAGTTTGGCTGACCCAATCAATCGACAGGTCCGCCAGCTTATTTACCGGGTCGGTCCAATCCGCATTTTCGTCGGCGAGTCCTGCTTTAAAGACAGTTTTGAAAATGCGGTCCTGTTCAAGCGTTAAAATCGGAATAAGTGTCAAGTCCCCGAGAAGCAGGATTAATTTTTTCTTAAATTTCGGGTCCGTTATGTCTTTTACATCCGACTCTTTCGGAAGGGTTTGAATTATTTCACTTCTTTTATGCACTTCTTCGGCGGACGTATCCGACTGTTTAAGCGTCCAAACAGCGGTATTCGTTCCCGCTTCCAATCGTTTTCTTAAATAAAAACCGACAGAGAAAAGCAAAAAATCCGGCGTATCATAAAATATATCCGTAAAGAGCGGATGCGATTTGTCCTTTAATGTATAGGGGCCGACCTGTTCTAAGGAAGATAAAAAGAGAAATGTCTCATCATTTGAAATTCCGAATTTGTATTCAATTTCCATTTTGCTTGCATCGGACATCATTGAATCAACCGTTCCTTGTTCGTTTCATATGACTGCTTATATAACTGCTTTCTATTTATTCGATGCCGATATATAATATGATGCTTCCAATTCATAAAAACTCAAAAACCTTTACGCAATTTTTTATATAATGGGGAACAGTAGTCTTTAAAAAGGAAAGACGTATTATTTTATCATTAAATTTTTATTTTATTTCAAAGGAATGATTTCGGCGTGACGACGGATAAAGATATGCTGATGTGGGACGAAACTCTTTTTCGCGAATCCGATATTTTTGAATTGGACCATCTGCCGGATTTCTTTCCGCATCGCGAAAATCAGCTCAATTCCATCCGCTATGCGCTCAAGCCCGCCGTTCGCGGCGGCCGTCCGTTGAACTGTCTGCTTTACGGTCCGCCCGGTACGGGAAAAACAAGCGCGTCTTTAAAAATATTCAATGAATTAAAAGAATACACGGATAAAGTCATCACCGTCAAAATCAATTGTCAAATCGACTCGACGCGGTTTGCCGTTATTTCTCGAATTTACAAAACCGTTTTAAATATTGCGCCGCCGTCATCGGGCGTCTCATTCAATCGCATTTTTGATAAACTCGTCAAAAAATTAATCGACTCTGATAAGGTTTTGATTGTGGTTTTGGACGATATTAATTACTTATTTTACGAAGGCCACGCCGACGAAGTGATGTATTCGCTCCTTCGCGCCCACGAACAATATCCCGGATCCAAAATCGGCGTCATCGCAATCGTCAACGACCCTGAAATTATTTACGGATTAGACAAGCGTGTCAGCTCTATTTTCCTGCCGGAAGAGATTGAATTCCCTCGCTACGAATGGGCGGAGATTGACGACATTTTAGACGATAGAATCCGCCGCGGTTTCTTTCCCGGGGTTGTTTCCGATTCGGTTCGCGAATGTATGACGGAATATGTCAGCGAAAACGGTGATCTGCGCGTCGGAATCGACTTGCTGAAAAGGTCCGGATTAAACGCGGAAAAACGGTCGTCACGGAAAATTGATGTCGAAGATGTCAATAAAGCATACGCTGCCTCCCGTTCTTTATATTTGTCACGCATGTTTTCGGTGCTGACGGAGAACGAAAAATATCTGGCAATTCAGACAACCGATGCGGGCGAAATATCGGCCGGCGATTTGTATGAAAAATTCAGAGAGCATACCGGTATCGGCTATACCCGTTTTTATGAAATTATCAATAAAATGATTTCCGCCGGTTACCTTACCGCCGATTTTTCGGGAAAAGGATCGAAAGGAAGAACACGGCTGATTCGCTCGGGATTCAAAAAAGAAGAATTGGCAGAGCTTTTGAAATAATCCGTTATCAAATCGGTGAAAAAATGTTGGGTCGTTTTCAGTATAAAGAAACTGTTTTTTTTGGAGATGTCTTTGACGATATCGTTTATCCGGACCCGACATTTCAGGAATTAAACGACGAGTATCCGCTGAATTCGCTTTTAGTTTTGCCGCCGGTCCGGCCGTCTAAAATTATATGCGTCGGTCTGAATTATAAAGACCATGCCGCTGAATTGAATATGCCGCTGCCGGAATGTCCGCTTCTCTTTTTAAAACCGCCCTCGGCTATTCTGCCGCATGAAGGACTCATCGTTTACCCAAACGACAGCGGTCAGGTCGATTATGAGGCGGAACTTGGAATCGTAATCGGCAAATCCGGGAAAAACATTTCCGAAGAAAATGCTTTTGATTATATTTTCGGTTACACTTGCTTTAATGATGTAACGGCTCGCGATTTACAAAAGGCGGACGGGCAATGGACGCGCGCTAAAAGTTTTGATACGTTTGCACCGTTCGGACCGTTTATCGTAACGGCGGAAGAATTGGAACAGCAAAAATTATCGCCCGAAAATTTGAATATTATATGCCGCGTCATTAGAAATCAGAATGAAGAAATTCGACAGAATTCGAATACGTCTGAATTTATATTCAGCATTCCAAAGCTGATCTCGTTTATCTCATCGGTGATGACGCTTGAAAAGGGAGATCTCATTGCGACGGGGACGCCGGCCGGAATCGGTTCGCTTTTGGCGGGAGATGTCGTTGAAATTGAGATTGAAGGCATTGGAATTTTAAGAAATATGGTTACATCGGCTTAAGCTAAAAAAAATCAGGTTTTGTTTGTATGTTGTTTGATCAGGCCCGAAACGAATTGGAATTAATTGACCGTCACACATTGGTTTTGAAAATCGTCATTGAACAGGGACCGATTGGTATTTTGAAATTGGCGGAAGTAACCGGCATGCAGGCGCATAAAGTTCGGTATTCGCTTCGTGTTTTGGAGCAAAACGGTCTGATTAAAGCGTCACCGCAGGGAGCGGTTGCCGGCGATAATGTGGAT
>JGI994J12354_10001833_pt1 | contig 21271 bp, 14 predicted proteins | sample IntmicLarv3ML3BL_FD_12354 | JGI IMG/M metagenome (IMG submission 12354) | reverse complement strand
AGCACCTGCCGCACCCGCTTCAGATTGCATTTCGGTAACATGTACCTCTTGTCCGAAGATATTCTTCTTGCCTTCTGTTGCCCATTCATCTGTTACTTCTGCCATAACAGAAGATGGCGTGATTGGATAGATAGCCGCTACATCTGAATACGCATACGACGCATATGCTGCTGCGCTATTACCATCCATGGTTTTCATTACTCTTGCCATTTTTGTTCCTCCTACATTTATAAAATATTTGTATAGCATAGTGACGTTATTCTGCACATAAGTATATCATTAAACCCTTTTGCTGTCTATTTCCTCCGTTAAAAAAATAACCATGTTTGCCAAAAAAAACATTTTATTTAAACTGCTTAGAACCTCATATTACACTATCTAACTTCAACTCGCAAGAAACATTCCTCGCAAATCCAACAATTTTTCAGTAGCTGATTGTGAATTTTATTTGTGATTTTGAAAAGTTAAAATTACACGTTTCATAGTATGCGAATTTGTAGTAGAATAAGGTTAAAATAAACAAATGGGAGAATATACTTATGAATAGCAAAAGACTTGTAAATGAATTTATTGAATTAGTAAAAATCGGTTCCGTATCAAAAGAAGAAGGACTTTTCCAAGCGGATTTAAAAAAGCGCCTCGAAGATTTGGGACTATCTGTTATTGAGGATGATACTGCCGACCAAACAGGGCTTGGCGCCGGTAACCTTTTCGCTGTATTACCCGGCACGATGGATGCCAAACCGATTTTATTTTCTTGTCATAGCGACACCGTAACCCCTGGGTTTGACATCAAACCACAGATTAAGGATAATGCTATTTACTCTGATGGCACTACTATCTTAGCTGCCGATGATAAAGCTGGTATCGCTGCCATCTTAGAAGCCATTAGAATGTTGCAAGAAGGCGATGTACCACACCGTCCCGTTGAGCTGGTCTTTTCACCTGGCGAGGAAATTGGGCTTATGGGCGCTAAGGCCTTTGATACTTCACAATTAAACGCCAAATACGGCTTTGTTCTTGATAGTTCTGGTCCCGTTGGCAACATTACTGTTGCTAGCCCAACCTTACAGCGACTAGACTTTGAGATTAGTGGTAAAAGTGCCCATGCTGGACTCGAACCAGAAAAAGGTGTTTCAGCGATTGAAATCGCCGCTCATGCCATCGCCAATATGAAGCTTGGTCGGTTAGATGCGGAAACAACTGCTAATATCGGAACAATTACTGGCGGTGCTGCTACTAACATCGTTGCCGATAAAGCTAGTTTTACTGCTGAAGCTCGTTCTATTAGCGAGGATGTACTTGATACACAAATCGCCCATATGATACAAGTTACCAAAGACGCTGCCGAAAAATTTGGCGGTGAGGTTATTTGCACGCCCACGGAAGCTTCACCAGGGTTTGCTTTTGCTGATGATAATAAAACACTTCAAATCGCCCACGAAGCGATTAAGGCAATTGGCCGAACACCAGTTAATGCCATATGTGGTGGCGCTAGCGATGCCAACGTTTATAACGCCGCTGGCATTGAGACCGTCAACTTGTCAGTTGGCTATGAACAAATCCACAGTTGCGAAGAATACATACCCATCGAAGAATTGGAGATGGCAGCTAGGTTAGTTTATCAATTAGCAATACGTGCAGAGTAAATATTAGTCCAAAAACACAGGTGCAAAGTGGCAATATAAGAAACCACTTCGCGCCTGTGTTTTGAATTGTTTGTTTTTGAGGAGTTGTTTGTCTTTGTCATCCTGAACGCAGTGAAGAAGCTTTCTACAAAATTCTTCGCTACGCTCAGAATGACAAACTTACAACTCCGAATGACAAATCTACAGCTCAGAATGACAATTATCCTTTCATGGCTATTTCATTTCAAACCACTTTATCGCACCAGCGTCTAATTCTAAGGTAAAAGATTTTCCATCTTGTGTCCATATTTTACTGGTTTGCTTTTGATAAGAGTTATTTACTACGCAATATTTCTGCTGTTGGGGATATACATTGACCTCTAGCAACGAATTTTCACTACGCCATGTGTTTATTTTTTCTTCGTCCTTACCACTCCATAGTAACGCTCGATGAAGTAATGCCGTATTTTCGTTGCTATAAGGCAAGCCACTAATATATACGCATCGCCCTGCACCATATGTGTTAGTTGCCATCTGGACATCACCATCTCGCTGGGCTAATATTTGTGTATCGTTTAGTGCGTAGATGCCCTTCTTTCCTTCGCCAAAATCTATCTTCTCACCTATCCCAGCGGTTATAAAGTGTGCCACAGTCTCTTTGTTGTATTTATCATATCCTAAGGTGAAACCTGTTTCCTTTTCTACCCCGAGTGCCGCCGCCAGCTGGAAAAAGCGTCCTTGGTGTTGTCTCGCTGATGGTTCGCCCACGCCGATAAAGCCACCACCGTTGCTAATGAACTGGCGGATACGTTCTACAATCAACGGATTTTCCCAATATAATCCGCCACTATGCGCACTATTAGCATCGCCCATATTGATAATGATATCCATCTCTTTTAAAATATTTTCATCTTCTAAGATATCTTCAAAACTCAGGAATTGCACTTCATATGGTGCTCCCGCTAAAATTTCTAAAATCCCCGCATAACTATAATTTTCTTTTTGATACAAGGCATGATGGACCATATGAGCACCCCATGCTCTGGCTTGCCCCCACGCATTTAAAATCGCCACTTTTTTGAAACAGTACGGAGTGGTTTCTTTGATATTTTCATATAATGTTCTAAACTCCTCCGTAACTCGTGTAATATAATCAATAAATTCTGGAAACTCTAATGCTAATTTTAGGTATCCGCCGTATCCAATTCTATCTATTGGTTTACGCAAAATCGCTCTTCTAGCCGTCACCCAATTATCGACAGCTTCTTTTGTCGGATTGCTTCCTTCAAAAAAAGTATCTGGAAAAAAGTAAGGCAGAAAACGACCTTCGGTATATTGAACCCCAGGAATTTCCGAAATCAAACGTAAGGTGCTACCATTGCCGACGCTGCCGACCACTGCGTCCAAACCAATACTAGCAAATTCTTCCATGTATGGCTCGGTACCTATCCAATGGTCGCCTAAGAACATCATTGCCTCCTTGCCATATTCATGGACAATGTCAACGAATTCTTTTGCCAATTTAGCGACTTCTCGTCTTTGAAATGCCATAAAATCACGATATTGCACCGATGGCACTCGGTATTGATTATTGTAGTATCCTTCGTCAATAATGTACTCCGGTCTGAAAGTATAGCCCACCTCTTTTTCGAATTGCTCCAAGATATAAGGGCTAATAGAAGCGGTATAGCCATACCAATCAACATACTTCTCGCGTCTTAATTCATCACATAGCAACGTAAATTGATGAAAGAACGTCGTAAAGCGCACCACCCCTACATAAGCATGTTCCTCTAAAAATTTTCTTAATCGAGCTTTTGAATATTCTTTTGTTTTAGGCTGTCGAACATCAAAAGTTATCTGGTGTTCAACTCCTGCCCAATCATTTACCACCGCATTATACATATGGACTGGGTCCCAGATTAAATATGCCAAAAAGCTAACGCTATATTCATGATACGGCGTACATTCTCGGATGATAACTGTTTCTTTTTGTTCATCATAGTTCCACCTTGCTGGTAAAACTACTTCGCCCGTCGTGCGGTCGATAACTTCCCACCACCGTTTAATGTCGTCATACGAGTTGACTTTTAACATTTCTTTGCTATATCCAGATAATAATGATATTTGCAATTCTGTCTTTTTTGCCATTTGAAATCCCGTGCAAACATAACACTGCTGGACTTCATCAGGGTTAGACTTCGCCCACTCATTATCTTTTCTTGTCGTATAATAAGTCGCATAAATAGCCACCTCTTCATCACGAAGTTCTTTGGGAAATTCGGTTCCATCACAGTCTCTTAAAGCATCCGCTCCCCACAATTTTACAAGTTCTTTAGTTTCCCTAATAACATCTACATCGGTTGGAATTGTAACTCTCCCTTTTCCTTGTCTGCTCATTCCTTATACCTCTTCTTTAATTAAATTGTTTTGCAAAAGCTCCTTCGCTATATTCAAGATGACTACATTTTTATTTCATAGGCGAACTTTCTTACTGAAAGAAAAAAATTGAAGTCTTAAGAACTTTATTCATTCTCAGACTTCAATTCTTTAGCTGCTTTAATTCTTTAACTATTTATCTTGTTTCAAAACAAGCGTTTCGTATTTTTCTAATGACCTACCCGCCGGTCCATAAAATACTTCAGATGGCTTCGCCAATCCTGCTATTGCGACCTTTTCGTCGCCAAAGTTCTGTACGAAAATATACTTGCTGGTATCATTTTCTCGCATGGTAACTTCAACTTCTGGCGGAACATTGTTGATAATAGGCTCAATACCTGCCTGTGCAACTAACTGTGGATATACTTCATCATAGAAATCTTGCTCCATATCGGCACAAACATAGTAAGCACATCCTTGTCCATATTGATTTTTCGTAAACGCTGGCATGCCTTGATAGAAATCTTCGCCATATTCCATTAATACTTCTGCTGTGGTCGGTTTCACCAAGTCGCAAAGATTGCGACACTCATATGTGCCTTTAAGCTTCCACGAGGCACTTTCTAGTGGTCGCGCATGATTACTTTCCCAATCGTACAAACTATCAATCTCCATACTGCGTAAGCCCATCACGTCAACTAAGCCATGTGGTGTTCCTTCTAAGAAGCAACGGTCCAATTCGTCAACGATGCCCGACCAATAAGTCATTAAGAACACTCCACCTGCTTTGACAAACGCTCTCACTTTATCAACAAAATGTTCATCAAACATATATTGCATTGGTGCTGCGACTAAACGATAATCGCCAAAACCAGCCTCCAGCCCAATCACATCAACATTAATGCCCTGAGCACGCAATGCACGATATGATTTATCAACACATTCTTTGTAGTACATATTTTTATTACGTGGCCCAGCCGCATCCCTAATAGCCCAATCATTATTGCGATCATAGATAACTGCTGCCTCGGCAAGGCATTGGCTACCGTGTAATTCTGCCAATGCTTCTAAGGCATTACCAACTTCGCTAACTTCTTTAAAGACTCTCGTGTCACTACCACCATAGTGGTTAATTACTGCTCCATGGAATTTTTCACATGCTCCGCGACCTTGTCTCATTTGAAAATACATAACACTGTCGCTACCATGGGCAATGCTTTGAAGTGATGCCGCTTTTAGTAAGCCTGGTTTTTTTAGTTTACTAATTGGCTGCCAGTTAGTTGCCGATGGACAAGACTCCATTAACAAGAATGGTTTCTTTTTCAGACTGCGCATAATGTCAAATTGCAATCCTGAATCTGTCGCCGTTTCACTTTCTGGTTCTTTGTGCCATGTCGGATAGTTGTCATAAGAAACAACGTCTATCACCTTGGCAAATTGATTATAATCTATGTCTTTGAAATCATACATTAGATTAGCTGTCACTTCCTTTGTCGCCCCAGCATCTCTTAAAGCCTTGACTTCTGCTAAGACAAAGTCGGACGTTCTAGCGGTAACAAATCTTCGCCACTCTAAATGCAAAGCATGAGTTCCATTCTCACCTCTAGGAGAAGGGCTTTCAATTTGCTCAAAACTACTATAACGGTGACTCCAAAATGTCGTCCACCACCGCGCATTTAGCTCCTCAATCGAAGCATATCGTCCTTGTAGCCATTTTCTAAATTCTTCCTGACAAAGCGGACAATGACATTCGCCGCCGTATTCGTTAGATAAATGCCACATTCGCACTGCTGGATGATTATCAAATCGCTTCGCTAATTTAGCATTCATCACTTGCATCTTCTCACGATAAACTGGCGATGTATAACAATGATTATGTCTAGCTCCATATAAATTTCTTTGGCGGTTTTCATCTACTCGCAATACCTCCGGATATTTATCAGCCATCCACTTAGGTCTGCTTCCCGTTGGTGTCGCCAAAATCACTGATATTCCATTGACATATAGATTGTCGATGATTTGTGCCAACCATTCAAATTGGAAATCGCCCTCACTTGGTTCTAAACATACCCAAGAGAAAATCCCAACTGAAACTGTATTAATTTTCGCCAACTTAAAATATTCAATATCTTTTTCTAGAATATCTGGCCTATCTAACCACTGCTCTGGATTATAATCACCACCATGCCAAAATTCTGGTTTTATATTTCGCTCTTGCATAATCCCTCCTAACTATTGTCATTAACCTCGTAGGGACGGGGTTTCATCCCTGCCCGTCACCTCACAATAACGGCATTAAATACCCTTAAAACTAAATGCAAATTCTATCTCACCTTTAGTATCAATACAATACTCTGGATGTGGCAATGCGCCCCAACTGTTATCACCAGCAACACCCATTTGTTGTTTCGCCACTTTGACTACTGTGTAATGTATTTCTGGCAACTCATATGGATGGCGAGCATTTTCCAATTCATGTGGTGTGTATGGTAATGCCGAGAAATTGATGCTGTCACCACTAAATTTCATTCCACGCCCTTTGCGGTCAGTGATTGTTGCGTAACGTACATCGGTTTTATTACCACACTCTTGTGGCACCAAATACGCCGCCATATTATCAATTACTTTGTTATTATAGATACCAAGTTTCGCCCCATGCTTACGGTCTTCATAAGTTTCTGCTGGCCCATTGCCGTACCATTCTACAAATTCATAATCAGCATTAAATTTGAACATTACCCCAAATTCTGGCATCTCGCCCATACCCTTTGCAGCTTCATAGCGTAGCGTCGTATTAATTGTTCCGTCACCAAATACTTCGTATGCTAACTCGCACTTAGTAACCGGCACTGTTGGTAACACATACGTATATGTAATTACCGCACTATTTTCACGCTTTTCTAATTGTGGCTTATAAAATGTTCCATCAGTAGCACGATGAGATGAATACATGCTCGCTAGTTTCCATTGTCCACAACGTGCCTGCATTAAGCTTCCTGCATCATTATCAACTGGCGCACGCCAAAAATTAGGTTTAGGAATAGCTTCAATCATTTCTTTGCCCGCATAGCGATACGATACAAGACCACCATTGAGTACTGAGAATAACACATCAAAGTTCTCTCCACGAACCCCGATATTAAAGTCCGCATCAATTATTTCTATCCACTCACTTGGTGCCTTGGCTGGTTTTTCTACCGTATATATTCCTTGTCCGAAGGCCACTTCGTGTCCTCTAGTTGCCCATATAGCATCTTCTTTAAGCGCAAATGACACAATTGTCACATACTCCCCTGGGCGTGTGAATTGTCCTACTGGCAAGTCATAGGTCGCTTCTGATAATGGTTCTACCGCCGTTAGTAATGCAGCTGTTTTAACCAATATCCCGTCTTTATAGACACTTACCACACAATCAAATTCGTTGGTATTCACAAACAAGTTTTTATTAACCACTTTAACGCAGCTTTCCTCAACAAATACACTAATATTTTGATAGTTGAACTTTACTTCTTGCATCTTAGGTGATGCTTCGCGCTCACCGCCATGGGCAATACCATTACCACTAAATTCATAGTCAGTTGGTCGTTCACCAAAATCACCACCGTATGCTTGGAATTCTTTGCCATAACGGTCTTTTTTATAAATTGATTGGTCGATATAATCCCAGATAAATCCGCCTTGATAAAGCATTTCGGTATCTGTCAAATCAGTGTACTTGTGCATTGCTCCACAAGAGTTACCCATTGCGTGCGTATATTCACAACAGATATATGGTTTGCTGCGGTCTTTTTTCAAAAATTCTGTAATCTCTTCTACCGTCGCATACATAGTACTTTCCATGTCGCTTGTATCGTTATAGCGTCTGTCATTATAAACACCCTCGTAATGAACCAAGCGAGTTGGGTCTAGCGCGCGGAATTTATTAGACATTTCAAAAATATTCAAGCCTCCAAAAGACTCATTACCACAAGACCAAATTAATATCGCTGGGTGGTTCTTATCTCTTTGATAAACTGACTCTACACGGTCTAGCATCATTGCTAACCATTCAGGTCTATCACCTGGTACCACCTCGGCAACATTTCGCTCAAATCTTCCGCTACCAGTCCAAGAACCATGTGACTCAAGGTTAGTTTCATCAATCATATAAATTCCATATTCATCACATAATTGATAAATTCGTGAGTCGTCTGGGTAATGACAAGTTCTGATTGCATTGATATTATTTTGTTTCATCGTCACAAGGTCTTTGATTAGTTCCGCCTCACTGACATTGCGACCGGTAATTGAACTGAATTCGTGACGGTTAGCACCCTTGAACACGATACGTTTGCCATTTAAGCACATCACATTATCAATTAATTCAAAACGCCTAAAGCCAACTCTTTGGCGAATTACCTCTGTAATCTCACCCTTTTTATCAGTCACTTCAATTAATAAATCATATAACTTTGGCGCTTCAGCACTCCACAATTTAGGATTTTGTACTGCTATCTCATATTGTCCTTCACTTGTTAAATCGCCTGTACATTCGCCGATAAGCTTGTCACCATCGTTAAGCGTTAATCTAACGTTACCCGCTTTTGTTGACTGACTAAAGGCTTTCACCGCTAGCGTAGCATCCTGATAATTATCATCTAAACTAGTCCGTACTTCCAAGTCATATACATGCACTGATGGTACTGTAAATAAATACACATCACGATATATTCCTGAAAAACGATAAAAGTCTTGGTCTTCACACCAGCTACTGCTAGTCCATTTAAAAACCTGCACCGCTAATTTATTAACGCCCTCATGTAAATATGGTGTTAAGTCAAATTCTGACGGTGTAAAAGAGTCCTCACTATATCCTACAAAAGAGCCATTTAGCCATAATGCCAAACCGCTTTCTGCGCCTTGGAAAGAGATATAAACCGGTTGTCCCTTCATTGTCTCTGGCACTTCAAAATATTTAACGTAGCTTGCTACGGGGTTAAATCTCGTCGGAATTTCCCCTGGTTTAAATAATTCTCTACCATCCCATGGATACTGAACATTAGCATATTGTGGAATATCATAGCCTTCCAACTGAATATGTGCTGGAACTCTAATATCATCCCATGGCAAAGCGCAATAATCTTCGTCTTGAAATCCTTTGACAGTACCTTCATAGTTCTTGGCATAATGGAATTTCCAAATACCATTTAAACTATGGCGAAAACTATTCTCTTTGTTGGTCTCATCTTCCCAGCCCTTATAATACACATGGTCTGAATGTGCTTTCATGCGATTATCGGCAAAATACTCGGGGTTCTTAACTAAGTTGTAATCAAATGCTTTCATCTTTTACCTCCTGTTTTTAAAAGCGGATATTTCCCATCTTTCGGAAAACATCCGCTAGCCTTTACTTAATATTTTATTTTACTGCTCCTGTAATACCCTCGGCAAAACTCTTTTGCAGAATAAAGAATACAAGGGCTGTTGGTACCGTACACAAAAACACTGCCAACATCAACATTCCATAATCGGTTACATATCCTTCTGTTAGATTGGCTACTAACATCGGCATCGTTATACTTTGGGCATTCGTCATAATAACTTTGGGCCATAGATAACTATTCCACGCTCCCATAAAAGTGATTGTCATCGCTGCCGCATAAGTCGAGCGCATCGTTGGGATAAACATCTTATAAAATATCTGAAATTCATTCAAGCCATCCATTCTTGCTGCTTCCATAATGTCATGCGGGAATGACCTCGCACTTTGTCTAAAGAGCATAATCAAAAATGGCGTTGATATAGTTGGCAAGATAAATCCCATTGCGGAATTTAGAAATCCTAAATCTGCAAACAGCCGATATAGTGGTATCATAATCGCCGCAAATGGTACCATCATCGCCAACAATAATACTGACATCACTCTATCCTTAGCTTTACTATGGTAAATCTCAAAGCCATAACCCGCCAATGAACAGATAAATAAAGCAAGTACTGTCAACGCAATTGCGTACTTAAAAGAATTAACCATCGCACCACTTAAGTTGTATTGAGCTATTAATCCTCTGAAATTATTGATTAGTTCGCCACCTGGCAGTAATCGCCCTCTAGAAACATCAACACTTCTATTAGTCGCCGCCGCAAACATCCAATACAATGGGAATATCGAAATAAATGAACCTATTGATAATACCGTGTATGTTACAATACTTTTCAATTTAGTCACGAGAATCACCTACTTTCATTTGAATTAGTGCTAGAATAGCCACCAAAATCAATATCACATAGGACATCGCTGCCGCATAACCAAAGGTCGGCACATTTTTAAATGTCGTATCATAAATATAATGTGACATCGTGATTGTCGCATTGGCCGGTCCACCGCCCGTTAAGTTGACTGACTCATCAAACAATTGTAACGTACCATTCGTTGACATAATTGCGGTCAACAAAATCACTGGTCGCAAAAGTGGTACTGTAATCTTGCGAAATGCTTGGAATGGTGAAGCACCATCTATCTTAGCTGCCTCGTATACAGAATATTCTATGTTTTGAAGTCCTGACAAATAAAAGACCATATTATATCCTGTCCAGCGCCAAACCAACGCTATGACAATAATAATTCTTGCGCTAGTAGAGTTTGCCAGAAAATTATATCCTGTTTCTAAAAATCCCATTCTGATAAGTATTACATTTACCAAACCATCCACTGCGAATAGTGAGCGAAAAATGGTTGCATATGATACCAGTGATGTCGCACATGGTAAAAATATTGCTGTTCGAAAAAATCCTTTAAATCGCAAATTCCTATTATTTAACATTGATGCTAAGACCAATGCAATAATAAGCATAATCGGAACTTGAATAATCAAATAGAAAAAGTTATTTGATAAAGCCTGCATGAATATTTTATCATTGAACATTCTCATATAGTTATTAATGCCTGCCCAAGATAAATTATTGCCTTTACCCGATTGTAACGATAGCAAGAATGCTTGTATCATCGGATAGAAACTCATCACAGCAATTAGGAAAGTTGCTGGTGTTAAAAACATCCACCCCGCTAAGCTGTGCTTTTTTGCTACTGTCATTTTCGCTTTGCCCTGCTTCACATCCCCACTCCTTTTCTTAAAAGATTGGAGGAACAAATTTATGTCCCTCCGTTTCTCATTTTTTAGGATAAATATCTACTACTGCGTCAGACTATTCACTCATTTGGAATTCAACTGTATCTTGTGCTCCTTGAATTTCTTCTGTGATGTCTCCGCCATCGATAATTCTTTGAAGTGCTACACCTGCTGCTGCACGCGCTTCGTAGAAATAAATACCTGTAGTGATACTTGGAGTGTTAGCTGCAAAATCAGTGATTAAAGAGAAGATTGCTTGGTCTCCAAAGAATGGTTGTGGTTCTGCGTATACTTCACTATCGCCAGCTGGAATCCATGTAGATAATGCGCCAGACGCTTCTAAAATAGTTTCGTAGAATTCAACACTTCCACCGAATGTACTGCCTAAAAAGTCATATGCTAATTCTTTGTTTTGACAGTTTGCTGTTACCGCCCAGCTTGAACCGCCGTTGTTAGAGTAGTTGGTTGAACCATCAATACTGCCAATTTTAGGGATGTTAACAACGCCCCAGTTGCCTGCTTGGTCATCTGCTGTTTGGATTGAACCTAAAATCCAACATCCGTTAATTGTTCCGGCAACTGTTGAGTCTGTCATAGTTGAAATATATTCATCCCAGCTATTAACTTCGATTAATACACCTGACTCCACTAATTCTCTGTATATTTCGAATGTCTTTACAAGTTTGTCATTGCCAACCATATCTACGCTTTCATCATCTGCAAAGAATGAACCATGCGCTGATTGTAGGATAATTGAAAGAACATCTGATTCACCTGCTGTACAAGAAAGTAATGCTTTACCTGTCTTAGCAAGGATATCTTTCCCTTGTTCAATATATTGGTCCCATGTGATATTGTTGAAATCTTCTAATGTATATCCTGCTTCTTCTAGGATATCAGTTCTGTATGCTGCGATTGCTGCGCCATTATCAAATGGGACACCATAATTCTTGCCATCCACTGTCGAATAAGCTGCTTTCGCTCCTGCAAATTGGCTAAAATCAATACCAGAATTTGTTAAATCATCAAAAGCTTCTGGGTACATCATAACATTTTTTTGATATGCATTATCTTGCATCAAGAAAATGTCTGGTAAAGAATCTAAATCATTAGCTGTTGCTGCTGTTGTTAATTTAACTTGGATATCATCCCATGGAGTCTCAACAATGTTTAAGACGAAATCTGGGTTTGTTTTTTGATATTCTTTTGCTGCTTCTTCCATCGCATAAAGGTTAAATGCTGGGTCCCAACACCAAACTGTTAATTCGTTACTGCCCTCCCCCACAGAATTTTCTGCTTGTTCTGCTTGGGCGTCATCTTCACTACCACCTGCCGCGTCGCTTGAAGCGTCACTTGAAGTTTCGCTACTGCCACCACTGCCGCCACCACATGCTGCCAATGAGATAACCATTGCCATTACCATTAATAATGCTAAAATTTTCTTTTTCATATCTTATATCCTCCTTTAATACTATCTGCGATTTCTAGTCGCTCTTTGGTGATTTTATATGTTTTTTCACCTTTTTTTATGTTTCTTTAGGCATATTATAGCATTATATTGCTACTTTAGACTTCATTTTCAATCAAAAATATTGCATTTTCGAGCATTGACTATCGCTTTTACTATCACTTTTATTCCCACCCTATTTTCGCTTGAACATTGTATTTCAACAACTGTCGCTCCCAAATTTCAGGATTTTTCTGCCACTCCTTAGCCGACCTACCAGTTATCTTTTTGAAGTTGCGGTGGAACGTTGATGGCGTAGTATATCCACATAGGTTAGCAATATCACTAATCGAATCATTAGTCTTACGCATGTAATCACATGCTATATTAATGCGTACCAAATTGATATATTCTACTGGCGACATCTTCATATATTTCGCAAATAAACGCCGAAAGTGCGCTTCACTCATATGACACTCTGCTGATAAATCCGATATTTTAATCGGCTCCATATAATAGTCAGAAACATAACTAACGATTCTGTCAATCCATGCTAATCGTTTTTGGTCCACACTGACAATCATCTCTTCGCTCTTCTGAGCGTTCAAACTGGCAATATCAAAAACTAATGTTTGGACTAATCCCGCCGCCTTTTCTTGGTAAAACTCTCCTCTATCATGCATTAAGTTTAAAATCGTTCGGATACTACCAATAATCTTAGGATAATCACTGCCATTCAACAAATGTACTTTTGCATTTACGCGACTACACACTTTGGCATATAATGCATGGTTCTCACCAAAAATACGCTTTAAGATTTGCTCTGTGTCGATAAACAAGTATTCCCATGAGCAAGCTAAACCTCCTTTACTTTCGGTTGTGTGCGGGCAATTCTTAGGAATAAGCGTAAACCACCCTTCGGCAAATTCATAAACTTCCTCGCCGTATTGCATCAAACCTTGCCCTGCATAGCAAACTCCTATCTCCAAATAATTATGAAAATGCAAATCATTAAGTCCCGTTCCATAAACCTGATGCCACTTGCTTCCAAACAAAGCTAAACAAGGCTCATCAGCTGGTATTTGATAAAAACGATACTCTATTTCAGATTTCCTTCTCATATTATCTCCAAAATTGTAACTTATATTCTGAGGACATCTCGCCGGCTATGATAACCAATGTCATTGGTTGCCAATGATTTTTTTCATGCTTTCCTTCAGCATGACCTAAATCGACCATACCCTCTTGCGCCAAAATCTTGCCTGGTAACTTAAGTCGCACAGTTGGTCCTTCTAGATTTGTATTTGCCATCGTTTCCTCATAATCCCAAGCTTGCAATGGATAAACCTCATCGCCTATTCTTAATTCTACTTTGGCACTGCCCGCTGGGACTACTTTTCTTCCATCATTTAATAAGAACAAGTCAACCGAAAATGTCTCGCCCGCCACCCATGAGAATTTGGGAATTCTCGCACTTATCAATTGACTACGACAAGCTGCCGCCACATCATAAAATGACTTTTTAGGTGTTGCTGGATAGTTTATTATTGAACAGTTAGCCAACGTCGGCCACGGTTCACTGTAACACCAGTTAATCGCCATTGAACAGTACGGCTTTTGCCTTCTTGCTTCTTCATAGATACATTTTAGCCCTTCACCTTGTTGCCACTGACTCCACTCAATCAATTCTTCAAGGTTTTCGGCTTCTCCGAAGTAGTCATTCAAAATATCTAAGCACGACCATGTCTGACCATACCACGCATCAAAGGCATGGTGAAGTATTGTCATTTCATTCTTTTCCATCGGAAACAATTCATCACGTGGAGCAATCTCGTCACAAGTTGCAATGTTAGATATTGACGGCACGCCATACTCAGTATATGCCGTGTTGTTAGATGCTGGCATCACTTGATACACCTCACGTCCATCATCTTGATATCTAAAAGTATAGCAACCGTGCGCCATGCCAAATACTGGCGAAGTCATTAGATATGGTCTATCTTTATCCAACTCGTAGCATAACTTGTTCAATAGTCGTAGGGCATGGCTTTGGTCGGTCATCTTCGACCAGTTATTAAACAACTCATTGCCACCACACCAAAGGGCAATACATGGGTGTCCTTTTAAACGGGCAATGATTGAACGTGCTTCTTGTTCCAATACCTTAAGATAGTGCGCACCGTCTCGATAATCATTACAAGCTAACATAAATTCTTGCCAGACCAAAATTCCTTTTTCGTCACAAAGTTCGTAAAAGTCCTTTTTATTGATTATTCCACCACCCCAGATGCGGAAAATATTAAAATTTGCCTCTAATGCCAAATCTATCAAATCTGAATATGTTTTTCTCGTAATAGTTCCTGGGAAAACTTCTGGATTAACCCAGTTGCTACCTTTGGCAAAAACTTCAACCCCGTTAAGTTCAAGGCTAATTGGCGCAACACTTCGCCCTTTAGGAAAGGTCGCTGGTTCATCCCACGCACCCTCACTCATAACTAATTTGATACGACGAAAACCGATTGTTCCTGTTTTCTCGTCAACGATATTACTATCTTGGCTTAATGTCGCTTTAAAGCTGTATAAATACGGCGTACCATAACCGTTACACCACCACAGCTTTGGATTGTTAATCGCCTTTGTTTCTCCCGCACTAGCATTTGCCACTTCTGCTCCATCGGCATCATAAACTGTAAAAGAAACCTTGCCAGTGCCAATAACTTCGGCATCAAAATGTACCGCTGCTTTGGAATAATCATCTGCCAACTCATATGTGATGTCAGTTTTTTCTAAATATGTATTGGCACGAACTTCTAGGTATGTATCTTCCCATATCCCCACTGGGATTAAACGAGGATGCCAATCCCATTCATAGCTAACCGCTGGTTTACAACTTTGGGCAGCTTCTTGACGCGTATCCGCTTCACCAAACGTATCCTTTGGTGGTGGTGCTATCCAGATTTGAATTATCCCTTTAGTGGAAGCTTCTAAAGGGACTTCCACTGTCGTAAACATCCCCTCATGCTCCACAACTTCTTCACCGTTGATGAGAATTCGGTATTGATAATCAATACCATCGGTAACAAAAAATAGCTTTTCGCCATTCTTTACCGAAACTTCTGGCAATTGTGCTTCATACATCCACCACTTATCCTCCATCCATTTGGTACCTAAGACATTGCTCCCTTGCTTCCAATCAGGCATGTTAGTTTCAATCATCCAATCTAAATTAGCATTGCCTGGCACTTGTGCTTTAACCATTTGCTCTGGCTTTTCACCAAATACGTTAGCGTGCCCTACTGTCCATTTTAAAAAGTGTTTGTTCTTCACTGTTTTTCCCCTTTCGTGTCTTATCTATTTGTGTCCTGCTTACCATATATAACTATTATAGATATCATATCAATAAAAAGCAATATACATCTGCCTGATTTTGGAATTGGCGTCAGTGTAAGAATAAAAACGTTTCCGAAAGGAAGCCAGAATAATTTCACCAAGCTTCATATGGATATGTAATGGTGCTCACCGTAGAGCAAAATTCGTTAAGTGAACCTTATTTCTAGTAATTATGCACAATTTTTAGTTTTGAACATTGTAGAAAAGAGCTAATTTATCGAAAAGGATTGACAATTCCCATGGGCTTGGTAAGATTATTACAGTTGGTTTGAGAAGTGTTTATTATTTCATAGGCAACTTTTCTATGGAAAATTTATATTGAATCTTATTATCAACAAAGTTAGAATAGAAACTAGTTCATAAATTTTTAGGAGGCTAAGAACATGGGAAAGAAATTACGAATTGGAATTATCGGATGCGGCGGGATTGCCAACGGTAAGCATATGCCGTCACTCAAAGCATTGGACAAAGAAGTTGAAATGGTTGCATTTGCGGATATTATAGAAGAAAGTGCGCAAAAAGCAGCAAAGGAATATGGTACAGCAGATGCCAAAGTTTATACCGACTACAAAGAACTTTTAAAAGACGCTTCGATTGATGTTGTACATGTACTAACACCAAATCGCTCACATGCGGAAATCTCAATTGCTGGACTTGAAGCAGGCAAGCATGTCATGTGTGAAAAGCCGATGGCAAAAACTGCGGCAGATGCAAAAAAGATGGTGGAAGCTGCCAAAAAGAGTGGCAAGAAATTGACTATTGGATATCAACACCGTCATAAACCAGAAAGTACCTATTTGAAAAGTGTTATTGAGCGTGGCGACCTGGGAGATGTGTATTATTCCAAGGCATATGCAATTCGTCGTCGCGGAACACCAACATGGGGTGTTTTCCTAAATGAATTTGAGCAAGGTGGCGGACCGCTTATTGATATCGGTACCCATTCTTTGGATTTAACATTGTATCTGATGGATAACTACAGTCCAAAAATGGTCGTTGGAACAAAATATAAGAAACTGCCAAATCCTGATTGTGGAAATCCTTGGGGTTGCTGGGACGAAAAACAACATACCGTAGAGGATTCTGCATTTGGCTTTATCACAATGCAAAACGGAGCTACCATTATCCTTGAGACCAGTTGGTCTTTGAACACAATAGAGCCAGTACCAGAAGGAAGTGTAGCACTTCATGGTGATAAGGCTGGGGCTCAGATTAAAGATGGCGTTAGCATCAACAAAGATGAATTTGGAAAATTGGTTGAAATACGTCCTGAAATGTCTTCTGGTGGAGTTGCTTTCTACGATGGCGTCTCAGAAACACCTGCTCTTACCGAAGCTCGTCGTTGGGTCGAAGCTATTAAAAACGATACCGATCCTGTCGTTCTTCCAGAACAAGCATGTGTGGTATCTGAACTGCTAGAAGCAATTTATGAATCAGCAAAAACAGGACAACCAGTATACTTTGACTAATTATGGAGGTAGCTATGCTAAAAGTAGGATTTGTTAGTGCCTGGCATGTTCATGCAAAAGGATATGCTCAGGAGCTTCTTGAAAGCAAAAAAGTAACAATTACAACGGTTTGGGATGAAGAAGAAGAAAGAGGCAAAGAATTAGCGGCCCAATACGATGCAACATTCATTCCCGATTATGACGAATTTCTTGCAACCGGAGATTTTACAGCTGTTATTTGTAACGCTCCAACGACGATGCACGCTGAATTGCTGTGTAAAGCTGCTGCCGCTGGTAAAAATATTTTCACTGAAAAATTGCTGACAGCGACGGCAACCGAGGGCGAACAGCTTTGCAAAGCTATTGAAGATGCAGGTATTATTTATGCAACTTCATTACCGCTTCTATCTAGTTCATCAGTTCTTTATGTAAAAGACTTGATTGAACAAGGTGAGCTTGGACAAATCACCGGTGCACGTATGCGACGAAGTCACGGTGGTGTGAGTGATAATTGGTTGCCAGAATACTGGTTCGATGTAGAAAAATCTGGCGGTGGTGCTATGATGGATTTAGGTGCACATTCAGTATATGTTTTGTCCTATCTTCTTGGCAATCCTAAGCGTGTGTCCAGTTTGATGACAAATATATTCGGAACCACCTCCGATGAAAATGCGGTAGTTTTGGTAGAGTATGAAAATGGCGTAATCGGAATGTGCGAAACCGCATTTGTCACATACGGTGTTCCCGATCTGCTGGAAGTGTATGGTACAAAAGGTTCCTTCTTTATGCATGGAGATAAGTTGCTTATTTCTACTAAAAAGACTGCTGATGCAAATGGCACAGTAGAAATAGAACCGCAAAATCTGCCCGAACAAAAAATTTCACCACTTATGCAATTTGTAGACGCATGCCTAAACGGTACGCCAGTGCCTGATTATTTGAATGCACAAAGTGCGTTAAGAATGACAAAAATTATCGAGGCAGCGTACGACTCGGATAAAAACGGCACAACCGTAAAAATCTCCTAATACAGGAGAAATTTATATTAATCTTAACGAGAGAGGCGATGTAAAACATCCCCTCTCTCATTAATAATTGTTAAGTTTATCAGTATCGTACTTGCTATTCTACGATAAATCCATCCTCATCCCACAAATCATGCCAATCTTTTGCCCCTTCCCACAAGAATACTTGGCCTTTTACTAAACGATTATTACATTCTAAACCAGCAATTATCTGCATTTCTTCTACCGTTAGCGGTTCTTCCATCAGACATTTTAAGTTGGCTATATATTCATTTTCTTTGATTGAAAATGGGATTGGAATTTGTCCATTTTGTGACGCCCACTTAAGCGCTATCAACGCTGGGTGCACACCATGCGTTTTGGCTATCGCCTGCATTTCTGGCAATTCCATGTCAGCAATATCTTCTTCCATAATGTCACGTTCTGGGCGCGCTGGCGAACCCAGTGGCATAAATCCAATCGGTTTAATATTGTGCGCTATCAAATATTCAGATAGTTCTCGTTGTTGGAAGCAAGGGTGCATTTCCATTTCACAAGCAACCGGCATAATTTTTATCAATGGTAACACTGCTTCTAGTTTAGGAATTGTCATATTTGACATCCCGATATATTTTACCAAGCCTTTTTCTACCAATTCTTCGCATTGGTGATAAGTATTCATATACTGCTCTACGCTAAATGGGCGTGAATCTGGGTTACGCGAATCAACGTCACAACCTGGTGCATGATAGTTCGGGAATGGCCAGTGAATAAAGAAAACATCAATATAATCACATTGCAAATCCGCAATGCTCTTTAAGCAAGACGCTTCTACCTCATCATGCTTATCATTCCACACCTTAGTCATAATACATAGTTCTTCACGCTTTACTATTCCCTCGTCAAAACTTTTGCGAAATACTTCTCCTATCTGTGTTTCATTGCCATAGCAAGCCGCACAATCAAACATCCGATATCCATTGCGAAGTCCACCCGCTACTGCTGCTGCCACCTCTTCGGCACTGCAACGGTCCGAGCCAAAGGTTCCCATTCCAATTCCTGGTATCTTCGCTTGGTTGTACAATGTCACCTCTGGCAAATTATTTAGATTAACTGCATTACTCATCTCAATTCCCTCCTATCTTTCACTGTCAATTAGTATCTTACCTTTAACTGCTCCTGGTACCTTAAATAACTCAAACGCTTCTGCTATTTGACTAAGCGGCATCTTTTTAAAAATCAATGCATCATCAAACTTGAGGCTTCCCTCTTGGAAATAATGTGCGGTCAGTTCCCATTCACGACCAGGAAATGGCGTACTATAAGACATCCATGAACCAGTCATAGTGAATTCTTTGCGGTTTAGCTGTTCCCACTCCTCAACACTAAAGGATAAATCCTTGGTCGGAGTGCCCACAAAACACACTTGGGCTTTATTTGCTGCCATCGCAAATACCATCTTAATCGTAATCTCACTACCAGCTGTTTCATATACATAATCAAAGCCTTTGCCGTTGGTAATTGCCAGTGCTTTTTCTTGATAATCAGCCCTCGCGGTATCTACCACCACCGTTGCTCCTAGCTTGGTAGCTAATTCCAAGCGCTCCTTGGAAATATCAAAAACTACCACTTCACGAGCGCCAAATATCTTCGCCCATTGCATCATAAATAAGCCAATCGTTCCACCGCCTAAAATAGCTACGGTTTTACCACCTTGGTAATTCACCCGCCAAAGACCATGAAGTGCCACCGTTGCTGGCTCAAATAAGGTCCCTTGTTCAAAGCTCACGGCATCACCAAATGGCACAGCATTACGTTGTGGAACTACCACATATTCAGCAAAACTTCCGTATTGCCGTGAACCAATAAAACTATAATTACGACACAAGGCATAGTCTCCTTGCTGACAATATTCACATTCCAGACAAGGAATTAATGGAACTCCTGCTACTCTATCGCCTTTTTCAAGCGTTGTGACGCCCTCGCCAATTGCTTCTACTGTTCCTGCAAATTCATGTCCCAAAACATTCGGATAATAGTGGCATGCATCACCATTAACTCGCGGAATATCTGAGCCACAAATGCCCGTATACTTAACTTTAATTAGCACCTCGCCTGCCTTTACTTGCGGAGTATCTATCGTTTCATAACGAATATCTTCTCTTGCATGTACTACGCCTGCCTTCATTATTTTACTCCTTTCGTATCGCTCATCAAACCTTTAAGCTGTTCATATAGTTTCAGATATATTTGATAATTGTCTTGATACTTTAAATAATTGTCCATGTTCGGCTGATGGCTTCGTGTAAGCTTAACCGTGCTTTTGACCGCCTCGTCAAAATCCTTATAAACTCCTGTGCCAACGCCTGCCAAAATTGCCGCGCCTAACGTTGTTGCCGTATCAGAAGATGGAACTACAATCGGCTTCCCCGTAATATCTGCTTTCATCTGTGTCCATAATAGTGAATTAGCTGACCCGCCCATTGAACGAAGTTCATTTACTTGTACACCATTATCTTTTGCCACGTCTAAGTTATGTTTCAAGGCATAGACCACGCCTTCCATTGCTGAGCGAATAAAATGGCCTTTGGTCTTCTGAAAATCAATGCCAAAATAAACACCCTTGGCATTTTTATCCCAAATTGGTGAGCGTTCTCCCGACATGTAAGGCAAGAACACCATACCATCACTACCAACTGGAATTTGTGCCGCCAAGTCGCCCATCAAATCAAACGAATTTTTATTTTTTTGCTTGGCAATACCTCGCTCGTAATCGCCAAATTCTTCCTCAAGCCACCGCATGACGCCGCCACCACCAGTAGTTCCTCCTTGTAACAGGTATTTGCCTGGCACTACATGATATCCTAAG
>JGI994J12354_10001831_pt1 | contig 21280 bp, 8 predicted proteins | sample IntmicLarv3ML3BL_FD_12354 | JGI IMG/M metagenome (IMG submission 12354) | reverse complement strand
TTGGCGACCGAGGCGGAAATTTCCCGTATGAATACGTTGACGTTAATGGTTGCGCCCACGGCAACGCCACTGGCGCTACCGGAGAGGCCCGCCATGATGGTAATCAGCTTGCTGGCGCCTTGGGCGTTGATGAGTATATCGCGGCCTGCGATCAGGGAAGCGCCGGGATTAACGGCGGAGGTTGTTTTCGAGTATGCACCCAGTACGTTTAGCACTGCCGCCACCGCTGGATTGGAACCGGTGGTGCCGGAGACGGAGGCCAGAACGCTGATGAGCTGTTCATTACCCGTGGCCTGGGCGATGATGTCGTTGCCCGCGGTGATCCTCGCCCGGGCAGCGATCTCCGTGCGGGTGATGGTTTTTGTCAGGATGCCCTGCAGGGTGCCGCCCACGGCAATGCCTGTGGAGGCGGCTACCGATGCGGCAATGGGTAGGAAGGTAAGCTCGCTTTGAGCACGAAGGATCACATTCCGCGTGGCGTTGATGATAACGTCCTCGCCAATTTTTGCTTCCGTGAGGTTGCTGGCCAGTGCCAGGTTGATCGTACCGCCAACGGCAGTGGAGCTGGATCCAGCGCCTACACCGGCCGCGATCACCAATAGCAGGAAATCGCCCTTGCTGGAGGCATCCAGTACCACATCGCGGGAGCCGGTGATAGAAGCGTTCTGCTCAATGGCTGCCGTTACTTCCTTGCTGTCTAATAGGAAGGAAACGGAAATACCAACGCCGGAATCTCCGGTGCCTGCGCCCAGCGCCCCTGCGATGATGCGGGCGTTGCTGCCGTCCTTAGCGGAGATGGATACATCTCCGGTGCTACCGGGCTTGATGGTTACGGCTGTTCCGGAACCAAGCACCGCATACACCTTGTTCCGTAGGAAGGTCATGGCAAAGGCGCCTGCAACGGCATTGCTTGAATCTCCACCCGCGATGGAGCCGGCAATGGCCTCCACATAGTAGTTTACGCTGGAGAGGAAGTTCAAAAGGTCGATGGCGTTGAGCACCTTGTCGGTACTCATGTTCACGGTCACGCTGTAGGATTCGCTTCCTTCGGTTCCGTCGTAGACCAGGCTGACCAGCGCGCCGTCGCTTTCCTTGCCATCCGTATTTACGCTCAACCAGTTATCCATGGAGAAGGGGGAAGTGTAGTCATCAAAGGTTACGGCGGATTTCTCAGCCTGTAGGGTAAGGTTGTTTGCCCGGATGGCCGAGTTGTCGCCCACCCGTACGCCTACTTCGTTATAGGCGTAAAGCAGTGCGAAGCTGGCGCCAACGGAGGCTGTCGCACCCTTGCTGACGGTCAGTGCGCCTGCCCGCAGGGTCTGGCGGCTTTTGTCCTGTGCGCTCAGGGTGATGTCGCCCGCATCCAGGAATGCATTTTGTGCTACTGTCACCAGGGATTTGGAGAGGGAAACCAGGATGGACAGCGCACCTGCGACGCTGGCGTCTCCGCCGTCGCCGGACAGGGAGCCTGCCAATGCCTGAGAGCCAAGATACCCGCTGTATTTCCCGTCCATGTTCTGGGTCAGGATTGCATCGGCATGGATTGTGCCGTTGTTTACGGCCGGATTGTCTCCCCGGGCGGTAATCTCTCCACCCAGGGTGACCGTGGCTTCGTTGCGTGTGACGGAAACGGCTACGCCTGCGCCGATGCAGTTGCTATTCGATTCCAGCGACGCCGCTGCGCCCGTGCCCAGGGTCCGATAGTTGCCATGGGTCTCGGCAAGGGCGTCGATACGGTCGGCGATGAGCACCGCATCATCTAGGCTTTCGCCAGCCGGAATTGCTTCGCCAAGGGAATTTTCCAGCAGGGCACCCACCACAACGCGGGCGATGTGCTGGGTGACGTTTGCGGCAACGGCCGCTGCCACGTAGACGCTGCTTTCCTTGGTGTCAGAGCTGTTCCCCAGCGGGGAAGTGGAGTCGTCTCCTGTGGAAAGTTCACCTATGGCACTTCCGGCTGTGTTTTCCGTTTCAGTGGTATCAGGGGCGCTTTCGGTATTGGCACCAAGGGTGCGGAGCACGTTTGTGGAAACGGGAGAGCTGCCGTCCGCCTTCTTGGGCGACTCTTTGCTCCCGTCTTCGTCCGTCTTTTCGTTGTTGCCTGCACCATCGAGCTTGGTGTTGATGGTATCCTGCATGCCAGTGGAGGGCTTCTCTTCGGGCGCCGCTCCGCCGTCACCCGTTCCCATTTCTGCCTTTACCGCAGGGCTCATCTTATCGGTATACCGCTGCATATCCGCGCCCATGGCGGTGGCGATTCCCTTGACCACGTCCTCGTTATACGTGTAGGCATTCAGATACGCTGCACCGTTGATGGTGCCGTGGCCCAGGAATGTGGTGGCCACATCGGAAGAGGCGATGTTAAGTGCCACTGCTGCGCCCACTGCGGTATTGTTGCCCACCGCAAAGCCGCTTGCCTGTGTCAGTGTTTTGCCCTGCTGCTTGGCAAGCATATACAGGTTGACGTGAGGCTGGGGTGCGTCGGTATCGGTGTGGGGGTCAATGGCCAGCGTATTGCTACCGGTGGTGCGCAGCACAGTGCCGGTGCTGACTGTGGTTTCCACTATATTGTTAATGAGGGAAATGGCTACGGATGCATCCACCGCGATGTCCTTCGCGCTCTGTGCATTGTCTGTACCGGCCGGTTGCTTGGCCAGGGGATCCGAACCGCTGACGGAGATGGTCTGCACATCATTTCTGGCAATGGCCTTCATGGCCAGGGTACCGGCGTTTATTCTAAGATTATCCCCGAGCAGCGCCTGAACATTCAGGTTCGCAATTGTCACGGCAAAGGATGCGCCAACGCCCACGGACTTGCCAGAATCCGCGCTGCTGCTATTTTTGCCACCGATGGAGGAAGTGGTTAGCGTTGTCTGGGGTGTCCTTTCCCCATCTACGGGGTCGCCGGACGGATCAACGGTATCCTCTTCCGCCTCTACGCCGCCGCCATTCGTTGTCCCGGCGTTGGCATTGTCATCAGCGGTTTTGTTTTTGTTCGCATTACCCTTGGGGCCGACAGAGGCGCTGGACGTGGTGTAGATCACCTGATTGGCCATAGCCGATAGGAGCACGTCGCCGGCCACATCGATGGTATGCGAGCTGCCCGCACCTGCACTGGCAATGATGGCCTGAGAGTCGCCCGTTACCACGGCCAAGGCGAGGGAGCCCGCGACGCCCACATCGCTGGCACCGGCGCCGGAAATAGCCTGGGTGGAAATGGTGTGCCCGTCGATCTTGGGCTCGTCATCGCTGCCAAAGAAGGCATTGAAGAGATCCCCTGCCAACACGATGGTATCCTTGCGCAGGGTGGTCAGCATACCCGGATCGATCAGGGTATCGATGCTGGTGTTTTGCAGGGCCGTGATAAGCTCCGATACGATTACCCCCGCCATGGAGACGAGCTGGGCGGATTGTTCATCGGAGAGGCCGGCCACAGTCAGATCCACTGGCGAATCCGTGCCCTCCAGCCTGGCAAGGAACACGGCATATACGGCGTCCATCAGCTTCTGGAGCGCCTCAGCCACGGTCGTGGAATCGGGCGTACCAGACCCGTCATTGCCGATTTCGGCTAGTTTTTCTCTCAGGAAGCTTTCCAGCGTTGCTGAATCGTCCCCGGTCATTTCTTTTATAACAGAGGTGAGGAACTCGTCAATCTTAAGGGTGCCAGCCGTTTTGTTGAGGAACTCTGCGATGATGTCCTCTACCAGCTTTTTCGCTTCCTTAACGGCTTCCTCGGCAATGATGTCGGCCTTGACCGTCAGCGCCTCGGCCGCAATGCCCGTATCGCCGATGCGTGCGATGTTTTCATAATTGACCACGTTGATAGCCACCGCAATGCCCACGCCGGTCTTGGCGTTTGTGGCGGAGGCGTTCACCTTGACGCTGGCATCCGTGTCGTTGATGGAGACCACCTCGACTACGCCGTTGCGCTCTGTGACATTGCCCTCCGCGTCCAGCGTATAGCCCTTGGGGTCCGTATTGTTGGCGCTGGCAATAATCACCACGTCGCTGGCGATCTCCGCCAGTGCGATGTTGCGTTGTACATTGACGCCAATGCCCGCTGCGATCTGTACGCTGCCCTCGCTTGTCTCGGACTTTGGCTTGGTTGCGCCCGCGCTTAAGACTGAGCCAGCATTGACGTTCTTGCTGCCGGTCATGCCGGATAGGTTGGAACCGGATTGGACACCCTTATCGGCCAAAGCATCCGGGGAAGCCGGATCATTCTTTGCGTCCTGGGAGGAAGAGGCATCGGATTTCTTTTCAGCGCCCTTTGCGCCAGCCTTGACCTCCATCTCCAGATGGCTAATGGAGGATGCTGTGACGACAACGTTTTTGCCTGTCAGGCTTTGAGCCAGGGACGCGATCGCGCTATCGATCGTCACGGAAAGGCCCAGCGCCGCGCCAACGCCCACCTTGCCGCCGGTTGCCGCCGCGTCCGCCTTGATGATGCGGGTCATTGTGTTCTGCGCGTGAATGGTCACATCTCCCGCGAAGACCAGGGGCGAGAGGGCTTGCAAGGAGGCCTTGCCAAGCTGCGCCCTGACATAAACGCCGGAAATGTCCAGGGCCATGGAGGGCACTACGGAAACACCGCCCGCCGCGCCCGCAGTAGCCTCTACGGCTTCGGTGCCCTTAAAGCCCGCGTCGATGGAGAGCTTTTCAAGGGTTGCACCTGAATTGACGGTTTGGATATGTGCGCCATCCTGTACGATGGCGATCACGTCTATGCCGGCTACGTGGACGGCAAGTCCCGCGCCGACGCCCAGGGTGCCGGTACTTTCCTCCGCACCGGTTCCAGCCGCTTTGGTGGATAGCGCGCCCGCGCCATTCGCCTTCACCGTCAGGCTGCCATTGTCGGCGACCTGGAGGGAGGCGGCTTCACTGACGATTGCGATGGACTTCTCGCCCACCACATGTACGGCCACTGCCCCCGCGATGCCGATATTGGCTGCGGAATAACCGGCCTTTGCTTCGACGGAGGAATCCGTCTTGTTGTTCGCGATGATGTCAACCTGCTTTGCCTCCACCTGCGCACTGGCAATGACGGCGGTGGCGGAGTTATGGACAACACCCACAGAAACGCCCACGCCCAGGGCCAGCTGGGTGCTGGTGGAAACGTTGCTGGGCGTTCCTTCCTCGAAGGTGGCGCGGAGCACCACATCTCCGTTTGGCATGGTCAGGATATACTTGCCGTTGCTCTGGGGAATTGTTTTGTACGTAAGGCCGCCGTCCGTGGAGTATTCCAGGGTTTTCAGGCGGTATCCGGCTTCGGGAGTAACATTGATTTCTACCTTGTCGCCGATGGCCGCATCCACCTTGCCGTTTTCATCGGGGGTGCCGCTAACGGAGATTGCGCCATTTGCGATGGGATCGTCCGTTATCGCGACGGTCTTCGTTTCGCCCACAAACACGGCGGATACGGAGAGCGTTCCCTTGGCGCCATCCGGTACGGAGAAGGTTGCTTTCCCATCCGCACCCACTGTGACAAGGAATTCCTGGCCATCCAGGGTTACGATGACCTTGTCGTCCTTCAGGGTGAAGCCGTCACGGGTTTCAACGGTAAAGGTGATATTCTCCGTGCCGTCTGCGTAGGGCACATCGGCTGTGATGCTGCCGCCTACCGTATCCTTGACCTCCACCTTCGCATCCTTGGGCGTGAAGGTTACGGAAATGTCTACGTTGGAAACGAAATCCGGCATGGTGAATGTGCATTCCCACACATCCCCCACCTTTTGCAGGCCGGGCGAATCAATTCCAGCGATGGAAATGTCTCCAAGGGTGAAGGTATAGCCGGGTTCCGGCGCGATGATCAGGGTGATTTCCGTGCCGGCAGCCTGGTTGGCCTTGCCCTTTGAACCGTCGGCAATGGTTACCTGGCCGTTTGTCGATTGGCCGATCTTCAGCTTTCCGTCCGTCTGCTGGGGATATGTTTTTTCTACGGGAACGCCGTTTTCTGTTTCCGGCGTGCCGGGTGTTTGCGGGGTTTCTTTTTTCTGGATGGGCGAGCCATCGGCGACCGTCTGAACGATCATGACCGCGTTTGCCGTAACGGACACCTTGCCGCCTGCAATGACCTGTACGGCCTTGTCCTGAAGAGTGCCGCCAAGCTGTACCATGGCGCTATTGGAACCGTACATGACCGCCAGAGCACCGACAATTTGGAATTCCGAGGCGCTCTGGGTTTCCGTGCCGTCCGGGGCACCAGGCGTGCCGCCCGGAGCATCCGCCGGGGGCGTGTCCTGGGTGCCTGCCGCGGATTCATCAAAGAGCTGCTCAAGGCCCATGTCTCCGTCCTCATCATCTTCTTTGAAGAGGTCGGACAGGCCTGCGTACGGATCGTCCTCATCTGGGTCTGGATCTCCGCCGGAAGGGGGTTGGGCTTCCGCCACAGGCTTTTCAGCGCCAATCTGGTCGCTGGCCTTATTCAGGGCGCTTGCGCCCTTCCCATCGCTGCCGCCATCTTTCATGGAGGCTGCGGAACCGCTGAGCAGTTCCTGCACCTTCTTTGCTACGCCGGAGACGCTGTAGCCGTTGGTTTCCTGGGCTTCGTCCTCGCCATCTTGGGGGGCAATCTCTTTGCCGCTGGACACTGCGGAGGCCCGCAGGCCCGCCAGCGCATCGGCGGAGGCGTGAATATCCCCGCCCGCCCGCAGGATGGCTTCATCCACGGCCTTGACGGAAACATTCTGGAGGGAAACGTTGACGGCGAAAAATCCGCCGGAAGCGATCTCCGCACCGCCATCAGCGCCCCGGGCGCTGGTATCAACACGCAGAGCGCCCTGGGCATCCAGGGTGATGTCCGTCGCCGCGTCCAGACTGGCCTGTCCGCTGATGCTGACATTGGCGTCCGTTACGGCCACGCCAACGGCAAGAACCAGGGGCAGCTTGCCTTCCTTGGCGCTGGAGACAACATTGACATCGGAAACAGCCCGGGCGATAATGCCCGCGCCTGCCGTGATGGCCGCCTGATCGCGGATGGAGACACACGCTTCTGTTACAGCCACGCCAACGGCCAGGGGAACAAAGAGACTGGCCAGGGAGTCGTTTGTCGCGCGCATATCTACGCGGGAGGTGGCGACAGCGTGTACAAAGCCTTCTTCCGCAGTAATACGTCCGGCAATATCAACAAAAGCGGAACCCACCTTCACATTCACGAAGTTGGGGTTCACGCCTGCTATTTCTGGGAGCAAGGATTTTGTCTGAGAACTGCGCGCAATCAGAGAAACGGTTTCCTTGGCGGAGATGTCCGCCGCTCCGTGAACCGTGATGCGGGCCTCGGTTTCCACGTCAAAAATGCTGACATCTTCATTGACGATGGGAATCTTGAAAGTGGATTTGTCCGTATCCGTTGCCCGCAGGTCGATGTTTCGTCCCTGGAGCATGCCGTATACGTCGATTTCTTTTGCTTCGATGAAAATATTAAGAGGAGAGGCGATCAGGTTGTCAATGCGGACGGCGCTGTTGTCCGTGACAATCAGGTTGGAAAGGTGAATGCCTCCGGGTACGCCCGTAAAGGTCAGTGCGCGGTTAATGTTTCCGGTGGCGGGCATATCCAGAATATAATCTGTGAACGCCTGGAAGGTATATTCACTGATGTTGTTGGTGATGGCTACGGTTCTCTTTCCGCTAAGACGGTCGGTGATGGTGTCAATATCTGTGAAATGAACATTTAGCAGGAGGGGCGTGAGGTCCTGGGCAACGGTTAGGGTCAGTGTGTTCAGGGCGGAGAAAGCAATGCCGTCGGTGTCCGCCATCTCGTCGCGAGCAATGCTACCTGTCAGGTGAAGGCGGTCGTATCCCCCGCCGCCCTTGATAACGACATTTTCCGCATAAGCGGCAACGCCTGAATCTACATTGATAACGTCATCGCCATCTCCACCATCCAGCAGGAGGCTGTATACCCTTTCAACGCCGAAGGCAAGGGATTGTGCGCCGCTGGAAACAGTGATGACGTCATTGCCCTGCCCACCGTAGGCGATAAGGCTGCTGTCCTCAATTTCTACGGAAATTGAATCATCCTGTATGGTTCCGTATACAGTAACTTCCGCGTCTTTGGCCTTTATGATGCTTTCAAGGCCCAGATAGATGCCAGCCAAGGTTACATCAACGCCAGCAATGAGGATGTCGCCAAAGAGCTTTGCGTTGCCCTTGGAAGAGAGGCTGTCATCCCCTGCGTCCTTCGCTTCGATTACGATCCTGGGATTCTGTGCTGCCGGCGGCTCACCGCCGCCTTCGTCCACGCTTTCGGGCTTGGAGATGGTCAGTCCGCCGGTATAGATGCCGTCCTCGACAACAATCTTGATTTGGCTATTCGACGCGCTTTCCAGCGCCTTGTCAATGGCCTGCTGGATGGCGCTTGCCGTGGCATTGGAGGCAAAGGTAAAGTCCTCACCGTCAATGGTGAGCGTGGCGGAACCCTCAAAGAGAGGAGGTTCGGGTTCTTTGGCATCGTCCTCATTTAGCGTGCCAAACAAAGACATGCCGGAGGGATCCCCTGATGTGGACATAAGGCCAAGGGCAAGGGCCTCTCCTTCCTCGTCCTCTGTCTCGAAAAGAGGATCGCCGGACGAGGGAGGCGTGTTGCCATCGGGGGAACCGGATTCCGGTGAGCCCGAGGTCGAAGTCACGGAAGCATCTGCGGCGGGTGCCGTAGGGGGATCCGCAACAGGGGGCACAATGGGATCCGTGATGAGGGGATCCACATCGGAGAGTTGCCCTTCTTGCAGCGTATCGACTGGCTGGTCCGAACCGGATGGGAGGATGACCTCTTCATCAGCCAGTGAGATATTTGCGCATGCCACAGCAAATAGAAGCAGCAGAACAAGCAAAAGCCTTCCTGCCTTCCGGCTGTTTTCTTTGCGCTGTTTTGTTTCTCTCCAATGTTTCATTGCGATGACCTCCTACAATGTATGACGCGGGATTAACACATATCTATCTATTCTCGGGAGCCGTCGTTTATTCTGCTTTCAGGGAGAAGGGAAAATTTCTGGGCACAAAGGCGTCAGGGGAGGTTGCTTTCGGATTCAATGGGGGGTTCGGCAGAAATCTGTGGGTCAAGGCCAACGGCCATTTCCATGTCGGCTTGGGCCTTTTGCGTGTCGCCCAGTTGCAAGTGGCACAGGCTTCGGTTGTAGTAGTTCAGATCCAGCATCACACCGCGCTTAATGCCTGCGGTGTAGTCTGCAATGGCATCCTCAAGGGCACCCAGGGACAGATAGCAGGTACCCCGGTAATACAGGCTCATGTCCGTTTCTATATCGTTTTCGATAGAGACGGTGAAGGCCTCCGCAGCCTCGACAAAGCGTTCCGCCTGGAGCAGGCAAAGGGCGCGGCTGTAAATGCTTTCGGTTTTGTTCACGTCCTTTTCGATGCAGACGGCATAGTCCGCTACCGCCTCGTCAAAGGCACCGCTGGACATATAGGAAACCGCGCGGTAGTATTGGCTTTGTTCCGGCTCCACACCCGTTTCCAGGCAAGCGGTGAATGCTATGGCCGCGCTTTCAAAATCGCTCATGCCCAGGCAACAGATGGCATGATTGTAAAGGCTATCGTTTACGTATGATTCCGTCTCAATAGACACCTTGAAATCCTCAATGGCTGGCGCATAGTCAGCCAGCAACATATAACACACGCCCCGGTTGTAAAACACACCGTCTATGGTGCCGCCAGCCTGTATTACAGCGTCAAAGTCGGCCAGGGCCTCTGTGTGCAGCGCCTGCTGCAAATAGCAAACGCCCCGGTTATAGAGGGCATCCAGGCCATAATGCTCATCATTGAGCACAAGGGAAAAATCCTCGGCGGCAGCGGCGAACTCGCCTGTTTGTAGGGAACAAACGCCGCGCATGTAATAGCTCTCCGGAGCCGGGTCGGCGGCGCTCTGAATGTAGAGGGTATACGCCTCCGCAGCCCCGGCGAAATCCGTGCGGGCAAAGCGCATCTCCGCAAGGGTGGCGAACATGTTCACATCCTCGGGGCGAAGCGCCAGGTATGCGGCCAGGCTTTCCTCGGCTGCGGTATTGTCGCCATACTCCGCAAAGATTTGGGTGCGGACGAGCTGTGCATCGGCCATGGTATCATCCAGGGCCAGCGCCCTGTCCAAATCGGCCAACGCGCCGTCATAATCATCCAGAAGCGCCAGCATGCAACCCCGCTTGAGCCACAGATCGGCATTGAGGGCGATATTTTCCTCGCCGCTCATCTCAAGGCACATGTCGATATACCGTATCGCATCCGAATACCGGCCATCGGCGATGTTGGTAGAGACAAGGGTATAGTATGCATCCAGCCGCTGTACATCTGTCAGCGCCATGGATTGTCCGCCCGTAGCCAGAAGGAGCGTCAGGAGAAACACAGACGCAAAAAGCCGCGGCAACCACCGCTTTTTTTCATTTTTGAAGTTTTTCATCGTTATATACCTCCCAACAATGGAGGAGGCTCTCCGACCGCCAGGGCCAGATCGGCCTCGCCCTTTTCTGTGTCTCCCAATGCAAGATAGCATAATCCCCTATAGTAGAGGGCCGTTTCTTCAAATACGCCCTCATCGAGGCAGGATGTAAGATCGGAAATGGCCAGACGGTACGCTTCCTGCGCCATGTAGCACTGGGCGCGGTAAAAGCGACTGTCTAGTGGAAACAGGCCGTCTGAGATGCAGCGGCTGAAATCCCTTGCCGCCTCGTCATACTGCCCGGTCTGCATACGGGCCATGGCCTGATAATATATCGCCTGCTCTGTGCTGCCCCCCTGCGCTAGGTAGGCCGTAAAGCACGTATCTGCACCCTGGGGGTCGCCGATTTCCAGCAAGGATACCCCACATTGGAACAGGCTGTCCCCAATGGCTTCACCCTGCTCCACAGAGACAAGAAAATCCTCTGCGGCGGCTGCGAAATTGCCTTGGGCCATGCGGCTTACGCCACGGTTATACCATAGTTCCATGATGGCGGTTTCATCCCCGGCAGTAGCCATGGCTTCGGTGAAGTCCGCCTCCGCCTCGGCGTAGCGCGACTGGGACAGGCGCATAACACCTCGGTAGTAATGGCTCATGGCCGGCTGCATGTCCAGGGAGAGGGCGGCACTAAAATCGGAATCAGCGGAGGCCAGGTCCCCAAGCTGCATGCGGCAGATGCCGCGCATGAACTGGGCATGTCCGTCCGTCTCGTCCATGGCGATGGCGCTATCATAGGCATCGAGGGCCTGCTGGTAATCGGCCTGGGCTGTATACAAATCGCCAAGCACGCTGTAGAGCTCGCCGTTTTGCACAAGGGACAGGTAGGTGTTAAGGTTTTCGATGGCCTCTTCCGTATTTCCCTTGGCAACCAATAGCTGCATTTTCACGTAATAGGCATCCATGGCGATATAGGAATCAGTATCAAGGGCTAGATCCAAAGATACAAGGGCTGTATCCTGATCCCCCAGCAGGGAGTGCAGGCATCCCTTCTTCAGCCATAAATCGGCGAGCAACGCTTCCGTCACATCGCCGCCCAGGGCAATGCAGTAGTCGATATACGCGAGGGCCTCGCCGTAGTCCAAGCGGCCGATGGCGGCGGACGCTAGCGTGTAGCAGCGTGAAAAGGTCTGTGCCGGGGTGAAGAAAGCCTTCAGGAAGGAGAACATGCGGGCCGGGTCGCTCTCGTGTAAATACTGGGTGCTGTCAAGCAGGGCGTTTGTTGCCATTGCGTGTTCACTGTCCGCGTATGCCATGTTCCGGATCCTGATTTGCGACATATTGTAAAGCAACAAGGAGGAGGCCAGAAGAAGCACCAATACGGCGCTGAGGACACGCATGGGCCAGGCATAGACCTTGTTGATCGTGTGTGTCCGCATCAAGCGCCACCTCCTGGCTGAGCCAAAAGAATAGGCATTACATGCAAAAAATGAAAAAGAAACAAACCTTTTTCAGCCTTGCTCGGTTGTGTAGAAACGTCAGCGAGACGGTACGACGGGTGATGTTGAATGATTGTAGAGGTATCAAGTTGAATCAGTAGGGAAAAAAAGGAAATATTTAGGATTGAAGTATAGCACAGGTTTTTTCAAGGGTAAAGACTTTTCGTACGTCAAATTTTGCTTTATTTTGCATCAAAAATAATTACAACATCACATATGATGTAAGATTTTTTGATGCGCATCGGATAAAGGCCATGAAATAATGAAAATGATTCTAAAGGGTCAGGCATGGATGGATGTGACCGGAGGTGGAACCCGGAGAAATACGCGGCCTCTATCCTGAATGTGGCCATGGGAAACCGGGCGCCCCACAACCTGTGCGGAACAAAGAGCCCGGAAGGGGTTTTTATACCCTTCCCGGGCAATGGCTATGCCCTGCCCAGAGGGAGAGGTGGAAAGAGAAGGGGAGGGTATGCGAAGAAAATAGGCATAGCTGTAACAGCGTATGCATGGGAAATGCCCCGGGTGAGCACAGGTTTTCCTTGCCCTTCCACAGGCAACCCGCTATAATAGAAAACAAAGAAATGATGTGATCAATGCAAAGGAGCGAGGAAGATGCAGGACGTGAAGTATACGCCGCTGTATGAGACACATTTGCGGCGTGGCGGCAAGATGGTGGAATTTGGCGGCTGGGCTTTGCCAGTGCAGTATGAAGGGATTCTTGCGGAGCACAAAGCGGTGCGTGAGAGGTGCGGTTTGTTTGACGTATCTCACATGGGCGAGCTTTTGCTGGAGGGGGATGCGTCGCTTGCGTATCTGAATCATTTGCTCACCAATGATTTTACTGGTATGGAGGTGGGGCGTTGCCGCTACTCGCCCATGTGTTATCCGGATGGCGGCACGGTGGATGATCTGATTGTCTACAAAATGAAAGAAAACAAGTATCTGATCATTGTCAACGCTTCCAATTGCGAGAAGGATTACGGCTGGATGCGGGAACAGCTTGGCGCGTTTGAAGGCCTATCGCTTTTGAACATCTCCGCCGACATGGCGCAGGTGGCACTCCAGGGCCCGAAGTTCCGGGAAGTGCTGGCCGGTGTAGGCATGGATATGGAGCTGCCCGCGAAGCCCTATGCCTTTGTGGAGAATGCCACAGTGGGCGGCGTGCCCAATTGCCTGGTGTCCACCACGGGATACACGGGGGAGCCGGGTGTGGAAATATACCTTGCCCCATCAGATGCGGGCAGACTGTTTGATGCGCTGGTGGAGGCTGGCGCCACGCTCTGTGGGCTGGGGGCACGGGATACGTTACGCTTTGAGGCGTCGATGCCCCTGTACGGACATGAGCTGGACAAGGACATCTCTCCCCTGGAGGCGGGGCTAAAGTCGTTCGTAAAACTGGGCAAACCGGACTTTATTGGCAAGGCTGCGCTGTCTGAGCCGCCCACCCGCAGGCGCATTGGCCTGGAGCTGATGGATCGGGGGATTGCAAGGGAGCATTGTCCGGTGCTGGACGCGGAGGGGCGTGAGGTGGGACACACCACCAGCGGCGGAGCCGCGCCCACCCTGGGCAAAAACATGGCCATGGCCATTGTAACGAATGAGGCGGCTGATCTGGAGGAATTGTTCATCGAGGTGCGCGGGCGCAGGCTTCGGGCTGCCCGGATAAAGATGCCGTTCTACAAAACCATAAATAAATAATATATTCTTTATAAGGAGGGATTTCCTATGGTACCCAAGGATCGGAAATTCACCAAGGATCATGAGTGGGTGCTCATTGACGGCGACATGGCAACGATTGGCCTGACGGACTATGCGCAGCATATGCTGGGCGACATTGTGTATGTGGAGCTTCCGCAGCCGGGCGATGCCATTGACGCAGGCGGACAGCTTGCGGTGGTGGAGTCGGTAAAGGCGGCATCAGAGGTTTTGTCCGTGCCGGGCGGCGAGGTGACCGAGGCGAACGTGGCGCTGGAGGATGCGCCTGAGACGCTCAACACCGATCCGTGGGATACGTGGATTGCCCGTATCCGTGTGACAGATTTGAATGAAGCGGCGCTGCTGGATCATGTGGCGTATGAGGCCCTTGTCAAAGCGGAGGAAGAAAAAGCATGAAAAGCTATGTTCCCGCCACCCGCGAGGAACAGCAGGCCATGCTGGAAGCCATGGGCGTCTCTTCAATGGAGGCGCTTCTTGGCGATATCCCCGGGGAAGTGCGGCTGAACCGTCCGCTGAAACTGCCGGACGGACTTTCCGAGGTGGAGACGCTTCGCGTGATACAGGGCTATGCGGCGGAAAACGTGACGAACAAGCCTCTGTTCCGGGGAGCGGGCGCATACAGTCACTTTATTCCGGCCATCATTCCAGCGCTGACCCAGCGCGGAGAATTTTTGACGGCCTATACCCCCTATCAATTTGAGATGAGCCAGGGCATGCTCCAGGCCATCTTTGAGTATCAGTCGCTGATCGCAAGGCTGACGGGCATGGACGCGTCCAACGCCTCCGTGTATGACGGCGCGACGGCTGCGGCGGAAGCCATGCTCATGTGCCGTGACAGCGCGCGCAAGGATAAGCTGCTCGTTTCGCAAGGGCTTCACCCGGACGTACTGGGCGTGCTACGCACCTATGCCCCCTGCGCGGGCGTGGAGATGGTGGAAATACCCCTTGCGGACGGGGTGACGGATCTTGCGGCCGTTGAGGCAAATGCGGAGGGCGCGGCGGGGCTGATTGCCGCATCGCCCAACTACTATGGGATCATAGAGGATATCGCTGCCATGGCGGAGCGGATTCATGCCGTGCGCGGCCTAATGGTGGCGTATGTGGAGCCCATTTCCCTGGGGCTGCTCAAGAAGCCGGGTGACTTGGGTGCGGACATTGCCGTAGGAGATGGTCAGCCCCTGGGCATCCCTCTGTCCTGGGGAGGGCCATACGTGGGCTTTATGGCGGTGAAGCAGCGGTTGCTTCGGAACCTGCCGGGCCGCATCATCGGGGAAACGGTGGATGATGACGGAAACCGCGCCTATGTGCTTACCTTGCAGGCGCGTGAGCAGCACATCCGCCGGGAAAAGGCCACCAGCAACATTTGTTCCAACCAGTCCCTTTGCGCGATCTCGGCAGGTATTTACCTGACGGCCATGGGGCCGCAGGGCCTTCGCGAGGTGGCGGAAGCCTGTCTGCAAAAGGCACACTTCCTGGCGGAAGGGATCGCCAGCATTCCTGGCATGGAGCTGTGCTACAATAAGCCGTTTTTTATGGAGTTTGTGGTGAAGAGCGTTCTGCCGGCCAGGGTGATTGACAAGGCCGTGCGGGCAAAGGGAATCGTGGGCGGACTGCCCCTGGACGAGCATCGCATTCTCTATTGTGCGACGGAGATGAACACCCGCGAGGAGATAGACGCTCTTGTTGCGGCGCTGAAGGAGGTGTCCCTATGAGCCGTAGCGTTTGGCCCACCTGCTTTGAAAGGCCCCATCCGGGCCGCAGGGGCGCGGATGTGCCTGCCTGCGATGTGCCCATGAAACAGAACCTGTTGCCCGACGCACTCCTGGAGGATGCGCTGCCTGCCCTGCCGGAAATGAGCGAGGTGGAGGTGGTGCGCCACTATACGGGACTGTCCCGGCGCAATCATGGCGTGGATAATGGCTTTTATCCCCTTGGTTCCTGTACGATGAAATACAACCCCCGTCTGGACGAGGTCGCGCCCACGTGGTTTGCTGACCTGCATCCCCTGGCGGATGTGTGCGATGCCCAGGGGGCCTTGCGCCTGACCTATGATCTGGAGCGGGCGCTGTGCGAGATTACGGGCATGGACGCGATGACATTGCATCCTGCTGCGGGAGCCCATGGAGAACTGACCGGACTGATGCTGATCCGGGCATTCCACGCGCAAAATGGCGAGCTTGCCAAGCGCAACAAGATCATCGTGCCTGATTCAGCCCATGGCACCAACNCGGCCTCCGCCACAATGGCGGGGTTCCAGGTGGTGGAGATAGCCTCCGCGCCGGACGGCGGGGTGGATCTTGCCGCCCTCCGGGAGGCCTGCGGCGAGGACACAGCAGGATTGATGTTGACCAACCCCAACACCTTGGGCATGTTTGATGTAAACATTCGCGAGATTGCGGACATTGTGCATGGCGTGGGCGGGCTTTTGTACTATGATGGAGCGAACCTGAACGCGGTCATGGGCATTGTACGGCCTGGTGATACGGGCTTTGATGTGGTGCACCTGAACCTGCACAAGACCTTCGGCACCCCTCATGGCGGAGGTGGGCCGGGCAGTGGGCCGGTGGGTTGCAAGAAGATGCTGGAGTCTTTCCTGCCGGGGCCCGTGGTGATAAAGACGGAAGGCGGTTACAGCCTTGACGCGGACCGCCCCAGCTCGATTGGCAAGGTAAAGGCGTTCTATGGGAACTTTGGCGTGTACGTGAAGGCATATGCTTACATCCTCTCGCTGGGTGGCAAGGGGCTACGGGAGGCCAGCGAGGCCGCTGTGCTGAACGCCAACTACATCATGCACAAGCTGCGCGGTACCTATAAGATCGACGCGAGCCGTCCATGCATGCATGAGTTTGTGCTCTCCACGGAAAACATCCCGGGCCTGACAGCCACGGACGTGGCCAAGGGCCTGATTGACCGAAACATCCATCCGCCGACGATTTATTTCCCGCTCATCGTGCATGAGGCCATGATGGTAGAGCCGACGGAGTCGGAGCCACCGGAGATGCTGGATGCGTTCTGTGATGCGATGATCGAGCTGGCGGAGCTTGCCAAGAAGGATCTGGAGGCCCTGCATGCGTTCCCGCTTACTACGCCTGTGGGTAGGCCGAACCAGACGCTGGCCGCGAGAAAGCCAAAGGTAATAGAATAAAACGCTAGAGGAGGAACCAACCGATGCCGCATAGGCCCGATTGGCAAAACCCGGAGATACAGCATATTAAAAGGCTCGAGGGAAGAGCGATAAACGTACCCTATGGCGATGTGACGGCTGCCCGTGTGGGCAGCCGGGGCACGTCGCCTTACTACCGTTGTCTGAATGGACAATGGGATTTTTGCTATGTGCCCGAAGGGCCCGCCTACGTGCCCGCCGGGTTTCCGGGGGACTGTGCGTCTCTTTGCTGGGACAAGCTTCCCGTGCCTGCTAATTGGCAGCTGCATGGCTACGGGAAACCCAATTATACCAACGTGCAATACCCCATCCCCTATGATCCTCCCTATGTGCCGGATGAAAACCCGGTGGGCCTGTACCGCCGCCTCGTGACCCTGCCGGAGGGCTGGGAAACGCGGCGGACCATTCTGCGCTTTGACGGCGTGGATAGCGCCTATTATGTATGGGTAAACGGCGAATTGGCAGGGTTTTCCAAGGGATCCCATATGCCGGCCGAATTTGACGTGTCGGCCCTCATGGCACCTGGACAGAATGAGATTTGTGCCCAGGTGTTCCAGTGGTCGGATGGAACCTATCTGGAGGATCAGGACAAGTGGCGGCTGAGCGGTATTTTTCGCGATGTGGCACTGCTGAGCTTGCCCCAAAGCCATCTGTGGGACGTGCAGGCAGATGCGCTGCTGGACACGGCCGACTATACGACGGGCCGACTCACCGTGCGCGTGTTTCCAAAGAACGCGGAGGACTGCGTAGTCCGGGCTGCGCTGATGGATGGGGATACGAAGATCTGGACCCAGAGCGGGGCGGAGCCCTTCCCTGTGTTCCGGGCTGCGCTGCCGGATGTGAAGCGCTGGACGGCGGAAACGCCTGCGCTGTACGATCTGGTGGTCACCCTGGAGAAAAATGGAGAGATATTGCAGGCTCAGTGTGTGCGCCTGGGCTTCCGGGTGGTGGAGATTGCCCGGCAGCAGTTGCTGGTCAATGGCGTGCCAGTAAAGCTCAAGGGCGTGAACAGGCATGATTTCCACCATGAGCTGGGGTACGTTACCCCGCCTGACGCGATGCTTGAGGATATTTTGCTCATGAAGCGGTACAACATTAACTGCGTTAGAACCAGCCACTATCCCAACGACACGCGCTTTTACGACCTCTGTGATGTGTATGGGCTATATGTGATGGATGAGACGGACATTGAAACCCATGGGGTTGTGATATTCGATAGCTATGATCTTATCGCCGAAGATCCCCTGTGGGAGAGTTCCATGGTGGATCGCGCAAGGCGCATGGTGGCGCGGGACCGTAACCATGCCTCGATTCTTTTCTGGTCGATGGGCAATGAGAGCGGCTATGGCCCAAATATTGCGGCGGAGGCGGAGGCTGTCCGGGCGATGGATGGCACCCGGCTGATTCATTATGAGCGCGATGAGCAGGCGGAAAGCTGCGATCTGTATTCGGAGATGTATACGTCTGTACCGGAGTTGATGCGTAAGGGCGAAAGTGGCGAGAAGAAGCCTCTTTTCCTGTGTGAATATGCCCATGCCATGGGACAGGGCCCCGGCAATTTGAAGGAATATTGGGATGTGATCTACAAGTATCCGCGTTTGATCGGTGGATGCGTGTGGGAATGGGCGGATCATGGTCTTGTGAAGCGTACGGAGGAAGGCGAGACGTATTTTGCCTATGGCGGTGACTTCGGCGACAAACCGAATGACGGCTGCTTTTGTGTGGACGCGTTGTGCTATCCGGACAGAAGGCCCCATACGGGGCTGCTGGAGTACAAGAAGGTCATTGCGCCGGTAAGCGTTACGTTTGATGGCGGTGTCATGATCATCGAAAACCGTTGGGCGTTTACAACGCTTGATTGCCTGGAAGCCATATGGATAGCCACCCAGGGGGATACGGTTGTGGCCCAGGGCGTGTTGCCGCAGCTGCACACCGCGCCCTATGGGGAAGAAACGCTGCCCATACCCCAGGGAACAGAAGGGTGCTTGTTTACGGTACGCTTTGTTCTTCGGGAGGAAACGCCTTGGGCGCCCCGTGGGCATGAGGTGGCGTGGGCCCAGACAGGAACCTGTGTGCCTTGCGTGGCGCTGCCCGTTGCCCGTGGACCACTAACCGTGGTGGAGGACGAGCGGCTCCTCATGGCCTTTGGCGAGAATTTTTCCGTGGCATTTGATCCTCGCAAGGGAATGCTGGTCTCCTACATCCATGGTGGGGTGGAGTATATTCAGGAGGGCATTCAGCCGAACCTCTGGCGCGCGCCCACCGATAATGACTTGGGAGGTAGAAACATTGCGGCACAATGGGCGTTGCAGGGGTTGGACAGGCTACAGAGCCGCCTTGTATCGTTCCAGTGGGAGCAGCCGGAGGAAGGGCTGCTTCGGGTAAATGTGGAAACGGTTCATGGCGGATATATACGCCGTCCGGCGCTGGTGTTCCAGCATGGTTATACGGTCAAGAGCGACGGTACGCTTACGCTGGCGGCGAAGTTTATTCCCTTCCATCAGGAGCTACCGTATCTGCCGCGTTTGGGGATCCGCTTCCAGATGCCCCGTGGGTTTGACCATGTGCGCTGGACAGGGTTGGGGTCCCACGAGAGCTATCCGGACAAGAAAGAATCCGTGCTGGCCGGGACGTTTGCGGCCAAGGTATCGGCCCTGCATGAACCATATGTTCGTCCTCAGGAGAATGGATCCCACGAGGATACGCAATGCGTTACCTTTGAAACCAGCGAAGGCATCGGCTGGACAGTGTTGGGAGAGGGGTTCGCGTTCAGCGCCCATCACTACACGCCCGAGGCGTTGACGGGGGCGGAGCATACCTGCGATCTAAAGGAAATGGAGCTGACTCAGGTGTTGCTGGATGCTCGCATGGGGCCCTTGGGCAGCAACGCCTGTGGGCCGGAGCCTTTGGAGACTCAGCGGCTATACTTCCGTGAGCCGGTATTGTGTACATGGACATTCGTACCGTATAACGCGAGGGAGAGAACATAAGTGCAGTGGACGGGCAGTCAACGCGCAGCCATTGAAGCGCGTGGCAGCAATCTGTTGGTATCCGCAGCGGCAGGCAGTGGGAAAACCACCGTGCTTGCCGCGCGGATACTTTTGCTTATTCAGGAAGGCGTGCGGGTAGATGACCTGCTTGTGGTAACCTTTACAAAGGCGGCGGCGGCGGAAATGCGTGGCCGTATCATGTCCATGCTGCATGGGGCTGCGGAGAAAGGCGATGGCCGGCTGGCACAGGAAGCCATGCGGGTGGAGCGCGCGGACATTACCACGCTGCATAGCTTTTGCAGCAAGGTATGCCGGGATCATTTTCAGGCGGCTGGAGTGGATCCGGCCTTTCGTGTGGCCGATGCGGCAGAGGCAGGCGTACTTCGCGCCCAAGCGGTGGAAGAGGCGTTGATCGGCTGCTATGAAGCGGCTACGCCCGCATTTTCCCACGCAGCGGCGTGCCTGACCCGTGTTGAGCTGGAAAACGCGGTGGGAAGCCTGCATACATTCCTCATGGCCCGTCCGGATCCGTGGGAATGGTTGGATTGGGCCATTGCCATGTATGCGGAGGACGAGGCTGGCTTGCGTCATTCCGCTTGGATGAATGTATTGGAGGAGAAGCTTCGCCTGCTGGCGGAGGAAGCAGTGGATTTGTACGGGCAGGCGGTGGCTTTTTCTCGGGAGAGTGGGCTGTACGAGGCATTTACCCTGCAGGAGGCGGAGCAGGCCGGGCGCGTTGCTATCGCCGCCCAGGAAGGGCTTTACAGCCTGCTTGCCTGTTCCGTGTCCTTTGGCCGCAAGCCAAGGAAGGCTACAAATGTGGATCCAGACAGGGAGGCGCGATATGTGGCGCTGCGGGATGCAGCGAAGGAGGCGCTTCAGGATACGCAAAAACAGGCGGAGATGATTGCAGGCCTGCTGGAGCGTGGAGAGGCGCTGGAGAATGTAGGCCAGATGCTTGCGGGGATCGGGGAGGTGACCCGGGCGTTTCACGATGCTTTTGCCCGGCTAAAAGAAGAAAAGAATGTACTGGACTTTCACGATCTGGAGCATTTTGCTTTGTGTGCCCTGCGCAATGCGGAGGTTGCAGAGGCTCTTCAAAAAAGATATAAATATATATTTATAGATGAATATCAGGATTCCAGCCATTTGCAGGAAGCGATTCTCTCGTGCGTAAAGCGGGAGGATAACCTGTTCATGGTGGGGGATGTAAAGCAGAGCATTTACCGCTTCCGTTTGGCGGAACCGGGCTTGTTTCTGGACAAGCTGATGCGGTTTTCGTCGGAAGAGGGCATGTTGGAGCGAAAGATAGACTTAAATACGAACTATCGTTCCCATAAAATGCTATTGGACTGTGTAAACCAGGTTTTTGACCGGGTTTTCTCCGGCGGTGTGATGGAAATAACCTATGGGGAGGATTCCCGGTTGGTGGCAGGCAAGGAGCCGGATTGGTCAGGTGCGCGGGTGGAACTGCACCTGCTGAACGCCATGGGAGAGAAGGAAGAGGTGGATGAGGACGCGCCTATTG
>JGI994J12354_10001830_pt1 | contig 21284 bp, 15 predicted proteins | sample IntmicLarv3ML3BL_FD_12354 | JGI IMG/M metagenome (IMG submission 12354) | reverse complement strand
ACGCCCTGCGTATACATCCGCGCGAACTCCTGCTGCGAAACCATCAGGTCGTTCCAGTTGCGCGGGTAGTTCGTTTCCAGCGAGGTGCCGGTCATATCGTCGTGGAACTGGTGGCTGATCGTCCGCTTCCACGCGGTGTTCAAATCTTCCTTCGGGTATTCCAACCGCCCCATAAGTGCGGCGAACACGTTGGCGTGCTCGGCGGCCTGCGCCAGCTGCTCCGCCTGCCGGTTCCAGCGCTTGCTCCACAGGCGCGCGGTGTAGCTGCCCACGCCGTGGTCAGAAAGCAGCCACTCGCCCTGATACACCGGGTATTTTTGCTGCTCTTCTTTTGATAATTTTTCTAAGGCGCGGAAAATATCATCTGCGCCCGCACTTTTCACGAGCACTTCTTGCGAGCCGTTTTCGGCAAGCTCGCGGCAAACGGTGGCAACAGAAGGCTCCTTCGGCGCGCCGCCGCGGTCGCCCACGCCATGCAGAAGCAAAGCTGCCGCAGGGAGGTTGTGCCGCTTGAGATACCCCAATGCCCGGCGCATGCCCTTGTGCTCGCGCACCTTGCTCAGCGATGCCCCGTAGCTGTGTCCGTCCGGGCAGGCAAAGATTTCACTGCCGTCCGGCCCTTGCCAGCGCCCCAGCGCAAAGGGAACCTCCGAGGCCGAGCCCCAGGTGAGCTTTTGGGTGATGAAGCCGTTGAGGTTCGCGTGCGCCGCGATGCCCGGCAGCGCAAAGCCAAAGCCAAAGCAATCCGGCAGATAGATTTCTTTGCTGCGCTTGCCGAATTTTTTTGCGAAATAGCCGTTGCCCAGCAGGATGTTGCGGAACAGCGCCTCGGGCGAGGGGGTGTTCACATCGCCGTTTTCGTAGGAGCTGCCGGCCACACGCCAGCGCCCCTGCGCAATGTATTCCTTGAGCCGCTCAAACAGCTCGGGGTAGTATTCCTCCATGAGCTCGTAGCGGTACGCGCCCTCAAAGGAAAACGTATAGTCCGGGTATTTCTCAAACCACGCGAAGTTTTCGCGCAGCGTTGCGGGGATATATTCCTCGATGGTGGTCTCCAGCGACCAGAGCCACGAGGTGTCGAGGTGCGCGGTTGCCACGGTATAAATGGTTGGTTTTTTGTCCATGGTACTCCCTTTCATTATAAGTGAGAAATGAGAATGCAGAAATATGTTTCACGTGAAACTATTATATCACGCAATGGTGCTGATGGATTTGACAAACGCGATGCACTGCGCTTTGTTCATGAACTTCGGCACGGGATAGAGCGGGTTTGCCTCTTTGAGCGCACGGTCGGCAATGGTGGAAAGATCTTCTTCCTTCACGCAGTCGAGCTTGGTTGGAATATTCAGCCGCTCGTTCATATCGCGGATGGCCTGGATGAACGCCTTGGCTTTTTCTTCTGCGCCCTGCGCGCCGGAAAGCCCCGCCGCGTCGTATAAATCAGCCAGCCGCTTGTAGGCGGACGCGCCGTAGAAATCCAGCACATGCGGCAGGATGATCGCGTTGGCAAGGCCGTGCGGCATGCCATAAAGCCCGCCCAGGCAGTGGGCAATGGCGTGCACGTAGCCCACATACGCGCGTGTGAAAGCGATGCCCGCGTCATAAGAGGCAACCAGCATGTTCTCGCGGGCTTCCAGGTCGCTGCCGTCCTGATAGGCGCGTTCGAGGTATTTAAAAATGAGCGTTGTGGCGTTCAGCGCTTTTGCTGCCGTGTACTTGGTGTTGCTCTTGCCGATGTAGGCTTCCACCGCGTGGGTCAGCGCGTCAACGCCGGTGGAGGACGTGATGTGGGGCGGCAGGCCAACGGTGAGCGCGGGGTCAAGCGCCGCGTACTTTGGGCGGACGGCGGGCGTCATCAGCGCGTACTTCGTGTGGGTTTCGGCGTCGGTGAGGACGGCGGCGATGGTGACCTCGGAGCCTGTGCCCGCCGTTGTGGGGACAGCGAACAGCAGCGGCAGCTTGCGCAGCGTGACCAGCCGCAGCCCGCGCAGCTGTGCCTTGGGGTACGCGATGCGCATGCAAACGCCCTTCGCGCAGTCCATGGGCGAGCCGCCGCCAAAGGCCACAACGGCCTCGCAATCGGCATCGGCGTATAACTGCCTGGCGTCGCGCACGTTATCCAGCGTGGGGTTCGCGTTGGTGGCGTCGTATACCGCGCAAAAAATTCCCTTGGCTTCCAAATCTTTGATCAGCGGCGCGGGCAGGCCGATTTTCATCAGCCCGGGGTCTGTGACCAGCAGCACGCGCTTGAACCCCAGCGATTTGATGCATGCGGAAAGCTCCAAGGAACTCCCGCCGCCGGTGAACAGTTTGGGCTCCGACCAATCCAGAGCATAGGAACCCAGCTTTGTGAAAAATTGGAACAGCCTGCAATAAAGTGAATACAGCATAAATAATCCTCCTATAGTTTAAATATTTTCTCAATTGTAACATGGCGCAAAAAAAAAAGCAATAAAAAGAAAAAATATTCATATAAAAGTGAGGAATAATTCAAATTAGAGAGACTCATTGGTAGAACGCAATTTATGAGGAGGCTCCTATGAACGTATTCGATTTCGATAACACCATCTATGACGGCGAGAGCGGCGTCCATATGTTTCTGTTTTATCTGAAACGGCGGCCGCTTTTGATTCGCTATTTGCCAAAAGTGATCAAGGGAATCGTCAGCTACAAACGCGGCAAGATATCGCAGGAAGAGGTGCTGGAAAGCTACGCCGACGCGTTCCACGAGATGTTCAGCGTGGAAGACTTTGTGCAGGACATGAGGGATTTTTGGGACAAGCACGAGCACCGGCTGCGCCGTGCGTTTTTTGAGCGCTTTTTCCGGCCCGGCGACCTCATTGTCTCGGCCAGCCCGGAGGATTCCCTCAACGAAGTCTGCAAGCGCCTCGGCGCCGGCGGGTTCATCGGGACAAGGCTTGATTTGGAAGCCGCCCGGTTTGAGTTCGTCTGCTTCCGCGAAAACAAGGTCAAGGCGTTCCGCGAGCGATTCCCCGGCGTGGAAATCGAGAACTTCTATACCGACTCCATGAACGACAAAGCGATGATGGATATCTCGAAGCATGTGTTCATGATTGGCAAGCGCGGCAAGATGGAGCAGATCAAATAATCAAGCAAACAACAAAAAAATAACGGCGGGGCAGCATCGGCTACCCCGTCTTTTTTTTTGTTGTTATTATGTAATCAATCGCCTTCGTCTTTTTTTATCCTGAACAACAGCCGGAGAATCCCCCGCAGGGCTTTGGGGCTGCGCAATACGACGACTTGCATGAACAATACCTCCTTGTCTAGATATTAGATATTAGATGCCAGATGTTAGATCTAGCATCTAATTCAGCAGCGCAATACCTGAATGAGCATCACCAGCGCGAGCACCACAACGGCGCACAAAAAAACGATGGCAAGCCAGGGGAGGAACAGCGCAAGCGACAGCCCAATCAAAAACATAAGCAGCAGCGCGCCCATGCCGTAGGGGCCGAAGAACCGGTTGCGCATTGCGAACCCTCCTTCCAAAATGATAGAACTATGCCATTCTATTCCGCGCGGGCGAAAAAGGTTCGCCTTGACAGGTTTGGCGGGGGGTGGTATGATGGGGGAAGCAATCCAATGGGAAGGGAAAATAACCACATGAGAGTGTTAATCGGCGACTATATTGTGAAACAGGCCGGTGCAATATCCAAACATGATTTGGACAAGCTGCGGGCATGCAACCCCGGTGCCGTCATCATTGAATTGGGGGATGACTCGGATTGGAATGAAATGATCCTGTGGTCGGTCAGCTCCGATTCTCACAAGTTTTGGATTGCGATTTATTCCCGCTATCCGGACAATCCGCCGGCCATCGTTTCCACCGGTGACGACAATCTGCTTCTGTTTTTTTACGGCGACCGACTGGCAGCCATCAATCTGAGCGAGGCAGAGGTGCGCTTTGAGCACCGCGCCGATATGATTATCTATGAAGTAAAGAAGTACAACAACACGCTTGTGGCAGTTTCCGAACTGGATGTTGTTCAGCTGCAAACAAACGGCGATGTACTGGCGCACCATTCTTTGGACGACGTGCTGGAATCGTATGAGTTCAAAGAGAACTCTATCATCTGCAAAACCATGAGCAGCTGCAGGGAATATCCGCTTGTGGCGTAACCGAATACCCCAAAACTTAAAATCCCATTTGACATTTCCCTCACAAAGGTGTATACTGTTCTAATTCGCACAAAAAGCGAGTTAAGAACAGGAGCATTTTCACCCGTGCCAAAATTCCAAAAAGACTTCACCAAGGGCAGCGTTGCCCGCCACCTGATCGTGTTTTCCCTGCCGTTTTTGGCGTCCAACTTTCTTCAGGCGCTTTACAATATGGCCGACATGTTCTTTGTCGCGCGGTTCAACGGCGCGGCGGGGGCAACGGCCGTGGGCGTCGGCGGTCAGCTGAGCATCCTCGTGCTCAACCTGATTGCGGGCCTTGCCGTGGGCGCAACCGTGCTCATCGCGCGGTTCCTCGGCGCGGGCAGGCAGAAGGACGTGGAGCGCACGGTGAGCACCGTTTTTACGCTCTACGGCGCGGCGGCAATCGTTCTCACAGTGGTCATGTTCCTCCTGAACCCGGTGATTCTCCGGCAGCTCGTCACCGATGAGGCGGTGTATAAAGACACGCTGCTGTATGCCAACATCTGCACAGGCGGGACGATTTTTATCTTCGGCTATAACGCCGTCAGCGCCGTGCTGCGCGGCATGGGCGACAGCAAGCACCCGCTCTATTTCGTCACCATCTCGTCGGTGCTGAATATCGGCATGGACGCGCTGTTTTGCGGCGTGTTCCGCTGGGGCGCGGCGGGCGCGGCATGGGCCACCGTCTTTTCCCAGGGGATAAGCTTTCTGCTTTCCATTTGGTTTTTGCGCCGCCAAAAGTTCATGTTCGACTTCCATCCAAAGAGCTTCCGCATCGACAAAGATATCGCCCTGCAGCTGCTGCGCGTCGGCCTGCCCGCCTCCATCGGCGGCACCACCGTTTCGCTTTCGTTCATCGGCCTGACCTATGTCGCAAACGGGATTGCCGGTATCGTCGGCACAACGGTGCTCAGCGTGGCGGGCAAGGTCAATTCCGTGGCGATCCTCCCGGCGTTTGCGCTGCAATCGGCAACCTCCTCCATGGCGGGGCAGAACCTCGGCGCAAACAAGCAGCGCCGTGCCCTGCAAACCTGCCTGACCGCCATCGCCATCACCATGAGCGTCACCCTGCCGCTGATGCTGCTCGCGCAGGCGTTTGGTGAGCCGGTGTTCCGCTTTTTTGTCGGCGCGGACAGCGACGGTCTCACGCCCGAGCTCTTTCAGGCGTGCCTGGATCAATTTGCGGGCTATCTGCGCTCCGTCAGCTGGGATTACATCATCGTTGCCGTGACCTTCAACATCACAGGCATTGCCATCGCGGCCGGGCACACAAAGTTTACTTTGATGATGAGCGGGTTGTCCTCCCTGCTGCTGCGCCTGCCGCTGGCCTGGCTGCTGGGCAAAAGCCTTGGATTGATCGGCGTTGCCTATGCCATTCCCCTTGCCGGTCTGGCTGTGATGTTTATCGACGTGGGCTATCTTCTCAGCGGAAAATGGAAGAAGAGCAAGGGCATGCCGGAACAGGAGCAGGAGATGTTGGAGAGCAGGGCCGGCTAACTTCGCATAATATTTATAAAAAAGCAAGTTCAGCATGTGTTTGCCGGGCTTGCTTTTTTTGTTGATCATAATAGGACAAAAACGCCTGCGCATAGTATAAAGCACAGAGAGAGGTGTGCGCATGGCACGGATTCGAAAGCAAACCGCAAAAGAACAACCGGCGCAAATCACATGGCAGGCGGCGGCGTACATTCGTCTCTCCCGCGAGGAAAGCTTTTCCCGCGAGAGCGAAAGCGTTATCAACCAGAAAAAAATCCTGACTGAATTCTTAGAACAATCGTTTGAAGGCAAGTTCGAGTTCATTGATTTTTACATCGACGACGGCTTGACAGGAACTGACGACACGCGCAGAGATTTTATGCGCATGGTGCAAGACATAGAGGACGGCAAAGTGAACTGCGTGGTGTGCAAAACGCTTTCCCGCGCGTTCCGCAATTATGCCGATCAGGGGTACTATTTGGAATATTATTTTCCGCAGAAGAACGTGCGCTTTATTTCTACAGGCGACCCCCGCGTTGATACTTATCTGAACCCCGAGGCAATCACCGGGCTGGAAGTGCCCATTACGGGGCTGATGAATGATCGCTATGCCGCAAAAACCTCCAGCGATATCCGGCGCACCCTTGACCACAAACGCAGGGCAGGGGAATTTATCGGTGCGTTTGCGCCCTATGGCTATCTCAAAGACCCCGCCAATAAAAATCGCCTGATTTTAGACAACGAAATTGCGCCGATCAAGCGCGAGATGCTGCAATGGTTCATTCGCGATGGCATGAGCCTGAACGGCATCGCGCATCGGCTCAACGAGCAGGGCGTGCCCAACCCAACTTCGCATAAGAATCGCCAGGGCCTGCGGTACTCCAACCCAAAATCCGGCGAAAACGACGGCATGTGGACCGGCCAGACCGTGCGGCGTGTGCTGACCGACCAGGTGAATCTGGGGCACATGGTGCAGGGGAAACACCGCGTGGTCAGCTACAAGGTGCACGACCAGGTGCGCGTGCCGGAGGACGAATGGTTTGTGAAAGAGAACACGCACGCGCCGACTTTTACAAAAGAAGATTACGATACCCTGATGCGCCTGCTGCAGCGGGATACGCGCACGGCGAACGGCACGCGTGAAGTGCACCTGTTTGCGGGTTTTTTAAAGTGCCATGACTGCGGCAAGGCGCTCCAGCGCAAATCATCAAAGGGCATTGTGTATTACGCCTGCCGCACCTATGCCGAAAAATCAAAAACCAAGTGCAGCAGGCATTCCATCCGCTTAGATGTGCTCGAACAGGCGGTGCTTGCCGCCGTGCAAACGCAAATCGCGCTGCAGGATGCATGGGAAGACATCGCCTGCGAAAGCAACAATGCTCCTGCCATCAACACAAACACAGATCGCCTTGAAAAAGCGCTGCGGGAGCGGCGGCGTGAGCTCGAACGGACAACAGCGACGACGGACGGCCTCTATGCGGACTGGAAGGCCGGGGACATCGACCGAGAGGAATATCTGCGCATAAAGGGAAAATGCAAAGAGCGGGCAGCCTGTGTTGGCGAAATCATCGCGCGGCTGGCAGAAGAACAGCGGCAGCTCAAAGAATATAACACGCCGCAGACAAACGCGTTCGATGAATTCCAAAAGCACGGCAATGTTCGGGCGCTTGACCGTGCTTTGCTGATTGAATTGGTTGAGGTGATTTGCGTGCATGAGGGAAAACAAATCACCGTTGTGCTGCGTTGTGCGGATGAATTAACAAGCAGGAGCCGGGATGAACCCTGACTCCTGCTTTGTGTTGATTTTGGCAAGCGGGCGAACACAGTTCCGCCCCTACTTGATTTTCGCCCCGTTTTCGGGGCGCTATTTCCGGCTCTTCCATTGCTGCCGGATGATGTTGCCGAATGCCCGCGCGCCGATGCCGGCGATTTTCAGGGGGCTGGGCATCACGCCGGAGATGATGGCAGGCTTGAGCTTGGCGGGGTCGGTGTTGTTTTCCGTCGCTGCGGGGAAGCGCACATAATCCAGCAGCGCGTGATTCACGGGCGAGTTTTCCGGCGCGAGGAGGGTGGCGCCATCCGCGAACGCGCAGATTTCCCGCAGCAGCGCGTCCTGCGGCGCAAGGCCCTCAAAGCCATAAAGCGCCATCACCGCCAGCTCCGTTACGCCGTTATACGCCGGGGCCAGTGACCTCGATTGCGGCGCGACGATGGTGTAGGAATCGATCATGCTGCCGTTGCCCCGCGTGGGGTGCACGCGCTGCTTGCCGTCGTACGTGCCGAAGGGGTTCAGCTTCACATAATCCTGTCCGTCCCTGCGGCGCAAACGCATGGGGCAGTGTGCCATGGAGCCGCAAATCTGCCGCGCGTTGGCTGTGATCAGCCCGGTTTCGCCGTTGGTCAGGCCCACAAAACCGCCCGTGAGCTGGTGGTTGAAGGAATCCAGGTTCTCGTTTTCTGGTATGCTTTCGCGGAAAGAGCTCACAGGATAGTTCGTGATATCTTCGCTGAAGTTGCGTTTAACAACATGGAGATCGCCCGCAAGCTTTGGCGCAAGCTGGAAGGGTACCGCCTGCTGCCAGAGGATATCGTTCATGCGGCCAAGGGAGCTCGACTGCGTGGAGTTGGTGAAGGTTTCTTCCGTAAAGGGGTATGCCGTGCGCAGCTTCACGCCGATGCAGTTCATGCCGGGCATGGTGAAAAAGTCGAACTCGCATGCGCCGCCGTGCAGGTTCCCCGGCAGGGTGAACTCGCCGTCGATGCGGCAGCCCCGCAGCTGCCCTGCCGCCGGCAATGCGGTGCGGCGCTTGGCTTCCAGGGGGTAGTGGCGGTGGTTGTAGGTCAAAAAGCTGCGGAGAAAATCTTTGCCGCCGATGGCCTTGCCGTTGTATTTTGCGGAGAGCACCTCGCCATGCCCGCAGATGCGCAACGTCAGCCCGCCTGCGGAAAGAATATCGGGCGTCTCAATAGCAGGGGGAACGGAATCAGGCGGCAGCACATTGACTTTAACTTCGCATTCCGGCATATCTTTTGCGAAGTTCAGGAGGACAAACGCGCTGGCAACGGAGCTGTCTTCATGATATTCCAGCGCAAGCCCGCCAAAGTGCTGCATGCCCTTCGCTTTGATTTCCAGCTGCGCGATGTGCGGCAAAAAGCCCGGCGCAAACCCAAGCTCGGCGCTCATGAGCGGCCCGCCATTTGGGTTCAACAGCTTCAGCTTTTTTGTTTTGGGGAGGGACGCCAGCTCTTTTTCCAGCATCTCGGCAGAAAGCGCCAGCGCGCGGCGCTCACGGTCGATGTTCAGCACGGGGGTGGCCAGGCCAAAGTGCGTGGTAGAAAGCAGCAGCACCCGCTCCCGGAAAGCGGCGGATTCCGCGTCCTGCCCCTGTGCGCGTGCCATTGCGCGGGCGCGTTCGAGCCGTGTCCATATCTGGCGGTTGAAGGGTTTTTCCGACCAGCTGGCGTAGCCGGTATAATTGCCGTCGGCGGTGTCGTGCCCAAAGGTGATTTCGCCCAGCGGCTCGTGATTGTTCAGGTAGCCGCCGGCGGTATCGAACACCACATAATCCAGATCGGCAACTTCTTTCGCAAGCCCATAGATGCCGCCCGTGTTGGCGACTTTGTTGATGGGGAAGGGCAGGCCGAGCGGCTCCCAAAAGGCGGCATCGGCATCCATATTGATGAACAGGAAGACGTCGTGATTGATTTCGCCGCTGCACTGTTTGGCGTGCAAATCCTTTGCAAAAGCCCGCAGGCAGCCCGCGTCAATCAAATCGGCGTTGGAATAAGTGGGCAGCACCGTGATGCCCTGCCCGTCGTAGGTGAAGGTCAGGGGGTTAAACGCCCGCTCGTCGTCGAGCTGCGGGATGATGGTGCGGAACGCATCGAAGGGGATGCAGCTGTAGTAGAGCGAAAGGGCTTTGACCCCGGCCTTCAGATAATCGCGCACCTGCGGGGGGCTGAACATCACCTCCTGCGGGCGCACGATTTTTTCGCACGTGCCAAAGAGATCCGCCAGCCCCGAACCCTGCGGGTTCGTGACCGACCACTCGATGGAGGCGGCAAGTTCGTCCGGCGTCATGGCACCGAGCGCGCCGTTGTTATAGCCCATGATGATGTTTTCGTCGCCGAAGAACTCCACGCGACGGCGCACGTCCTCGATGATATCAGGCGCATACTTCGGCAGGATATCCTCCAGCGAGTAGCCGTTTTCAAAGTCCCATGTGGCCTTTGCGGGGATGCCCGCCGCGTTGAGCTCGTTCAATTGCGCGATGATCTTGCGGATGATGCGGATGTCTCCGCCAAAGCCCAAGGCGTCGTTGCTGTCGCCCCGGTAAGAATGGTAGCAGTTGACATGCAGGCCAAAGCCGACGTGTACCCGATGCTGGTTCATATGGTTCTCCTTCTGCTATCTATAATAATTCATGCTCAATCAAATTTTGCGTCCAGATTGATTTTGCCAAGTTCGATGTCCCGCGCGTCCATTTGCTCATGCATCTCGCGCAGCTTGGCCTTGCCCAGCGGGTAGCCAAAGGCAAGCACGAGGAACAGCAGGAGCATCGTGATGGCGGGCACAAGGGTCGCTGCCGTATACATACCGGAGATTGTTGCGGGGCCTTGCATGGCAAGCTTGCCATCGTAGCCGATGAATTTGAGCAGCAAAGCAGAGCCGCTGCCGGCCGCCGTGTGCCCCAGCTTCCGCGTGAAGGAGAAAACGGCGTAGGCCGTGCCCTCTTCCCTCTGGCCGGAAAGCAGCGTCTGGTAATCAATCGCGTCCGTGGCAAGCGCCCACACCTCCATGATGAAGAAGGTCAGCCCCAGGCCGCTCAAAAGGCACATGCCAAGGTATAAATAGACGTTTTCTGTGCGGAGGAAAAATGCCGCCGCATATGCGACCGCGCCGAACAGTGCCCCCGCGGTGCAGATTTCTTTTTTGCCAAAGCGCCGCGTCAGCTTGCCAAGGAAGGGCAGCAGGATCAGCATGGGCGCATAGGTGAACACAGAAAACAGCGTGATCAGCTCCGGCCGCCGGAAGTAATCTTTAAATAAATAGGAGTTGATGGGCGAAATGTACATCTGCGTGGCGATGAGCAGCATGGAGGCGAGGCACATCATGAGGAAGGGCCGGTTGCGCAGCATCGTGCGGAAGGTTTTTTTGAGCTGCGGCTTTTGTTCCTCCGCCGGCGGGGCAACGCGCTCCTTGGTCATATAAAAGGAAGCGAAGGCAGCCACAAGCGTGAGCGCCGCAAGAACGGCAACGCAGCTCAGCAGCTTGCGGCCATCCAGATAATTTGCGCCCTGCGCGTTTTTGCTGAACACAAACATCGGCAGCAATACCGCGGCGGGCAGCCCGCCCAAGCCTGCGCCGATTGAGCGGGCGCCGGAAAGCGACGCGCGGTCGTCCTCCAGCGGAGAGATCACGGAGGCCAGTGACCCGTAGGACACATTCACGACCGTGTAGCTCATGTCAAAGGCGACATAGCCGAGGTATGCCCAGACGATGTTCAAATTGCCCCAGCCGGGGTTCGAGAACATCATGATGGCGCTTGCCGCAAGGGGGAATGACCCCCACAGCACCCACGGGCGGAACCTGCCGTGGCGGGTGGGCTTCAGGCGGTCAACGATGGCGCCCCATATGGGGTCGTTGATGCCGTCCCAAAGCCGCGCAAGGAGCATGAGCAGGGCAAGCTGCACCGGGGTGATGCCCAGCACATCGGTGTAGAACATCGACAGGAATACGCCAATCAGTCCAAAGATGAACTGACCGCTCGCGTCGCCGAGGGCATAGCCAATGGTATCCTTTGCGGTGATCATTCGTTTGAGCTCAACCGGCTGGTTTGCCAATTGCATCGCCTTCTTTCCGCTTGTATTAATTCGCATTATAGCATGATTTTTGGCACAATGCAAGATAAGAATTTACACATGATTACGGCATGCAAATTTGCAATTACAACACCGCCGACTAAAAATTTTAAAAAAAGAGGATTTAGGGCTTGTATCCCGACAAATTATTTGTTAAACTATACTATAGTGCTTCAGTCAATAAAAATATTTCGTTGGACGGGGAGGGACAACCATTGAGCTTCATTGAATTCAAAAATGTCAACAAACAATATGTGATGGGCGAGGTCACCATCAACGCGGTGGACGACGCGGATTTCGAGATCGAGGAAGGGGAGCTGGCGCTGATCGTCGGTTCTTCCGGCGCGGGCAAAACCACCGTGCTCAACATCCTTGGCGGGATGGACAGCGCGAGCGGCGGCGAGGTCATCGTCGACGGTGAGGAAATCACCCAATTCGGCAACCGCAAGCTCATCGAATACCGCCGCAACCAGGTGGGGTTTGTGTTCCAGTTCTATAATTTGATCCCGAACCTGACAGCGCTGGAAAACGTGGAGATTGCCACGCAGCTCAGCGGTAACCCGCTGCCGCCCAAGGACGTGCTGGATCAGGTGGGCTTGGGCGACCGGATGCAGAACTTCCCCGCCCAGCTTTCCGGCGGCGAGCAGCAGCGTGTTTCCATCGCGCGGGCGCTTGCCAAAAACCCGCGGCTGCTGCTGTGCGACGAACCGACCGGCGCGCTGGACTACGCAACAGGCAAGCAAATTTTGCAGCTGCTGCAAAAAACCTGCAAAGAAACCGGGACGACCGTCATCATCATCACCCACAACGCCGCCATCGAACCGATTGCGGACAGGGTCATCCGCATGCGCAGCGGAAAAATCCATAAGGTGACAAAGAACGACAAACCTGAGGACGTGGCAGATATCGAGTGGTAACGCCATTTGAATAAATGAGAAATGAGAATGCAGAAATATTTCTCACTTTGCTTGCATGGAGGAAAATATGACAACAGCATTATTCCGCGATACCCTGCGTGCCATCCGCAGAACCTTTTCGCGCTATATTTCCATCGTCATCATCGTGGCGCTGGGCGTGGGTTTTTTTGCGGGGCTCAAGGCGGTTTCGCCCGATATGAAGCAGGCCGCTGTCGATTTCTATCAAAAACATAACCTTGCGGATGTTGTGATTCACTCCACCGCAGGGTTTGACGAGCAGGACAAAGACGCCGTGCTCGCCCTGCCGGGCGTGGAAAGCGCAACGCTTTCCCGCTCCATCGACGGCATTTTGTACAGCATGAATCCCGAAAAAGCGGGCGACCCGGAGCCGTCCGTCACCGGCACGGCGTACGTCATCCGTGTGATCGGCTATGATTTTGAAGAGAATGCGGCCGGCAGCGGCCGGCTCAACCGGCTTTCCCTCATTGAGGGCAGGTTCCCCGAGCGCGCCAACGAATGCGTGGTCAGTGCGTATGAAAACCGGTCGGACGACGAGCACTACAAGCTGGATCAGGTGATCAACGTCAAGGGCGACCACGAGGATTTGCTGGACACCGTCCAGAGCGAATATTATCAAGTCGTTGGCATAGTGGATACCCCGGAATTTGTTTCGATGGAGCTTGGTGCCTCCCAGGCGGGCGGCGGCGAGCTTTCCGGCTATATCTACATCCCGGACACGGCATTTAAGCTCGATCATTACACCACGATGTACATCGGTGCCGAGGGTGCTTCGCGCCATGGGGCCTATACAAAAGAATACAACAGCGCCATCCGCCCCATCATGGAAACCCTGGAAGCGGCGGGCAAAACCATCGTGCAGCAGCGCGCCGGCCGCATCCGTGACGCATATGAGCCGCAGATTGAGCAGGGCAAGGCCGACCTGGAAAAAGCCAAAACAGAGGGCCTGGCAGAGCTTGAGCAGGCAAAAAAAGACATAAAAGAGCTCCAGGAGGGCGTGCTGAAAGGGCCGGAGGACATTAAAAAAGCAAAAGCGGATGTTGCGCAGGCCGAGAAGGATCTGGAAAACGGCAGAATCGAATACAACAAAAAGCACGCGGAATATAACAAAAACCTGGCGGAATATGAAGCGGCCATCGGGCAGGTAGAGGATGCCTCCGGCAAGCTGTTGGAATATGAGAACGGAAAATCCCGACTTGAGCGGGCGGAAAACAGCTACGAGATTGCGAAGCTTGCGGTTTCCGCTGGGCAAAGCGCCATCCGCGTGGGCAAAAGCGCCGTGGCAAGCGGCGACCCCAAGCGCATCGAAAGCGCACTGGCCATCATGGGGCAATATATCCCGATGACAGATAACGACTACACGGTCGAGGGCTTGCAGTCGCGCATTGACGAGGCCGAGGTTGACCTTGCCAAGCAGGAGGAAGAGCTGGCCGCCGCCGAGGCGGAGCTTGAAAAAGGACGCCAGGAGCTGAAGGCGGCAGAAAAAGATCTTTCTAAGCTGCGGGAATTTGAAGCGGCGGGCAAACAGCTCAACGCCGCAAAGGCACAGTTGGACGCGGCCTGGAACAAGCTGGAGTCCGCCCCGGGCAAAATCACCCAGGCGCATAAAGACATTGCGGACGCGGAGCGCAGGCTTGCCAGCGGAAAATCGACAGCCGAAACCGCCGATGAAGATATTGCCCGGGCGGAGCGGGAGTACGAGCAAAAGGTGGCCGACGCCGAGCGGAAAATCCGCCGGTCCGAAAACCAGATGGCAGCACTTGCCAACGCCCAATGGATCATCAACGACCGGGACGGCTTTGCCGGCTACACGAACTACGGCGAAACCTCCGACAGCATGGAGCAGTTTGCGGTGGTGTTCCCGGTGCTGTTCTTCCTTGTGGCGGCTCTTGTGAGCCTGACCACCATGACCCGCATGGTGGAGGACGAGCGCATGCAGATCGGCGTGCTCAAGGCCTCGGGCTATTCCGGGCTTGCCATCGCGTTCAAGTATCTGTTCTATGCCGCCACGGCCGGCATTGCTGGCAGCCTCATCGGGCTTGTGATAGGATTCACGTTCATACCATTTGCGATATTCACGGCGTACCAGATACTCTATTTGATCCCCACCATGCGCCCGGGCTTTTTCCTGGGCACCTCTGTCTTGGGCATTGCGGCGGCGCTGGTTTCCACCGTGGGCGCCGTGATCTTCTCCATCACGCTTGCCCTGCGCAACTGCCCGGCGCAGCTCATGCGGCCCAAGGCGCCAAAGGCCGGCAGGCGCGTGTTCCTGGAGTGGTTCCCCTTCATCTGGAACCGCCTGAACTTCAACGGCAAGGTGACCGTACGCAACCTCATGCGCAACAAAAAGCGTTTTATCATGACCTTTGCGGGGATTGTGGGCTGCACGGCGCTGCTGCTCACGGGCTTTGGCATCGGCAACTCCGTGGGCACCATGCTGGATAAACAGTTCGGGCACGAGAGCATCCAGCGCTTTGACGCACAGGTGCTGCTGCAGGCAGATATCCATGTGGGCGATACGGAAGCGCTCAAGGTGTTTGAGCAGCCCGGCCGCATCCAGAGCGCGATGCCGGTGTTCATGCGGAAGATGTATGCCAGCACGCCGTCCTTTGGGCGTCAGCTGGATGTGACACTCGCTGTGATGGGCAAGATGAACATGGTGCATGAGTTCATCTATCTGGCGGACGAAAAAACCGGCGAGGTGAAGCAGTTCAGCGACGAGGGCGCGTTCATCAACGGCAAAACGGCGGAGCTCATGGGCCTGAAGGTTGGGGATAACATCACGGTGCAGTCGGGCCCCATGCGGGCAGAAATCCCCGTGGCGGCCATCGTGCGCAACTATGTGTACCATTACGTTTATCTGTCGCCCGCCTGCTATGAAAAATATTTCAACGTGGAGCGCACCGCGTTCAACATCGTGATGCTCAAGCTGGAGCCGGAGCTTAATCGAAGCACGGGCAGCGGCAAGGCCATCAAAGAAGCAAAAGAAAAACGCACACAGCTGGGGCGCGATCTTTCGGACAGCGCCGAGGTCATCACCGTGGCATTTAACCAGAACGTGATTGATTCGATTGGCGCGATGCTCAACATCATGCGCAGCGTGATTGTGGCGGTGTTCACTGCCGCGTCCGGCGCGCTGGCGTTTGTTGTGCTGTATAACCTCAACAACATCAACATTTATGAGCGAATACGGGAGCTTGCCACCATCAAGGTGCTCGGCTTCTACGACAAAGAGGCGGATATGTTCATCTACCGCGAGAACATCATCATCTCCATATTGGGGCTGTTCGGCGGGCTTGCGCTGGGCGTGCCCATACACGGGTATGTGATACGCGCGGCGGAAATTGAAAGCATGATGTTCGTGCGCACCCTGGCGCCTTCCAACTATATCTTTGCGGCAGCGATTACTGTTGTGTTCGCTGTTGCCATCAACGCGATGATGCACAAGAAGATCAAAGAGATCAACATGGTGGAAGCGCTCAAAAGTGTGGAATAAGAAGTTATAAATGAGAAATAAGAATGCAGAAATATTTTTCACCTGCCTTGATTAAAAAACAGAACCGGGATGATGATTTATCCCGGTTCTGTTTTTGTATAAGGCGCTTTTAGACAATTGCAGTGATGGAGGATTCAGCGGGTGGATTGCCATCCCCCCCTACAAAAGCGCGTGAATCCCATCGCAGTAGGGGCGGATGGTAATCCGCCCGCTTGCAAATATCAATACGATTGTATAAAATAGCCTTATCGCAAAACAAGGCTTCACCCCACCTCGCACCCCTGATAATAGTGCTTCAAAATCTCCTGATAATCGCTGCCCTGCCTTGCCATAAAATCCGCGCCGTATTGGCTCATGCCGACGCTGTGCCCGTGCCCCCGCGTGGTGACGGCGAACACATCGTCCTTTTCATTATAATCCACGGTGAAATCAGCACTGCGCAGGCCAAGCAGCTCCCGCAGCGCCCGCCCGGAAAACGCCTGCCCGCCGACGGAAATTTCCTGCACCATCCCGGATTCACTCCGAACGGGCTTGCCGAACCATTTTGCCGGGTCGCTTTCCAGCGCAAGCTTGCGATTTTGCTCTTTTTCGGCCTTTTGCAAAAAGCCCTGCATTTCAGCGCGGGTGAAGGTGACGGTTTGGCTGTAATCCGGGGCAAGGCGGTCGCCGGGGCTTTCCGCCGGCTGCAGGTAGGGGTGGTCCGTGCCGCCCCAGTAGTTGGCGGCGCTTTCCGTTTTGCCGTGGCTCACGGAGTGGAACGCCGCAAAGATGGGCTGCCCTTCATAGGTGACGCGTTTGCCGCGCACGGCGGCCACAGCCTCCTGCAGCTTTGCCTCGTATAACGTGAATTTTTCGCCCCAGCGGCGCTCGCGCTCCTCGCGGGTGATGTATTCCTGCTCCGCCGCGCCGGAATCGCTGATTGCCTTGACGCCCGCGATTTCTATGCGATGCTGTGCATAGGTGCAGCTGGCGACGGCCTGCGCCTTGAGCGCTTCCTCGTGGGAGTTTGCGGGCATTTCCGCCGCCACAACCCCCACAAGATATTCTGTGATATCAATCGTTTCGGTTGTTCCGCTGCCGCTGCGCATCACGGCAATGACCTCGCCGCCTTCGACCTTTCCGGCTGTTTTTTTGGCAGGGGTCACAGCTGCGGCTGTGGATTTAGATGGGGGTGCGGCGGAGGTATTTTCGCCGGCGTTTTGCTGCGGCTGCCCTGCAAACGTCTCCTTGAGCTGCCCGCCCAGCCCGCACAGCGGCAGGATCAGCAGGAGCAAAAGAACGATCAGCGCAAAAAATAGGTGCTGCTTCATAGAACACTCCTTGACTTTTCCCGCTGGGGCGGGTATAATAGGAAATTGGACGTCTTTATTTTATTTATATGCCGGGATAACCGGTGACATGCGAAAGGAATGCTCGTAATCATGACGCAAGAGAATTCGCCCCGGAAACTGACCTTTGGGCTGCTGTTTTGCACAGCGCTTATTTTGGCGGCAAGCCTGCCAATCCGCGTATTTCAGCAGCTATACTTAATTGAAAAAACCGGTTTTTGGCACAGGAAAGAAAGCACGCAGTTTTTGCTCTATGTCCTGCTGGCGTTGGCGGTGCTGGTGCCTGCCGGGCTGGGGTTTTTCCACCGGCGCACGGCTGCCCTTGACCTGACCCGCCGCCGCCGGATTCCAGAGGGCGTTTGCGCCATGTTCGCGGCATTTGCGATGATGGCGGACGCGGTGATTGCCGCGCAGCTGCTGCAAACCACGCTGGCAAACATGGGGGGCAGCGAGCAATCCCAGGCGATGATGCGCTCCAGCGTGGCGGCAACCGCCGGGGAGGTTGTGTTCGCGGTGCTCAGCGCGCTGTTTTTCATCTTCCTCGCCATGGTGGATTTCGCTCCCCGCAAAAAGATTTATCTGAACCGCCTGCTGAGCTTGGCGCCCCTGCTTTGGGCGGCAAGCAGCATGCTGCGGCGTTTTGCCCGCACAATCAACTATCTGCGGGTGTCCGATCTCTTCCTGAGCCTGATTGCGCTCGCGGCGCTGACGCTGTTCTTCCTTTATTTCGCGCAGTCCGTCAGCGGCATCAGCGACGAGGGGCGCCCGGCGCGGCTCTTTGCGGTGGGGATTCCCGCGGCGGTGTTTTCTCTGTTATGCTTTGTGCCGCGGGCGGTTGCTTTTTTGGCGGGCACAACACTTTCGCAGGATGCGGTGCTGGATATCTGGGGGCTTGCCCTGCCGGTGTTTATTTTCGCGTGGATTGGTGCCCGGCTGATCACAGTGCCCACAGCAGAGCTCACAGAAAAAATAAACGAAATAGAAGAACAAATTGAAGAAGAACAAATTGAAATAGAAGCAGCAGAAGCAGAAATAATAGCAGAAGAGATAACAGAAATGAATAGTATGACAGATATTAAAACTGAGGACTAACATGCAATTATTCTTCGCGAACGCGCAGCTTGCCCTCAAGCAAGTGGTGATGCTCTATATCATCGTGGCGCTTGGCTTTGCCGCCGAACGCCTGAACTGGTTCCCGGAATCCACGGCGCGGCTGTGCTCAAAGCTGCTGCTATATTTGATCACGCCCTGCATGATTCTGAGCTCGTTTCTTTCTATGGAATACTCGGCGAACGCGGTGCGCGGCCTGATGATCACATTTGGCTGCGGCGTTTTGCTGCATATGACGGGCATCGTGCTCAGCTACCCGGTGTTCCGGAAATACAAGCGCCCGGAGACGGATCACGTTCTGCACTATGCCGCTGTTTACGGCAACTGCGGCTACATGGGGCTGCCGCTGGCACAGGCCATGGCGGGCAGCGCGGGCGTGTTTTATTGCTCGGTGATCATCCTCACATTCCAGATATTCTCGTTTACCCACGGGCAGTATGTGATGGGCGAAAAAAAGCTCCGGTGGCGCAATTTGCTGCTCAACGCGGGCGTGATTTCCGTGGCGCTGGGGCTGCCGCTGTTTGTGCTGCAGGTGCCCATGCCGGAGCTGCTCATGAAGCCCGTGGCATCCGTGGCGGCGATGAATTCCCCGCTGGCAATGCTCATGTTCGGCGCGTATCTCTCGCGCACAAAGTTCGGCGGCATGTTCCGCAACAAAAAAATATTTGCCGCCGGTGCAATTAAATTATTCGCGCTGCCGGCTGTTATGCTGACCGTGCTTGCGCTGCTCGGCGCGGAAGCCCCGCTGCGCAATGCCGTGATGATTACCGCCGCTTCGCCGCCCGCAAACAACACCGTCGTCTTTGCGGCGGAAAACGAGCGCGACACCGGCTACGCGGCGCAGGTGGTAGGCATGTTCAGCATCATATCGATCATCACGATGCCGCTGATGATTGCGATTGGGCTTTCGGTTTAAATGATACTTGCCGAATTTCAGACTAACTTCCCCCGCCCTTTGGGCACCCCCTTCGGCATCGAAGGGGGTGGCGCGCGTTAGCGTGACGGGGGAAGTAATCGCGGAGCGACAACTAACGTCAAAAAAAGCAAAAAAAATACTTGACAAACCTCACAAACCCTGCTATACTATCTCATGTTCTGCCAAAGACAGCTGGCGCCGGAGCAAAAAACCTTCCGGTATAAACAAACCTCGTGTTTGCGCCCGCCCAGGAAGAGCGCCGAATCTTTCTATTTATATAGTATATAAGACGATGCGCCTTTTTGCCGATTGGCAGGAAGGTGTATTTTATTTTTATGGAGGTGAACCAAGCACATGCCAAGCCCAAAAATTCTGGAGCAAAAGAAAGCAGCCGTTTCGGCCCTTGCGGAAACCCTGCGCAATTCTGTTACGGGCGTTCTGGTGGAGTACAAGGGCATCAACGTGGCGGACGACACAAAGCTGCGCTGTGACCTGCGCGCCGCCGGTGTGGACTACCGCGTTGTGAAGAACACGCAGCTCGAGCTTGCCGCGAAAGAAGCGGAGCTGGAAGGCCTTGAATCCTTCCTCACGGGCACAACGGCTCTTGCCACCAGCACAGAGGACTATGCCGCGGCAGCGCGCATCCTGTCCAAGTTCGCACAAAAAAGCAAGACCTTCAACCTGAAGGTGGGCTTCCTGGATGGTCAGCTGATCGACAACGCGAAGCTGGACGCATTGGCGAAGCTGCCCACGCGTGAAGTGTTGCTGGCAACCGTCTGCTGCGCGTTCCAGGCACCGATTGCCGCATTCGCCCGCGCCATGCAGGCCATTGTGGACAAAGACGGCGCCCCCGCCGAAGCAGAAGCCCCCGCCGCAGAACCCGTACCCGCCGAAGCATAAGCTGCATAAGCTTTTGCAAAACAGCAGGGAATCCCCTGCAACAATCAAACTAAATTATTAGGAGGAATATCATTATGGCATCCGAAGCGATTCAAAACATCATCGAAACCCTGAAGGGCCTCACCGTCCTTGAGCTCAGCGAGCTTGTCCACGCCGTGGAAGAAGAGTTCGGCGTGTCCGCCGCTGCCGCCGTTGCCGTTGCCGCCCCTGCCGAGGCCGGTGCCGCAGCCGAAGCCGAGCAGACCGAATTTGACGTGGTGATCGAAGAAGTCGGTTCCAGCAAGATCCCCGTGATCAAGGTTGTGCGCGAACTGACGGGCCTTGGCCTGGCTGACGCGAAGAAGCTCGTTGACGGCGCACCCAGCACCATCAAAGAAAAGATCAGCAAGGACGACGCCGAAGCCGCGCAGGCAAAGCTCCAAGAAGTCGGCGCAAAAGTGACGCTCAAGTAAGTCTTTTTGCAAGCCGTTTGGCAAATAAAACAAGCCGTCGGGGTGATTCCCGGCGGTTTTTTGTTATATTGCGAAAATTTAAAAAACTTAATATTTATTTTAAAAAAGTCTTGCTTTTCGGTTATGGCTATGGTATAATGCTTTGGCGTGTGTTTCGGGGGAGTCTCTTCTGAACGCAGCGCGGTATGCGATGATGCGGAAGGTGGCCGTCCTTGAGGCGGGAAATTTCCGCGGAGTATGTCCGATTAAAAAACCGGGCGAACGAGTTTGGCTTTTGCGCGCGATGCGTGTGACGGCGCTCCCGGGGATCATAATGTTCCCGGATTTTCTTAATGAAAAAGGGTGAAACACCCGGAGCCGTTGTACGAATATCGCGGAGAGAAAGCAACGAGACTCGCCGAACAGAAAGGCGTGGAGAATCATTATGGCAAAAGGCAACATCCGCATCCGTCTCAAGGGGTATGATCACTCGCAGGTGGACAAAGCAGCCGAGCGCATTGTGGAAACCGCAAAGGCTTCCGGCGCGCAGGTTTCCGGCCCCGTGCCGCTGCCCACAGAAAAAGAGATCATCACCATCCTGCGTGCTGTGCACAAATACAAAGACAGCCGCGAGCAGTTTGAACAGCGCACCCACAAACGCTTGAT
>JGI994J12354_10001829_pt1 | contig 21293 bp, 20 predicted proteins | sample IntmicLarv3ML3BL_FD_12354 | JGI IMG/M metagenome (IMG submission 12354) | reverse complement strand
CCGACATTTTTAGTCGTAATCAAATCCGTCCGTCCGACTTCGATTCCGTTATAATAATAAACGACTTCGCCTGCTTTCGTGTTCATTTCGACGGGCGATTTTATGCTTTCGATGATTTCAATATTTCCCTCTAATTCCTGCGCGCTTCCTTTTTCCGAAAGAAACACAATCTCATCTTTGATTTTCACATCAACAAAATCTTCTTCGCCTTTAAAAATTTTAACATTGCCCATGACTTTGTCTTTTGGGTCGCCTTTGGCGATTGTGTAATTTGCAAATCCGAAATTTAATAACTGTGCGGCTTCCGCGAATCTCGTTGCGGGATTCGGCGCGGCAAGAACAACACCGACAAGATTCATGTCGTCGCGCCTTGCGGTTGCGGATAAACAATATAACGCCTTTGAAGTAGAGCCTGTTTTTAATCCCGTGATACCGTCGAAAGAATTTAAAAGTTTATTTGTATTCGTTAAACCAAATTCCTCNCTTCCGCGGCGCGTTGTGTGGATTATCGTATCTTGCCGAGTCGTTGAATATTGTTCGACTTGCGGATATTTCACGATTAATTCTTTTGACATCAACGCAATATCTTTGGCGGAAGAATAATGATTGTCCGCGTCAAGTCCGCAGGCATTCATGAAGTTTGTGTTATTCATACCCAATTCTTTCGCTTTTTGATTCATCAATTCAACGAAACTTCCCTCCGAACCTGCGATAAATTCCGCCATCGCAACAGATGAATCATTCGCGGACGNGATAATAATACTTTTTAATAAATCTTGAACAGTCTGCCGTTCACCCTCTTCAAGGAAAATTTGTGAACCGCCCATACTCGCCGCGTGTGCGGAAACGGTCACGATATCTTCAAGTTTAATTTTTCCTTCGTCGATAGCCTCGTAAATAAGCAAAATAGTCATGATTTTTGTGATGCTCGCGGGTGAAACTCTTTCGTCGCTTTGTTTTTCATAAATTATTTTTCCCGAAACAGGCTCGATTAAAATAACGTGTTTTGATTCAAAATTTAAAATTGTGTTTTCAGATTTTTTTGTTTCGGATTTCTCTGTTTCTTCGGATAGTTCCGATTCCGATTGCTTTTTCACTTCGTCGTTTGCATAAACTCCAACCGAGCAAGTAAGAATTGAACAAACCGAAACAAAAAATAATAAGATAAAAAATATTCCTAATTTTTGAAAATCTTTTGTGAATTTCATAATGTGATACCTCCGTTATAGTTGTTTTCCGTTTTATATATGTTTTCTCGATTAAGAAAAAATATACGTTATAAAATATTATTTCCAAAAATTAATGAGTATATAAAAAAATTTTTAATAAAAACTAAAAGTAATAAATTTTTTGAGTTTACGATTTTGAGAAGGGGGAATTTTTTTAGTGATTAATGATAAAATGTTATGGAAAATTTTTGAGATATCTGGTAACATTGAAGTGTACATTTTATACAGCGAAATGTCACACGATGAAAACAAAATCAAGGCAAATGAAATCATAAAGAAAATTTATTGATGAGGTGAGTTGAGATTTCGTAAATTTATACTTTGCGAAATCTTTTTAAAATGAGTAATTTAAAAGGCAGAGGGATTGTTTTACGTGAATATCACACAGGCGAAACGGATAAAGTCATCACTTTATTATTAAAAGAGCACGGGAAGATGCGTGTTTTTTCAAAAGGCGCGCGAAATACGAAAAGCAAATTTTTAACGGGAACACAACTCTTTGCCTATTCGGATTTTTTAATATATGATAAACAGGGCGTTTTGGCAACGAGCCAAATCGATTTGATAGAAAACTTTTACAACATCAGAAATGATTACGACAAATTATGTTTTGCTTCGTATTATATAGAAGTTGCGGATAAATTTATTTTAGAGGGAATAGTTGCGGACGATATTTTATATTTGATATTAAAAACTTTATCGTTGATGACAAAGAACAAATTAGATGATAGTATAGTATACATAATTTTTAATTATAAATTTTTACAATTGAACGGATTTTCACCGCTGACGGGCAGTTGCACAAAATGCGGTGAAGATTTGACGACCGCTCCGAATTTTTTTCTTGATGAGGGCTTTTTGTGTTTTGCGTGTGGCAAAAGTATCGGTTTTGAGGTTTCAAAAACGAGCGTGTATACTATAAATCATATTCTTAATTCATCTCTTGATAACCTTTTTAATTTTAGAATATCCGATGAAATAATTATTGAACTTGTAAAAATACTTCATGCTTTTTTTGATTATCATTTTGATATGAAGTTGAACACAAGACAGTTTATCGATATAAAATAATCCGCGAGAAATATTAATAATTGAATAAAAAGCTTAAAATTTACGATTTTGCCGATTACAAGCGGAGTGAAAACTTCTAAAGGGTTAAATTTGCCGAATTTTCAAGATATAATATTTGTCAAAATTTTGCACAAGGTGATATAATGGCTTTGTGACGGCTAAGTTTTATTTTCGCGATGGCAATGAGCCAAGCAGACGAGATGGTTCATTATTCGGATAATTCTGTTGTCTGCTCGAGCAAAGTGAAAGCGGATTTCATATACATTGGAGGAAATTTTAATATGAGATATAAATTACTTTATTTTTTATTGACGGTGCTGATATTATCATCATGCAAAAAAAATAATGGTGAAACTAAACCCGATACAACAATCGCCGAGCCGACGCCGAGCGATAATGACAGCCCCGAGCCGACGCAAACACCCGATGAAATACCGATAGAAAAACAAAAACTCACGATATTGGTGGAAAAAAGCGCGGACATTGAAACTTTACATAAAATAACGACTACATATAAACAGCTTAACCAAACTGATATAGAAATAAAAACAACGGACGATTTTTATGGGAAAGTCAGCAATCTTGCAAACGACCCCGAAAAAATAGATTTGGTTTATTGTAAACCTTATACGAAAGAATTTACGGAATTAAATAATCAAGGTTGCTTTGAAGATATAAATTTGCTTTCGGAAACGGAACAGATGAACATTTTTCAAAACGAAAATGTTAAAAATGCCGTTACGATTGACGGAAAAATCCCGAGTTTTCCGATAACCGCCAATGTGGACGGCATAATAATAAATAAAAAACTTTTTGCGGATTACGGCATAAAAATTCCGGAAACTCGAGCGGAAATGTTTCAAGTTTCCGAGCAGATAAAAAATAACGGTATGTACACATTTCAAGGCTACCGAAAGCCGATAGATAAATTTTTGGAACAGCAGATGACTTTGCTCGGAATAAGCGACGGCTCGTTAGAACCTTTTTTCAGGCAAACGAGCGTGGACGGAGCAGGCTCAAAAAATGCGGAACTCATGCAATACAAAGATTTTATTGAAATAATGTTTCATAATATTGATTACTCCACGGTAAATTTCGATTATGAACAGGCACTCAACGAATTTGCGTCCGCGAGAGCGTTTATGTTTCTCGGGACAGCGGAAGATTTATTAACAGCTTTATATATAAATCCGGAATTGGATTTGGAATTTATTCAGTTTCCGAATGATAAAAATGCGACACCGATACAAGTTTTAAGAGGTTTATCGGTTGTTTCCGGTTCGGAAAAACGCAAACTTGCTTTAGATTTTATGAATTTTTTTAACAGAGTAGAAATAGGCGATTATGTTGTGAATCAAATGGGTGCGGTGTCCTTGTTGCCGAATACGCGGACTGCTTTGCCGCAACTCAAAAGCATTAACGACAGCTTGTTTGAAAGTAATATTTTTATCAATAACAGCGCGTATTTGGATAACGATTTTAGATTGTTGGTAAACGACTTAATTTTAAAATTTATAAATACGAGAGATATTAACAGCTTCATAACAGAGTTTGAAATTATATGCAAAAGATATTATCAGGATTTATCATAAAATTTATTTGACATCCAAAGGAGAGTTTTATGGTTGAAACAATAGAAACAGGAAGATTAATTTTGAGAACATTTACACAAGGCGATTTGAAAGATTTTTATGAGTATGCAAAAAATCCCGATATCGGCATACACGCGGGTTGGAAACCGCACGAAAGTATTTTGGAAACAGAAATGATTTTGAGTAACTTCATGAAAACCGAAGTATGGGCGATTGTTTTAAAAAAAGAAAATAAGGTAATCGGCTCTATCGGGCTTCATGATGATGTTAGGCGACAGTCGTTAAGAGATTTAAAAAGTATCGGATATGTCATATCAAAAGACTATTGGGGGGATGGCTTTGCGACGGAGGCGACAACGGCATTAATGAATTACGTATTTAATAAGTTGAAAATGGAATTGCTTTCTATTTATCATTATCCGGATAATAACAGAAGCAGAAGAGTTATTGAAAAAAGCGGATTTAAATTCGAGGGGATTTTGCGAGCCGCCGATGTTCGCTATAACGGTGAGAGTGTGGATTTATGCAGTTATTCCATAACCGAAAAAGAATTTAAAACGTCTATTATAGATTACAAAAACGCATAAGAAATTAAACAAAATACATAGTTTCTTTGCACCGAGATTTTGTATAAAATGAGAGGATTTATAGAGTAGAATATATCAGAGGAGTGTTATTTTTATATGAACAGTTTGTTTATTACAAATCTTTTTGCTTTTGCCCTTATAATTTTTATTATTAAATTTGATTGGAGCGGAGTGAAAATAAGCCGTTGGGCACCATATGTGTTTGTTGTAATATTGGCTTATTTTATATTGTTCAGTTGCTTTAAATTTTTGGGGATTGACTTAGTATCGCTTTTAGGGGAGCAAAATATTAGGCAGGCAATTGTGGAATCTTTATTGAAATAAAAATTCGGGAATGTTTTTACGTGTGGATTATGTTCGCCGATAGGTCGATGATTCATAAAAAGAAAAGGGAGTATTTCATAATGAAAAAATTATTTATTATTTGCACTTTAATTTTTTGCGCACTTTTCTCGGAAACCGCATTAGCGAATGAGGAAATAAATAATTTAACCAAATTAAAAGAAAGCATTAAAATCGGTTTAGATGTTGCGGGTGACAACGATTATTTAATCAAAAAAAATAATCCGAAAAAAATATACATTACATCTACAATTGAAAGTATGGAGTCAAAAGGTGTTTATTTGAAAGCTGTTGAAACAGATAACGAAAAAATAGTAAAAATAGAAAGTGTGAAAGATACATTTACGGAGCATTTAAAAGAGGGTTATCAAATAAAACCCGTCGCACAGGTAACGGTTATCGGGCTCGAAGAGGGTAAAACCGATATAAATTTTATTTTTGATTATAACGGCGAAACATTTTCTTTATCGCAAGAATACGAAGTTAAGGAACACATCGAGCCGATTATAAGGATTAATCCTTTTTCGTATGATGATAATATTTTCATCGAGAAAAAAGATAATAAATATATAATCAAGGCTCTGGATTCTTTTTTTAATGATTTGGAAGTAGGTTTAATCGCGCCGTGGGATGATATATATTATGAGTCTTTGGAATTTACATGTGAAGTCAAAGATACAAATATCTTAAACGTATATGATAATCGGTTTTTGGATAATAAAAAGAAAATTTTAAAAAAGAACAGCGGAGAAACGACATTGAACCTTGCTTTTGAAGCAGATAATAAAATATATGATTTAACTTATAATGTTGTTGTGGAGAATATTGCACCGCAAGCAGCTTATATAACTATAAGCGATATTCAATATTTTTTTGAAGTTCCGCCGCAAACAGTGAATGATAGATTGCTTGTTCCGTTAAGACTTTTTGAAAAAACGGCGGCAAAGAAAATTGATTGGGCGGAAGAATCAAGAACCGCTATTGTGGAATCAAACGAAGGCGATATTATTGAGTTTAGAATTGACGAAAAGGAAATTTTACTAAATAATCAAGCTGTAGATACAGATGTTTATCCGATTATAATAAATGACAGAATTATGTTACCGCTAAGGTTCATTGCGGAAACTCTCGGATATCGAGTTGATTGGGACGAAGATAATTCTCATGCGTATATATATTATTAAATTTGATAAGTGATATATTTTAAACGGGGAGATGAAAATTTTGGGATATAAAATGCTGATTTTTATTATAGGTGTGTTTTGCTTTTTCTGCGCAATTATGGATTTTGACTGGTTTTTTGAACATTATAAAGCGAGATTCATTGTTCATATTTTCGGTCGCGCGGGTGCAAGAATTTTTTATATGCTGTTTGGTATATTTATTATTTTTGTCGGATTGTTTGTGCGTTAAACAATTATTTTTAGGTTTGTTTTTAATAATTTAAACTTGATTTTCACAAAAAACCTAATGCTGTACCGACAAAGAAAAAAGCAAAGTTGAAGTTTTTTAAATTTTCAAAAACTCAACTTTGCTATATTTTTATAAAATTCAAAAAAATTTAAATTCCGTTAAGGCTTAAATAATATTTTAAGATTCTCAAACAAGTATTTCGTCTGTATTCCAAAGAAACGCGCCCCCTTATGGGAACGATAGCCGCATCATAAGCTTTTAAATACTCGTCTTTTAACTCTTTGGCTTCATTTATGGTTTTTCCCATAAACATCGAATCGATATCTTCTCTGCACAAAACAACGTCCATAATCGCGCCGAAAGCAGTAGAAAAATTTACGATTTTATCGTCCGCAATTTCGCAAACGCCCGCGAAAGACACACGAGAAATCGCGAGTGCTTTTCTTGCGCCGATTTTTTCAAAGTAATAATTATCCAAACCGTTTTTGGGATAAAGAATTTCAACAATTAACTCATTGGGTTTGAAATCAAGTTTTTTGCGTCCTTGATAAAAATCTCTGACGCGTAAAATTCTTTCACCGTCAACAGACGCAAGTCTTACTTTTGCATTCGCCGCGTGATGAATAAGAACGCTGTCCGCTTTCGCAGAGCCGTTTCCGATATTTCCGCCGAGTGTTCCGAGGTTTCGTATAGCGGGAGCGGCAATTGTTAAAATCGCTTCTTTTAAAATTTTAGGGCAAAGCGGATTTGTGGCAACTTCCGTAAATGTGCAAGCCGCGCCGAAACGAATATATTCGTCGTCCGCTTTAATTTCTCGCATTTCGGATATTTTATCTAAAAAAATATATTCCGCGTTTTCGTCGGCAGGCCAAACCATAAGGTCTGTGCCGCCGCCGTAAGGAACAGCCTGCGGATTATCATTGCGATATTTTAATGCATCGTTTAAATTTTTCGGAAAAAAACTCACCAGACCCCATCTCCTCTCTCTGACGCCAACATAATTGCTCTGACAATCGAATTATATCCTGTGCAACGGCATAAGTTTCCGGAAATTCCGGCTCTCACTTCGTCCTCTGACGGTTTCGGGTTTATCGCGAGAACGGATTCACCCGCGAGAATCATTGCGGGAATACAATATCCGCATTGCACCGCGCTCACGTCCGCAAATGCTTCGTCTAAAATTTCAAATCTTTTTGTGTCTTTAAATCCCTCGATAGTTACGATTTCTGTTCCTTCTGCGCGACCCATCGCAACCATGCAAGAGTTTGTCAATTTGCCGTCCAACAAAACCGAACATGCGCCGCATTCGCCGACTTTGCAGCCGCATTTCACGCCTGTACTTTCAAAATCGTCACGCAAAACATCAAGAAGTCTCAGCGCAGGATTGCCGTCCCATACGGCTTCTTTTCCGTTTAATTTAAATTTCATATTCATACGCAAATTCCCTCGCTTTCCAAAACTTCCATCGCTTCTTCCGTCGTAAACGGGATATGGTCGATTGTATAACCGCCCAAAGCTTGTTCCATAGCTTGAATATAAGCCGCAGGCGGCCCGACGTTTGGTAATTCGCCGCCGCCCTTCGCACCGAAAGGCCCTAACGGATATTCTTCCGTGAATAACATACATTTCATATTTTTAACATCGACGGCAGTCGGGAAAGTGTAGTCGCTGTAATTATTATTTCTGATGTGTCCGTTTGCGTCAACATTCATAATTTCCATCGCGGCTTGCCCTAAACCTTGTAAAAATCCGCCCTCCATTTGCGCCGTAAGAATATTTTCATCAATCGGCGTGCCGAGGTCATAAGAGCCGTAAGCGTCGGTAATTGTCGTGTATCCCGTTAAAACATCTATTTCAACTTCAACAGCGTTTACCACCATGCAAAAGTTGGGTAAGCGTCGCCCTTGAATGTTTCCAAATCAAAAGGAATCATAAAATCCGGATGCTTATATTTTTCATAAATATCTATTTCTTTGCCGTCAATCCATTGCGCTTTTAATTTTATAGCCGCGCGCCTTAAAAGTTCGCCGACAATCATAGTCGAGCGGCTCGCAACAGTCGGACCGGAATCGGGACAAACGTCGGTATCGGGATTTGCGTATAAAATTTTTTCAAAAGGCAATTCCAATTCACGCGCAACAATTTTTGTGAGTGCGGTTTTAAGTCCCTGACCCATTTCAGTATTTGCGACGAGAATTTCAACGTAATCATCTTCGCGTTTTTTTAGTCTGGCGACAGCACCGATATAATCACGCTCGCCGTTACCCGTAAAGCCTGCGCCATGGAACACCAAAGACATTCCGATTCCCTTTCGGTATCTTCCGGTTTGCGGTTTTGCGTATTCTTTGCGTTTTGCGTGATAATTTGCTTCTTTATCAATTTGCGCAATCATATTTGTAAGCGGAACAGGGAAATGAAATTTTCCGCTTGTAGATGTCGAGCCGCCTTGATAAGCCATGTGAGCCGTTTTAAATTCGTATGGGTCAACACCGAGTTTTTCCGCAAGGTGATTCATAACAACTTCAACCGCAAAAAACGTTTGCGGTGCGCCGAATCCGCGAAATGCACCGTTTGGCGGCGCGTTGGTTTTCATTCCGAGCCCTTTGATGTTAAGATTTTCGATAACATAAACACCGGGACTGCTTATCAATCCACGTTGCAAAACAACGGTTGAAACCGTACCGTATGCACCGCAGTTATATTTTACGAGTATATCCATTCCCGTAACTTTTCCGTCTTTAACCGCAACTTTATATGTCGATGCCGACGGGTGTCTTTTGGTTGTAACTTCCATATCTTCTTCGACGTCCAAAAGAAATCTTACCGGCTGATTTATTTTTTTTGCGGCAACAGCGACTTGCGTGGCTATTATCGACGGATAATCTTCTTTTCCTCCGAAACCGCCGCCTGTATTTTCTTGTATAACTTGAATGTCGGAATCTTCACAGCCGAGCGTATGACAAACGGATTTTTTTACATAATAAGGACATTGCATCGTGCCTCTGATGCACATGCGATTATCGGTAAGAGGGATTGCCAAAGCGCCTTGCTTTTCCATATATGCTTGCTCTTGAAGTCCGGTTTTTATAGTTTCTTCAAAAATAAAATCCGCCTCTGCGAAAGCTTTTTCGTAGTCGCCCTTAGAGAAATCGTATCCTAAAAGAACAGTTTCGGATTTATCCATATCGACGCAATAATCCAGTTCTTCATATTCCACATTGATTTTTTTAATTAAGCTTTTAACGACTTTTTCGTCAGGTCCGACTATTAAACCGATAGCTTCACCGACATATTCAACGATATCCTCCGCAAAAACGGGGTGGTCGTTTATCGTTATAATAACGTGGTTATCTCCCTCAGCGGGAATATCATGTCTGTCAACATAATAATAACCTTTCGGCAGTTGCGGCAAATTAACGGATAAAATTTTTGCCCTGGGTTTAGCAGAGCGCAAAGCTTTTGCAATCAACTCATTTTCTTCACGCGGATAATCTGCGAGAAACTTGAGTTCACCCGATGTTTTTATGGTGTTGTCAACTCTCGCCACAGATTTTGAAATATTGCTCATTTACAAACCTCCCTTAAAATTTTATAAAACTTCTCTACGCTAATTAAAAGTTTTAAGTGTTCGCCGAGAAAACAGAAGAGCGTTTCATTCAAGCTGATAAGATTTTTTGTGTACTCATTTTCGGACAGCACGGAGGGGTAATATATTTTTCTTTTTTATGTAAAAAACCTCGTGCAACGAAATATATAATCTAGCTATCCATGTTGCTTGGACCGGTTGTAAAACGAAGTTTTACGACTGACCCGCTCGGCATTCGATTTGAGGAATTTAAAAACAACTTTTAAACACTTCCCAAAACATAAGAAAAGTATATAAAAGTTGAAAAATAAAGTCAATGCCGACAAACGACGATTTCTTTGAATGTTGTCAATCATAAAAAGACCGTTCATAAATTAATCAGCAAAAACTCAACAGTTTTGAAGATTTAAAAATAAAAATAATTTGTAAAAAATATTTAATTTTTTTTTGAAAGTTAACGATATAATACAACTTTGCTATCCGGAATTTTAAAATAATAAATTCCGACGAGTTATTTTTACTAAAAAAATAATTAAAAAACTCGAAAATATAAACACTTTTTTGTGCAATTATTTTCGAGTTTCGGTTTGATATAATTTTGTATTTGTCGGAAAATTAAACGCTATATATAAAATTATCCTTTACTTTTTTTCCTGCTTTTTATTTCTTTGAAAGTTTTTTTCATATTACTCTTACTGCCAAACATTTTATTTATTTTTTCATTTTCTAATTTACGAGAGTTCAAGCCGTCATATAATATTTCGCGCTGTAATTTTTGATAACTTTCAAAACGCTTTTCTGATAAAGTTCCGTCCGCGATTGCTTTTCTAATCGCGCAAGCCGGCTCGTTTTTATGTGTACAGTCGTTATATTTACAGCACACAATTAATTCTTCGATATCCTCAAAAGCTTTTGAAACATTGCCTGTATAAATTTGAAGTTCACGCATTCCCGGCGTATCGATAACACAACCGCCGTCAGGTAAAAGCAAAAGCTGACGATGCGTTGTTGTGTGTTTGCCTTTGTCGTCGTCCTCGCGGATTCCGCTTGTTGCGAGAACTTCTTTTCCCATAAGCCGATTTATAAGCGTAGATTTTCCGACGCCCGACGAGCCTACAAACGCTATAGTCGAATACTCACGAATATAAGATTTAACTTCATCATAGCCGTAGCCGTTTTCGGAAGAGCACGCAACAACATCGACACCCGCGCTCACGTCTGCGATTTCATTAAGTTTTTCATCTAAATCATTGCATAAATCCGCTTTCGTCAAGACAATAACAGGCGTTGCCATGCTGTCCCATACAATAGTTAAATATCGCTCGATTCTCCGCAAACTGAAATCTGAATTTAATGACATGCAAATAAACACCGTATCGATATTTGATGCGATAACTTGTTGCTCTTTCGTCTTGCCGGCAGTTTGCCTCGCTAAAACACTTTTGCGCGGTAAAATGCAATGAATAACCGCATTTCCCGATGCGCCGTCCGTTTTATCAATCATCACCCAATCGCCCACCATGGGGAAATTCATTTGTGAATCGGCATTATATGCGAGTTTTCCGGAAACCGTCGCGTTTATTTCTCTTATTTCAGAGTCCTCGCTGATGACTTTGTATAAGTCGCGGTGTTGCTCGGAAACGCGTGCCGGAAATAAATTTTCGTGTTGTAAAATTTCTTTTTCTAACCGGCTGTTTAAGCCGTATTTTTTTAATTTTGAATACAATATTAATCCTCCAAGATATAATTTTTTTGGTGTTGCCCTGTTTAAAAATATTATACCAAATTTTAGACTAACGATATATATCTTTTTCCGGAAGTTCTTCTCTTTGCCAAATAAATTCCGGAATGACGTTATAGGAAACAGAGGCGTTATAATCCGGCACATACAAATATTCAAACTCTACATAATATCCGTTTACGGTATAACCGTAATATTCATGTGTATTTGGGTCAGTGTTTGTAAACATGTTTCGGTCGCTCACTTTGTCTTTAAATTCGTATGTTTGCACATTGTAAGAACTCCANGGGTGATAATATCCGCCGTCCTCCAAATGTCCGTATTTATATTGCATAATATCTTCTTCGTTTGCATCGGGAATACCTATCAACGCCGCGTAATCGCTGAGNCGTGAAACTCGCCCGATTAAAAATGTGCCGTTAAGTTTTGTTCCGTCGTTACCGCTTTTATTTTTATGCGCCGCTTCAAAAATCGGTCGGTCGATAAAAGGTTTGCCGCTCTCGAAAAGTTTTTTATCTTCTTTTGCCCATGTACTCGTGAAAACGGTTTCGTCCTCATTACCGTAATACGGGTCAACGAAAAATCCGAGCGGCGCGTTTGCGTAATAAATATCTTCATACTCTCCCTCAAGAATCCGCCCAAATAAATCGTCATAACTCTCCGCTTTCGGCAATTCGCTTTCTTGCATACGATAATTTACGCGATTAGTAAATTTATCATATATAGAATTTATTTCTTCCGAAACTTTCGGCTTTGAAATTATTTTCGGAATGACTGTTGCGCCCGTTGCAACTATCGCCGTCGCGCAAACCGCGGCGATTATTTTACCTGCCGCGCCTCTTCCCATTGCTTGTTTTATTCCCATATTGATTGCCCCCTTTGAAATTGTTGCCGCACCTGTACCCATTATGCTTTGTGAAATTCCGCTCCACATTGCGGCGTGCACTGTTTGCGGTATGAACATTCCCGACGCCTCTGCCGCGAGTAATGTAAAAATCGGAACGGCATAAAGTTTAACGCCGTCTCTTTTTTCTATGCGCTCAACTTCTGTACGGATTTTTTCTCTCGCCGCGAAAAGTCGGCTTTTCACAGTTCCCTCGCTACATTCCATAATCTGTGCGATTTGTGTTATTTGAAATTGCTGATAATAATGAAGCATAACGCACATTTTTTGTGTCGTGGGAAGATTATCGATAATGTTGAGAATAATTTTTTGATTTTCTCTTGAATCCAAAGCTTTTTCGGGTATAAATCCCGTGCTCGTTTCTTCTCCGAAAAATTGCTCGTTTTCGGATTCGTCAAGCAACATCGGATTTTTTTTGCGTATCTCGTTGCGGCACTTGTTTGCGGCGATTGTATTAACCCAACTATGCCACGAATCGGGATTTTTCAGATTAGCCACATTAGAAAATGCAGAAATAAAAGTTTCTTGAACTATATCTTCCGCCGAACTTTCGTTTTTTAACATTTTTAACGCAAGATAATAAACACTTCGATAGCTGTCAAGATATAATTCCTGTTGTGCGCCGCTATCTCGTTTTACCGCCAGTTTAACAAGCTTTTTTAATTTTTTTGATTCCATTGTTGTAAAATCTCCCCTCATAACAGATTTTAGATTTTGTTTGTGAATCCTCATTACATATAGTAAGACACATCAAAAAAGGGTTAGGTTCATTTTTTATAAAAAAAGTTTGAAAAAATTTTAAAAGAGTATCGAGGCAATTTGAATATCGCGATGAGAAGATGCAACCGTAATATAAAATCCGTTGTTATTGTGAGAACGGTTATTATCAAATTTAGGGTCGCCCTACATGAAAAAATTTTATACATCTAAAGTTTAAGAAAGAATAAATTTGAAATTACAGGCGTTTTTATTTCATGAAAAATTTTCTTTGATTAAGATTATATAATAAAAATACAAAGTCATCAATTGATAAATATTATGTAAACTTTGCTTTGGTTATTATCAGAGCTATTTGTAAACTTGAACAAGACGACGGAAAGGCGGTTTCCGAACAGCTTTATTGACAAATATTATTTTGCTATATATAATGTGTCCATGTAGCGATATATTTTATTATATATATCGGTTTCGCGATGAATAATTTTTTTTTACGATTCGATATTGGACGAAAATTATATCGAATAAAAATTAATTTTATGAAAAAATTTTATTCGCGATTACTGACATATACAAAATTAAGTGAGATAATAAAAGGAGTGTATTAAGAAATGAAAAAATTTAAAAATTTAATTTTAGGTTTAGTTTGTTTAACAATTTTAAGTGCTTGCGGAGGAAATACCGCACCGCAACAGGCAGTTAATGAAGTTAAGGAAGAAGTTAACGACGTTAAAGAAGAAATCGAGGAAGAAATTAACGACATAGCGCAAGAGATTCAAGAGGCTGAGGAAGAAACTAAAAAAGAAGTTACTTTACTTTTAGCGGCGGCGGCAAGTTTGGAATATTCTTTTACTGACGAAATTATTCCTGCGTTTCAAGAAAAATATCCGCATATAAAAGTGGACGGAACTTACGATTCGTCGGGAAAACTTCAAACTCAAATCGAAGAAGGACTTGGCGCGGACATATTTTTCTCTGCGGCAAAAAAACAAATGAATACCTTAAATGAAGGTGGTTTTATGGACGACTCGACAATTATAGAATTATTGGAAAATAAAATAGCTCTTATAGTACATAAAGATTCTGATGCAGCAATCGGTTCTTTTGAAGATATTTTAAACGCGGAAACTATCGCGCTCGGCGACCCTGAAAGTGTCCCTGTCGGACAATATGCACAAGAAGCACTCACAAGTTTGGGAATATATGAAGACGTTTCGGCGAAAACGAGTTTCGGAACAAACGTTACGGAAGTTTTAAACTGGGTAGCTGAGGGAAGTGCGGACGCGGGAATCGTTTATGATACGGACGCTTTACAAAACGAAAACGTTAAAGTTGTCGCGTATGCGCCGGACGGAAGTTTAAGCGCGAAAGTTATTTATCCTGTCGGAATGTTAGAAGAATCTGCAAATCCGGAAGAGGCGAAATTATTTTTAGAATTTTTACAATCGGACGAAGTAAAAGAAATTTTCAAAAAATATAATTTCACTCCGAATATTTAATGCGATTATGGAATATTCACCGATAATAATATCTCTGAAAACCGCTTGTTTATCGATTGTAATAACTTTTTTTCTGGGTGTGATTTTCGCAAAAATGATTTTCGCGCTTAAAAATAAAAAAGTGAAAATGATTTTTGACAGTTTCCTTACGTTGCCGCTTGTTTTTCCGCCTACGATTGTGGGATTTTTTCTGCTGTTTATTTTTGGTGTGAGAAGACCCGTCGGAATGATGTTTTTGAATGTTTTCGGAATAAAAATCGCATTTTCTTGGGGTGCTACGGTTATCGCCGCCGTGATAATGTCTTTTCCGCTTATGTATCGTTCGGCGCGCGCGGCTTTTGAGCAAGTTGACAAAAATATTATTTACGCATCGCGAACACTCGGGCTTTCCGAAAATAAAATCTTTTGGAAAATAATTATGCCTTTATCTAAAGAGGGCTTGATTTCGGGCGCGGTTTTGGCTTTTGCAAGGGGATTCGGTGAATTTGGCGCGACTGCGATGATTGCGGGAAATATAAAGGACAAAACAAGAACTTTACCGCTCGCGGTTTATTCTGCGGTCGCCGCGGGGGATATGGACGGCGCGTATGATTATGTGTTAATTATTTTGATAATTTCGTTTACATTGATTTTTTTGATTAATTATTTTACGTCGAACAGCTATAATCGCGGCATGTGAGGGTTATCTGAATAAATTATGAAATTGGTTTTATCGGGCGACCGCACAGTGTCGCCCCTACGCGAAAATATTTATATCTTACGAAATTCCGGAAATTCCTTACAACAATATTTTATTGAGGTGTAATATGTTTCTTGAAGTAAACGCGAAAAAAGAATTTAAAGGCTTTACTTTAAATGTGGACTTTGAACTTAATAACCAAAGGACGGGGATTCTCGGCGCGTCCGGCTCAGGCAAGAGCATGACTTTAAAAATAATTTCGGGCTTGGCAGATGCCGATTTCGGAAAAGTTATTCACGACGGAAAAGTTTTTTTTGATTCATCGAAAAAAATAAATTTGAAGCCACAACAGAGAAACGTGGGATATTTATTTCAAAATTACGCGCTGTTTCCACATATGACAATCTATGAAAATATCGCAATCGGCGTAAAGAAAAATAAAAAAGAAACTTCAAAAATCGTTACGGAACTTTTAGATAGATTTATGATTTTAAATCAAGCAAAAAAATATCCGCATCAATTATCCGGCGGACAACAACAGCGTGTCGCGCTTGCCAGAATTTTTGCGAATGACCCAAGGATTTTGCTTGTCGATGAGGCTTTTTCGGCAATGGATTATTTTTTAAAAGAGCAGCTGCAGGTTGAGTTTTTAAACACTTTAAAGGATTTTAACGGGAATGTTTTGATGGTAACGCACGATATGGACGAACTTTATAATCTTTGTGATAACGTGATTGTTTTGCATGAGGGCAAATCCGTTTGTTTTGACACGACGAAAAATGTTTTTAATAATCCGAAATTATTATCCGTCGCGAAATTGACGGGTTGCAGGAATTTTTCAAAAATAGAAAAATTGGATGATAAAAATTTATTCGCCAAAGATTGGGGCTTGAATTTTCGGGTTTCTTCCGATATTCCCGATAACGTTGATACAATCGGAATTAGGGAAAACTTTTTTAAAAATGCGAAAAATGGCGATGAAGTTAATAGTTTTAATGCAAAAATTCTTGATAAAACAGAAACTCATTTCGAGTATAAAATATTGTGCTCGCCGAAAAATTCGGAAAGTCGTTTGTGGTGGAAAACAAATAAAATCGCAAACGAGGGTGATAAGGTTTGTTTGAGCGTCAATCCCGAAGATATTATGCTTTTACATAATGATATCGGAATTAATATTAATTCTTGAACGTTTCAATAAATACGCGATGTCGGGGCGGACTGAGTTCGCCCTATACTCTTAAAAACGGATTTAAACACTTTCGATAACAACTCAAAAAATTTTACACTTCTTACTATAATTAATCTTCCCGGTAAATAATCTTTATAAAAAAATATTTCCTACTTTTGCCATGCTGTGATATTATTATCTCTAAACTATAAAATATTTATTTTGAGGCGATGGCGTGAAGCAAAGTATTATAACATTAAAAGATGTCGGGGAAAAAAGAGAAGCTCTTTATAAAAAACTGAATATACACACTTTAGAAGATTTGATTTTATATTTTCCCAGAGATTATGAGGATAGAAGCAACATTCGTAAATTCGATGAATTGATATTGAACGAAAAAAATACCGTGGTCGGAAAAATAACAAAACTCCCCGAAAATATTTCTGTTAACGGCAAGATAATGACGAGGTTGATTTTATCGGACGGGAGCAATAATTTAGTTTTAACGTGGTTTAACAGACCGTATTTAAAAAAATTTTTTAAGTTGAATCATACATACATATTTTACGGGTCGGTTTCGGAAAAATTTAATAACACGCAAATGGACAGCCCCGATTATGAAATTTTGGAATCTTCGGAACTTTTAAATAACGGGCGGATTGTACCGATTTATCAAACGACGCGCTCTTTAACCCAAACGATAATACGAAAAAATATTAAATATATTTTGGAAAATTATTCGTTTCAATTTGAAGAAGCGATACCGCAATACATACGCGATAAATATGATTTGTCAAACAAGAAATTTGCGATAAAAAATATTCATTTTCCCGAAAGCGACGAATCATTTTTTAAGGCGCGCGCAAGACTTGTTTTTGAGGAATTTTTTATGGTGCAGTTGTCATTGCGGAAACTCAAAAATAAAACGCAAATTGCTCAAAGTAATATCATTTTGGAAGATTTAAACTGCGAAGAATTAAAATCGCTTTTGCCTTATAATTTAACGAACGCGCAAAATAAAGTTTTAAACGAGGTAATCGGCGATATCGAAAAGAAAATAGTCATAAACAGATTGATTCAAGGCGATGTCGGCTCGGGCAAAACCGCAATAGCTTTGCTGACATCATATTTATTGATTAAAAACGGTTATCAAGCGTCTGTTATGGTTCCGACGGAAGTTTTGGCGAATCAGCATTTTAATTATTTTAAAAGTTTTTTTGAGATGTTAAATATAAAAACCGTTTTGCTTTCAAGTTCGCTGAAGAAAAAAGAAAAAGATTCCGTTTTGGAAGATATAAAAACGGGCGATGCGCAAATGATAATCGGGACACACGCAATCATACAGGAGCGAGTTTTGTTTAAAAATTTGGGAATGGTTATCACGGATGAGCAACACCGTTTCGGCGTTAAACAACGTGAAGCTTTTTTATTAAAAGGAGCGACGCCGCACGTTTTGGTTATGACGGCAACGCCGATTCCGCGCACGTTAGCGTTGATTTTGTATGGTGATTTAGATGTTTCAATCATTGATGAATTGCCGCCGAACAGACAAAAAATCGATACTTTTTATGTTACGTCAAAATATCAAGAGCGAATTTATAAATTCATCGAAAAAGAAGTTGCCGCGGGGCGTCAATGTTATGTCGTTTGCCCGTCTATCGAAACAAACGAGAAGATGAAAGAATTAAAATCCGTTATCGGCTACACGGAAAAATTACGGGAAATGTTGCCGAGCATTTCGTTTTCATATATTCACGGAAAAATGAAACAAGATGAAAAAGAAATAATCATGAACGATTTTAAAGATAATAAAATCAACGTAATTGTTTCGACGACCGTAATCGAGGTAGGAATTGACGTGCCGAATGCAACGCTGATGATTGTTGAGAACGCCGAGCGTTTCGGATTATCGCAATTGCATCAACTGCGCGGACGTGTGGGGCGCGGTAAACATAAATCTTATTGTATTTTAATTTCGGATTCAAAAAATAAATATTCAAAAGAAAGATTGCGGGCGATGGTTGATTCCGACGACGGTTTTGTTATTTCCGAACTTGATTTGAAATTGCGCGGCTTGGGCGATTTTTTCGGAACACGTCAACACGGATTGCCTGAATTTAAAATCGCAAATATTTATAGAGATATCGAAGTTTTGAAAACGGTACAGGGAGAAATTCAAAATTTTAACGTAAATAATTTAAGTGAAGAAGAAAAAAATATTTTGAGTAAGCACTTATATGATTTTTTTGATGTGGAGAAAATACTTTTATAAAATATATTCGTTTGTTTTGCTATTACTCTGTATAAATGATAGAATACTTTTATCAAATGGTTGAGTTTTTGCTTAACAAAAATTAAAAATATTTCCCGAGAAATATTTTGTAAAGTAATCTGATAAAAAAATAAGAGGGTGACCGCTTTTGATATTTTCAAAAAAATTAATAATCGGCGAAAACGTAAAAAGTTTTGATGAAATAATTGAGCATTTGGAAAGCGGGCGCAAAATTATTTTGGGATTTTATTTGGTTGTTTTAGCCGATAATCAAAATATTTTAGAAATAATCCCCACGCACGAAGTCAACAAAGACCGATATAAAGACCGCGAATTTAACGTTATCGGAATCGCCGAATCTAAAAAAGAGGCTTTTTTAACGGTGCGCGATGTTATCGCCGCTTTTGTTTCAAAAGGAAACGATTTTAATTACATAAAAACATATTTGAGAAATTATTATTTTTGATGGGTGAGTTGTGAATATGAAAAATGCTTTAAAAATTATGACAATATTAATGGGGCTTGTTTTGTTTGTTATCGTGCTTTTGCAATCGGTTGAACTCGCCACGTTTAACGAGAAATTCTTTAAAAAGGAATTTGCGAAATTGAATGTCGCCCAAAGTATCGGAATTTCGGAAACTGACCTTGAAAGAGTAACAAAAAATCTTTTGGATTATATGAAAGGCGATATCGATGATTTAAATCTGGAAATTGATATTAACGGGCAAACGCGATATTTTTTCAGCGAGCGCGAAATTTTACACATGATAGATGTTGAAGAGTTGTTTCAAAACGGCTATTTTATAAGAAATATCGGTGTAATTTTTTTGATAATAGGCTTAATAATTTCCGTTATGAAATCGGACAAAAATTTATTTTTTAAAAATATTTTAATAGGCTACGGATTGGGTTTCGCGATTTTGGTTGTATCGGCGCTTATAATCTCAACCGACTTCAATAAATATTTTACGATTTTTCATGAAATATTTTTCGATAACGACCTGTGGATTTTAGACCCGAGCGTGGACTTGCTTATAAATATTGTGCCGTTACAATTTTTTATAGATATATGTATTCGTTTGGTTACGATATTTTCGATATTGAGCATTTTGATAATAGGTTTCGGTACGGGAAATTTACTTTATATTAAGAATAAATCTGTTTTGAAATTTAAGTAAATCCAAGCAATAGATGGACACATTGACGGCTTTGGGAGGAATTTTAATAACATTACTTTTCGCTGTTTTTAAAATAGTGAAAGTTATTTTTTTAATTCTGCTAATTTTATCGGTGGCGCTTATCGTGATTATCTTGATACTTCTTTTATCGCCGATAAAATACAGCGTTATTGTAAACTCTCAAAATCTTTTCGAGGGATTCGATTCGTTATATTCGGAATCGAAAGTTTCTTATTTATTCGGGATAATCAAGATTGACCACATTTATAAAAATAAAGAATCTGTTTTGATTACGAAAATTTTCGGCAAAGACATTGAGTCATGGAAAAAAATATTTAAGCGGAAAAAGAAAGATGAAGAACTTGAAAAAGATAACGATGAAGATAACGAAATTGAAGAAATAAAAATAAAACTTGAAAAAGAAATTTTGAACGATTCGGAATCATTTGAAATAAAAGCAAATGAATCGAAACGAATTGAAATTATTGAAACCGAGGAAGAAACGGACGACGAAGAATTTGAAAAAGAAGAATTTGAAAAAACGAAATCGGAAGAAATCGGAACGGACGGAGAAAGTGAATATATAGAAACGGAAGAAAATCAAAAAGATGAATCATCCGATGAGGAAAACAAGAAAAACAAAAAGAGCAAAAAGGAATCAAGGAAATCCAAGAAAAATAAAAAAGATAAATCCAAAAAAGGTGAAAGTTTTTTTGTTAAATTAAAACAGAACATTGAAAAAGCAAAACGTATCTATTACTATCCGAACAGGAAAAAAATTCAAGACAAACTTATAAAAGAGCTTAAATGCATATTAAAGGCGCTTAATCCGAAAATATTAAGGCTCACATGTGAACTGGGGTTGGAAGATACGGCAATGACAGGACGTATTTTGGGTGCATTTTACGCGCTGAACGGTATTTGGCAAAAAGATATACATTTAATCGGCGATTTTACCCGAAAAATACTTGTAATAAATCTTTACGTTAAAGGGAAAATAGTTTTAGGAGCGATTCTTTATCCTATTATAAGATTCCTGTTATCAAAACCTATTTTTAAAATTATTGTCGGCATGATGAAAGGCAAAAACAAAAGTAAATCGAAAAAAACAAAGAAATCTAAATCAAAGAAATCGAAATCAAAGAACCCCAAAAAAGATGAGGAAAAGAAATTACTCGCAGATGAATAAAACTGAATTTCTTTTTGCACTTTGGGTATTAATTATTTTAATTAAAAACGGAAAAAATCCGAACAAAATTAATTTAATCAACGATGCAAATCCCGATTATAACGCGGAGTTTGCTTTGGTATAAAA
>JGI994J12354_10001828_pt1 | contig 21303 bp, 17 predicted proteins | sample IntmicLarv3ML3BL_FD_12354 | JGI IMG/M metagenome (IMG submission 12354) | reverse complement strand
TGCGGATGTGGCGGAACTGGCAGACGCGCTAGACTTAGGATCTAGTGGGAGACCGTGCAGGTTCGATTCCTGTCATCCGCATTAACGATTTGTTAAATGCTAATTAGGAGATGTATCGAAATTATGTTTCTTAATATCTCAATGCATTATAACAATTGGTGGGCAGTTGTTCATTAAATAATAGCAGTGTAACTATAGTTACACTGCTATTATTTATTATTTATACAAATCCATTTTATTTTAAGAATAAAAATTTTATAAATGCCACAATTAATTTCTTATACATATCTATAAGCTGCCTATACTTGCTTTAATAATATCTACTTTTTATTTTCTATATACTCTTAAACTATTATTTATTTTATGATAGTTGTTCCTTTTTAGAGAAAAAACTGCACCCCATAACCAAGTTTTACTCAGTTATGAAGCACAGCTCCTTTATAAATTTATAATGCTATTTCATATAAGTTACAACATTAGTTCACTATATTTATTATAATATAATAATCATTCTGTGAAACTTCCACCGCTATACCAATTCTTTTATATCCTGAATTTATTGCACTATTTATAACACTATTAGATTCACTTATAGCACTTTCTAAATTGTCAGTTCTTATATATGCTTCCCTTGCTGCTCTTGTTGACATATAGTTCATACTTTTTAATTGATCTTTTAATGTTCCTAAACCAGTTATACTGCTGTCTTGAGTATAGTATCCATACCTCCTAGCTGCTGACAACCTTTGCTTTGCTAATTTAGAGAGTACCATATCTGTTATAATCACTTCAGTTGAATTTTCATTTCTAGCTGAATTTATATAATCTAAAATATATTGTTCAGTATCTGTATAAGGCTCTACAAAATATTCTCCTAATCTTGCTTCATCAGTATCTATTGTTACAGTAGAAAGACTTCCATCAGTATTAAATCTATATAACGAACCATCTTCACGAAATGCTCCTATAGACATTGCTCCTGAATCTTTAAAATAATACCATACATTACTTAAATTTAGCCAGCCTATGTGCATTTCTCCCGTTGAATTAATATAATACCATGTATTATTCAACTGTATCCAACCAACATGCATTGCACCAGATAACCCCATATAATACCATTTATTATTAGAATTTACCCAACCAACCTGCATTGCGCCAGATGAATCCATATAATACCATTTGCCATTATCCAATTGCCAGCCAGTCTTCATAACACCATTCGACTGCAAATAATACCAGTATCCGCTGTCACTTATCCAACCAGTTTTAGCTGCACCATTATCATCATAATATTTCCACGTCCCATCAACAAACTTCCAGCCTGAAATCTTAACACTTATAGGAATTATATCAACTACAGGCTGTGCATTTACTTGAAGATTGGCTGCAAATACACTGACAAATAATGCTCCAATAAACGTTAACACTATTTTACTAAATCTATTCATATAAAATTCTCCTTTCATTATACTTTAATTTAATTATACATTATATTTATCTTCTGATAATATATCAACAAAATCAAAGGTGGCAAAATAATCCTTAGGAGTTTCTGCTCTCCTTATCATTTCTACACTTCCATTTTCTTTTAACAGCAATTCTGCTGAACGAAGTTTACCATTATAATTATATCCCATTGCAAATCCATGAGCACCACTATCATGTAATACCAAATAATCTCCACGCTCTATCTTAGGCAGCATTCTATCTACTGCAAATTTATCATTGTTCTCACAAAGTGAACCTGTTACATCATATTTATGCGTATTTTCTTCATCTTCCTTGCCAAGTACTGTAATATGATGATAAGCCCCATACATGGCTGGACGCATAAGATTTACTGCACAAGCATCACAACCTATATATTCCTTATATGTATGCTTTTCATGTATTGCTCTAGTAATTAAATGCCCATAAGGCGCTAACATAAATCTGCCTAATTCAGTATGAATAGCTATATCTGTCATTCCCTCTTTGGTGAATACCTCCTCATATACTGCTCTTACACCCTCACCAATAACATATATATCATTTTGTTCTTGTTCTGGACGATATGGAATACCAATACCTCCTGAAAGATTGATAAATTTAATATCCGCTCCTGTTTCATTTTTAAGTTCCACTGCCAGCTCAAATAGGATTTTAGCCAAAGTGGGATAATACTCATTAGTTACTGCATTACTTGCAAGAAATGCATGAATGCCAAACTGCTTTGCTCCCTTGGCTTTAAGAATTTTAAATGCTTCTATAATTTGAGATTTTGTCAAACCATATTTAGCTTCTCCTGGATTATCCATAATATCAGTACTTATAGAAAATAGTCCGCCTGGATTAAATCTACAGCTAATTAACTCCGGAATATGACCAATAGTATCCTTAAGAAAATCTATATGTGTAAAATCATCTAAATTTATAGTAGCACCTATCTTATCTGCATATATAAATTCTTCTGCTGGTGTAGCATTTGATGAAAACATAATTTCATCACCTGTAAATCCAAGTGCCTTAGCCATCATGAGTTCTGTCATAGAAGAGCAATCCACACCACAACCTTCTTCTTTTAATATCTTTAAAATATATGGATTAGGTGTTGCCTTTACTGCAAAATATTCCTTAAATCCTTTATTCCATGAAAAAGCTTCATAAAGTTTCCTAGCATTTTCACGAATACCTTTTTCATCATATATATGATATGGTGTCGGATATGTTTTTGAAATTTCCTTAACTTGCTCTAGTGTAACAAATGGTTTCTTCTTCATAATATCTTCCTCTCTTTCATTTACGCTTACCTATTTATTACTTTTATGTCTTTATGCAATATCTCTTTTTACATATTGTAACTATATTTCTTTATAATGTTACTTAATTAATTGACAATGAATATATTTACTTCAATTAACATTCATCTCACATTGGACTTCTTAATTTAAAACTCTGGAAACTAAATACATTTATTTTAATTAACCTTTGCTTTTTAAAATACCTATAATATATACACAAATATATACTTTTAGAAACTCTATATGTTCAAAAATCTGAGGCAAGCTACCAAAAATGATAACATACCTCAGACCCCCTTGTCATTTCTTTTAATAAAATTGAAAGAATATTCCCTTAACTTTAAATAAATTAGTCAATATTTACAACTCTCATCATATTTGTCTTATGTTCGCTTGGCTTTCCGTTGACATCAAATACACCCGCAGTAATTACTACTATATCATCAACTTCAACATATCCATGTTCCTTAGCAAGTTTAACTGACTGTTTGATAAGTTCATCTGTAGATGCTGATTCTTTAGAAAGAATTGGAGCAACTCCCCAGAATAATTGCATTTTACGAACTTTTGATTCATTAGGTGACATACCAATAACTAAATTCTCTGGTCTCCACTTAGAAATCATCTTTGTAGTAAATCCACTCCAACTTGGAGCAATAATAGCCTTAGCATTAATTTCTGCTGCTGTTGAAACAGTTGAGTGACAAACAACATTTGAAACATTTTTCTGTAAAGAAACAAGTTTTCTAGTTTTATAATCATCATATGTAATATGTGATTCTGCTGTTGATACAATTTGAGCCATCATCTTAAGTGCTTCAAGCGGATATTTTCCATTAGCTGTTTCACCTGAAAGCATAACAGCATCAGTTCCGTCATAAACAGCATTAGCTACATCTGTAACTTCAGCACGAGTAGGACGTGGATTGCGCATCATAGAATCAAGCATTTGTGTAGCAGTAATAACTGGTTTACATCTTTCACTACATTTTTTAATAATCATTTTCTGAACATAAGGAACTTGCTCAGGTGGAATTTCAACACCCATATCACCTCTAGCTACCATGATACCGTCTGCTGCTCCAATTATTTCATCAATATTTTCTATACCTTCAGCATTTTCAATTTTAGCAATAATTTGCATATCACCATTGTGTGCCTCAATAATTTCTCTGATTTCATTAACACAAGCAGCATTTCGTACAAACGACGCTGCAACAAAGTCAAAACCTTGCTGAACACCAAAGATAATATCACTTTTATCTTTTTCTGTAAGTGAAGGAAGTTTAATATTTACATTAGGAACATTAACACCTTTCTTTTGTCCCATCTCTCCGCCATTATTAATTCTGCAAATTATATCATTACCTTTAATTTCCATAACTTCAAGTTCAATAAGACCATCATCAATAAGAATTTTATTTCCTGTTCCAACATCATTAATAAGACCTTTATAGCTTATAGAAACTTTCGTATCATCACCAACTACTTCATCTATAGTAAGAATAAAAGTATTTCCTGCTACCAACTGAACTTTTTTATCTTCTTTAAGTTCACCAGTACGAATTTCAGGACCTTTTGTATCTAAAAGAGCTGCTATTGGACGACCAATTTCTTCTCTGATTGATTTAAGTAATTCCATTCTTCCTTTTTGTTCCTCATGATCACCATGAGAAAAGTTAAAACGAGCCACATCCATACCTTCTAGTGCAAGCTGTTTCATAAGTTCCCTATCATTAGTATTTGGACCCATTGTACAAACAATTTTTGTCTTCTTCATTACTTGTTTCCTCCATAAATAAATTATAATTTGTCTACTCCACATGTTTATGAACATATAGATGCTCTTGGCAATATTCATAATTGCCATTACATTTAGTGCAATACCTAAAATCTAGGTTTGCTTCGTCTTTCTCGGTTCTATTACAAACTGCACACTTATGTCTTGCTCCTGTAAGTAAGGCTACTTTAGCAGCATTCATCTGTGTTTTAAATACAACCTTATTCCTTATTCTTTTGGGGCTAAACTTTTTGTTATCTCTCATTATCAAGAAAAAACATAAAAAATTTATCAATGATAATATCGCTGATACTCTTGCTGCCCCAGTATCAAAAACTATTGCACGGAGAAAATCAATACCATAAATAAGAGCCAGCCATTTCGCCTTAATAGGAAACATAACAAAAAATAGCATAAACTCCCAATCTGGATAAAGTGCAGCAAAACAAAAAAATAATGACATATTTAAATAGGTCATACCAAATAGCCACACATTACCAGATATCTGATAACCAACTATAGCAGCAATAACATGACCTATAACCCCCGATAAAAAATATAAATTAAATCTAAAAGCTCCCCATGCACGTTCTATATTCAAACCTAATATATAAAATATGAATAGCATGAAAATATTTCCGAATATCCCGCTGTTTGGCGGCTGAATCAAAAATGTAACTACTCGCCATATCTGACCGTTATATATAGCGCTTGCATCAAGTGACAAATATTGTTCATAGAATGATGAATTAGCAAAATTTATTAGGATTCCTAATCCATACATTATAACAATATAATACATTAAATTGCGAATAGCATATTTACTGAACTTTCTTTCTAGTTTATCAAACCACTTCATCGATTATCTTCCTTCCCGAAAATATATTATCGGAATTTTATAACTATATAAAACAATATATAATAGTTAAACCAGAAATAATTTCTAAAATAACTACATCATATAATATCACTAATATTTAAAATACAATTATAACTTTTAACTACATAAAACCCAAAATGCCGTCTTTCTACCTTTTGACTCCTAGCTTTGCTAGGTGGGTTACCTCATTTATACTTCTGTCTTCCATCTAAAATGGCTTGACATTCATATAAAAATATTGGCATCCCTAATGTCATATTGTAGGTTCAAAATTGTAGAAGATAACGCACATTTCAGGATTTTTTATATTAACAAAATTCAACTATATGTTTGTTTTTAAATTATACCGCACACATACACTAATATCAAGTAATTTTTGATTTTTTAAACATAAGTGCTTAATAACTATACATTTTATAATATTCTAAATTTTACAACATTCAATATATAAATATTATAACATACTTTAACCTATCGTAAAATACTTCTTATGTCATTTAATTAAATCCACCATATTTTCAATATTTTATATGAAGTATTTTAATTTTTTATAATTTAATATTAATATTTAAACACATATTTTTAAATCTTTTATATTAGAAAGTTATAGATTTTATAATTATTTTATTGTATACTAATAATCGTAATTATTAACTTTTAAGATTGGAGATATAAAATTTATGAATGAACAAGCAACAAATATTATTAAAGGACCTAAAGAAAAACTCACAGCAGGTCTATTAGCAATCTTCCTTGGTTCACTTGGTATACACAAGTTTTATTTAGGCTATACAAAACCTGCTATTATTATGCTAGTTCTTGGATTAGTAACTTGTGGTTCTGTAACAAGCATAATTGCTTTAATTGAAGGAATTATGTACATTTCTAAAAGCGACGAAGAGTTTCAAGAAATTTATGTAAAAAATGAACGTCACTGGTTCTAAATTTATACATAATAGTTTGCCAATTAAAATGTATAGTTCTCAAATTTTCAAAATACTGGTGGTGTTTCCATCAGTATTTTTTGATGTGTACCATGTCTGTCACATACTTAAAATAGCAGAAAGCAAACATTAAATTAATTTGCTTTCTGCTATTTTAGTATAAAGTATCCTCTGTAAAAATTATAATATTTATTTTAAAAATAAGCTTCCTGCCTTTATTACCTAAAATCTAAACTTATCTTCAAAATAAGCCTTAAGTTCTTCAATAGGAATACGAACCTGCTCCATGCTATCCCTATCTCTAATAGTTACTGCGTTATCATTTTCTGATTCAAAATCATATGTAATACAAAAAGGTGTTCCAATCTCATCTTGTCTTCTATAACGTTTACCAATATTTCCTCTATCATCAAATTCACAGTTATAATATTCAGAAAGCATAGTATAAATTTTTTCTGCCCCTTCATTTAACTTTTTAGAAAGAGGAAGTATACCAATCTTAACCGGTGCTATTGCAGGATGAAAATGAAGAACTGTACGCACATCACCTTCTCCGATTTCCTCTTCATCATATGCTGAACAAAGGAAAGCAAGTGTAACACGGTCTGCACCAAGTGATGGTTCAATAACATAAGGAATATATTTTTCTTTCTTCTCATCATCAAAATAACTAAGGTCCTGTCCTGATGTGTTCTGATGTTGTGTAAGGTCATAATCAGTTCTATCTGCAATTCCCCAAAGTTCACCCCAACCAAATGGGAATAAAAATTCTATATCAGAAGTAGCTTTACTATAAAAACTAAGTTCCTCTTTTTCATGGTCCCTAACTTTCATCTCTTCATCCTTAATACCAAGCGTTTTAAGCCAATTAATACAATATTCTTTCCAATATTCAAACCACTCAAGATCTGTATCAGGTTCACAGAAAAATTCAAGTTCCATTTGTTCAAATTCTCTAATTCTAAAAATAAAATTCCCTGGTGTAATTTCATTTCTAAAAGATTTACCAATCTGAGCAATACCAAAAGGTATTTTTTTTCTTGATGTCCTTTGTACATTCTTAAAATTCACAAAAATACCCTGTGCAGTTTCTGGACGAAGATAAACTACACTTTTAGAGTCTTCGGTAGCACCTTGAAAAGTCTTATACATAAGGTTAAATTCACGAATATCTGTAAAATTATGTTTCCCGCAAAATGGACAATTAATAGATTTATCATCAATATAATTTTTCATATCACTAATGGACCAAGCATCTACAGAGCCTTCAAGTTCAATAGAATTTTCCATAGCATAATCTTCAATAAGTTTATCAGCACGGAAACGTTTCTTACACTCTTTACAGTCCATCAAAGGATCTGAAAATCCGCCCAAATGTCCTGATGCCACCCATGTCTGAGAATTCATAAGAATTGCACAATCTACTCCTACATTATAAGGACTCTGCTTTACAAATTTTTGCCACCATGCCGCCTTAATATTATTTTTAAGTTCAACACCAAGATTACCATAATCCCATGAATTTGCTAAACCTCCATAAATTTCAGAACCTGGATATACAAAACCTCTTGATTTTGCCAATGCTTCAATCTTATCCATTGTTTTTTTCTGCATAATAACAAACCTCACTCTCTTTTAATTATATGTATTATTTGAATATAATATATTCACCATAAGTTTTAGTACCATCAAACTTATCTTCCTGTTCTGCAATGCACTGTGCCTCATTTTTTCCTGTTACACTTATTCCTGATGACACATAAAGTATTTCACCCTCAACTGTTACTGGTATCAAAGATGTTCTAACATACCTATTTTCTTGAGAATCTGCTTCTATTATATCCTGACCTGATATATTTACAATATACATTTTGTCATCTATAACTTTTGATAAATCTGTTACTATGTTTCCATTAGTGTCCTTAAACACTATACCAGAAGATTGGATTCCTTCAAGTTTACCTTCTGCCGATATATCATTCTTTTTTCCGACAACTATTTCAGCTATATCATCACGCAGTCTATTAAAGTCAGACCCAGAATAATAATTATAATCTAAATAATCTAATATAATACTAACCTGATTGTCTTTAACTATAATTTCATTTAAGGCTATAGGAAGTATTGCATTATTATCCTTTTCTTTCAAGTCTTTGTTATATGCCAATAACTGCCCTATTTCTTTCATATTAAATGCTGCAATTTCATCTTCTGCAAAGGTTCTAAACTCTTCTAAACCAAAAATCTCCTTATCTACTTCTTCAATAATTACTTCTGTAATTGTACCATCTTTTTTAACAAAAATCCCTGATTTTTCAGCATTAAAAGTTGAATTACTCTTACACCCAACAAGTAAAGTACATGCTAAACAAACTACTGCAAATACTTTGATTTTTTTCATTAATTTCTCCTCCTAAATTATAACGCATTTCAGCAATTATACTCCGTTTTATATATTATTTCAATATAGAATTTTCATCAACCATAATTTTTAGTATTTCATGTGCACGAAATGTATGTTTTAAATATTTTGTCTTAAATATATGTATACATCTATCAAATTCTCTTAAACTTTCCTTAGACAAATTAAATGTATATAATTTTTCTATCATTGAATATGCTACAAACTCAATAGCATATGCGGTAGATTCCACTGCTTTAATAGGTGGTTCTACTGCATATTCTCCATTAAGCACCATCATCTTAAGTTCAAATATTCTCCTTACCAAAACATTAGGCAGACTTTCATTTGTAAGTGCTTTTAAAGAATAGTATAATAGCTTTAACATTTCTGTTTCATTAGTATTTTCTGTTCCTAAGTATCCTGCCACTTCCATAAAATAAAAACCATAGTATGCACCCTCTATATCAACAGCAAGTTCCGCAAAATAATTATTTATTTCCATAGCAGATATAGTATAAGAATCTCGTCCTCCATATAATGTAAATGTACCAAAAGAAAATGGTCGGCTGCCAGCCATTAACATACTTCCAGTACGCCTTGCTCCCCTTACAAAGCCTGATAACTTGCCTCTCTCGGCAGTAAGAAGTACCACTCTCTTATCATATTCTCCCACAGACATTGCAGATAATACCATTCCTGTAACCTTAATCTGTTCACGCACAGCATTTCACCCTTACACATTCTTATAATTGACATTTTCATTAATTGAACTTTTTATATTACTACCTTTCAAATCATAAATATTACTTATAAATCCTTATTATTATATCCATAGTTTTTCATATAAAGTTCATTATCTCTCCATTCTTTTCTAACCTTAACCCAAAGCTGAAGATTAACCTTACTTTCAAGCATATGTTCAAGTTCATATCTTGCATTAATTCCTATGCGCTTTAACATTGCTCCGCCTTTACCTATAATAATTCCCTTGTGACTATCTCTTTCACAAACAATATTCGCTTCAATATCTATAATATTTTTTTTACGGCTTTTCATCTTTTCAATAGTCACAGCTATACCATGAGGGATTTCGTCTTCTAAAACTTGAAGAGCTTTTTCCCTTATCACTTCAGCGGCAATTTGTCTCATAGGCTGGTCAGTAACAGTATCTTCATCATAAAGCATAGGTCCATACGGCAAGTATTTGCTTATATTTTCCAACATAACATCTTTGTTAGTACCTTTAAAAGCTGAAACTGGAATTATTTCCGCAAAGTCACATACATCTTTATACTTATTCATAACTTCAAGAAGATCATCTTTTTTTACAGTATCAATTTTATTAATAACTAATATTATAGGGGTATTTATATCTTTAATAAGCTCTGCTATATGCTGTTCACCTGCTCCCATATATGTAGTAGGTTCAATCAGCCATAATATCACATCTGCCTCTTTTAATGTTCTTACAGATGCATTAAGCATATACTCGCCTAATTTATTCTTAGGTTTATGAATACCTGGAGTATCCAAAAAAACTATCTGCCTATCATCATCAGTATAAACAGTTTGTATCCTATTTCTAGTAGTTTGAGGTTTGCTGGAAGTAATTGCAATTTTCTGACCTATAAGCAAATTCATAAGTGTAGACTTCCCCACATTAGGCCTGCCTATAAGTGTTGCAAAACCTGATTTGAATGTATCTTTATTCATATATTCTCCAATCTTTTAGAATAAATTTTTAATTTCCATAAATAATTCTTTTTCATTTTCTATAGCACTAACATTTCCTACCACACATATATTATGACTTTCTAAAACAGCCTTGGTTATCTTAGAAAGTTTCCTTATATCTTCTACGCCAGCTTTAAGCACTTCCTCACGTTCTTTTACTAACATATCATATGTAATTCCTGACATATATGCCGATAATGACAATGCTGCCAAACCTTTAGGATTTAATGGTGTATCCATATCACTTATAGTTCCTATCACATATTTTGTCATATCACGTTCATTTACATCAAATGCCTCTACATATGCAGGTATACCTTCAAATATTTCATTAGTTTTAGAAAGATTAGGGTCTCTATATGAAACAAAATATGCCTCACCACTTCTTCCAAAACCACTCATACAGCCATATGCTCCGCCCTTTACTCTAATATTTTGCCATAAATAATCATAACCTAAAATTACTTTTAATATTTTCAGTGTTCCTGTATATTCAAAGTTTTTATCTTTAAAACTACCAGTTCTGGCTACATAATTGACCGCTGAAGATATTTTAAAGCCCTCATTTTTCTGATTCAAATGATATTTTCTAACTACTGCTGCCGATTTTTCCTTAGATAATTTAGCTTTGAAAGATTCAAGTACAGGCAAAAATTTATCATATCCTTCTGTATCACCAGTATAATCTACAAAAAGATTTTTAGCTGTGAATATTTTCCTCATAAGTTCACTTAACTTTTCTACAAGCTCTGCTTTTTTATTATCAAAATTTAGAGATAAATCATCTAAAAATTTATAATACTCTATTCCGCCAGTAATTTCATCAAAATATGATGACTCACTAATATATGACGCCGCTCTAAGTACTGCTATTGAATGTCCTGAACTCATTATTCTAGTTTGTGCCTTTGACTTTAATTCCAAAATAATTTCAAGTAATCGTTTTTCATTGTTTAATTTAGATGTTTTTATTATTTCCTCTATCATGTTAATTCCAAAGGCTTGTTCATCATATAAGAGTTTAGTATTAAACTCAAAGTATGCTAAAAAATCATTTTCTTTATTGCACTGACTAAAAGTTGTTATTCCACTATTTATACCACCAGTTCGAATATTTATTTCATTAAATAATTCTCCATATGTATAGTTTTTGGTATCTACATATCCAAGTACTGTCTTTAGCAAAGACAGATATGGCAATTCTTTTGTTTCTACACTATCCAAAGAAAATAATAAACGTATATACCCTATACCAGAAGTAAATATATTATGATATAAAAGTTTAGTTCTTTCAATAACTTTTTCCTCAAATACAGGTTTTATAGGCATTTTATCTATATCTTCCCTTTTTAACACTGGAATTTTTTCCAAATCCTCTTTAGAAGAAGGCTCACTTTGATACTTTTTAAGTGCTGAAGTTTCAGCTATAATTTCTTCAATTTCTTCTGTACTTAGTGTTTCTTTAAATGCTCTTAATTGTTCAAATTCTGATTTCTCATCTTCTGATGTCAATCCTTTTTTAGGAACTAAGGTCAAAAGCAACGAATGATTGTCTTTAATCAGCTTTTCTTTAATAAGTCTTTCAAAATATCCTTCATTTACAGCAATTTTAAGATAATCAAATACCTCTTGATATTCTAAATGCAGCATAGGTTTATTCTCATCATACAGCCAACTGTCAAAACTTTGCAAACCATACATAAGTCCTTTAGGATACCAGCCATAATCTGCTTCTTTATACCTAAACTCAAAAAAATTAATTCCTGCAAGAATTGATTTTTTATCTATTCCTTTTTCTGCCATATCCAACAGTGTTTCTTTTATAATCTTTAAGAAGTCAGCTTTTTTTTCTTTATCTGTGTTTTTTGCTGTAATTGTAAAATACGGCTGTAATATTCCATTTTCATATCCGCCAATTATATCATCACCAATTCCAGCATCTATAAGTGCTTTCTTTAATGGTGATGCTGGTGAAAGCAATGCATATTCTAAAATTTGAAATACTGCATATAATATTTTATCTGTATTTTCACCTACAACTGTACTAAACGAAAGATAAGCTGCCATATCTTCACTTTCTTCATCAGTAATTGCGTAATTAATTTCATGCTCCCTTAACTCTCCAAAAGGTGCTTGAACATCTATATTTGTATCTATATTTATACTGTCATACTTGCTTAAGTATTCTTTATCCAACCACTCAAGTTTTTCTTCCATATTCATATCACCATATAAATATATATAGCTATTTGAAGGGTGATAGTATTTCTTATGAAAATCTAATAACTCCTCATATGTAAGAGCTGTTATTGCCTTAGGATCGCCGCCTGATTCATAACCATATGCAGTATTAGGAAACAGTAAATGTCTAGTATATCTGTCAAGAACACTATCTGGATCAGAAAATGCCCCTTTCATTTCATTAAATACGACTCCATTATATATAATATCACTGTCTTTATCTTCAAGTTCATAATGCCAACCCTCTTGCTTAAATATTTTGGGTTCTTTATAAATATTAGGATTAAGTACTGCATCCATATATACATCCATTAAATTAGCAAAATCCTTACTATTACAACTAGCAACAGGATAAACAGTCTTATCTGGATATGTCATAGCATTTAAAAATGTATTTAAAGAGCCTTTTACAAGTTCTACAAATGGGTCTTTTGCTGGAAATTTATCAGAACCGCAAAGCACTGAATGTTCCAAAATATGGGTAAGCCCTGTATCGTCTTTAGGAGGTGTCCTAAAGCCTATCATAAATACCTTATTTATATCATCATTAGATAATAAAAATATCCTCGCACCGCTTTTTTTATGTCTTAAAATAACACCCCTTGAATTAATATCATCAATATGTTTATCTTCTATATGTTCATATAAATTACTTTTTATAAAACTCATTTAATTATACCCTTCCTTTGTTATATACATGTTATGTGTTACATTATTTATAGAATATATTTCGTAAAATTAAAACTATTTATTTATAATTGTATATTTTATACTATGCAGAATTTTATTTTCTATTTTATAATAATTTAGTATCAGTGATTACACTTAACTACATATTTCCCATAAATTTATCCTTTATTACTGCAAAACCTTCTCTAATAACATAATGAAGTTTCATAAATGAATTAGATTGTACTGGTATTCCCTTTGGATTTTTAAATCCTGCTTGTTTTGCCAATAATGTTGCTCTAAAAATATGAAAATCACTTGTAATTATTCCAATCTTTGCATCTTTTGTTTCTATTAACTGTTTTGCAAAAAGTAAATTTTCATTGGTATTTGTTGATTTATCTTCAAGTTTAATTCTTGAAGAGTCTATACCTTTATTAATCAAATACTCACTCATAACTAATGCTTCTGACTTTATTTCATTTTCAGATAGTCCGCCTGATACAATTACAGTAACCGTTTCATTTTCCTTAAGATACATTGCGGCTTTATCAAGCCTTTCTCTAAGAGTAGGTGAGGGTTCTCCCCCATATACTGCTGCTCCAAGTACCACAACATAATCTAAAGAATTTTTAGGCGGAGTTCTAAACATAGCTCCCAATACTAAAACTTCAACTGTTAAAAATACTAGAATAAAAAATCCTATAGCAGTAAAAAACACTGTTTTAAATTGCAAAGGAATTAAACTCCATAAATGTTTTTTACCTATATAATATTTTATAAGTGCTGTAATTAACATCAAACTTCCCATTATAGGCCAAAAATATCCAAATGATATTTGGGGATGTGCATATGTAATTATTAAAAAATAATATAAAAAACAAAAAATTGAAATTATTAATAATATTAACATCCTCTTCACCTCCAAATTATTCTACATTTTACCACATTTTTAAGTATTTGTAACGTACCATCTTACTTAACTCTTATATAAAACTCCAAATCTTATTATAATTTTAAGTATTTTCTGTTTATTCACGACAAATAACAACATCCAATATGGTTTTAATTTTAATTATTTATTTTTGTGTAACAATAAACTTAGTTATTTATATCCAGTTTAATTGTTGACCATTATTTTCAAACGGTTGACAATCCATTTTATTTATACTATACTTACTTTGTTGCAACTACTAAATAATTAATTATACTACATAAATACGTGAATTTTATTCATTTACAGTTAGGAGAATTTTTATGTCAAACAAATTATCTACACAAAAAATAGTTTTTATCGGTATGTTTGTAGCCATTATTGCTATTTTATCACAATGCGCTATCCCTAGTCCAACTGGCGTTCCTATGACATTACAACCCTTTGGAATTGCCTTAACTGGTTATTTATTAAGAAAAAAATATGCACCTATGACTGTAATAATTTGGTTGCTTTTAGGAGCGGTTGGTGTTCCTGTTTTTTCTGGTTTTAGAAGCGGGCCAAATGCACTAATTGGTGCAACTTCTGGCTTTATGTATGGATTTATTATAATGTCATTTTTATGTGGCTTAAGTTCATTATACAAACCTTTTATTTCCATTACATTTGGTTTATTAGGACTTTTTATAACCCATATATTAGGAACCGTTGTATATTCCAACATCAGCGGAAATAATTTTATTGTATCAATTACAACTGTAAGTTTACCTTATATTATTAAAGATATTATTCTTGTTATTTTAGCTTACTTTATAAGTAAAGTACTGCATATTAGATTAAATAAAGCCTCTATCAAATTTGATTAATATATAGAGTCAATACAGAAATATTAGGAGCAAAATATTATAGATAATATTTAAGCGTTAATAATGCAGTAATTATAAAAAATAATCTTATACATTTAAAACATTAATCCATATGATGATATTCAATTCTTTCAATTACATAACTATCTATTTTTATGTAATAGGAAATTGCTTTCCATTACATAAAAAACCTCTGGTAGAGCACACTGCGGCGTACAATTTAGATGTCAATTGCGACCGCCACAGACGAGAGTTTCGCTCGCGAAACTCTATTGTGCTATGTTATCGAGCTACAGACGCAGTCAAAAAGTTTTTGAATTTGCTCGCGAAATTCTATTGTGCTATGTTATCTTCCTAAAGTAAGCACCTATGTTTACGAGGTATGACATTTCAGTATTCTATTGCTAAGAACAATAGATAAAGGATCATTACATAAAATGTATAATTTTCTCTTTTTTACAATAACTCTAACAAATGCAATGCTCCTATTTTTTCTACATATATAATCTGGATTAACTGCCAGTTTTCTATATACATTTATAAATGCTAACTACTATATTATATATTTCTTTTGATTTTATAGCTAACTATTTTTCACACTACTAAAAATCTAATTTTAATCAAGAAATGTGTATCCCGTCATAACTCAATAATATATTATAAGTTTATATCAATTTTCATCGATAATCAACAAATTTAACTTTATGTATTATTTTAATTTCTTCTAAATATATTTAATTCATATAACTATTTTTTGTATTTCCCCCAATTACTTATTTTCTTATATAATTATTATTTACATTCCTTCCAAGCAATAACCCTGAATATGCTTGTACTGCCAGTATATTGATAGCACTTTTATCTATAATATGTTGTAGATATACAAGAACAAAAATGTAAAGGAGAGGTAAAGAGATAAAGGCAACATATTATAAATTACCAGTCAGACTTTTGTTATATTTCAACAATCTAACCATATGTATAGTATTGGTAAGTCTTACATAAGTTGCAGATATATTAAGGTAATAAATTGATTACATGGCTCCACAAGAAAAGGATTGCAAATTTACTAAAACTGCTTGAATTTGTTCAACTTTTTATATCCAAGGTATGACTCAATATTATTTGATATATATATTTAAATATGATATTAAGTATAATAAATTTACAGTTAAAATTTGTATTGTAATATTATTTTGTATATGGTATTATTTGTGTACAGAGAAGGCTAGTGAATTCTAACCGAAAGACACTTGTATTTATCGTAATACCATGATACATATGGGTATTTTGCATACCAATAAAATCCAAGACAATTAACAAAACTATAATTGCTTGTAATTCAAGTGAAAATAATAGTCCAAACCATTTTTGTTGGTATCACCAAGATGAGTGATGTAAGATAAGGTATTCACGCTAAAAGCGTTTATATAAATAAGATAAAAGAAAAGAGGATAATGAGTATGAACAACGAAAGTTATTTTGATGGCGGAATGTTGCAATTGGTAGGGTGGTGCATTCTTGGTTTTTTAATAACCATTATAACATTTGGAATTTGTGCCCCATGGGCATTATGTATGGTGTTTAATTGGGAAACTAAGCACACAGTTGTAGAGGGCAGAAGATTAAAGTTTACAGGAACTGCAATAGGGTTATTTGGAAATTGGATAAAATGGCTACTATTGACCATTATTACACTTGGGATTTATAGCTTCTGGCTTGCCATTGCTTTGAAAAAGTGGAAGACTAAGAATACTGTTTTTGCAGATTAATTCTACAAAAAATTTGCTAAATATATGGAATTGTAGCTAAACCATATTCAAGATAGCATATTCAATCAACAAATTAGAGAAAATAAAGGACTTAGAAATATAGTAAAATCAATGATTTCTAGGGAGTGTAAAATAGAGTGTGTAAGTTCAAAATGAACTTCATGCTCTATTTTACACTCACAGACAAAGTCATATTTACTAAAACTCAACATAAACAAACTTTATTATTCACCATATAAAGCCATATTCAATATGTAATGTATTATTATCTACATATCAAATATGGGTTATAATTTTATAAAACTACTATCTAATATACTGCTAAAGTATCTAATCTAAACAATATAACTTTATTTCAATGCATTTAATCAATTTCAAGTTCTCTTTTCTTAACTTCATATGTGCCGTCACTATTCACGACTTCCTCCCATACTTCAACACTTTCTAATGGCTGTCTTTTAGAAGAGTTATTTTTAAATAATAATACCACATATGTATTATCTCCGATTTTATAATATAAATTTGTTAATATTGGTGATTTATTAGGATTAGGAGAATTATATGTAATTTCTCCGTCATACATCCCTATTGTTTCTATTACACCTAGATATTCAGCTTCCTTTTGAGTCGCTACTTCTTGATTAATATATTGTCCTTTTTTTAATATTTTAAAATCTTCTTCTTTTAACGCTTGTTCACGGTCTATTAAGTTTTCGTATACCCTATAACCAAAACGCTCAATTGTTTCTGCTAGATATTTATCCCTTTCATTTCTCCATGCTGTATCATTGGATATTTCAGGAAGATACCTTATTAATTCTTCTGTTGTCATTCTTGATGTTTCTTCCTTTTTTTCTTCCATATTCTCCTTCTTGTTTGTTTCTTCTAATTTTATATTAATAACATCTGTATTTCTCATTATAATATCTTCCTTATGCATAGATTCACTGAAACTATATCCCACAACAGTAGCAGTTGCAATTATCAAAATCAACACCATTGATCCAATTGTTTTTTTCATCATATTGTTAGTTTACCTCCAAATCTTTCACATAATAACAACCTATTAGTCTAGTTTCAGTTTTTATTTTTCAACAAATTCTAACTGTCTATATCAACATTATAAACCCATATTTAATATGTAATACATTTTTATCTACATATCAAATATGGGTTATAATTTTACAAAAACACTATCTAACTATACTGTTAAAGTATCTAATCTAAACAATATAACTTTGTTTCAATACCCCTAATCAATTTCAAGTTCTCTTTTCTTAACTTCATATGTGCCGTCTTCTTTCCAGATTTCTTCCCATACTTCAACTTTTTCCAATGGATTTGCTATTGAAAACCTATCTTTAAATAACAATACCACATATGCATTCTCTCCAATTTTATAATATACATCTGTACTTAATGGTAAACCATTCCTATTTGGCATAGTATATACAATTTCCCCATCATACATTCCTATGATTTCTATTACCCCTAAATATTTTGAGTTCTCAAAAGTAGCCACTTCTTGATTAATAATTGACCCTTTTTTAATTTTTTAAAATCCTCTTCATTCAATAGTTTTTTACGTTCTATAAATTCTTCATAAACATGATAATTAAAGCAACCTGAAGTTTCTTCTATAAATTTCTTGAACTCTTTTATATAAGGATCTTGATCATAATTATATTGTTCTTCTATATTACCATTTGATATTTCTTCCATATCTTCCTCAGTACTTCCTTTCTCATTTAACTCTATAGAAACACTAACAATTTCTGTATTTTCTTTTGTTATATTTTCCTTAGTTATAGACTCATTTCCACTGCTCCATACAGCCACAGCTACTATTACGAAAACTAATACCATTGCTATAATTATTTTTTTAATCATTTTTTAATTCACCTCCAAATCTTTCACATAATAACAATCTACTAAGCTAGTTCTAGTTATTATTTATTATTTTTTGACAGATTTCAACTATCCCTATCAACATTACAAACCCATATTTAATATGTAATACATTTTTATCTACATATCAAATATGGGTTATAATTTTACAAAAACACTATCTAACTATACTGCTAAAGTATCTAATCTAAACAATATAACTTTGTTTCAATACCCCTAATCAATTTCAAGTTCTCTTTTCTTAACCTCATATGTTCCATCTTCTTTCCAGATTTCTTCCCATACTTCAACTTTTTCTAAAGGTGCTAATATTGAAAACTGATTTCTAAATAATAATACCACATATGTATTCTCTCCAATTCTATAATATACATCTGTACTTAATGGTGAATCATTCATATTTGGTAAAGTATACACAATTTCTCCGTCATACATTCCCATTGTTTCTATTATGCCCAAATATTCCGATTCCTTGCTAGTAGCTACTTCTTGATTAATATACTGCCCTTTTTTTAATTTCTTAAAGTCCTCTTCCTTCAATGGTTTTTTACGTTCTATAAATTCTTCATAGACTCTATAACCGAAGCGTCCTGAGGTTTCTTCCATAAATTTCTCAAATGCTTCTTTATGCGGATTGTGATTATCATTATTTGCTTGTTCTTCTATGGTAATATTTAATGTTTCTTCCATATATTCCTCCGTAATTATTTCATCATCTACGCCTATAGATATACTAATAATCTCTATATTTTCTTTTGTAATATTTTCCTTAGATATAGGTTCATTATCACTACTCCATATAACAAGCACTACTATTGTTAAAGCTATCCCCATTAATATAATTGTTTTTTTAAACATTTTTTTAATTCACCTCCAAATCTTTCACATAATAACAACCTGCTAAGCTAGTTCTAGTTGTTATTTTTCGACAGATTTCAACTGTCCATATCAACATTACAAACCCATATTTAATATGTAATACATTTTTATCTACATATCAAATATGGGTTATAATTTTACAAAACTACTATCTAACTATACTGTTAAAGTATCTAATCTAAACAATAATAGCTTTGTTTCAATACCCCTAATCAATTTCAAGTTCTCTTTTCTTAACTTCATATGTGCCGTCTTCTTTCCAAATTTCTTCCCATACTTCAACTTTTTCCAGTGGATTTGCTATTGAAAACCGATCTTTAAATAACAATACCACATATGTATTCTCTCCAATTTTATAATATACATCTGTACTTAATGGTAAACCATTCCTATTTGGCATAGTATATACAATTTCCCCATCATACATTCCTATGGTTTCTATTACCCCTAAATATTTTGAGTTCTCCAAAGTAGCCACTTCTTGATTAATATATTGACCCTTTTTTAATTTTTTAAAATCCTCTTCATTCAATGGTTTTTTACGTTCTATAAATTCTTCATAAACATGATAATTAAAGCGACCTGAAGTTTCTTCTATAAATTTCTTGAACTCTTTTATATAAGGATCTTGATCATAATTATATTGTTCTTCTATATTACCATTTAATATTTCTTCCATATCTTCCTCAGTACTTCCTTTCTCATTTAACTCTATAGAAATACTAACAATTTCTGTATTTTCTTTTGTTATATTTTCATTAGTTATAGACTCATTTCCACTGCTCCATACAGCCATAGCTACTACTACGAAAACTAATACCATTGCTATAATTATTTTTTTAATCATTTTATTAATTCTCCCTCAAATTCTTCACATAATAACATCCAACAAGGCTAGTCTTAGTTATTATTTTATTTTCTTGTGAATATCTTTTGTCTATATCCCTTTCATAATATTCATTCACCATATCTATAACTTCTTGAGCTGTATTCACTTCTATACCTATGTCATTTTTACCTATGGATAAACTACCATGTTTATTGCTCCAAGTTCCATCACTATCCATTCTCCACCAATGATAATCTGTTTCTTGAACAACATAAGTCTTATTAACAAGCGGATCATTATATGTACCTTCTGAATATACTACAAATAACAACACCCTATGTCCACTGGACATACCTAATTTAAATTCTTCAAAGCTATATCCGACACTTGCCATATCCTCTTTTACATATTTAACTATAGTTTCCCCAGGTCTGCCACTACTTAAGTCAGACATTGATCTTGGCATATAATCTCTACCTGCCGCTCCCGCTCCTATACTACTCCACATACCTGGCTGCATTGCAAATCCTAACCCTGAATCTCTAGAATAAAATTCCTCTCCCGTTCTAGGATGCTGTAAAAAGTCAAATGCATAAGCATAGCAATTGGTTCTACTAACTTTATTTGCAGCATTAAAATCTCTGGCATCATAATCATAATTCTTCTGATATTCTCCATAT
>JGI994J12354_10001827_pt1 | contig 21308 bp, 18 predicted proteins | sample IntmicLarv3ML3BL_FD_12354 | JGI IMG/M metagenome (IMG submission 12354) | reverse complement strand
TATGACCACTTCGATACCTCTCCGTATTTATGTTCAACCTAAACGCCTCGGAAAAAGGAGAGACATTTAGGAGAGACATAGCAAAAAATATTAAATTGTAAAACCCACAAACTCCTATGAACACTGGGTTTTCCGGCACAGAGCTTCCGAAGTTCTCACATGATTTCGAGTCAAGCTCGTTATGACCACTTCGATACGCTTCCATATGACAGATATCTTGCTGTCAATTGTGTCGCTCTGTATACACAAAAAACCAGCTATGCTAGGATACAACAATCACACAATTTTGTCAATTGGCTTTCCCGTGTTTTTTATCAGCAAATGTGGTGAAAACAAATCACTTTACATATACGCACTTGTCTTCACAAGCACCTTTACGGGAAGCTTGCTCGGCATTAGACATAGAGCAGCACGGTGCAACTCCTTCGGTCTTCATTAGGTCAGCACCCCAGTCATACATAGCACTTAGAATTGGGAAGAGACTTCTTCCCCGTACCGTCAAAGAATACTCAACTTTCGGCGGTACCACAGGGTACACTTCCCTTTTTATCAGCTCATCACTTTCCAGCTCCCTGAGCTGTTGGGTTAGCATCTTTGCCGTTGCTTCCGGGACGAGCTTTCTAAGTTCATTAAAGCGCAGTGTATTGTCAGTTAAGTGCCACAGCAATAACGCTTTATATTTGCCGCCAATCAAGTGCAATGTTGATGACACCGGGCAATTCTTATTTAAATCTCTTTCCAATTTTCGACACCTCATATTTTTAAGTATCTTTTTGGGTACTATATTACATAATAGTGCATTATTGCAATAATGATATCTTTTGATATAATAGCATTAATAATAATTGATGTCAAACACCTGGAGGTGGAAATATTGGTAAAAGAGACCTTTGATGTAACCGGAATGACTTGCTCTGCATGCTCTGCCAGAATTGAACGCGGTCTTTCAAAACTCGACGGCATTGCCGAAGTTAGTGTTAATCTCTTAAAAAACAGCATGACGGTTTCATACGATGAATCTGCACTTGATATATCCGGTATCGTCGAAAAAGTTGAAGATATCGGCTACGGAGCCGCCCCCCATCGTCAAGAAACAAAAAAAGCTGATAACAAACAACTAAATTTGGCAGCTCAAGAGCTTGCTCAAATGCGCACCAGACTTATCAGTTCTGCTGTTTTTACACTGCCGCTTTTCTATATTTCAATGGGCGACATGGCTGGGTGGCCTCTTCCCCTCGCTCTTTCCGGCATGGAAAACCCAATGATTTTTGCTCTCACTCAACTACTTCTTACAATACCGGTTCTAATTGCCGGCTACAGGTACTTTAAAGTCGGTTTTAAAAATCTCATACAGTTTTCTCCAAACATGGATTCCCTGATAGCCGTTGGCTCCGGCGCGGCATTCATCTACAGCGTCTATGCCGTCTACCAGATTGCATGGGCATTGGGAGCCGGAGATATACACACTGTCCATCACTATGCCATGGGAATGTATTTTGAATCAGCAGCCATGATTTTAACGCTGATAACCATGGGCAAGTTCTTGGAAGCAAGGGCGAAAGGCCGCACATCCGAAGCCATTACAAAACTCATGGATCTTGCACCAAAAATGGCAACAGTCATAAGGAACAATACAGAAATCCTTATCTCCGTGGATGATGTTTTGACCGGGGACATTTTGATTGTCAAAGCCGGAGACTCAATTCCGGTTGATGGCAGAATAACCGAGGGCTATTCCTCAGTAGATGAATCCGCCATCACAGGCGAGAGTCTCCCTGTTGAAAAACACTCCGGAGATCATGTTACCGGCGGAACTATTAACAAAAGCGGATACTTCAAAATGGAAGCCACCGCCGTCGGGAGCAATACTACTCTGGCAAAAATTATCCAGCTTGTGGATGACGCAACATCTTCCAAAGCTCCAATTGCCAAGCTTGCCGACAAAATAAGCGGTATATTTGTACCGATAGTTATCGCCATTGCTCTAATTTCCGCAATTGTATGGATGCTTCTCGGTCATGACTTTAAATTCGCTCTTTCTGTCGCCATCTCGGTACTTGTAATTTCATGCCCATGTGCACTCGGGCTTGCCACCCCAACAGCAATAATGGTTGGAACCGGCCGTGGCGCCGCAAACGGAATTCTAATTAAATCAGCTGAGTCCCTCGAGGTTGCTCACAGCATCGACACCGTAGTGCTAGACAAAACAGGTACTGTAACCGAAGGCAAACCCGAAGTGACAGACATTATTCCGATTTCGGTAGATGAGCTTTCTCTTTTATCCTTCGCCGCTTCTATTGAAAAGCTCTCCGGGCATCCTCTGGCTGAACCCATTGTGAACAAGGCTTCCTCAATCGGAGCTAATATTACTTCACTGACTAACTATGAATTAATTCCAGGTCAGGGAATTTCATCCACAATTGATGGTAATATAGGGTACGCTGGAAACCGCAAGCTGATGAACTCCGCCGGAATTGATATCTCTGCATTTACCGAAACTGAGGAAAACCTTGCCGAAGGCGGAAAAACTCCCCTCTATTTTGCAAAAGGACAAGAGCTTCTCGGCATAATCGCAGTAGCCGACGTAGTCAAACCAACAAGCAAAGAGGCTATTGAGCATCTGCGCGAAATGAACATTGAGGTTATCATGCTCACCGGAGACAATGCCAGAACAGCCGAGGCAATTCGGCGTCAGGTTGGGCTGAGCAAGGTCATTGCCGAGGTTTTACCTGTGGATAAAGAACGTGAAATCCGCAATCTTCAAGAGCAGGGCAGAAAGGTCGCCATGGTAGGCGATGGAATAAATGATGCTCCGGCACTGGCTCGCGCCGATGTTGGAATCGCAATCGGTGCCGGCACTGATATTGCCATAGAGTCTGCCGATATTGTTCTTATGAAAAGCGACTTGATGGATGTCCCCTCTGCAATTGGGCTAAGCCGCGCTGTTATGCGGAATATAAAGCAAAACCTTTTCTGGGCATTTATATACAACACCATAGGTATACCAATTGCTGCCGGAGTTCTCTATCTGCCTTTTGGACTTTTACTTAACCCAATGATAGGCGCAGCCGCTATGAGCTTCAGTTCAGTTTCTGTCGTATTAAACGCCCTGCGGCTGAGGTTCTTCACACCCAAATGGAAACCAACCAGAATTAAACAAGAATCAACACAAGAACAAAGGAGAGTCGAATCAATGAACAAAACAGTCAAAATCGAAGGTATGAGCTGCTCACACTGCACCAGCGCTGTAAAAAAGGTGCTCAGCGCGCTGGATGGCGTAACCGCCGTTGATGTAAGTCTGGATGATAAACAGGCTGTAGTTGAGATGTCCGCTGAAGTTGCAGATGATGTTCTGCGCGCGGCTGTTGTGGACGAGGGTTTTGAAGTCACAGGTATTGCGTAAATCTATACACCACCACTCCCCTCTCGTTTACTTACGGTAATAAAAACTCCTGATTCTGCTTACAGCAAAATCAGGAGTTTTTCACTTAATTATTCTTTTTTGCCAGCACACAGAGCCAATGTCTGCTGTTGTGCTTCAATATTTTTTCTATAGCAAAGCCTGCGCCGTCAAGTAACGTCTCAAGTTGATCGCTATTGTATATATGCATACCGTCAACTCTATCCGGCCATGTGGTATCGTTTGGATCATTTAACTCATTGCAAATTAAGAAGGTGCCTCCGGGTTTAAGAACCCGATACACCTCTGCGAAATCATTTTCTATATCCGGCCAGAAGTAGACAGTCTCAAATGCAGTAACACCATCAAATAACTCTTCTTCAAATGGCAGCTTACTCACTGACCCGTGGATTATATCGCAGTGTTTTCCAAGATTTGCTGTATTTTTTTTGCGGCTTACCATTACGCTATCTATTGAGTAATCCAACCCGTATATATAACCCTTTGGGTGCATGCTTATGAGTCTCTCAACATTTGCCCCGCCGCCACAGCCAATGTCAAGTACCTTAGCATCTTCATTCAGCCGCAGATAGCTAATTCCCCATTTACTGATATTAGAATGACCGTTGTTCATAACGCTCACTGCAATTCTGCCAAAAATCCCTTTCGGGTTTTTACAGTTTTGCAAGAATTTCTTCAACATTCGTCTCTCACCTGCCGAAACACTTCATATTAGTTAGTTTTCTGGCTGATATATAACATTTTTCATCTATATAATCAACAGAATAAGGAAAATCCGGGCTGGGATGTAATCTCATCCCAGCCCGAAAATTCTATTCGCAGTAAATAACATCTACATTGTTATGCAGCTGCAATATAGATGCCGGAACTTCCGGTGTCACAGGTCCATTCATTGCCGCTGAAAGAATCTCCATTTTCGCCGGTCCGTTTGCCAGCAAGAGGATGTGCTTTGCATTCATGATAGCTCCAATACCGAGAGTGATTGCCTTTTTAGGAACATTTTCGATTGAATTATCAAAGAACCGCGCGTTTGCTTGAATTGTCATATCAGTGAGCTCAACCACATGAGTTTTTACCGGAAAGGCTTGTCCGGGCATATTAAAGCCTATGTGCCCATCATGACCAATGCCGAGAATCTGCATATCAATACCGCCTGCCGCCTCAATAGCAAGTTCATACGCTTCCGCCTCTTTTTCCGGATCTTCGCAATTTCCGTTAAGAATGTGAATGTTCTCTATATTAATATTGATATGCTTGAAGAGCTTATCGTCCATAAAGCTATGGTAGCTTTCCGGATGGTCTATCGGAAGATCACAGTATTCGTCCAGATTGAAGCTGGTGACTTTTTCAAAACAAATCATCCACTTTTCATTCATCTCAATGAGTTTTGAATAAGTTCCGATAGGTGTAGATCCTGTTGCCAGTCCTATGACGCTTTCCGGTTTAAGTGTAATCTGCGATGCAAGGAAAAAAGCAGCCTTTTCGCTTAGCTTTTCGTAGTTTTTTACCTTATGTTTCCTCACAAACATTCCCCTTTACTGATAATTATATTATTTCTAATCTGCGCTTTGTCTTTCTATTTAATCTTTATTATAACATTATTTCAGCATTTTTCCATATATTTTTATATGCGGTCAAAGGAATTGTCACGTTATTTCTATTCATGTTATTTTAATACCTTCCGGAATAGTAATATAAGGCATTTGAACCTTGCCTATATATGACTGATATGATACATTATTACTAAAATAAGTGAGCCTTGAAGGAGCATGTTATGAGAACAAAAAAGCCGACTGAGCATCACTGCCGTTTCACACACCGAGACTGCGAGTATTTCCCATGCCATGACAACATTCCTTTGGAGGAGTTCAACTGCCTTTTCTGCTTCTGCCCGCTATATGCGATGGGGAAAAACTGCGGTGGTAATTTTAGATACAAAGAATCCGGCATCAAGGACTGCAGTGCCTGTACAATCCCTCACTCAAAAAGCGCTTATGACTATATTATTGGCAGATTCAAGGATATAGCTGAAATCACACGTCTTGTAGATGAGAACACTCCCGATAATTGGCTTTGACCAAACCGGGCATCGGCTGCCAGCTTCCGCACTGGCAGCCGATATTTTTATTTCAGCATTTTTATATGCTCATCCGCCAGTTCATATACCCCTTTAAAATCAACATAAGGGTTATAAATTGCCTCAAGATCGTCATGGAGCGCTTTTGCTTCTGCCAGAGATTCGCCGGCATCTGCCAGAATTGCATCTCTGAATTTCGCACGTGTCCGCACCTTTGCTCTTTTTTTGCGCATCACTTCCCTGTCAGACATTGCGTCAAGCCGTATATGTCTGTGAGCTTTCACTCCCAGCTCCTCTTCACTTCTTGCTATAAATCCAAGTGACAGCTTTGGCAGAATAACCGCTTCAAGTGTTTTCGGGTCCATAGGATCAGGACAAATCTGGACATCAAGCCCTCTTTTATATGCTTCATTTTCAATTTCCCTGAGATAAATCTCCGCAAATCCATATTCATTATCCAAGGCGTATATTCTCTTGCAGAGTGTTGTAACCGTCTCTGAATAGAAAACTTTTCCCTGACAGGTGAAAGCGCTGAGCATACGGTATTTTACATCTCCTCCTTCCTTCTTTATTCCGCTGAATTCCCTGATTGCAGCGCCAAGAGCACGGCGTCTGATTGCTTTTCGTTCAGACTTTCCTATAGTCTTGGAAACTGCTCTGGGATTTACGGCATCAGAAGCAGCAATGGCACTGTATGCTGCGGCATACAGCCCTTTATATTTGGTGTTTACATCAATGATTTCTTTTAATTTGCTTTTTAGTGCCTCTCTATCATAAAATCTCCCCAAATCTAAGTAGAGAGACGCAGCTCCGGGATACTGCGCTTCAGTAATATGCGGTGCTGTTCCGTCAACATACGCCACATGCTTTGAGGGAATATACACTCCGTCCAGGGAGTCGGGGTCACCGGAACAGTGGATGTATTCCACGTCCAGCCCCATGTCCTCTGCCGCTGCTCCAATATACCGCATAAAACTGGACTTTCCGCATCCCGGTCCGCCTTTTATTGTCCACAAAAAGTCCCCTTCACTGAAGTTCACAAAGCTATCATAAAGGGAATAAAACCCAACAGGTGAGTTTGCCCCCAGAAAATACTTCGTAACTTTACCCTTGTTTTTTGATTTCATATCACACTTCCTCCACACCGGTTATTATTTGATTATCATTATAGATTATGCCGTGAGATTGCAGTTTGACAATTAGATATGGCTGGACATATAATTTATAAAAAAACAACGTGAGGTAATATATGTTTGAAACTATTCTATTCGACCTGGACGGAACACTCAGCGACAGCGGCATTGGCATAACAAAGTGTGCAGCAGCAGCTCTGGCACATTTTGGAATACATAAAAATCCATCTGAACTAACTGCATTTGTCGGTCCTCCGCCCACAGAGCTTTTTACTGAGAAATATGGGATGACAGATGAACAATCCGCAGTTGCTATGGGTGTGTTCAGAAAGCGTTTTTCTGAAAAAGGCATACTGGAAAATGCGCCCTACCCCGGTGTTAAAGAGCTTCTCCGCGATTTGCATACTGCTGGAAAAAGGCTCTGTCTTGCAACATCCAAGCCCCGCATTTATGCTCAGCGAATTCTCGAAACCGATGGACTTGCAGGATATTTTGACATAATTATGGGCAGTGAGCTTAGCGGAGAACGCGCAAAGAAAACAGATGTTATAAAAGAGGTTCTCCGTCTTTTAAGTGAAACCGATACACCCATTTCAGGTGTTGTAATGGTAGGCGATAGAAAATATGATGTTCTTGGTGCAAAGAGCTGCGGGCTTCCATGCATTGGCGTGGGGTATGGGTATGCAGACCCGGGTGAGCTTCAAGCGTCTGGGGTTGATTATTACGCTCCAACAATTGGGGACTTACGAGCCCTTCTTCTGCCTGCTGATTGATGTGATTTTATATAATGAAAAAAGCTGTTTGCCTTCTCTCTTTTGCATTTTTGTAGAAAAACTGTATTTTCTATGTTTTATATGGATAATTTCTATTATTCTATTGCTTATATTCCGAATATTAGATAGAATACGTTGGTAAAACATGCATTTTACGGTTGTTTGTAAATCTTCTCGCTATGGTGTTTTTTTCATGACGCAGAGATTTTCATCCGCATTGTGCATTAAAAAACTAAGGAGGAAGAAAGAATGAAAAGATCCCTGGCACTGATACTTGCTTTTGTCCTAGTCTTGTCCTTAACCGCATGTGGAGGCACTAATCAGAATAATAATTCTGCCACCGAAACAGACAGCGGTTCGTCTAATGCTGACAATTTCCTCGTGGGTGCTATCTACATCAACAGCCAGAATGACACTTCCGGTTATACTTTCCAGCATCATAACGGCATTGTAACTGCTATGGAAAATTTGGGACTAGACCCTTCCGCTCAGCTTAGAATTGTTGACAATGTGGCTGAGGACGACACCCAGGTTTCAAACGCCATTGATAACCTCGCAGGCCAGGGCTGCAGCATAATCATCGGTATTAGTTTCGGTTACATAAACGCTATGGCTGACGCCGCCGAAAAAGAAGAATATGCTGATATCATTTTCTCTCACGCCACCGGATATTTGAGCAATGAAACAAATTTCAATAATTATTTCGGACGTATTTATCAGGCACGCTACCTTGCAGGTATTGCTGCCGGTATGAAGTCTGTTGAACTCAATAATGATGCTATCGGCTATGTTGCCGCATGGAATCTTGAATATGCAGAAACATGCTCAGGTATCAACGCTTTCGCGCTTGGTGTACAATCTGTCAATCCCGATGCAACTGTGTATGTAAACCAGATTTCCACATGGGGTGATGAGACCTTGGAGCGTCAGGCAGCACAGGCTCTCATCGACACATATAGTGTCTGTGTTATCACACAGCACTGTGATTCCGCTCAGCCTCAGCTCGCTGCTCAGGATAATGGTATCTTTGGCTGCGGATATAACTCCGATATGACTGAGCAAGCTCCATCAGCACATTTGACCTCTGCTATATGGAACTGGGATGTCTACTATAAGCTCGCAATTGAAACTGCGATGAACAATCCTGAGAACTTCATGTCCGATGTGGGTATTTACTATGGAGGGCTTGCTGAAGGATTTGTTGACATTTCTCCCCTGAATGACGCAACTGTAACAGAAGGCACACAGGAAAGAATTGATCAGGTTCACGAAATGATTATCTCCGGTGAATGGGATGTCTTCTCCGGTGTAAAGCTTAGCTTTGATGCTGATGGAAAAGTCGTGAAAACTGATGCTCCTCTCCAAGATAACTCCGGAAACACTGTTGTTGAGGCGGGCGCCGCTTCACTTGATGACGGTGTGATAAAGGGATCAATGAATTATAACGTCGCGGGCGTTGCTGCCGGTTAATCCGGCGCATAACCTGCAACCGTGCGTAAACGCACCGGAACCGACCAAGTATACGGTTTATCCGGTGCGTTTATTTTAATAGCTTTGCACATATGCTTAGGAGGAATTAGATGACAGAGAAATTTGCCATAGAAATGAGGAACATTTCCAAATCCTTTGGCAGTCTTGCTGCAAATAAAGATGTGCATCTGAATGTCAAACATGGTGAAATTCTTGCTCTTTTGGGCGAAAACGGGTCCGGCAAGACCACACTTGTCAATATGCTTTCGGGCATCTACAAGCCGGACAGCGGCTGTATATTTGTAAACGGTGAGCAGGTATCCATCAATTCTCCCGAGGATTCCAAACTTCTGGGAATAGGCATGGTGCACCAGCACTTTAAGCTGGTGGATACATTCTCCGCTGCTGATAACATCTGGCTGGGAAACGAAGACCCGGGAATAGTCCTGAAAAAAAACCGCTACAGTGAAATAGAGAAATTCAGCAGACAACTTGGATTTGAAATAAATGCAAGAAAAAAAGTTCTAAATATGTCTGTCAGTGAAAAACAGACACTTGAAATTGTGAAAATCCTGTATTACGGTGCAAAAATCATCATCCTTGATGAGCCAACCGCCGTATTAACAGTTCAGGAAATAGAAAAACTCTTTGGCGTGCTGCGCCGCATGAAAGAAGATGGACATGCTGTCATTATCATAACCCATAAGCTCAATGAAGTTCTGGAAATAAGTGACCGCGTCTCCATTCTCCGCAAAGGTGAATTCATCTGCACGGTAGATACAGCCGCAACCAGTGAGCATGAGCTCACTGAGTACATGGTAGGCCGTAAAGTTGATTTGAATATTGAGCGCCCCAAGCCGGAGGCTAAAGCATCACTTCTAAAAGTTTCCGGCTTGTCAATAAACAGCGATGAAAATGTTCCGGCAATTGACAATGTAAGTTTCTCTATTCGCGGAGGAGAAATTCTGGGTGTTGCCGGAATCTCCGGCAGCGGTCAAAAAGAGTTGTGTGAAGCCCTCGCCGGTCTGCGCCCTATCATCGGCGGTGCTATTGAGCATAAGGGAGACAATATTGTCGGCATGTCCCCCAAGGAAATAATCAAAAAGGGCATTTCTATGAGCTTCATTCCTGAAGACCGCCTCGGAATGGGTCTTGCTCCTTCCCTTTCGATAACTGACAATATGATACTGAAAAACTATGCCGACACTCCCGGTCTTTTTGTAGACAGGAAGAAAGGCAAAGCTGAAGCCGAAAAAGCAGTTGACGTATTTTCAATCGTCACCCCATCGACAGAGACACCAGTTCGCAGGCTCTCCGGCGGAAATGTGCAAAAAGTTCTTCTAGGCCGCGAGATAATGGCAAATCCCAATGTGATTGTCACAGCCTATCCCGTAAGAGGTCTTGACATTAACTCTTCCTATGCTATTTATGACATTCTCAACAACCAGAAAAGAGATGGAGCAGGCATACTTTTTGTCGGTGAGGATTTAGATGTAATGCTGGCTCTATGCGATAAAATTATGGTTATATGCCACGGTAAAATGATGGGAATTATTAATGCTCATGATGCCACAAAGGAAAAGCTGGGACTAATGATGACCGGCGCACTTGATTTGACTAAGGAGAGTGGCGAATGAAGAGTAAACATCAGCCTATATTCCATATTGTTAAGCGCGAGGGAACACGCTGGTATCATCTTCCGCTGTCATATTTTTTTGCCATAGCTGTGGCGCTGATATTAGGCGCTATACTCCTTGGTATACAAAATGTGCCTGCCGGAACTTTCTACAAAAACATGTTCACTGTGGGCACTTTGGGCAACAAATTTGCATATAAGAATTTTGAAGGTTTTATCAGGCTGTTTGTTCCGCTTCTGATAACATCTGTATCGTTGTCTCTGGCTTTTCGCATGAAGTTCTGGAACATCGGCGGTGAAGGTCAGTTTATTATCGGTGCTCTATGCGCGGGATTTATGGCATATAAATTCGGAGGTATATTTCCAAGCGCTGTAATGATTACTTTAATGTCCCTTGCCGGGATGCTCGGCGGCGGAATTTATGGAGCTTTCGTTGCTGTTTTAAAAACCAAATACAATACAAACGAGACGCTTATGACACTGATGCTCAATTACATTGCGCTGTATCTTCTGCGCTTTGTTGCCGAGACAAAGGCTGACTGGAACTTCTTTTTGTCTAAGGAATCCGCTCGTCCGTTGTTTGCTAATTTTCCTGACACAGCAAAAATGCTCACACTTAATATCGGATTAGGCAGTTTCAGGCTGAACATCACACTCATTATTGGTATTCTCATCTGCGCCGGCATATTCATCTACCTAAAACATGCGAAGCAAGGCTATGAAATCTCTGTTGTCGGTGACAGTTCCAGTACCGCTCATTATGCAGGAATGAAGGTTGACATAATAACTATTCGTACCATTTTCATCTCTGCTGCTTTCATTGGTCTCGCCGGAGCGTTTTACGCATCTTCCGCAGGTGTATTATCGTCCTCAATCACAAACGATGTGGGCTGGACAGGCATTATTGTCGCCTGGCTTTCAAAGCTAAATACAATTGCGATTTTTGTAACCTCACTTTTAATAACCATCCTCCAATACGGGTCGCAGGTTGCCAGTACAGCTTATCCCGCAGTTGACGCAAATTTCGCTTCACTTATTCAAGGCATCATTCTGTTTTCCGTGTTAATGGCTGATTTCTTCACCCGTTTCAGAGTCGTTTTGTACAGGAACAATGCCATTGCCGCCAGTCAGGAGGTGCCAAAATGAATGAACACGGTGTTCTCACTTTATTTTTGTTCAATATAATCGTATATAATATACCGCTGCTTTACGGCACAATCGGAGAAATACTCACCGAGAAATCCGGAAGCCTTAATCTCGGTGTTGAGGGTATAATGGCGATTGGTGCTATCTTTGGCTACCTTGCAGCCAGCACGTCTGACAGTATATTAGTAGGAATTTTCGTATCTTTTTTCGCCGCCGGTATATGCGGTCTTCTATTCGCATTTCTAACAGTGACACTTCAGGCTAACCAGAACGTTACAGGTCTTACTATAACAAGCTTTGGAATAGGCTTATACTTTTTTATCGGCAATGGGCTTGGCTCAAAATGGCCTGCAATGCAGTTGGCTACCGGTTTGAGTGCAGATTTTTCTGCGAAACCGATTCCTCTTCTCTCCTCAATTCCGGTTATCGGCAAGGTGCTTTTCTCACACAACCTCATGGTATATCTTGGCATTTCTATAGCTGTTTTTCTATGGTGGTACCTCTCATATACCAAGCCCGGGCTTCGGCTTCGTGCCATCGGTGAGTCGCCAAGCTCAGCTGACTCTGTTGGTGTGAATATTCTGCTATACAAATATATACATATCATTGCCGGATCAGGTATTATGGGACTCGGCGGCTTTTGCATGGCGCTGAATATGGGAGGCTCTTTTGAGGGCAGTAATTGCTGGATCAACGGTTATGGATGGATTGCTATTGCACTTGTCATTTTCGCTAACTGGAATACTCTGTACGCAATTCTTGGTACACTTGTCTTCGGATTTTTCAATACACTGCAGATTTACAGCGGCTCACTCGCTTATGCTTTCCCTAACAGTCTCGGCTGGCTATCGGGTATACCGGCGCAGTTATATCAGGCGCTTCCCTTTATTATTACAGCAATCGTACTGATAACCAGCTCAATCAGTAAAAGCAGCCAAGTAGGACAGCCCGCAGCACTGGGCATGAACTACTTCCGTGAAGAGCGGTAATGCTTCTAAAAACCCGGATGCGAATTGCATCCGGGTTTTTCTATTCCGAAAATGTACTCCTTAGTTTTTCCAGTGCCTTTTTTTCAATCCTCGACACATAGCTCCGGCTTATTCCCTGGCTTACTGCCACTTCTCTCTGGGTTTTTGCCTCCGCACCTCCAATTCCATAGCGTAACCTTATTATCTCTGCTTCTCTGTCGGTAAGTGCCGTATCTATACTACGGTTGAGGTTCATACATGTTTCCATCATGCTGACGCGTTCCAGCATGTCGTCATCCTGAGCGATAATATCCATGAGCGACATGCTGTTGCCATCTCCATCCGTATCAATAGAATCTGAGAGAGATAAGTCACCGGATGATTTTTTCTGACTGCGGAAATGCATCAATATTTCATTTTCGATACAGCGGCTCGCATATGTTGCAAGGCGTACCCCTTTTTCCGGTCGAAAACTGGAAATGCCTTTTATCAGCCCTATTGTACCGATTGATATCAAGTCATCCTGATCGGATAGCTGTGTATAGTATTTCTTTATAATATGCGCTACCAGCCTTAAATTGTGCTCAATCAGTTTATTTCTTGCCTCAAGGTCACCTTCCATCCACCTATCCACATACTTTTTCTCCTCTGCCGCGTTAAGAGGCCTTGGAAAGGAGCCGCCTGTTCCAACCCGCAGCATTAGAAATATAATATTACTGGCTAAAAATAGAAGTCCTGCTGAAAGCATAGCTCTACCCCCTAATAAACATCTCTTATAGAGCTTATTCAAATGGGGGAAGTCCAAATGAGTACCAACGCCATATTTTTAGTCCTCGATTATTATAGAAGAAGCAGAACCAAACTAAAAGTTTAGATACTCACCTTGTCCCGTCCGTTTTTTTACTTAGCTTTTTATCCTGCGAATAACCTGCATAGCCATCAGACAAGAAGCTCTCTAGCTCCGAATCTATCAAAAGAGCAGCGGCACCGGATGCCCCGCCATCTTCACATAGCGCGGCTGTCAGCTCAACCTCTCTAAGACATGTCCCTTTCAGCGAGCGGTTTATCTCATCAATAAGCACAGGACCTATTTTTTCATATACAAATCCACCTAAGGCAAAATAAGGTATATCAAGACTGTTAGCTAAATTGGTAATAACAAGCGAAAGTACATTGCCAGTGTGCCGGATAAGTCCAGAAGGAAACTTCGCAGGAGAGTCTGTCAGCAGATTTATCCCATAATTATCAAGACTATGCTTATATATCTCCAATTCAGTGTGTTCAAGTGTTTCTTCGCTGCTGGTATTTTTAATACCAGAAAGCATATATCCAATTTCTCCGCAGGCAAAGCGGGTACCCCGACGTAACTCTCCATTTAGAATTAGGCCTGCGCCAAGACCGCTTCCTAATATTATGTAAACCATATCTTCGTTGTCGGCATAACCTCTTACTCTGTATTCGGCGAGGGCAGCACTATTCACGTCGTTTTCAAGACGAATTTTAAATCCCATAAGATTCTCAAGCTCAGCACAGTCTGTGCTGAGCTCCTCTTTTGCCATCTCTGTTTTTCGAGTAGGGTGAGGCAGAAAACGAATGATTCTTTTTTCCGTGTCAACAATTGCAGGAAGCGAAATACCTGCACCAAGTATAGGACCGTATCCTTTTATAAGCTCAGAAAGCCTTTGCGGAAGAATTTTTCTTATAAGACTTGAAAAGCTTGCTTGAATTGGTTCACTTTTTTGAAGGACAGTTTCATAGTTGAGGTTCACCAGAGAAAGCCTCAGCATTTGCCCATCGTATGAAACTCCCGCAGCAAAAGCAGCGTTAGGATTGAAACGGTAAATGCTGGATCTGCGCCCCGGCTCATCGCGTTTGAGAGCCCCTTCATCCAGAATAATACCTCGATTTGCAAAAAAATCGAACGTTTTCAAGACTGTCGGCCCTGAAATGCCGGTGTTTCTCCCGGTCTCAATTCGAGTGACTTTTTGATTATCTTTCTGCCGGATGTATTTATAAATCACAATCCGGTTTTGTTGCTTCATGTCCTCAGATATAACTCGCTGCATTGGCACTCCTCTTTTTCCTGCTTTTAGCCAAAGACCTATGCCTAAAAGCACTGTATCTCAAAATACAAACACGCTCTATATTACAGTATATTCTCTAAAAATGCAAAACTTTTCCTGTTGTTTTTTGTAGTATCGTGAGAATTTCGGTTGACTTGTCGTGGTTGCTCTGCTATAGTTTAATAAGTGAATTAATTAATTGTAAATATTATGAAAATCAACTTAGTCACCTGTGATGATATCACAGAGATTACATCAATCCTAGTCACTGCACAGCTTTTTACAAAAACCAGATTGCTTTTTTGTCTTGCTGCTCTTTTGCCCATATTTGAAGCTTGACGCAATAAACAATAACGGCTTTTTTAATTTCTGTCAAGATGATCGCTTTTATGCGGATGTAGCCTAATGGGGTGGCTGGCAGCATGAACACCGGAGTGCTCATAACAAAAAAAATCAATAAATCGGAGGACTAGAAATGGCAAAGCAAAGAACCAATCTGGATTACAAAACCACACGCAAGGAACGCCTTTCATACGGAATTTATTTTGCAGGACAAAACGTTTTTTTCATGCTCATAACCTCGTTTGTAGCAACTTATTTTTTAGACATTGGCATTACTGCCTCTGCCTCAGCAGCCATGCTGCTTCTTGTAAAGGTTTGGGATGCTATAAATGATCCTATCTTTGGCGGCATTGTGGACAAAGTGCGGCTAAAAGGCGGTCGATTCATTCCTTGGCTTCGCCTGTCTGTTATTGCAATCCCCATTTCCACTGTTCTTATCTTTGCCATTCCCAGCAGCCTTTCGCCCACATTGAAACTTGTTTGGGGCGGTGTGGCATACGTTCTTTGGGACACGGCTTACACAATCAGTGATGTGCCGATTTATGGTCTTATCACCCGTATGTCCGACAACCAAAACGAACGCATGTCTATCATGTCTATCAGCCGTGTTTCCGGTGTTCTCGCTGCAATGCTGACTGTCGTGCTTGTTCCTGCTGTTCGCGCGAGCCTCGGCGGTTGGCTGCCCACAATTATCGCATTCACAGTTATCGCGCTCATCACTATGATTCCTGTATGCTTTACAGCAAAAGAACGCATACATACAGCAGCAACAGAGAAAGATATCACTTTTAAAGAGATGTTCGACTTCATAAAAAACAATAAATATATCCTTATATTCTTTTCAGCATTTCTGGTTTTACAAGCTAGCGGAATCGGAACTACACTCAGCATGATTCTTGCGCGCAACCTATTCGGCAATGAGTCAGTTTCCTCTTTGCTACAGCTAATGTCACTCTTACCGTCTATAGTACTTGGTTTGTTTATGCCAAAAATCCTTAAAAAAGTCGATAAATATAAGCTGTTCATGGGTTCAATAATAGCAAACGCAACCTTAGGAATTATTATTTATTTTGTCGGTTACTCCAGTCTTCCTCTTTATCTGCTTCTTCTGGCAATTCGTGGTATCCCCTTCGGAACTTTCTATGTCCTGCTCTTTATGTTCACCCCGGACTGTGTAGAGTACGGTACTTTCAAAACCGGCGTTTCCGCCGCCGGCGTAGGTTTCTCATTTCAATCCTTCACTTCAAAAATGGCGACTGCAATTGCAAGCTCTCTTGGTCTGTACAGCTTGTCACTGCTCAAATTCGTCGAAGGTGAAAACGCAGTTCAGCTAGCGGGCTTCAACGATAAGCTCTGGATGGTATACAACCTTGTACCTGCTGCCGGCGCAATTATTGCTGTTTTGATCCTGACACGTTATAAACTCCGCGATGAGCATGTAAAAGTTCTTTTAAAAGCTAATGGCGGAGAAATTACCCACGAGGAAGCAGAAGCCCAGCTTAATGGCAAAATCTAAAAGGCGGGTGAAAAAATGTATCGCCTGATTCCAAAACCTAACGGTATTTTCAAAGAAAAAGACGGCATCTTTGATGCAAAATATTGCGCCAATATATGTCACGGGAGATTCTCACAAAAAGCCACTTCAGCCTTTCTTACACGTATGGGCTTTGAGCTTTGTGAAACTGCTGAAGATGCTGCAGGGCTGAGTCTTGTTTTTGACGAGCACCTCGGTGCCGAAGCGTATAGACTCAATGTAGACAAAACCGGTGTTATAGTATACGCAAGCACAGACACCGGAGTTATTTGGGCGCTTACAAGTCTCTTCTCGCTTCTCAATGACGGTTCTTTTCCATTTATAACAATAGAGGACTCTCCCCGCTATCCTCACCGCGGATTTCTTCTGGATTGCGCACGTCACTTCTTCCCTGTTGATGTTGTAAAAAATATAATCGAGCAAAACTCACTGGTTAAGCTAAACGTACTACATTGGCACCTCACGGATGACCAGGGATGGCGCATTGAGAGCAAGGTTTTTCCTGAACTCCACAGTCTGAATAATCAGCCCTATTTCACTCAGGAAGAAATTCGCGATGTGGTTGCTTTTGCTGCTTTGCGTGGTGTTGAGATTATTCCGGAAATTGATATGCCCGGGCACACGCTGGCTGCCATAAGCGCCCTGCCGCACCTTTCCTGCCGGGGTGAAAAGACCTCTCCCGCTGTCAAGGGCGGCATATACAAAACAATACTATGCGCGGGCAAGGACGAAACCTATTCTTTTGTCCGTAAGCTTCTTGATGAGATGTGTCCGCTATTTGAATCGGAGTATTTCCATATCGGCGGTGATGAGGCACCTAAGGATGAATGGGAAAACTGTCCACACTGCAAAGCAAAGCTCAAGGCAGTTGGAGCCTCAGATTTTGAGGATTTACAAGGCTTCTTCACGAAAGAAATCGGTGGCTACCTTCTCTCAAAAGGCAAAATTCCTATGGCATGGAACGAAGTTTTAAATTCAACAGTAAAGCCTGAGAAGCTTGTTGTACAGCATTGGCTGGAGATTGGCGATGTTGACAACACAAGGGCCTTCATAGCAAACGGTGGAAAAGTGATTATTTCAGATATGTTTAGCCTGTATCTTGACTATCCGGAGTTTTTCACAAGCCTTCGCCGTGTCTATGAGTTCACTCCAGTGATAAAAGGAGAGAGCTTTGAAGATAATGATGGTGTTCTGGGAATTCAGGCTTGCCTTTGGAGTGAGAGAGTCACAGATGCGGAAACCTTGTATACAAGGATTTATCCTCGTCTCTTCGCCGCGGCAGAAGCAGCTTGGACATTTGACCGCGATTACGAAGACTTTGAAAGCAGACTTGCAGCAAAACTCTGTAGCCTTGATAATTCCTCAACTAATTATCAGAGCATTGCTCACTCAAACCCTGTTGGACCTGACAGGCTGAAAGGTATTATGGCTTTTCTGGCTGCGCTTTCCGCAGCATCGGCAGAAGGTTCTGCACCAACTATAACACCGGAGATGATGCATCAGTTTTTGGCGGGATTCGGAATTGAACTTCCGCAATAAATAGAGGTAACACGATGACATTTCATAAATCAACTGCAGAAATCGCAGTGTTCTCTCCCATCACACCTGAGGAGGCACTTCGCAGCAGTACCGACCTTTGCATTGCTGCTCATCAGGACGACATTGAAATCATGGCTTACGGAGCAATCGCTTCCTGTTATGACGATCCAAAGCGCGCTTTTTGCGGCGCAGTTGTCAGTAACGGAGAGGGCTCTCCCCGCTCAGGAATCTATTCAGACTACTCAGACACAGATATGACACACCTCCGTATTGAAGAGCAAAAAAACGCGGCAAGAATCGGAAATTACTGTGCACAGGTTTTCCTCGGATTCAAAAGCAGCGAGATAAAAGATACTAATAACTATGACATCATTGATGATATCCATCAGCTTTTGCTCTCATGCCATGCGGACACTGTTTACACTCATAATCTTGCTGATAAACATGATACCCATGTAGCAGTCGCTCTGCGCACGATTGAGGCACTTCGCTTACTGCCTGAAGAGCTTCGCCCTAAAAAAGTCTATTCTATGGAAGTCTGGCGAGGGCTTGACTGGCTCTGCGACAATGATAAAAGCGTTTTTGACACAAGCGGACACCCAAATATTGCTTCTGCAATTCTTGGTGTGTTTGATTCTCAAATAGCAGGCGGAAAGCGCTATGACGCTGCTGCAATTGGCCGCCGTCTCGCAAACGCGACCTTTTTTAAAAGCAACAGTGTCGATACCAGTGACAGCCTTTCATTTGGTCTTGATATTACTCAGCTTGTTTATGACAAGACCCTCTCACCTGCTGATTTTATTCGCACTTACATATCAAATTTTGAAAACGATGTGATCAGCCGCATTTCAAAACTTTCAAAAGAGGAGTAAAATCGCAAATATACTCAATATCTACATCTATGTTTTTATCTGCCTGCTTTGGAACGCAACAATGAACAATCCATTACAGCAAGCAACCTACCGCAACGAAATACTATATAGTAGTTTCGTTGTTTATAATAGAAGGCATAAAAAAACAGCAAAAGACCCGCAAAAGTGGTTCTTTTGCTGTTTTCTAATTACTTCTTCCCTCTTAAGCATAACTGAAATAAGGGGAACCGATTAGAAGACTTTATCCAAAGAGAATTTCTTTGAATAAAGAAATTAAATTTCCATGAAAGAATATTCTAATTGCTTTATGTTCATTTCAAAATTATAATTAATATAGAAAATTTTGGGAGTAAAATTACTATGGAGGTATTTTGGGAAAAAGCACACTCCGGTTTTATGTATTTGATTGTCGGCATAATAATATTATTTGTTATTGCCATGTCTTTGACATTTATGGTGAAAGCCTGGATTGTCCTCTGCTGGTTATGATCGCACCGTGCCTGCTGCGCCTCACAGGTGAGCATACTTGTGCCAATATCCGCTTTAATTTCTATAGGCGCAGCACGCATTATGTTTAAAAAAGGACTACTGGAAAAATAAAATACCAAAAGGAGGTTATTTTGTTGATAATAGTTTATTTTCTCCTGACGCTGGTTGGATTGATTATGTTTTTACTTCTTGCCGCATGTATTCGCGCTATGCAAATAAAAACCAAAATCCCACGTATGGAGGCTTTAAAATCAAATGAGGGCTTGTCTGCAAAATACGCAGAAAATCTTTCAAAAATGCTGCAATGCGAAACTATAAATGACCCAAATGTTCCTGTCGAGGAAGTGAGTGAGAAATTCCGGAAGTTCCACCAGGTGTTGAAACAGCTATATCCGCTTACTCACGAGCATCTTGATAATATCCCGTTGGGTGATGCACTTCTCCTTCACTGGAAGGGGCAAGATTCCTCTCGCCCGGCTATTGTTCTTATGGCACATTCAGATGTAGTTGCTGCCTCCGGGCAATGGAAATATCCCCCTTTCAGCGGTGAAATTGCTGAGGGGAGTATTTGGGGACGCGGTGCAATGGATACAAAAGGTTCCCTTTGCGCTATTTTTGAGGCGGTTGAAGGTCTTATAGCCGAAGGGTTTACACCTGTTTGCGATGTTTACATCTCAAGCAGTAATAATGAGGAAACCTTGGGCGACGGAGCGAAAAAAGCAGTAAAATATCTGCTTGACCACGGTGTCAAGCTGGATTTGGTAAGCGATGAAGGGGGTGCTGTGATCGAGTCTCCGCTGCCCGGCACGCAGGGTTTTTACGCAATGTTAGGCATCGTGGAAAAAGGTCACGCTAATGTGCGGTTTACTGCCAAATCCTCCGGAGGTCATGCCAGCACGCCGCCAAAAAATACTCCAATGGCAAAACTTGCTGCGTTTATCAACTATATGGAAAAACATCCGCCGTTTGTAAGCAAGTTTTCTCCTCCTGTTGTAAATATGTTCACAACGCTCGCTCCGCACATGAGCTTTTTATATAGGCTATTATTTGGCAATTTATGGCTTTTCAAACCGTTTCTAGTAAAGCTCCTGCCTATGGTCAACAGTCAGGCAGGTGCAATGCTGCATACGACTTGTGTTTTTACAATGGCTCAGGGAAGCCCTGCTGCGAATATTATACCCGAAACCGCCAGTGTAACAGCAAATCTTCGTTTTATAATGCACCAGCCAATGGAAGAATCCCTAGGTCTGGTGAAAGCAGCAGCAGAGAAGTTCGGACTTGAAACAGAGGTGCTCTATGCACACGATTGCTCTCCGTTTACCGACATCAACAACGAACAGTACCGCTATGTCCTTGATTGTGTTGAAAAAGTCTTTCCGGAAGCTGTCGCTGTCCCTTATGTCATGTTAGGGGGCACTGACGCATGCCGTTTTGCTCCGCACTGCCCCTGCACGGTGCGCTTTTCTCCAACTGTTTTATCTGCTCAACAGTTAAACAGTGCGCACGGGCTTGATGAGAATCTCTCAGTAAGCTCACTTGCCAGAGCAGTGGAATTTTACGAGCTAATGCTAAGGAATTATAAACTACCCACACCTGAGAAGAGTATTGTTACTGATAATTGAGACAATTACTTCATATACCGTAGGCAGGCAAATTATTGCCTGCCTATTTTATATTGGAAATGTGAAATCAAGTGATTGAGAATTGTTCACTTATACAATAGATTATTCTGAAATTATATATCTTTGCTAAAGTATAAGAATCATTATTGATTATAGAACATTCAAATAAAACATATCAAAAAAGTATAAAAAGTACTTTTATATTACACTTTTCATACTATGC